>WNGE01000194.1_pt1 | contig 76944 bp, 64 predicted proteins | sample 5400651 | NCBI WGS metagenome assembly WNGE01 (sample SAMN13153370, study PRJNA577476) | soil metagenome | isolation source: 60 cm soil or saprolite under grassland replicate 2 | place: USA:California | collected 2016-06-15 | reverse complement strand
CCCGCCTTGGGAATCATCCGCTCCCGCACCGGCAACGGGCGGAAACTGCGGTCCTTCAACTCTGACCGCAGCCGGTCGAGGAAACCCTCGACCCCCTGGCCTCGATGGTATAGGCCGAATAGCCGTCCACCCCGGCCGATCTGACACCCTTGTTACTCCGCACGCGAACCCACGCCACCAAAAGAAACGCGGGATCGCACACGAGATTGAACAGATCATCAAACCTGCGATGAGCATCCTCACGGGCCCAACGGTGCAGTTTGGCCTGGATTCCCAGTACCCGGCGCTCCGCCTCATAAAAGGCGTACTCAAGCTCCGGCCCGCCAGTATTCACCAGCGCAGCTCCCGGCATTCCAGCCTCCTCACCACTGGCTTGCTGGCCCCGCACCATGTACACGCCTCTCGCGTGCCCGGAGTACTACGGGGCCTCCGTCCCACCTGCGGCCGACAGCCGGCAGCGGACCTGCCCGCCACCCGGACCGGGTGCCCGGACGGGAAGGGCGACCACAGACGGTTCCCACGTTCCCTGCGTACCGATCGGCCAGTTAGGCACCCAGCTGTACTCCCGCAGCATCGCCAACGGTTACGCCGCAGACCTTCACCGCGGCCTCCCCACCGGCTACCTGAAACCGGCTTCGGAGTTGACCCCCACTACCTCAATGGCGGTCACGCACTGCACACCGTCCCATATCCACCAGATTTGAGCCCGGCACGACTCTTACGGAGCGTCAGCCACTGATTCGCTTGCGCTATACCTTCTGGCCTTGATCGCCGGACCCGGCCCATCTGGCAGTACTGAACCGTCCCGGCTTCGTCGGGGCTGCTCCCGCCCTCCCCGGCGCTCCCCGGCGCTCCCCGGCTCAGGCTGCCCCCATCTTCAATCAGGCCGCTGCGACGGCCCGACGGCGCGGGTCTCTCACCCCCGCTCGGTAACACAGCGCCTCGTGGCGCAGCAGGTAGACGTCATACATGCGGGCCGGGTGCGGCCTACTCGTGTCGATCTCGGAGGCGGCAAACCGGGCTCCATCGCATCCTTCCCGAGGGTGACATCGGCCGCCTTTACCGTGCACCAGATACCAACGCCCCGGAAGACTGCAGATACGAATACTGCCGGACACTACGGCTGACAGCCGCCGTGCGCCACGGCGTCGCCTATGCGATGCACCCGAAGCCCGTTAGTTCGGCCCGGGCTTCCTGGTGGGCTTCCGGCCACGATCACGACCTTGTCACCCTTCTCGCAGCGTCCGATGTCAAGCAACGCGCTATCGACCTGGCGGACCATGTGATCGGTGTGCTGCACCGGGGGCACGATAAAGGTCTCCACACCCCACGTCAGAGCGAGCTGGCTGCGGGTCGCGGGCTCGCTTGTGAAGGCGAGCAGCGGGATAGGCGACCGGTATCGGGCGAGCCGCCTGGCGGTCTCGCCCGTCATGGTGAAAGCGACAAGCGCCTTGGCGCCGACGATCGCGCCGACTTCGGCGGCGGCGCGGGCGATGGCGCCGCCTGTCGTCATCGGCACGTCCGTGAGCGACGACGTGGCCTGCAGGCATTCCCGCTCCGCGGCGGCGATAATGCGGTCCATCGTGGCCACGGTCTCGACCGGGTAGCTGCCGACGCTCGTCTCGGCAGAAAGCATGAGCGCGTCGGCCCCATCAAGCACCGCATTGGCCACATCGGACACCTCCGCCCTTGTGGGCCGGGGTGCCGAAACCATGGACTCGAGCATCTGGGTAGCCACGATCACCGGCCTGGCGCTCTCGCGGGCCAGGCTGAGCGCTCGTCTTTGCACCAGCGGTACCTGCTCAAGCGGGAGTTCGACACCGAGGTCGCCGCGGGCGACCATAATGCCGTCGAACGCATCGACTATCTCCGGCAGGGCCTCCACCGCCTGGGGTTTCTCAATCTTTGCGATCACGGGGAGCCGGGTCCCTGCCTCATCCATGACGCGGTGGACCGGCTCTATGTCACAAGGGCCGCGGACGAACGACAGAGCAATCATGTCAGCACCCAGCTCCAGCGCCCAGCGCAGATCATGTTCGTCTTTCTGGCTAAGAGTGGGCACACTGAGCGGCACTCCGGGCAGGTTGAGGCCCTTGTGATCAGAGATGACGCCACCGACGACCACGCGGGTGCGTAAGGAGCTGCCGTGCACTCCCGTGACGTCAAGGAGCACCCGGCCGTCGTCGACCAGGATCCGGTCGCCTGGCCGGGCATCTCCAGGCAGCCCCTGATAGGTGGTGGACGCGAGGTGCCGATCGCCAGGTACATCGTCGGTGGTAATCACGAACTCCTGGCCCGCGGACAACATGACCGGGCCGTCGGCAAACGACCCGAGCCGTATCTTCGGGCCCTGGAGGTCGGCGAGCACGCCGACTCCCCGGCCGGCCTCGTCTGACGCGCGGCGGATTTTGAGATACACGTCACGATGACTTTCGTGCCTGCCGTGGCTGAGGTTGAGCCTGGCCACGTCGAGCCCGGCGCGGACCAGTTCGGTGATGCACCCGTCAGTGGCGGGGCCGAGCGTGCACACGATCTTGGCGCGGCGGTCCATGGCGTGTTTCCTGTCAGCAGGCTTCATGGTTCCTTTGACCACGCGACCCGGTAGCGAAGGTTTGCGGGTCTTTTCCTGGCGAGTCAATTGGAGGTCTCAGCCAAGCGGCCGGGCAGTTGGCGGAATCGGCGCGGGCAGCGCCGTGTCGCCGGTCAGGTACCGGTCCGCACCTGCGGCCGCGCTTCGGCCCTCGGCGATCGCCCACACGATGAGCGACTGACCGCGGCCCATATCGCCTGCGACGAACACGCCAGGTACCGAGGTGGCGTACGACTCATCCCTGGCCACGTTCCCACGATCGTCAAATTCCACCCCGAGGCCGGTGAGCAGGGGGCCGCGTTCCGCGCCAGTGAAGCCCATCGCCAGCAAGACAAGCTGGCACGGCAGTTCCCGTTCCGTGCCGGGGACCGGCTGGACCCGGCCGCCCGACAGCTCGACGTCCACCAGCCGGAGCGCGCGCACGCTGCCGTGACCGACCGCACCGCGGTTGCCGTGACCGACCGCACCGCCATGACCGACCGCACCGCTGCTGCCGTGACCGCCGACCGGCCCGCCGAGGAACTCCTGGGTTGACACCGAGTACACCCGCTCGCCGCCCTCCTCGTGCGCGCTGGACACCCGGTAGATCACAGGGTAAGTGGGCCATGGCTGCTGACCTGGCCGCGACACTGGTGGGCGCGGCAATATCTCCAGCTGAACCACTGACGCCGCTCCTTGCCGCAGCACGGTGCCGAGGCAGTCGGCGCCCGTGTCACCACCCCCAATGATCACAACGTTCTTGCCCTTCGCGGTGATCGGGGACTCCGCCAGATCGCCCTCCGTCACGCGGTTGGCCGGTGGCAGGTACTCCATGGCCTGATGAATGCCGTCCAGGTCGCGGCCGGGTACCGGCAGGTCGCGCGGGACGGTGGCCCCACCGGCCAGCACGATTGCGTCGTGGGTGGCTCGCAGCTCGTCGGCGGAGATGTCCATCCCCGCGTGGACGCCACAGCGGAACTGCGTTCCCTCGGCGCACATCTGCGCGAGCCGCCGATCCAGGTGGTGCTTTTCCATCTTGAACTCGGGAATCCCGTAGCGGAGCAGGCCACCTGGCCGGTCCGCCCGCTCGTAGACCGTTACCGCATGCCCAGCGCGGGTGAGTTGCTGTGCCGCAGCTAGGCCGGCGGGTCCCGAGCCGATCACCGCGACACTTTTTCCCGTTGAAACTGTCGCGGCGCAGGGCTTCACCCAGCCCTCCTGCCAGGCCTGGTTGATGATCTCGACCTCGACCTGCTTGATCGTCACAGGATCAGCGTTGATGCCAAGCACGCATGCGGCCTCGCACGGCGCCGGGCAGAGACGGCCGGTGAACTCGGGAAAGTTGTTGGTGGCGTGCAGCCGTTCGGCTGCCTCGTGCCAGTCGTGCCGCCAGACCAGGTCGTTCCACTCAGGGATCAGGTTCCCGAGCGGGCAGCCGGTATGGCAGAAGGGGATGCCACAGTCCATGCAGCGGCCGGCCTGCCGCTCAAGGCTCCCGCGGTCGAACTCGACGTAGACTTCCCGCCAGTCCTGGATGCGCACATCCACAGGACGCCTCCCAGGCGTCTCGCGCGGCGTGGTAAGAAATCCCTTAGGGTCCGCCATAACTCCTTGCTCCCGTCACCCGGCGGCTCACCCGTCTGCCTGGGCTCAGCCTGTCTGCTTGGTCACACTGTCTGCTGCGGTTCAGCCGTGCGCCGCGGTTCAGCCGTGCGCTGCTGCTCAGCCGTGCGCCGCGGTTCAGCCGTGCGCCGCGGTTCAGCCGTGCGCTGCTGCTCAGCCGTGCGCTGCTGCTCAGCCGTGCGCCGCGGACATGACCGCCTCGTTGACGTCGCGGCCCTCCCGCTCGGCGCAATGCGCCGCGGTGAGCACCCGCTTATAGTCCCTTGGCATGATCTTTCCGAACCTCTCGACCGCAACGTCCCAGTCGGCGAGGAGCCGGCGGGCGACCGCGGAGCCGGTCTCGGCGAAATACCGCTCGACGATTTCCCACAGGAACGCGCGATCGGTGTCCGCGAGCGGATCCAGGTCCACCATCTCGGTGTTCACCCGCCGCGGGTCAAGATCCAGCAGATACGCGATGCCGCCTGACATGCCCGCCGCAAAGTTCCTGCCTACCGGGCCGAGCACGACCACCCGCCCGCCCGTCATATATTCGCAGCCGTGATCGCCAGCGCCCTCGGCCACCGCGATCGCACCGGAGTTGCGCACGCAGAACCGTTCGCCCACGACGCCGCGCAGGAACACCTCGCCCGATGTGGCGCCGTAGAGGAGCACGTTGCCCGCGATGATCTGTTCCTCGGCCGCGAAGGGGGCCGCCGCGGCGGGCGCTGCGATGATGCGGCCGCCCGACAGGCCCTTGCCCAGATAGTCGTTGGCGTCGCCGTTCAGCCGCAGCGTGATTCCCCGCGGCAGGAAGGCACCCAAAGACTGGCCGGCGCTACCGGTCAGCTTGATGTCTATCGTGTCGTCCGGCAGGCCCTCGCCACCCCAGCGGCGCGTCACCTCATAGCCCAGCATGGTGCCGACGGTGCGGTTCACGTTGCGAACCGGCAACTCCAGCCGGACCGGCGTGCCGTCCGCCAGCGCTCCCTCGGCGAGCTGAACGAGGGTGTTGTCGAGCGCTTTGGCCAGGCCGTGATCCTGTTCGGTTACCCGGTGCCTGGCCGCTTCGAGGCCGTCGTCTGACGCCAGCGCGGGCACGTGCAGCAGGGGCGAAAGGTCCAGCCCGGCAGCCTTCCAGTGGTCCACGGCCGCGGCGATGTCGAGCAGTTCGGCATGTCCTATCGCTTCGTCCAGGGTGCGGAAACCGAGCGCGGCCAGGTACTCGCGCGCCTCCTGCGCGATGAACTCGAAGAAGTTGACCACGAACTCCGGCTTTCCGGTGAAGCGCTTACGCAGCTCAGGGTTTTGCGTCGCCACGCCAACGGGGCAAGTGTCCAGGTGGCAGACCCGCATCATCACGCAGCCCGAGACCACCAGCGGCGCGGTCGCGAAGCCGAACTCCTCCGCGCCGAGCAGCGCGGCCACGATCACGTCGCGGCCGGTCTTCAGCTGGCCGTCCACCTGCACGACGATCCGGTCGCGCAGCGCGTTGCGCAGCAACGTCTGCTGGGTCTCGGCGAGCCCGAGCTCCCAGGGCGCACCCGCGTGCTTGATGCTGGTCAGCGGCGATGCGCCGGTGCCGCCGTCGTGCCCGGAGATCAGCACCACGTCGGCGTGCGCCTTGCTCACCCCGGCCGCTACCGTGCCCACGCCGACCTCGGCCACGAGCTTGACGTGAACCCTGGCGGCCGGGTTCGCGTTCTTCAGGTCGTGGATGAGCTGCGCCAGATCTTCGATCGAGTAGATGTCGTGATGCGGCGGCGGCGAGATCAGGCCCACGCCGGGCGTGGAGTACCTGGTCTTGGCGATCCACGGGTACACCTTGTGGCCCGGTAGCTGGCCGCCCTCCCCTGGCTTCGCGCCTTGCGCCATCTTGATCTGCAGGTCGTTCGCGTTGACCAGGTACTCGCTGGTCACACCGAATCGGCCGCTCGCCACCTGCTTGACGGCGGAACGGCGCAGGTCACCGTTCGGGTCCGGCACAAACCGGTCCGGATCCTCGCCACCCTCGCCGGTATTGGACTTCCCACCCAGCCGGTTCATCGCGATCGCGAGGGTTTCATGCGCCTCGGCCGAGATGGACCCATAAGACATCGCGCCGGTGGCGAAGCGCTTGACGATCTCGCTGACCGGCTCGACCTCCTCGATGGGCACCGGCCCGCGGGCCGGGGAACTCCCGTCGTCGACTCCGCGGACGCGCAGCAGCCCGCGCAGCGTCATCAGATGCCTGGACTGATCATCCACAAGGTTGGTGTATTCCTTGAAAATCTCGTAACGTCGGCTCCGGGTCGCGTGCTGCAGCTTGAACACGGTCTCCGGGCCGAACAAGTGCGGCTCGCCCTCCCGCCGCCATTGGTAGTCGCCGCCAGTTACCAAACGGCGGTGCGTGCGTGTCACACCCGAGCGCGGGAACGCCTCCGCGTGGCGCCTGGCTACCTCGTGAGCCAGCTCGTCGAAGCCGAGGCCGCCAAGCCGCGACGTGGTACCGGTAAAACATCGTTCGATTACGGCATCGCCCAGGCCAACGGCCTCGAAGATCTGGGCGCCTGTGTAAGAGGCAACGGTGGACACGCCCATCTTGGACATGATCTTCAGGAGGCCCTTGCCGAACGCCTTGATCAGGTTGGCCTCGGCCTTGGCGGCCGTGAGCCCCTCGAGCACGCCGCGCCTGACGAGGTCTGCGGTCGTCTCGATGGCGAGGTACGGGTTGACGGCCGCCGCCCCGTACCCAACGAGCAGGGCCACGTGGTGGCATTCCCGAACGTCACCCGCCGCCACCACCAGGCCGACCCGCGTCCGGGCGCGTTCCCTGATCAGATGGTGATGCACCGCGCCCGTCAGCAACAGCGAGGGAATTGGCGCACGGTCGGGATCAGATTCGGCCGCGGCAGCCGTTCGGTCGGAAAGGACAATGATCCGGGCGCCGCGGGCAATCGCGCCCGAGACCTCGGCGCAAATCTCGCCCAGCCGCGCGTCGAGCGCGGCGCCCCCGCCGGCCACCTGGTAACGGCCATCAACCACGTACGCCGCGAATCCGGGCAGATTCCCGTCGTCGTTGATGTGAATGATCTTCTCAAGATCGGCGTTGCCGATGACCGGGTAGGGCAGCACGATCTGCCGGCAGGAGGCCGGGCCGGGGTGCAGCAGGTTTCCCTCGGGCCCGATCGTGGACGCCAGCGACGTGACGAGTTCCTCTCTGATGGCGTCCAGCGGCGGATTGGTCACCTGCGCGAACAGCTGGGTGAAGTAGTCGAACACAAGCCGCGGTTTGTCGGAGAGGGCCGCGACCGGAGTGTCTGTGCCCATCGAACCGATCGGCTCGGCGCCCGCCTGGGCCATCGGGGCCAAGATGACCCGCAGCTCCTCCTCGGTGTACCCGTGCTGGCGTTGCTGCGTGACGAGCGAGTCCCGCAGCGCCCTGGTCAAGGCGGCGCCGCTGCCGCAGGGGCGGCCGGGAAGGTCGTCCAGGCTCAGCAGACCGGCGTGCAGCCAGTTGGCGTACGGCAGCTGCGCGGCGAGTTCTGCCTTGACCTCCTCGTCCTCCACGATCCTGCCGCGGCTGGTGTCGGCGAGGAAGATCCGGCCGGGCTGGAGCCTGCCTTTGCGGATTACCGTGGCCGGGTCGATGTCGAGCACGCCTACCTCGCTGGCCAGCACGACGAGGCCGTCATCCGTTACCCAGTAACGGCCGGGGCGCAAGCCGTTACGGTCAAGGACCGCGCCGATCACCGTGCCGTCAGTGAATGCCACGCAGGCCGGCCCGTCCCACGGTTCCATGAGCGTGCCGTGGAACTGGTAGAACGCCTTGCGCGCCGGGTCCATCTCCGCGTGGTTCTCCCACGGCTCGGGGATCATCATCAACACCGCGTGCGGCAGCGAGCGGCCCCCCAAGTGCAGCAGTTCCAGGCACTCATCGAAGCTGGCCGAGTCACTTGCCGCGCCGTCGAGGATGGGGAACAGCCGCTCTATACCGACTCCGCTGGCGGAGTCCGGGAGCAGCCCCGTCGCGAGCATGGCCTCTCGGGCCCGCATCCAGTTGCGGTTGCCCCTGATCGTGTTGATCTCGCCGTTGTGCGCGATGTACCGGTAAGGGTGAGCCAGTGGCCAGGACGGAAACGTGTTCGTGGAGAACCTCGAGTGCACAAGCGCGAGACCGCTGGTGAAGCGCCGGTCCGACAGGTCCGGGTAGAACGGTTCAAGCTGTGGCGCCGTGAGCATGCCCTTGTACGTGATCGTGCGCGCGGAAAGGCTCGCGAAGTAGATCCCGCCCTCGTGTTCGGCGCGCTTGCGCAGGCAGAACGCTGCGCGGTCGAGATCGATCCCCGCGGGCCGCGGGGACTGCGCCGGCTGCCCCGCGGGTTGCGGGGGCGCGGCGAGCGGTCCCCCGTGTTGCGGGGGCGCCGCGGCAAGCGGTCCCCCGTGTTGCGGGGGCGCCGCGGCAAGCGGTCCCGCGTCTTGCGGGGGCGCGCCCCCGGCATTGCTCCCCGCGGCGCTTCCCGCGGCGTTTCCCGCGACGAAGAGCTGCACGAGGTGGGGCATCATCGCCCGCGCGGCGCCGCCGCAAAACGATGGCTCATGCGGGACCTCGCGCCAGCCGAGAACGGTGAGGTTCTCGTCGGCGGCGAGCCGTTCAATGGTTTCAATGGCGACGGTGCGCTCGGCTGCCGACCTGGCGAGGAAGGCCGTCCCAACGGCGTATGTGCCCGGTTCCGGCAGGGCAAACGGCGCGACCTCACGGAAGAAACTATCCGGGATCTGGGTCACGATGCCCGCGCCGTCGCCGGTGTCGGGCTCGCTTCCCTTCGCACCCCGGTGCTCCAGGTTGCGCAGGACCGACAGAGCCCGGGCTACGGTGTTGTAACTGCGGCGGCCGGAAAGGTCAGCTACGAACCCAACGCCGCAGGCGTCGTGTTCGTAGCGGCTGTCATACAGACCTCCACGCCAGCCCGGGGGGACAGGACCCGGAAACCGCGCGGCGTTCCCCCGCATGCTCGCACGAGCCATTGACCCTCCCATCGTCTCGCTGCGGACTTGTTCCGTGATGCAGCCGGGACGACTTTGGCCCGCTCGTGCTGTTAGCTCGAGATTACCTCACCGTTACAATCATCCCCGGCATCGGCTAATTCCGAAACGTCCGCTCTGCCGCAGCCCAGCGGGGCAGATCCGCAGCCAGTGGCGTCCGCACAGCCGGCGGCGTCTCCACAGCCATCCGCGTCGCTGCTTCTGCGCGGCAGTCGACCACGCCGCTCGATCCCACGGTAGCGGCGGGCCGTACCCGGTCCCTGATCGCGCGGAGTGCGTCGAGCAAGCTGGCCAGCTGCGCCGCCGTGAGGGCGCCGGTCACCCAGCGCTCCACATCCGCCACGTGCGCAGGAACCACGGTGGCGAGCGTCCGCGAACCATCCTCGGTGAGCACTGCGAACGAGCCGCGGCGGTCGGACGGGCACGTCTCACGGCGTACCTTTCCTGTCCGTTCGAGCCTGTCCACCACTCGGGTGACACCGCTAGCCGACAGGTCGGCCTGGGCGGCTAGATCGGTCATCCGCAGACGGCTGCCTGGCGACCGGCCGAGCCGCAGCATCACCTCGAACTCCATCGGCGACAGGCCGTAGGCCGTCAGTGTCGGGGTGAGCTTGGCATTCAGTCCGGCAAACGTCTCGGCGAGCAGACCCATCGCGGTGAGCCGCGGGTCCTCGAACGGTGTGCTGGTCACGGATCCGATCCTCGCCTCTGGTTGACGCTGGGAATACCCCCACACTAGTTTTTGCTTCGTCAAATATTGAATCTTCAACTTCATACGGCTAGCCGAGGAGGCACCAGATGACGAATGCGGGGACACCTACCGTCGCAGGAACCCGTGCGTGGCAAGGACTGAGCATCCCCGAGCCCGGCAGGTTCGTGCTCGACAAGGCGCACACCCGGATCGGATTCGTGGCCCGGCACCTCATGGTCACAAAGGTCCGCGGCCAGTTCCGCGACTTCTCCGGCACGATCGTGGTCGCTCCCGACCCTCTGCAGTCGACGGCCGGCCTCAACATCAAGACCGCCAGCATCGAGACCGGGTCGGACGACAGGGACAAGCACCTCAAGACGAACGACTTCCTCGAAATCGAGAAGTACCCGGAGATCACGTTCGAGAATGCCCGCGTTAGCGCGCACAAGGGCAACGAGCTGACGGTTGTGGGCGATCTGACCATCCGGGGAGTCACCCGCAGCGTCGAGCTGAACGTCGAGTTCGAGGGCGTGGCGGCAAGCCCGTGGGGCAAGCAGGTCGTGGGCTTCAGCATCAAGACCGAGATCGACCGCGAGGACTTCGGCATGACCTGGAACGTGGCCCTGGAGACGGGCGGCGTTTTGGTGAGCAGGAAGGTCCAGATCGAGATCGAAGGCGAAGCCGTCCGCGCGGACTGAGAGCGCAATGACCGGGTCCGGTCGGTGGGCCACCGTAGCCCCCATACAGGCCCGCGGTGGCCCACCGCGGCCCTTCCACCGGCGCTGCGCACGGCCTCGGTGGCCCACCGCCGCCCTTCCACCGGCGCTGGGCACGGCCTCGGTGGGCCCACCGCGGCCCCACAAACGGGCGTCGGTGGGCCATGGTGGCCCCTATGCCGCGATGGGCCCACCCAGGGCCATCGCGCAGGGCCATGGTGCGCCACCAAGGCCACTGCTGGGGCCATGATGGGCCACCGAGGCCGCTCCCGCATGGCCGTCAAGGTGTACTGCCACCCTGATGCCGGCCGGGCCGTCCATGATCCACTACGTCGGAGCCTTTTCAGCTGTCCGCGCTGAAAAGTCTCCGACGTAAGGGATCAAGCTGGCCGCGGCTCACTCCGGCGCCTTCGTTGGCGAGTTTAGAGATCAACTAACACGCTGGGTGGACCACCGGCCGCAGTCCCGGGGCGGTCGCAAAATCGAATCCGACCAAAAATGATCTCCACTTGGTGCTGGTCGGCACCGACTCAGAGTGGAGATCGCTCCACCTTGCTTGGTCCCATGGCACCTCCCATCGGCCAGTCCCCCACTACCCGCCGGTAGGCGGTTATTTTGCAGCAGCCCTACAGGCCTCGATGGCCCATCGCGGCCCTTTCCACCAGCGCTGGGCACGGCCTCGGTGGGCCTCGGTGGCCAATCCCGGCCAACGTCGCCTGACCCGTTTCAGCGCATGGGCTTGCGCCAATGTTTGCGCGCCTGCGCCAGTTCCCTGTGCCGTCGCCGCTGCTCGGCACGCAGGCGATCCTGCAGCTTGGGGTCCTCGCGGGCGGAGATCCTGTCGAGCTCTCGGCCCAGCTTCCGCCAACTCGCGACCCTGTCCTGCGTCACACGGCCGTCGTCAAGCGCAGCGAGCAGCGCACACCCAGGCTCCGACGTGTGCGAGCAGTCAGCGAACCTGCAGTCCCCGAGCAGCCTTGTGATTTCCTCAAACGCCCGCCGCACGCCCTCATCGGCCTGCCACAGGCCCACTTCGCGCAGACCCGGCGTGTCCACGAGCATGCCACCGGTGGCCAGGAGGAAGAGTTCCCGGTACGTGGTGGTGTGCCGACCGCGGCCGTCGGCGCGCATCTCGCCGGTCGCCAGGTTAGTGCCGACGATCCGGTTGATCAGCGTAGACTTCCCTGCCCCCGACGGCCCAAGCAGCGCCGCGGTCTTGCCGCTGCGGAGGTGGTCGCTGAGCGCCGCAAAGTTGTGGCCAGTGCGCGCGCTCACCGCATGGACCGGCACGGCGGGAGCCCTTGAGGCCATCCGGCGCATCACGCGGGCGGCCGTATCTCCAGGCACCAGGTCGGCCTTGGTAAGAACGACGACCGGAGTGGCGCCGCTTTCCCAGCTAAGCGCCACGTACCGGTCGATAAGCCGCGGGCTAATCCGGCCGTCGAGCGCGACGAGCACGAAGATGGTCTCGACGTTGGCGGCCAGAACTTGCGGGTGCGGGTCCCGCCCAGCCGACCTGCGCAGGATCGCGGTCCGGCGCGGCAACGGCACCAGCGGCCCGAGGCCTAGTGCACCAGCCCGGGAGCCATCCCCCGCGCCAGCCCGGGAGCCAGCGGCGACCTCACCAGGCAGGCAGGCAACCCAGTCACCCACGGCGAGCAGGACATTCCTTGTGGCAGGGACCCGCCGCGATCCGGCTGCGGTCAGCAGCGTGCAGGCACCAGCATCGACACGGGCCACCCTGCCGGGCGCACCCGCCGGTGCGACCGCGGCCAGCGTGGCCGCCCAGTCGCTGTCCCATCCCAGCTCCGTAAGACAGGGCGAATGGGCACACAGCGGATCCGCGCAAGATTCATTCTGTGGTGAGGAGGACATACGGGCTCCTGGCAAAAGGCGCCCGCCCGAGCCGACGTGGCTCAGCTCACCGCACGGGAGGCGGGCGCGGGATGAACGGAACGCGGACGCAGCACCCTGCTGGCCGTCCTGGTCATGACCCACCTCCTCCAGCGAAATACCTTCGCATGCCCGAGCACTACGGTCTTCAGCTTGGGCACTGCCTAGCCACGGACGTTAGCTGACCCACCGCGGGCGGTCGAACGAATTTCCGCTCGGCGGTGGCGAACGCGGCGAGCGGCGAATCCGCTGGACCGGGCGCCGAACCCGCAAACGCCGGACCCGGCAGGCGCCGAACCCGGCAAGCACCGAACCCGCCAACCGCGATACCCGCCGGACTCGGCCAGCGGCGACGCGGGCGCGTCAGGAAGCGGCAGCCGTTCGGCCGCCAAATGGTCGTCAGTCGCCTGCGCAGCGTCACGGGCCTGCTGGCTCGCCCGCGTCCTCCTCCTTGTGGGCGCCGCCTCCGCTGTCCGGTCCCGCGCTGGTGGGAACCGCGACCGGATCGGCGCTGCCTTCGTCGGCGGCGTCGTCCTCGGCGGCGGCGGCGTCGTCCTCGGCGGCGGCGGGGGTCTGACCCGCGGCCGGACCGGTTTCTGGCCCCGAGGTCGGTGTGGCCGGAGTGTCGGCGGTGGCATCGGAGGCCGCAGTGCCCCCCGTGAGCACCGTGGCCGCCGTGGAGACCGCAACCTGCGCGGGCGGTTCGATCACGTCAGGGCCGATCTTGTGGCGCGTGCGGTAGAGGTAGACGACGCCGCTGGCGACGATGACGATCGCCATCCATTGATTGATCCGCAGCCCGCCGAAGCTGTGCGCGAAGTCGATCCGCATTGACTCGATGATGAACCGGCCGACGCCATACGCGGCCACGTAGAGCGCGAACGTGCGGTCGCCCGTCAGCAGGAACCGCCGGGCCGCCCACACCACCAGCACTGCGATGCCGATGTCCCACAACGACTCGTACAGGAACGTCGGTTGGTAGGTGGCCACGTTCTCGAAACCCACCGGCCGGTGCTGCGGCGAGATCCGGAGCGCCCACGGCAGGCTGGACGGGCGGCCGTAAAGCTCCTGGTTGAACCAGTTCCCCCACCGCCCTATGGCCTGGGCGAGCGCGACGCCCGGCGCTGCCGCACCGGCTACCGGGCCCAGCCGCACACCGGCCCGGCGGCACGCGATCCATGCGCCCACCGCACCAAGTGAGATCGCGCCGGGGATGCCGATGCCGCCGTCCCAGACCTTGAAGATCCCGACCCAGTCCCGGCCGGCGCCGAAGTAAAGCTCCGGGTCGGTGACCACGTGATAGACACGTGCACCCACCAGCCCGAAGGGAACCGCCCAGGTGGCCACGTCAAGGATGAGCCCGGGACGGCCGCCGATCGCCTTATAGCGGCGTTCTGCTACCCAGACGGCGACGATGACTCCGGCGATGATGCACAACGCGTAAGCGCGGATCGGGATCGATCCGAGGTGCCAGACGCCCTGGGAGGGACTGGGGATGAATGCGATGGACATAGTTCCGGACGTTACCTGGTATGGCCGACCGATGACGCATCGTCCGGCCCAGCCGGAGCTTTTACCGCTGCGCCGACCGGATCGGGCGCGCTCCTGACGCCCGCCGCAAGCTCGGTCGCGAGCCGGGTCACCGCGGCCACTCCGGCATCTGTGTCCGGGGCGTCGAGCAGGCACTGCACGAACGCCGACCCGACGATGACCCCGTCGGCGAATCCTGCGACGCGTGCCGCCTGCGCGCCGTCACGCACACCGAGCCCGACCGCGACAGGAAGCCTGGTGTGCGCCCGTACCCTGGCGACGAGCCCGGCTGCGGCTTGGCTCACCACATCGCGCGTTCCTGTCACCCCCATCACCGAGGCCGCGTAGACGAACCCGCCGCACACCGAGGTCACCCTCGCGATCCGCTCATCGGTCGAGCTTGGCGCCACGAGGAACACCGGGTCGAGCCCGTGATTGCAGGCCGCCGCGAGCCAGGGGCCCGCTTCCTCAGGAGTCAGGTCGGGCGTTATCAGGCCCGCTCCCCCCGCCGCGGCGAGGTTCCTCGCGAACGCGTCCACCCCGTAGCGGTAGACAGGATTCCAGTAGGTCATGACGAGAACAGGCGCGCCCGCCGACGAAACGGCCTCGACGGTGGCCAGGACATCCGCGATCCGGGTCCCCGCGGTGATGGCGCGGTGCACGGCCTCCTGGATGACCGGGCCATCCATCAGCGGGTCTGTGTAGGGGAGGCCGATCTCGATCACGTCGGCGCCCGCGCTCACCATCGCGGTCGCCGCCGCGATCGCGCCATCGACCGAGGGAAATCCTGCGGGCAGGTAGCCGATGAGCGCGGCCCCGCGCCGCTCCGCCGCCTCCCTGAACACCGCTCCCACGGCGCTGGCGCTGCTTCCCAAGGCGGAGGCGGACAGGCCGGCCTCAACGGCACTGGCGCTGCCTTCGGAGGCGCTCACGGTTGCGCCTCCCCCGTCATCTGGAGCCAGCGTGCGGCGGTGTCGACATCCTTGTCGCCCCGCCCGGACAGGTTCACCAGCAGGACACTGTCCGGCCCGAGCTCGCGTCCGACCTCGATCGCCCCGGCGAGCGCGTGCGCCGGCTCCAGCGCCGGGATGATCCCTTCGGTCCTGGAGAGCAGCAGAAACGCGTCCATCGCCTGCTGGTCCGTGACCGCACGGTAGGCCGCCCGGCCGGTGTGGCGCAGCCATGCATGTTCCGGCCCCACGCCAGGGTAGTCGAGGCCAGCCGACACCGAGTGGGTGGCAAGGGTCTGCCCTTCACTGTCCTGAAGCACGTAGGTGCTCATGCCGTGAATGACCCCGGCCGAGCCGCCCACCAGTGTCGCGGCGTGCCGACCGGTCGCCACACCTTCGCCGCCGGCCTCGCAGCCGATCAGCCGCACCGCCGCGTCGGGGATAAAAGCGTGAAAGGCGCCGATGGCGTTGGAGCCGCCACCCACGCACGCGACCACAGCGTCAGGCAGGCGCCCGGCTTGCTCGAGCACCTGGCGGCGGGCTTCGATCCCGATGACCCGCTGGAAATCGCGAACCATGACCGGGAACGGGTGCGGGCCCATCACCGAGCCGATGCAGTAGTGCGTGCGTCCCACGGTGGTCACCCAGTCGCGAAACGCCTCGTTGATGGCGTCTTTGAGCGTCCTGCTGCCGATCCGGACCGGGACGACCTCGGCGCCGAGCATCTGCATTCGGACCACGTTCAGCGCCTGCCGCCTGGTGTCCTCCTCGCCCATGTAGACGGTGCACTCCAGGCCGAGCAGCGCGGCCGCGGTCGCGGTCGCGACCCCATGCTGGCCAGCGCCTGTCTCAGCGATCATGCGCTGCTTACCCATGCGGCGGGCGAGCAAGGCCTGCCCGAGCACGTTGTTGATCTTGTGTGACCCGGTGTGCGCGAGATCCTCACGCTTCAGAAAGACCCGGCAGCCCCCGGCATGGGCGGCGAACCGCGGCGCCTCGGTGAGCGGCGTCGGCCGGCCAGCATAACTGCGCAGCAGGAGATCGAGTTCAGCCTGGAACCGCGGATCGGCCTGCGCGGTCTGGTATGCGGCGGTCAGCTCGTCGAGCGCCGCCATCAGCGCCTCGGGCGCGAACCGCCCGCCGTACGGCCCGAAGTGACCGGTTTGGTCGGGCACTTCCCCATTCGGCCCGTATTGCTCCGGTTTATCCTTAACGGCGGCCGCGGGGGGTGCCTGGCTTGACGCGGCCTGCGCGTGGGGGACGCCCCCATCGCCCTCTGGACCCCTCGGAATGCCCGGCCGTGCTTGCCCGTGGGGGGGACCTCCCGGACCGGCGTGACCTTTCACCCGCGGTCACCCCGAAGCGCCGGATGGGAGCCGACGGTCACCAGGTCGGCGACTGCCGTGCGCGGGTCCTTCTCCGTGACGAGGCTCTCACCGACCAGCACGGCGTCGGCGCCGGCCGCCGCGTAGGCGAGCAGATCGTGTGGCCCGCGCACGCCAGATTCCGCGACCTTCACGATGCCGTCGGGGATCAGCGGGGCGAGCCGCCCGAAGATCGAGCGGTCGACGTCGAGCGTGGCCAGGTTCCGTGCGTTTATTCCGATGACCTTCGCACCCGCATCGACGGCCCGCCTGACCTCCTCCGCGGTGTGCGCTTCCACCAGCGGCAGCAGACCGATGGATTCCGCCCGCTCGACCAGCGAGATCAGCGCGCTCTGGTCGAGTGCGGCCACGATGAGCAGGGCCATGTCGGCACCGTAAGACCGGGCCTCCCAGAGCTGGTAAGAGCTGATGATGAAGTCCTTGCGCAGCACGGGCACATCCACGGCGGCGCGCACCGCGGCCAAGTCGTCCAAGTTCCCGCCGAATCTTCGCGGTTCGGTGAGCACGCTTATGACCCTGGCGCCGCCGGCCGCGTAATCGCCCGCCAGACCGGCGGGATCGGCAATTTCAGCGAGCGGGCCCCTGGACGGGCTCGCGCGCTTCACCTCGGCGATGACCGCGACGTCGTCCCCGTTCAGCGCCGCCAGCGCGTCCCGCGTCGACGGTGCCTCGCGGGCCATCGCCTTGAGCCGATCGAGACTCGTCTGCTGCTGCCGCTCCGCGAGATCCGCGCGAACACTGGCAAGAATCTCGTCCAGAACGCTCACGCCGACTCTGGTCCCCTCCGGTCGGTTACCATGCGCCCCGATGTTACCGGTGCGGTCACCCGGCCCTGACTCCGGCCCGGCCGGTTGACGGTTGACCTGCCCACCAGCATCCCCGGTTTCGGCTCAGGGCCGCGGTGGCGGCTCGCCAAAGTTCGGCCACCACCGGCTCGTGCTCGATGACGAGAACGGCGCCGCCGTGATCACCAGATTCATCAGCGCCCAGCCGGTTCACCAAGCGCTCCGCCCGCCGGATCCGGGGCGGGCTCCGCAGAGTCGGACATGCCCGGCGAGGCCGAGCCATAAGCCTGGACAACCGCGGGGTGCAGCAGCACCGCGGCGACCACGATGGCGAAGACCGTGCCTCCGAGGTAGCGCTCGAAGGCGAAGCGATAAAGGCCGAACACGACGATGGCGAACTCGAATCCAAGGACGGCCGTGCGGGCGGTGGGCGTACCTGTGTTCGCGAGCACGGCGAGCGCGCAAAGCACCGCGACAAACACCAACGTCGTCAGGATGACGGACACACTGCGGCGGCTGAACGCCAGACTGAGCGCGCCAGCGATACCTGCCTGGGCGACGAGCAACCGGCTGATCAGGCCCACGTGCTCGCGCGCCGACTCGGGAAGGCGTGCTGTGGCACGCCGTGGCCATCGTGTTCCGTTCACACCCACCTCCGCCCTCCATTGTCAGCGTAACTCCGGCCATGCGGGAGGCGATCAGCCGCGCGGGGGTGGAACTGTCGGATCCATGCCCTGATCGAGCGCGTTCCATGCCCTGGCCTGGTCGTCCGCCGCGACCTCCGGCGGCTCGCCCGGGGTGGGCGTGAAGGCGCCGACGGCGCCGGAGCCATCGGCGAACCGGTCAGTGCTGATGCCGGGGCCATCGCCGGAGCGGGGGACACGAACGGGCCCGCGGTCGTACTTGCTTGACATAGCGGGCCACCGGTGACCGCGCGACGCCACCCCCGCTCCGGCGGCGACGATGAGCAGACTGCCTGCCGCCCCAGCGGCCCACCACGGGAATCCCGCCATCGCAACATGCGGCGCGCCCGTGCCTGCCGCCGCCGGTGCATGGTTCGCGGCTGTCGCCGCGACGTGCGCGTGACCAGCCGAAGCCACGACGCTCACCGCCGCGAGCGCACCGAGCACCGCGAGGATACCGCCCGAGAAACGCCTGGCCACGCCCCGAGTCGCGATGACGGCCGCGAGGCAGGCGAGCGCGGCGAGGCCGAGCGCCTCCGCGGCCGGTGCGAGCTGTTTCCCTGTGAGGGTGACGGCGAAGGCGGGCAGTGGCGGTGCAGGTGCGAACGAGGCGTGCGCCCACCGCTGCGCCGCGGCGAGCAGCACAATCCCAGCGCCGAGTGCGCCCGCCAGCAGCGTAAGCACGAACTCGCGGCGAGCTCCGTCACCGCCCGTTGCGTCACCTGGCATGCGGCCGTTCTCCGATAACCGCGTCGAGCTTCCCGGCATCGAAACAGGCGTGGTCGCCCGTGTGGCATGCCGCACCGACCTGGTCGACCTGGACGAGCACCGTGTCGCCGTCGCAGTCCAGCGCCACCGCCTTGACCCACTGCTGGTGGCCGGAGGTCTCGCCCTTCACCCAGTACTCTCCGCGGCTGCGCGACCAGTAGGTGCAGCGCCCGGTCGTGAGGGTCCGGCGCAGGGCCTCATCGTCCATCCAGGCCAGCATCAGCACCTCTCCGGTGTCGTACTGCTGCGCGATGGCAGGGAACAGGCCGTTCTCGTCTCGCTTGAGCCTCGCCGCGATCTCCGGATCCAGCGTCACGGCGTCCATTCTTGCAGCAGGATCCCGACGGCAGCGCACGGGCTGTGGCGCCGCCAATCTAGGATCAGCGTGTGAATTTCTCCCGAATTGAACGGGACGCGCTCTGCGCGCTGCTTGCCGAGAAAGGGCCGGACGCGCCGACTCTTTGTCGGGGCTGGACCACCAGAGACCTCGCGGCCCACCTGGTCACGCGGGAGCGTCGGCCGGGCGCCGCGGTTGGCATCGTTGTCTCGCAACTCGCGGGTTACATGGCCCGCGAGCAACGCAAGATCGCGGATCAGTATGACTACGAACAGCTGATCGACATGATCCGTCACGGCCCTCCGCGCCTGTCGGTCTTCGCGATCCCGGGCATGGACGAGCTCGCCAACCCGGTCGAATACTTCGTGCACCACGAGGACGTGCGCCGCGGCGCTGGGGGTTGGGACGTCAGGCAGCTCGGCCCCGCCGTTGACCAGATGCTGTGGCGCAGGCTCGGCGTGGCCAGGCTGTTGCTTCGCCGCGCCCCATGTGGTGTCGTGCTGACCTGGGAGGGACAGCCCGGTGCTGCGGCCATCACCGCCAAGCGCGGTGCGCCAACGGTCACGGTGACCGGAACTCCCGGCGAGCTCATGCTGTGGACGTTTGGCCGGACATCGGCCGCACGGGTACAGCTTGACGGCGACGCGGGCGCCGTTACCCGGCTGGGCGAGGCCAGGTGGGGCCTGTGACGCGCGTTGTGGCCTGGCCAAGCCGCGGTGCGGTGTCGCGTTGAAAGCCTGACGTGATCGCCTGCCACATGATCTACCCGCGCACCACCGATTAGCAGTCTGTGACCGATCGAATGCACGTGCATCATCCCTTGCATGTGTCCTGTGCGTAAGGAAATACTTGCCGGGACGGTCCGCACTTCTTGGGGTTCGATTCGGATGGGGTCTAGCGCGGATGGCGATCACAGCTCCCGTGACGACGCGGCCGATGACCGGCGCTACCTGGCTGGACTGGCTGCGGCCTGCGATGGAAAAAGCCGCGTTAGCCAAGGGCTGCTGCCCGTCGGCCACGGCGGGCTTGACCCCCCAGGCGCGCGTCGCCACACGCACGCCGTATCTTGACCCTTGCTCGGTCAAGGCCACCAGAGAGTTCGCCAGGGAGACCTTGCAGCGCTGGGACGTCGCGGATCTGACGAACGACGTCGGCGTCGTCCTTTCCGAACTGCTCACCAACGCCCTGCGCCATGCCGTGCCAGGCCAGGCTGGTTGCTCCAGTGCCGGAGCGATCCACGTTGGCCTGCTCTCCCCTGGATCCAGCGTGCTCTGCGCCGTTGCCGACCCGAGCGCTCAGGTACCCGTCGTGAAGGAGCCCGACTACCTCGCAGAGACAGGACGAGGGCTGCACGTCGTGGCCTCACTCAGCGACCGCTGGGGATGGACCCCGCCCGGTCACGCCGGCAAGGTCGTCTGGGCCACGTTCCGTATTCCAGGCGCGTCCTGAGGCGCGGCCCAGGCGGTCGCGGCGCAGGGCGGTCAGCGGACCGGATGCCCGCCCGCGCGCAGGGCGTCCTTTACAGCGCCGATCTTTAGCTCACCGAAGTGGAACACGCTGGCGGCGAGCACCGCGTCGGCACCGGCGGCGACGGCGGGCGCGAAATGAGCGAGCCGCCCCGCCCCGCCGCTTGCGATCACCGGTACGCTCACCGTCGCCCGGACGGCGCGGATCATTTCCAGGTCGTAACCGGCCTTGGTGCCATCGGCGTCCATGGAGTTCAGCAGTATCTCCCCGGCGCCGAGCTCAGCCGCTCGGGCCGCCCAGTCGACCGCGTCGATCCCGGTGCCACGCCGACCGCCGTGGGTGGTGACCTCAAAGCCGCTCGGCATGCCACCGGCGCGGCGGGCATCGACGGACAGCACGATGCACTGCGCGCCGAATCTCGTGGCGGCTTCGTTGAGCAGTGCGGGCCGCGCGATGGCGGCGGTGTTCAGCGACACCTTGTCGGCGCCCGCGCGCAGCAGCCGGTCGATGTCGCCGGTACCGCGTACGCCGCCACCCACGGTCAGCGGGATGAAGACCTCACCCGCGGTCGCGGCGACCACGTCATACATCGTGTCACGCCCGCCACTCGACGCGGTGATGTCAAGGAACACGAGCTCGTCGGCGCCTTCTTCGCCGTAGGCGCGCGCCAGCTCCACCGGGTCGCCGGCGTCGCGAAGCCCCCGGAAGTTCACACCCTTGACGACCCGGCCCGCATCGACGTCAAGACAGGGGATCACCCGAACCGCAACTGTCATGCGGCAGCCCCAGCTGGCGGGTCCCTGATGACGTCATCAGCGCCGTCGCTGCGGCGAGCGGTCCCGGCGGGCAGGTAGGCGACTGCCTCGATCTCGACCAGCATCCGCGGGTCGACGAGACGGCGAATCTCCACCATGGACGTTGCGGGCCGGGACCCGGCGAACGCTTCACCGTGCGCCCTGCCGTACTCCTCCCAGCGGGAGATGTCGGTAACGAAGATTCGCGTGCGCACGACGTCGGAGATCTCGGCGCCCACCTGGTCAAGCGCCGCAGCCACATTTGCGATCGCCTGGGCCGTTTGACGGTACGGGTCGCCCTCGTGCACCAAGGTGCCGTCCTGGACCGAGGTGCAACCGCTTACGAACACAAAGTCGCCCGCAACAACAGCGCGGCTGTAGCCAACCACAGGCTCCCATGGCGTCTGTGATGAGATTCTGATTCTTTCAGGTGTCATCCGGCCACCGCCTCCAGCGCTTGGGTCAGGGTGAAAGCACCCGCGTAGAGGGCCTTGCCGACAATGACGCCCTCCACGCCGAGCGGTGCGAGGGCGGTGATCGCACGCAGGTCAGCCAGGCTGGCCACGCCGCCGCTGGCGACCACAGGGCGCCCCGTGGCGGCCGATACCTTACGGAGCAGGGCCAGGTTGGGCCCGCGCATTGTGCCGTCCTTGCTCACATCAGTCACGACGAACCGCAGGCAACCATCGTTGTCAAGCCGCTGCAGAATTTCGTCCAGGCTGCCGCCGTCAGTGGTCCAGCCGCGTGCTGCCAGTCGCGAACCGCGGACGTCCAGGCCAACGGCGACCAGGTCAGCATGCTCCGCGATCACCCGGCGGACCCAGTCGGGATTTTCCAGGGCCGCCGTACCGATGTTGACGCGAGCGCAGCCAGTGGCGATAGCGGCGGCCAGCGACGCGTCATCGCGGATTCCGCCCGAGAGCTCGACATTGATGTCGAGCTCGCCCACCACGTCGGCGATCAGTTCGTGATTGGACCCACGGCCGAAGGCGGCGTCCAGGTCAACCAGATGGATCCATTGCGCGCCGCCGCGCTGCCAGGCGAGCGCGGCCTCCAACGGATCGCCGTAGGAACTCTCGGTCCCCGCCACGCCCTGGACCAGCCGGACTGCTTGGCCATCAGCCACGTCGACCGCGGGCAGCAGGGTCAGTGCCACGCCGACACCCGCCACGCCGACACCCGCGGCGCCGACACCCGCCACGCGAGCACCCCTGCGTCGTCTGGCCAGCCTTTGTCCCCCGTGGTACTCACACACGCTCCAACCAATTGCGCAGCAGCGCCTTCCCCGCGTCGCCTGACTTCTCGGGGTGAAACTGCGTGGCCATGAGGGGCCCATCCTCCACCGCGGCGACGAACCGCTCGCCGTGTTCGGCCCACGAAACGGCGGGGCCGCGGGAGAGCGAGGCCTGCCGGCCAGGACTCCCCCAGCGTCGCACGGCGTAGGAGTGCACGAAATAGAACCGGGTACCTGCGCCGAGCCCGGCGAACAGCACTGAGCCCGGTGCAGGCTCCACCGTGTTCCAGCCCATGTGCGGCAGCACCGCGGCGGCCAGGCGGTCGACGGTTCCTGGCCATTGACCGCAGCCCTCGGTGACGATGCCGTGCTCCACGCCGGTGGTGAAGAGGATCTGCATCCCGACGCAGATGCCAAGGATGGGGCGCGAGCCTGCGAGGCGCTTGGCGATCAGCTGATCGCCACCGATCTTGCGCAGCCCAGCCATGCACGCGGCGAACGCGCCCACCCCAGGCACCACCAGCCCGTCGGCTTTCAGCGCAACCTCATGGTCGGCCGTCACCTCCGCATTCGCCCCGATCCTCGCGAGGGCTCGCTGCGCGGACCGCAGATTGCCCGATCCGTAATCGAGGACGGCCACCCGGGGCCGCGGTGGCCCGGTCAAAGCACACCCTTGGTGCTCGGCACCCCGCTCGCCCGTGGATCATCGGCGGCGGCGTCGCGCACCGCACGGGCGACGGCCTTGAACTGTGCTTCCACGATGTGATGCGGATTGCGGCCGGCGAGCACCCGCACATGCAGGCACATCGCCGCGCTGAAGGCGAACGACTCGAATATGTGCCTGGTCAGCGTGGTGTCATACGAGCCGATCAGCGGCGCCATGCCGGCTGGCTCGTCGTGCGCCACATACGGCCGGCCGGACAGGTCGACCGCCGCCTGCACCAGGGTCTCGTCGAGCGGCACGAGCGCGTCACCGAACCTGCGGATCCCGGACCTGTCGCCGAGCGCCGCGCGCAGCGCCTCGCCCAACACGATGGCGGTGTCCTCCACCGTGTGGTGCGCGTCGACCTCGGTGTCGCCGCTCGCGCGCACGGCCAGGTCCATACCGCCGTGCTTGCCGAGCTGAGCAAGCATGTGATCGAAGAACGGCACACCGCTGGAGATGTCGCAGCGCCCCTCGCCGTCGAGGTCGAGCTCCACCACGACACGGGCTTCCTTGGTGATGCGCTCTGCGCGTCCAGTCCTGCTCATGGGTCACCTCTGAAGTCGCTCAGCGCGCGCCGGAAATGTGCCATCTCGGCCGGGGTCCCGATGCTCACCCGCAGCCATCCGGCCGGCCCGGTCGCCCGGATCAGCACGCCATGATCAAGCAACCGGCGCCAGACCGCGTGCCGGTCGGCGAACGTGCCGAACAGTACAAAGTTCGCGTCCGAGTCCGCCACCGCGAATCCCTCATCACGCAGCCACGCCACCGTCGCATCACGTTCGCCGCGCAGCGCCGCGACCCCGGCGAGCAGCTCGCTTGCGTGCGCGAGCGCGGTTCTGGCCACCGCCTGGGTCACCGCGGACAGGTGGTAGGGCAGCCTGACGAGCATCAGCGCATCGATCACGGCCGGATCCGCCGCCAGGTATCCGACGCGCGCGCCCGCCAGCGCGAACGCTTTTGACATGGTGCGGGTGACCACCAGCCGTGGCTGGCTCGGCAGCAGCGGCAGGGCGCCGACGGTTGCGTCCCTGGCGAACTCCGCGTAGGCCTCGTCCACCACGACCATGCCAGGTGCCGCAGCGCAGACCGCCCGGATCACGGCAGGCGGCAACGCCGTCCCTGTCGGGTTATTGGGCGTGGTCAGGAAGACGACATCGGGGCGGTGCCGGCGTACCGCGGCCGACGCGCGGTGCACGGAAAGCCCGAAATCGGCGTCGCGATCCTCGTTGATCCACTCGGTACCTGTCGTCCGCGCGATGATCGGGTGCATCGAGTAGGACGGTTCGAAGCCGAGCGCGCTTCGGCCGGGCCCGCCGAACGCCTGGAGCAGCTGCTGAATGACCTCGTTGGAGCCGTTGGCCGCCCACACCTGGCGGGCGGTGAGCCCGTGGCCCAGGTAGTCGGCGAGGTCTTTGCGCAACTCGGTCGCATCACGGTCCGGGTAACGGTTGAGCGTTCCCGCGACCTCGGCGACGGCCGCACCGATGGCCGCGGTCAGCCGTGGCGACGGCGGGTACGGATTTTCGTTGGTATTGAGCCGAACGGCTGCCGCGAGCTGTGGCGCCCCGTAGGGTTCACGCCCACGCAGGTCGTCACGGATGGGCAGATCGGCCATCCCGGTCAGCGCCCTGTCCTGGCTGGTCATCGCAGCCTCGCCTGGACGGCCGCGACGTGCGCAGCGAGATCTTCCGCCGCGCCGAGCGCAGCTATGTGCCCGGCCACGTGCGCGAGCCCGTCCCGGTCGCATTCGACCACGTGGATGCCCCTGAGGAAGGACAGGACCGACAGCCCTGCCGTGTGCCTGGCCGTGCCGCCGGTGGGCAGCACATGGTTCGAGCCGGCCAGGTAGTCGCCCAGCGAGACAGGGGCGTAGGGACCGACAAAGACCGCGCCCGCGTTGCGCACACGTGACGCGTCGGCGTGCGCCTGCGCAGTTTGTATCTCAAGGTGCTCGGGCGCCCACGCGTCGGCCACCGTCAGCGCCGCGCCGACATCGTCCACCAGCACTTGCGCGGACTGCCCGGCGAGCGCCGCACCGATCCGGCCGCGGTGTACCGCCGCGGGAACCTGGCGTGCCAGCTCGGCGTCGACCCGGTCGGCCAGCGAAGGATCGGGGGTGATGTGCAGGCAGGCGGCGAGTTCGTCGTGTTCAGCCTGGGCGATGAGGTCGGCGGCGACCAGCGCTGGATCAGCGGTGTGATCGGCAACGATCGCGATCTCGGTGGGCCCAGCCTCGGCGTCCATACCGATCAGGCCGCGCAGGAGCCGCTTCGCCGCGGCCACGTAGACGTTCCCTGGTCCGGTGACCATGTCCACGGCCGCGCAGTCGGCGGTGCCGTAGGCGAACATGGCGACTGCCTGAGCACCGCCGACCGCATGGACCTCATCCACACCGAGCAACGCGCAGGCGGCGAGCACCGCCGGATGCGGGAGGCCGCCATGCTCACGGTGCGGCGGGGACGCCACGGCCAGTGACCTGACCCCGGCCACCTGGGCGGGAACGACGTTCATGACGACGGACGAGGGATAGGCGACCATGCCGCCCGGCACGTACAGGCCAACCCGGCGCACGGGAGCGTAGCGTTCGGTGACCGTTGCGCCGTCGGCGACGCGGGTCACCTTTTCCCCGGGCAACTGGGCCTTGTGCACGGCGAGCGTGCGCCTGACCGCCTCTTCAAGCGCCGCCCGCACGGCCGGGTCGAGCCCTTCGAGCGCGGCTGTCACCGCCATGCCAGGCACTCGCGTGCACTCGGCGTCGACTCCGTCGAACCTCGCGGTCAGGTCGCGGATCGCGGCCGCGCCGCGACGGCGTACGTCCTCGCAGATGGGGCGGACCGCGTCCACGGCGGACGCGACGTCAAGCGACGCCCGGGGCAACAGCCCGGCGAGTTTTTCGCGGCTCAGGTCGGCAGTCCGCAACCCGCGCAGGTCGACTCGGGAGATCACCCCCCAATTTTAGAGGGAGGCGCACTGCCCGGCGGATAAAGCGCCGCATCCTGCGCGGCGTCGCGCTGCGGCCCGGTCAGCAGCTCCGCCAGGGCCACCAGCAGCGCCGAGGTGAGCGGCCAGATCACCACGGCACCGTGCGCACGTAGCACGAGCGGTGCGTGCAGCACGGTTCCCGGGCGGCTCGCCGTCAGCGCGTTCCGGAACGACGCCAGGCCGACGCTTCGCCCGATCCACCACGCAAGGAGCGCTGCGGCGAGCCCGCCGAGGATCAGCCCGAGCGCCGCAAGCGCGCCGCGCCTGCGCACCGCCACCAGGTACCCGGCTATCCCGGCGAGCAGCCCACCGACGATGCCGATGACGCAGAACCAGCCGTCACCGGCGATAAAGGCCTTTGTCTCCGGGTTTGCCACCTGCCCGGCGCCATGCCCGGTGACCACCAGGGCAACCCGGGGGGCAATCGCGGCCCACACGAATCCGCTTGGCACGCCAAGCACGGCGACGGTCAATGTGGTGGCGGCGAGGACCACGAGCGGGTGACGCAGGTAGCGCCTTCGGCCGACGGCAAGATTGTCTTGTGTAGCCATCCTGCCGTGAAGAGTATTGGATCCCGGCCAGCAATCGGCAGGTGCGTGCTGGCTTCGTTACGCCGCGTTCTGCCACAGGCCCGGCCCGATCGTGGGCACCGACGACACCAGCGCCATGCAGAAGCCCTTGGACCTCAGCCCTTCGATGATGTCAGGCAGAGCCGCGACCGTGTTCGGTGACCGGCCCGGCCCGTCGTGCAGGAGCACGACGGCTCCGTCGGTGGCCTTCCGCAGAACCCTAGCCGTGATCTCCGCAGGCGCGCGGCCCTGCCGGTCGCCGCTGTCGATCGAGTACTGCATGATCTTCAGTCCAAGCCACCTCACCTGGTCATCCAGCCGTTCGCTCGTGCTGCCGTGCGGTAGCCGGATCATGGTGGGCGCGGCGCCTCCTACGGCGATGACCGCCCGCTGGGTGCGAGTGATCTCGTCCCTGGCGTGGGCGAGGCTGAGCCCGCCGAGGGCCGCGTGATCCCAGCCGTTGTTCTCGACCTCGTCACCGGCCGCTATCGCCGCGCGGATGAGCGCCGCGTTGCCGGTAACCCGATTGCCCGTGACGAAGAAGGTCGCACGCACGCTATGCGCTCGAAGAACGCGTATGATCTGGGCGGTATCGCCGCCTGGCCCGCCGTCGAACGTGAGCGCGACCTGGCCGCGCAGGCATGTTGTGTTGGTGACCCCACCGATCGCGTGGCCGGCCGACGACCGCAGCACCACTCCCGCCAGCCCAAACGCGAACGCGAGGACGCCGAGCCCGATCAGGAGCTCGACAAGCTCACGCCCCAGCCTGCGCCCAGGCCGGGCTTGGCTGGCGGCGCGAGCGAACCACCGGATCACGGGCCCGCCTCGCGTGGCGTCATGGTCGGGGCCTCGAACAGGACCGTGTGCTGGCCTTGCGCGGCGACCCGGAACTGGATCCCTCCCGCACGCAACGATGAGTCGATCCGGACCGCGATCGGCGTCGCGCCGGTGACCCTGACGACGGCGCGATCGCCCCTGACGGTGATCTGCACGTCGCGGCGCGAGCCGACCGGGCGGGCCGCCATGCTTTCCTTCGCCAGCACCGTGTAATGCCTCTTGCCCACCTGCTGGCTAACGATCAGGCGGCCGGCGCCCACCTTGACCTCGAGCCGCCCGGGATAGCCGGTGCCCGCGCCGTCGCGCACGGCGATGATGCCGGTGGCGTGCTGGCTGAGCCCGGACAGCCGGGCCCGTACCGTGTAGTCGCGCCACTGGGTGGTGTTGAGGTCGCCGAGCGTGCATGTGCCGTAGGCGCGGGTGGCCACGGTGAGCGCCCGGATGCCGGAGGCCTGGCTGCACATGGCGCCAAGTCCCCGCCACGCGGGGCGGGAGAGGTCATGAACGGGCTCGCCGGGGAGCGTGCGGCGCACCAGGGTCATGAGGTTAGCGACCGACGTGACCGACCGGGTGGGGATGCGCTCCATCCCGTAACGGTCTGACCAGGACCCGAGCGCATCGATATGCCCCGGCGGCACGCCGCCGTCGTAGAACGCCCAGTCCAGGCCCGCTTGCCGTAGCAGCGTCGGGAGGAGATCGGCGACCTCCGGTGTGTTCGTGCCGCTGTCGGGGTTGCCGAAGGGATACGCGAACGCGGTGGCCGGGTGACCGAGGAGGTGCCGGAAGACCGCCTGGCAGCGAGCGAGGTCGGCCCCGACCCGATCACGCCAGTGCGCCAGCGTCTCCATCCTGCCGTGCACCAGAATGCGGTTGGTCAGTGCCGCGGCCCTGCCACCGGGCGCTGGGGCGAAGTAGTGGAGCATGTTGGTGTGGCAACCGAGATCCCAGCGCCCGGTCGCCGCCATCTGCTGCACTTCACGGGTCGACAGATAGTAAGACGGCTTTCCCGGCGCCACGAGCCTGCCGGTGACAAGAAAGGCGACGGCGGTGAAGTGGTACGCCTTCAGCAGCGGGTCCACCACGGTCCAGTCCGACGCGGCGCCGTCGTCAAAAGTCAGCAGCAACGGCTTCGCGGGAAGCCGCACTGGCTGACCCGCCACGAGACGTTCCAGGTCACGCAGCCGGATGGTATGGAAGCCCGCGCCCTTCAGCGCAGCCAGGTGCTCGCTCAGAAGCTGCGGAGTGACGGCGGTGAAGGCGAGGTTGGTGTCAGAAACGGCGTGATAGGTGATCGAGACAACGGCCCTGGGGTTGGCGGGCACGGGTGGCGTGGCAAGAACCGCTGCCTCATAGTCCGGGCCGTACAGACGCGTCGGCTGCTGCGGGGGATCGAAGGGGCGGCTCGCGGCCACCCAGACGATGGCGGTGACGACCAGGGCAACCATGAAGGCCAGGCCGGTGCCCGCACGCAAGGCGCCCTCAAGCAGGGGGTGCTGCCCGCTCGCTGTGACCACTCCTCGCCCACCGCGCGGGGCCGCGCGTGAGCGCTCAGCCATCACTGGATCCCTGCGCGACGGCGGCCAGCGCAGGCATCGGCACCCGCTGGGGAGCGGCCGGTGCACCGCCCGGCGGACCTGCCGACGTGCCCGCGGGGCGGGTGCCCCAGCTGCCATCGCGGATCCGGGCTATCGCCCATAGCAGCTGTGGTGTCAGCGTGATGTAGAAAAGGGCGCCGACCAGCGCATACAGCCACATGCCGTCGTTGCGCAGCATCCGGTACAGCAGCGCGTACGCCATGGTGATCATGTACAGGCCGACGATGTAGATGACGGGGAGAGGTGCACCGGCCAGCGACCGCACCACGTTGTAGACGATGACCACGGGGCTGAGGAAGCCGGCCACGGTCTGCAAGGCGATGGACGGCAGCGCGACGGGCCGGGAACGCCAGACGTGCCCCAGCAGGATGGGACCCTCGCGGGCCCAGGACTTCTTCCAGCGGAGTTGCTGCCGGTAGAACTTGCCATACTGTTCTGGCACGTCGGTGCATGCCTGCGCGCGCGCGTCGTACCGGGTCAGCCAGCCGGTCTTGATCACCCTGTTGGTCAAGGCGCGGTCGTCGCCATACGTGCAGGCCGCACCGAGAAACCGCTGATTCTCCCAGGCGTCGACCAGCTTGACGACGGCTGCGCGGCGGTAGGCAGAAAAGCAGCCAGAGCAGCAGGTGACCGCGCCCAGCACGGACTCTGCGCTCTTGAGAAGCTGGAAGGACACGTAGTACCTGGCCGATTGCATCCGCGTGAGCGTGTTCTTCCGGACGTTGCGCACATACGTCAGCCCGGAGATGGCACCAATCCGCGGGTCGGCAAAGCCTTGCACGATCCTGCGGATAGCTCTCCTTGCGGGCATGGAGTCGGAATCGACGAAGACCAGGATCTCCGCCGTGGTGGCACGGATCCCGGCGGCCATCGCCGCTCGCTTCCCCCGGTTTGCGCCCAGGTCAATGCAGCGCACTGCGCCGTCAGGGTGGCGGGCCGCCGCCTTGGTCATCTGCTGCCAGGTGTCATCGGTGGACCCGTCGTTGACGACCACGACCTCGAGCTTGTCCTGCGGGTAGTCGACGCCAAGGCACGAGTCGATGGAGCGGGTGACCGCCTCGCCCTCGTTGTAGGCCGGGATGACGATGGCGACCGTCGGCTCCAGGCCGGCGTCGTGCGGCGGGCGGTAGAAGGTCGCCAGGACGAACCTGCTCAGCACGTAGCTGCTGACGATCACCGTGTATGCGGTGGTAAGTGCGTTGCCGCTGTAGAAGCTGAGTTTGACGTAGATGTGCCAGGCGATGAGCGCGCAGATGGCGGCCATTCCGGCGATCATGGTGCCGGCCACGAGGCACTCCCACGGACCGCGGCGCGGCTGGCGTACTGGAATGCCATCCTCGGTGGTGCGCGCTCTCACCTGCCCCACGAGTAATTAACCCCCCAATGCGCGCACCGTCCCCTTCGTGCAGCACTGACTAAACGGTGGCAGCAGCACCAGATGAGGACGTCCTGCATAAGGCGTAGATCTCGTACCGTGTTCGCACGAGCCGCGGGTAGAAGCTGGCATGACCGAAAGCTCGTCGCGCAGCGCGAAACCGCGAGCCTCGCGTGCCCTGCCCGGCAAGCCCGCGGCGCTCCGCACCTCGCGTGCCCTGCCGACGCGTGCCCGCGGCGCTCCCCACCTCGCGTGCCCTCCCGGCGCTGCGCTCCCCGCGAATCAGGATGTGACGAGAGCCCCTGCGCCGAGGAGGCCCTTGACGTCGGCTATGAAGCTGTTGCTCGGCGCCACGCAGAACTCGGATAGGTCGATCAGGAGTGGGTTCCTGCCCGGGCGCAGGAGCTTGAGATGCACCCGGGTTGCGCCCGGGTGGGCACGCAGAATGTGCTTGAGCTCGGCCGCAAGCTCCGGCGTGACCTTGTTCTGGTGCACCGCGATGACCAGCGGAGGAGTCGGTCCCGGACTGGCTGAGGAGATGTCGAGCGGGGTCAGGTCCTGGGCGAAGATGCTCACCGTTCCGTCGCGCTCATTGAGCCTGCCGGTCGCGGAAACCGTGGCGTCCCCGGCCAGCTCGCCGGCGTACAGGGAGTACACCCTCGGGAAGAACAGCACCTCAATAGAGGCGTCGAGGTCCTCGATCGTCACGATGGCCCATGGGCTGCCGGTTTTCTTGTTGATCCGGCGATCAACCGCCGAGATGAGACCGGCCACGCGGACGTCGCCTTCCGTGCGCCCCGATGCAAGCAGCTCGGCTATCGAGAGGTCCCGGTTGCGCTCCAAGATCCGTTGCGTGCCGTCCAGTGGGTGGCTGGAGACATACAGGCCCAGCATCTCGCGTTCCTGGCTGAGCAGGAACTTGCGCGGCCACTCCTGCTCACTGAGTTCGAAATCGAGGCCGATGCGGCTGGTTGCCTCCCTGTCCCCGTCCGGCTCAGCCGAGCAGAAAAGGTCGAACTGGCCGATTGCCTCCTGGCGTTTGATGCCGAGGACCGCGTCCACCGCCTGGTCTTGGATCAGGCACAGGGACCTGCGTGAATGACCGAGCGAGTCGAAGGCGCCCGCCTTGATCAGCGATTCCACGACACGCTTGTTGCACGCGGTGATCTCAACCTTGTCGAGAAAGTCGGCGAACGACGTGAAGTTTCCCTTTCCACGTCGGGTCGCGGTAATCGAAGCGACCACGCTGGCGCCGACGTTTCTGATGGCGCCGAGGCCGAACCGGATGTCCGTGCCGACCGGGGTGAAGGACCAGTTCGACTCGTTGACATCCGGGGGGAGGACCTTGATGCCGAGCTTGCGGCACTCGGACAGGTAGATCGCCATCTTGTCCTTGTCGTCACCCACCGAGGTCAGCAGTGCCGCCATGTACTCGGACGGGAAGTTCGCCTTCAGGTAGGCGGTCCAATAGGAAACGACGCCGTAACCCGCCGTGTGCGACTTGTTGAAGCCGTAACCGGAGAATGGAACGAGGACGTCCCACACGGCCTTGGTGGCTGCGGCGGAGTAGCGGTTCCTCGCCATCCCAGCGGAGAACTCTTCCCATGACGCGTCCAGGATTTCCTTTTTCTTCTTGCCCATGGCGCGGCGCAGCAGATCCGCCTTGCCCAGTGAATACCCGGCCAACTGCTGCGCGATGGCCATGACCTGCTCCTGATAGACCACCATGTGATAGGTCTCGCCCAGGATCGGCTCAAGCGCTTCCTTCAACTCCGGATGGATCGGCTCGATTTTCTGGCGGCCATTCTTCCTGTCCGCGTACTTGATGTGGGTATTGGCCGCCATCGGCCCTGGCCGGTACAGCGCGAGCACCGCGGCGATGTCGCCGAAGCCGGTAGGGGCCATCAGCTTGAGCAGGTTGCGCATGGCGCCGCCGTCGAGCTGGAAGACACCGAGCGTGTCGCCGCCAGCGAGCAGTTCGTAGGTCTGCGTGTCATCGAGGCCGAGCTTTTCCAGGTCGATGTCGATGCCCCGGTTCGCCTTGACGTTGGCGATCGCGTCACCAATAACGGTCAGGTTCCGCAAGCCGAGGAAGTCCATCTTGAGCAGACCGAGTTCCTCGCATTGCGGAAATGGGAAGCCCGAGATGATCGCGCCGTCATCTTCGCGGCGGTGAATCGGCAGCACATCGAGCAGCGGCTCGGAGGACAGGATGATCCCGGCCGCGTGCACACCGGTGCCGCGGGTGAGGCCCTCGATGCCGCGTGCGGTGTCGATAACCTTCTGAACCTCGGAGTCCTGCTCGTACAGTGTGCGGACCTCTACCGCCTCGCTGTAGCGATCATGGGCCTCGTCGAAGATTCCCGACAGCGGGATTTCCTTACCCATCACCGCGGGCGGGAAGGCCTTCGTTATCTTGTCGCCGAGCGCATACGGGTAACCGAGGACCCGGCAGGCGTCCTTGACGGCAGCCTTCGCCTTGATCGTCCCGAACGTGAGGATCTGGCACACCCGATCCTCGCCGTATTTCTCGGTGACGTAGCGGATCATGTCACCGCGCCTGCGCTCGTCGAAGTCCAGATCAACATCGGGCATCGTGATGCGCTCGGGATTGAGAAACCGCTCGAAGATCAGTGAGTGCTCAAGCGGATCAAGGTCGGTGATACCGAGCACGTAGGCGACCATCGAGCCGGTCGCCGATCCGCGGCCGGGGCCAAGTGCAATCCGGTTGGCCCGCGCATACTGGCAGATGTCGGCGACGACAAGAAAGTAGGCGGGGAACCCCATCTTCTCGATGACGTCGAGCTCGTAGTCGATCCGCCGGAGCACCTGCGGCGGGACCATGTCGCCGAATCGCTGCGTGACCCCCCGCGCCACCTCTTTACGCAGCCACGAGGCCTGCGTCTCACCCTCAGGAACGGGGAACCTCGGCATCCGGTCGACCGGGGAGAACACGTCGTCATACGCCTCAACTCGCTCGGCGACGAGCAGCGAGGTGTCGCAGGCGCCCGGCACTTCTGTGTCCCAGAGCGCCCGCATCTCCGCCGGGCTCCTCAGGTAGTAGCCGTCGCCGTTGAACCTGAACCGTTTCGGGTCGTCAAGCGTCTTGCCGGTACCCACGCAGAGCAGAACCTCATGGGATTCAGCCTGGTCACGCGTGACATAATGGCTGTCGTTGGTGGCCAGGGGCGCAAGGCCCAGCTGTTTGGCGATGTCAAGCAGGCCCGCCCGCACCGACCGCTCGATCCCGAGCCCGTGGTCCATGAGCTCGAGGAAGAAGTTCTCCTTACCGAAAATGTCACGATAGGTCGCGGCCGCCTTCAGCGCCAGCTGGTGCTGGCCGAGCCGCAGCCTGGTCTGCACCTCGCCTGACGGGCATCCGGTGGTGGCGATGAGGCCGCCGCAGTACTGCGCGATCAGTTCAGCGTCCATCCGCGGCTTGCGGTAATAACCCTCAATGGAAGCCAGGCTCGACAGCCGGGCCAGGTTGCGCAGCCCGCCGGCATTGGTGGCGATGATGGTCATGTGGGTGTAGGCACCGGCGCCAGAGACGTCGCCGCCCTCGCCGTCGGGGTCGGATTCACGCTGGCCCGTCTCGCCCCAGAAAACCGCCCGCTTGAGGAAGCGGGATTCCGGCGCCACGTACGCCTCGATGCCGATGATCGGCTTGACCCCCGCCTTCGCGGCCTGCTGGAAGAACTCATATGACCCGAACATGTTGCCGTGATCGGTCATCGCCACCGCCGGCATGCCCAGCCGGGCCGTCTCGGCCAACAGCGGAGCCATCTTCGCTGCCCCGTCGAGCATCGAGTACTCGGTATGCACGTGCAGATGTACGAAAGATGCTGAGGATGAGGCGGCCGAGGACCTGACTGGCGCCATGCGCGATCTTCCTCCAGGCATGCGACAAGCAGCGTGCGGCGCACGCGCAAGGAGTTGGACCGGGGGAAGTGGCCAGTGAGCTGCCAGGGGCGGCCGCACCAGCCCGGCCGTGGGTTGCTTGTTCTGTAGCCTAACCGGGCCCCGCGGCGCGGACGAACCGACACTCCGAACCTCTGCGCCGACGCCGTCCCCTCCCAGGTGGGTGACCCACCGACCGGAAAGTCCGGTGCCCCCCGAGGTGGCCTCGGTGGCCCACCGCGGGCAGCCACAAGGTCCTCGGTGGCCCACCGCAGGCAGCCACAAGATCCTCGGTGGGCCACCGCAGGCAGCCACAAGGTCCTCGGTGGGCCACCCAGCGTGTTAGTTGATCTCTAAACCCGCCAACGAAGGCGCCGGAGTGGGCCGCGGGCCAGCTTGATCCCTTACGTCGGAGCCTTTTCAGCGCAGACAGCTGAAAAGGCTCCGACGTAGCGGATCATGGACGGCCCGGCTGGCATCAGGGTGGTAAACATTGACGGCCATGCGGGGGTGGCCTCGGTGGCCCACCGTAGCCCCGGACCGGACCCTGGCACGGCCCCGGTGGCCCACCGTAGCCCCGGACCGGACCTAGCGGTGCCCTCGGGAACGGCTCAGCTCTCCGCCCGCAGCAGCTCGAGCGCGCGGGCCAGGTCAGCGGGGTGGCGGCTGGTGAATTCCAGGCGGCGCCCGTCGGTCGGGTGACGCAACACCAACCGGCTTGCGTGCAACCACTGCCTCGTCAGCCCCAGCCGCTCGGCGAGCACGGGATCGGCACCGTATAGCCGGTCCCCAACGACCGGGTGCCTGACGGCCGCCATATGAACGCGGATCTGATGGGTCCGGCCGGTCTCAAGGCGGATATACAGCAAGCTCGCGGCGCGAAACGCCTCAATGGTGTCGTAGTGGGTGACGCTGGGCCTGCCGCCCGCCACCACGGCAAACCTGCCATCCCCCGACGGATGACGGTCGATCGGGGCATCCACGGTGCCCCGCAGCGGGTCGGGATGACCCTGCACGAGCGCGTGGTAACCCTTTTCCACCGCACGCTCGCGGAAGGCTCTTTTCAGCACGCTGTAGGCATGCTCGCTCTTGGCGACAACCATCAGGCCTGTCGTGTTCACGTCCAAGCGGTGCACGATGCCCTGGCGCTCCGCGGCACCGCTGGTCGCAATCGCGTGGCCCGCGCCGAGCAGTCCCTCCAGCACGGTTGGCCCCGACCAGCCCGGTGCGGGGTGCGCCGCGACCCCGATTGGCTTGTCGACCACCACGATGTCGGCGTCCTCGTACACCACGTCGAGCCCAGGAACGGGGTTTGGCCGTGGCGCGACCGAGGGCGGCGGCGGCAGTACCACGTCCAGCAGACTCCCCGCGGTCACCCGGTCAGACTTGACCGGCGGGCGCCCGTCGGCCAGTACCTTTCCCGCGGCGACGAGATCGGCTGCCCGCGATCTTGACAGCCCGAACATCCGGGCGAGCGCCGCGTCGACACGTTCGCCGTCAAGGCCCTCAGGAACTTCCACGCTGTGGACCTGGCCCGCATCGGGGACGGCGGCGGGGGCCTCATGCTCGCCCGTCACGGCCGTCCGCTGATCTCATCCGTGTCCGAACTCGCGTCCCGGGTCCCGTCCACCCGCATCCCGATGACCGACAGCAGGATTGCGATGGCGCCGCCGCAGACGATCGCCGAGTCGGCCAGGTTGAACACGGGCCAGTGTGGCAGTTCGACCCAGTCCACCACGTACCCGCGAAGCGGTCCGGGCCCTCGCAGCAGCCGGTCGGCCAGGTTACCCGTGGCCCCCCCGAGCAGCAGGCCGAGCGTCACCGCCCACGGCAGGCTTCGCAGCCGCCGAGCGGTACGCAGGATGAACACGATGACGCCGACGGCGATCGCCGTGAACACCACAGTCATTGAGGTGCCGATATTGAACGCGGCGCCGCTGTTGCGCATGACCTGCAGCGTCAGCAGCCCGCCCAGCAAGCGGACCGGAGGCTGGCCGGACAGTTCCGCGACGACAACGGCCTTGGAGATGGCATCCGCGGCGAGCACGGTGGCCGCCACGGCCATCAGCACGCCAACCCTGCGGCGTGGCTCAGTGACCGACGTCACCGTACCTGCCACCATCCCCGCCCGGGGCCGTGGAGCAGCCGAAGGCCGCCACGCGGGCCTTCCTGCCTCGTGCGGCCCTGCTTCGTGTTGCATGGTCAGCGGCGCTCCTCGCGCTGCTTGCACTGCAGACACAAGGTAGCGCGGGGAAACGCCTGCAGGCGCGCCTTGCCGATAGCTTTGCCGCACGATTCACAGATGCCGCACGTACCGTCCGCAATCCTGGCCAGCGCCCTTTCGTTTTGTGCGAGAAGCTCGCGGGCGTTGTGCGTAAGGGCCAGTTCATGCTCACGCTGGTAGGTCTTTGCACCCGCGTCGGCGGAGTCGTCGCCGGCGTCGCCGACCGAATCGGTGAGACGCGCCGCGATCTCGGACTCGGCCCGGGAAATCTTCGCCGCAAGCTCGGCAATCTCGGTCTCGAGCCGAACGCGAACCTCGGCGAGTTCCTCTTCGGACCAGGGCTGCTCACCTTCGCGGACGACAAGCGCGGCGGCGCGGCTCTGGTCGTTCTCGCTGATGCCGACCGTACCGGACATGCGGCCTCCCCTGCGCGCTGATCTTGAAAGCAGACAGTGACCGGAGGATAAGTCGCTTACGCACAAGAGGCAAACCAGCGCGCCATCGGAGGGCCGAAGCGTTGCTGAGCGCACGTGAACACCGGCGTGCAGGTACGGCACACCGCAGCGGTCGGCTATTGTGACAGTCTGCACGGCGTTGATGGGGACAGCTGCCGCGGAAGTGCGGCCCTCGTGGAGGCGGTGGCGACACTGCCTTCCGCAGAGCGACCCGGGGATGGTGCGAGCCCGGGGGCAATGCACCGCGGACCAGATCACCCCGGAGCCGCCGGAAGAACGGCAGCGTGCGCACGGCATGTGCAAGGCACTGCGCAAGGCAGAAGGCAGTGTGAAAGCCAGTGCGCTTCCCGTCCGGTACGTCCTTGGGCGTCTGGGCGGGCCTGCCAAGTAGAACCGGCCGCAGCAAAACTTGAGTGGGTCACGCGCACGCGCGGCCAAGTGAGGGTGGTACCGCGGGACCGGACGGTCTCGTCCCTCCCGCCGGATTAGCACGATCGCAGGAGGCCCACCCGCGATGTCAGCGCCGCAGACCCCCGACCGCACAGGTTCAGCTAGGTTCTTCCCCACGCTGCCTGGCCAGCCGAACCTGCCCGGCATCGAGCGGGAAATCCTCAACCGCTGGCGCGACGACACTCTGTTCGAGCGGTCGCTCAAGCAAAGTTCGGCCGGGGCGCGCTGGACCTTCTACGAGGGCCCGCCGACCGCGAACGGCATGCCGGGCGTGCATCACGTGGAGGCACGCGCCTTCAAAGACATCTTCCTTCGGTTCAAGACCATGCAGGGCTTCCACGTGCCCCGCAGGGGAGGCTGGGACTGCCACGGCCTGCCGGTCGAGGTCGCGGTGGAGCGGGAACTCGGGCTGTCCGGCAAGAAGGACATCGAGGCCTATGGCGTCGCCGAATTCAACGCCAGGTGCCGCGAGTCTGTGTTGCGGCATGTCGATGTCTGGGAGCAGCTGACCGAGCGGATGGGCTACTGGGTCGATATGTCGCAGGCGTACCGGACCATGGACGCCTCCTACGTCGAGGCTGTGTGGTGGTCTCTCAAGGTCATCTTTGAGAAGGGCCTACTGATCAGGGATTACCGGATCACGCCCTACTGCCCGCGGTGCGGGACGCCGCTGTCGGACCACGAACTCGGCCAGCCGGGCGGTTACGAGACCGTCACCGACCCATCCGTCACGGTACGTTTCCCGCTGCGCGAGCTCCCGCCGGGCGCCCATCCCGCGCTCAAGGGGGCCGACCTGCTGGTGTGGACGACGACGCCATGGACACTGGTGTCCAATACCGCCGTCGCCGTCCATCCCGATGTCACTTACGTCATCGCGCGGCGCCCGGGCAGCACCGACTCCTTCGTCGTGGCAGAACCGCTTTTCGCGCGCGTGCTCAGCGAGGGCTGGTACGTCGCGGCCCGTATCAGCGGCACCGACCTGGTGGGTGCCACATACGCACCGCCGTTCGGGATAGTGAATATCCGGGGCGCCCACCGCGTTGTGACAGCGGACTTCGTGACGACGGAGGACGGCACCGGGCTGGTGCACCTGGCCCCGGCATTCGGCGCCGACGACCTTGCCGCCATCCGTGCGCACGGGATGCCGGTAGTCAACCCGATCGGGTCCGACGGCCGGTTCTCCCCCGACGTCCCGCTGGTCGGCGGCATGTTCTTCAAGGACGCGGATGCACGGCTGGTGACCGACCTGGCCGACCGTGGCCTGCTGTGGCGCTCGGAAGGCCATGAACACAGCTACCCGCACTGCTGGCGGTGCCATACGCCGCTGCTCTACTACGCGCTGCCGTCCTGGTTCATCCGGACGACGGCAATCAAGGATGAGCTGCTCGAACAGAACGAGCTGACCAACTGGCAGCCACCGACGATCAAGCACGGCCGGTACGGAGAATGGCTGCGAAACAACGTCGACTGGGCGCTCTCGCGTAATCGCTACTGGGGCACGCCGCTGCCCCTGTGGGAGTGCACAGAGAGCCATATGACCTGCGTCGGGTCGCTTGCCGAGCTGTCCGCGCTCGCCGGGCGTGACCTGACCGACCTAGACCCACACCGGCCGTATGTGGACGAGGTGGTGATCAGCTGCCCTGAGTGCGGCCACGACGCCAACCGTGTCCCTGAGGTTATCGACGCATGGTACGACTCAGGCGCTATGCCGTTCGCCCAATGGGGCGCGCCGCACGTGCGCGACGAGGAGTTCCGCCAGGCATACCCGGCGCAGTTCATCTGTGAGGCGATCGATCAGACGCGGGGCTGGTTCTACTCGCTGATGGCCGTCGGCACGCTCGTGTTCGGCCGGTCGTCCTATGAGAACGTGCTGTGCGTCGGCCTGATCCTGGCCGAGGACGGGCGGAAGATGAGCAAGCATCTCGGCAACGTGCTTGAACCCATCCCGTTGATAGAGCAGCACGGAGCGGACGCGCTGCGCTGGTTCATGGCCGCGAACGGCTCACCGTGGGCCGCGCGCAGGATCGGGCACGGCGCGCTCGAGGAGGTCGTCCGCAAGGTTCTGCTCACCTACTGGAACACAGTCTCCTTCCTGGTGCTCTACGCCAACGCGGCGGCAGCGGGCAGCGAGGCCTCGGGGACGTCGGCGGCCTCGGGCGCCTCGGCGGCGGCCTCGGATGCCTCGAGCGCCTCAGCGGCTTCGAGCACCTCAGCGGCATCGGATGCCTCGGCGGCTTTGGGCGCCTCAGGTGCTTCGAGCACCTCAGCGGCATCGGGGGCCCCGGGGGCCTGGGGGCCGCACCGGCTGGCGTCCGCGCCGCCGGTCGCTGACCGGCCGCTGCTTGACCGGTGGGCGCTGAGTTCGCTCCACTCCACGGTGGCCGAGGTCACCGCCGCTTTGGAGGAGTTCGACACCGCGCAGGCTGGCCGGCGGATCGCCGCGTTCATCGATGACCTGTCGAACTGGTATGTGCGGAGGTCACGGCGGCGGTTCTGGGACGGCCCGGGGACGCCAGACGGTGCTTGCGCCTTCGCCACGCTGTACGAGTGTCTTGAGGTCGTGACCCGTTTGATGGCACCGCTGACGCCGTTCCTCACCGACTATGTATGGGACGTGCTACGCACGCCGGATACGGTTAGCTCGGTGCACCTCGCGTCGTGGCCCGTGGTGGATCCGGCGGTTGTCGATGCGCGGCTGGGTACGCAAATGGCGCTCGCGCGGCGGCTGGTGGAACTCGGACGGGCGGCCCGCGCGGCCTCCGCGGTCCGTACCAGGCAGCCGCTGGCCCGTGCGCTGGTGGGCGGGCCCGGGTTCGCTGATCTTCCCGCGCCGCTGCGCCAGCTTGTCGCCGAGGAGCTGAACGTTGGTTCCTTGGACGCGCTGGCTTCCGTCGGCGAGGGCGGGGGCTCCCGGGGCGGCGAGCTTGTTGACTACACGGTCAAGCCCAACTTCCGCGCGCTCGGAAAACGATTTGGCTCCCGAACGCCTGCGGTAGCTGCCGCCATAAGCGCTCTTGATCCGGCGGCTGTGGCTTCGTCGCTGCGGTCGTCCGGTGCCGTCACTGTTTCGGTGTCGGGTGCGCCGGTTGCCTTGCAGGCGGATGAGCTGATCGTCACGGAGACACCGAAGTCAGGCTGGGCAGTGGCCAGCGACGGCGCCGAAACCGTTGCTCTCGACCTGGCCATCACGCCGGCGCTGCGGCGGCTCGGGTTTGCCCGCGAGGCCATCAGGCTGATCCAGGATGCACGGCGCGCCGATGGCCTGGATGTGAGCGACCGGATCGAGTTGCGGTGGTCCGCGGTCGATCCGGACCTGTCGGCCGCGCTCGCCGAGCACACCGACTTGATCGCCCGGGAGGTTCTGGCCGTCAGGATGGCGGCGGGCAGTGGTGACCTTGGCGACGATGCGGGCGCGGGGCGCGGCGCTGGCGCGGGGCGCGGCGCTGGCCTGTACCAGCATTCCGATCCCGGGCTCGGTCTCACCTTCTGGCTCCGCCGGACCGGCTAGTCGAGGCGCTGGCCCGGCCAGCACTGGCCCGGCCAGCACTGGCGCGGGCGGCGCTGGCGCGGGCGGCGCTGGCGCGGGCGGCGCTGGCGCGGGGCGCGGCGCTGGCGCGGGCGCGGGTTCCCTGCTGCTACCAGTTGTGGCACGCCGCTGCCGACCCACGGGCGCGCAGCCGTGCTGGCGGGTCAACGCCAACCTTCACCTGTCGGTCGCCCGCTTGGCCGCCCGCTGCCTGGCGGGTCGTACGTGCCGGTCCTGGCGACCCGCCTAGGCGGCGGCAGAACAACCGCGACGACATGCCGCGCAAACGCGGCTGCCGGGCCGAGCCCGGGGCGGCGCCGCCCAGAAGCCACGCCCCGAAGCCAAGCCCAGCTGATCTCTAAACCACGCCAATGAAGACGCCGGAGTGGGCACCCAGCAGGCTTGATCCCTTACGTCGGAGACCTTTCAGCTGATACCGCTGAGAAGTCTCCGACGCAGTGGATCATGGACGGCCCGGCGCCTCCCGCACCGCCCGGCCGGGTCCGTTCCCGCGCCGTCGCCGAACCCTTCTCCCGCCATCCTCCAAAAACGCCGCCCGCCGACACGGTTCCCTACCACCGCACGCCCGGAGAGGCGGGTTACTCGACCGACCTGGTATGCCCGGCCAACGCGATCAAGGAAGCCATACCGCGTGGTGGCGGGAGGCCTAGTCACTCCAAATGACAGGCACGGCACGGCGTGCAGCCAGCCTGCTCGGCATCGGCTAGCGTCATCGTATCTACGTCTTCGTCGTCGACCACGTGGATGAGGATGCAATCCTCGGTGTGATACCGGGTCACGCCACGTACCACGTGGACCGTTGTGTCGCGCGCGACAGCGCTCGGCCCGCTGACTCCACCGGACGCGGTGTCGCGGGGACCGTCGCCGGGATCGGCTCCGGGTCCCGCGCTCACCTCATCTGGCGGGCTCGCGTCCGTCTCGTCTGGCGGGCTCGCTTCCGCCTCGATTCGCGCGTCGCGCCCCCAACCGCTAGCGACGTCAGCGTGCGGCTCAGCCCATGCACGGCCACCCGGACCATCCCCCACACGGCCGCCACCCGGACCATCCCCCACACGCCCTGCCAGATCTTTCCCCTCGTGCTCGTTCGGCGCAATGACACCGAAAGCCTCGGTGATATCTGAAACGCCTTGGGCTTCTTTGGCAACTTCTGTTTCTTGACGCTCTTTCGCCTCAATTGGCTCTTCGGCATTCTTCGCCGTGCGGCTTTCCGGAACAGACCGTGCTACCGGATCCATCGACAGCCGCTCGCGATTCGGCGCGGCGGACTTTGTGGGCGGAGCCTCGGGCGGCCGAGCCTCGGGTCGTGCAGCCGCAGACGGCTCAGACGATGGAGCCGTGCGGGCGGGAGGCATGGGGGCGCGTGCTGGGACGGCCGGGAAAGCCGCCGCGGGATCACGACCGCGGAGCGTTTCCACCTCTTGCTCCGCACGGAGTGATCGGGCCGCCGAGGCGGGCTCGCACGTGGTACACGCGCTGAATCCTTCTTCACGTGCCTCGTTGAGCGTGAGCTCTTCAGTGAGGCGCCCGATCAGCAAGCCGCAGCCCGGCCGATGAAAGCGCCGCCGCCCAGGAACGACCAGGACGACGTCATCATCCGGCGGAAAGGCGGCCGCATTTCGTTTGGCGCCCGCGCCTTCGGCCGTCCTTTTCCCACCCGCGTGGTCGGAGCCACCCTCTGGCCTGTTCGGCTGTGCTGGGCCCAGCGCTTTGCCGACCGAGGCCGATTTTTCAAATGATGTGCCGACCATTGATGTGTCGACATTCTCCGGGTCGCCAACGCCAGCGCTGACAAGATCCCTTCCGGCAGGTGTGGCACGGTCACCCGCTTCCGCGCTGGCATCGCGAGTCCGGAGATATTCGCGCAAGACCCCGAGGGCCAGCAGCAGCGCGGCGACGACACTGACGCCGATCGAGACGTAAACGAACAGCAGGTTGCTTGTGATCATCGCCACGATCAGCAGCAGAATCGATACGCCGACCGCTGCGGCGCTTATAAGGATCACAAGAGGCCTCCCTTACAGCCACTGGATGGCGAGCGGCCCGCTGTGCGGTCTGCGCGGCTTGGCCCCCCGGCACGGCCCCCCGCTGGACGGTCGGCGCGGCTCGGCCCCTGCACGCCCCCGCGGCCAGTCCAATGCACGGCCGCCGCGGTTCGGGCGCTGCGCGGCCCGGCCGACTCGAACTGCATCGCCCACCACACCAGATGTCCAGGCCCGAAAGCCAAAGGCCGCCATCCCAGCAGACCATGTGCGCTAAGCAGAAGCTCTTGGCAGGCCAGCAATCGCACAGAACGACCCCGCAAGCGACACAGCGAAGCCCGCTTTGAGGCGCATTTGGCCGCCTGCAGACCCCCTCCAGCGAGCCGGAGCTTACCGGCGCTCGTGGGACTGCGGGCCATCCGCCGGACGGTAGCCGCCGCCGTGGGGTGACGCCTCGGAGGGAGCCGCGAATGCGCCCGAAGACGACGGCTGACCGTTGCGCATGTCCGGGTGCTGAATTCCCGCTCCTACCGGCTGCTGGCTCGAACCGATGACTTGGAAAGCTCCGCTGTCGGTCGCCCCCGCCTCCAAGTCGCGGAGTTGACCCTCTAGGTAGGCCTTCAGCCTGCTGCGGTACTCCCGCTCAAATGCTCGCAGGTCATCAACCCGGCGCTCCAGTTCCTCCCGCTGCTGTACGAGAGAACCCATGGCCTGGCGATGCCGCTCCTGAGCGTCGCGCTCAAGACTCTCCGCACGTGCGCGGGCATCACTGGTGATCTGCTCAGCCTGCCGACGTGCCTTACCGAGGATCTCGTCTGCCTCGCGCCGCGCCCGGCCAAGCGTCTCATCAGCTTCCCTGCGCGCGTCCGCGATCGCCTGATCCGCTGTCTGCTGAGCGAGCGCAAGGACACGTGCCGCCGTGTCCATATTGTCCTCGGCAGGCGGCATGCCCATCATGGCCGGTTCCGGCTTGGGCTCCCTGGGCGGAGGCTCAGGCGCCATGAGATCCGGCTTGGGCTCAATGACCGGCGAGGTCAGGGCGGGCACCTTGCCCCGGAGGCACTCGGCGAGCTTCGCCCTGAGTTCCTCGTTTTCCTGGATCAGCCGGTCCAGCTCTGCCTCGACCTCGTCGAGGAAGGTGTCAACCTCTTCCTCGTCGTAACCTGGCCGAAGCCTGGTCGTGCTGAACTGCTTGTTCCGCACATCCGCGGGCGTCAGCGGCATGTCGTCTCCTTGGCACGCTTGGAGTCTGTCCCTTGGGACCGTACCTGATCTGTCCCTTGGGACCGTACCTGATCAGAGCAACCTTACGAGGTTGATCATGACTAGAACCACGAAGAAAAGCACCGTGAAGCTCAGGTCCAAGGCCACGTTACCGAGTCGGACCGTCGGGAGATACCGACGTAGCAATCTAAGCGGTGGATCGGTTGCTGTATATATCGCCTCAGCAAGCATCAAGACGATGCCGGTCGGTGACCACGAGCGAGAGAATGCCTGGATCCAGCTGAGTATCAAACGGCCGATGAGCAAGAGCAAGTAGAGCCACAGCGCGACGTACAGGATGGTCCTCACAAGTCCCACAGCGTTACCCTGCCCTCACGGTCAACACCCACCTGACCCGGTGGCTAGTGTTACCTAACCTCACGTAACCGCGACGTCGCTCTGCGTAAAATGGCGTGGCTGGCTCCCGATTGCCCCAGCTAACTCTGATTGAAGAAGCCCCGCTCAGCGATCCTGGCTTTGTCCTCGGCCGTTACCTCCACGTTGGCCGGCGACAGCAGGAACACTTTGTTTGTCACACGTTCAATGCTTCCGTGCAGGCCGAAGATCAAGCCCGCCGCAAAGTCCACGAGCCGCTTCGCGTCGCTATCCACCATCTCCGTAAGGTTCATGATCACGGGTGTGCCCTCACGGAAGTGCTCGCCGATCGTGCGGGCCTCATTGTATGTCCGGGGATGCAGGGTTGTGATCCGCGCAAGGTCGGTGGCGTGCTTGGCGGAGTCAGCGCCGTAGCTGCCATCCAGACCGTTCTCTGCCCGGTCCGTGCGCATATCCTGCCGGTCACCGGCATCGGCCCGGTCAGGCTCCTCGTCATACTCGTCGTACTCCTCGTACGAGTCGTACTTGTCCTGATATCGGTCATCGTAGCGGTGATCGTCCTCCACGAGGCCGAGGTAGACCGCCATCTTGCGCATCGCGCCGGCCATCCGTCAGTCCTCCGTCATGCCAAAGGTGCAGCCCCGGCCGCTTGCCGACGCAGCGGCACTGTTGCGGAGCCACCGCGCCCCGAGCTGGGACGGGCTCTTCCAAGCGCCGCATGGACCGTGCCGTCGCAGCCCTGCCGGGCAGGGGGCCGCGTGACCCCTCACGTGCGGGACATTACCTGACGAAGGCCCGTCTGGCGCCGAGCAACGCCGTACCAACGCGCAGGTGTGTTGCCCCGGCTTCGATGGCCTCCTCCAGATCCCCGGTCATACCCGCGGAGATCATGCTCGCGTCCTTGTGCGCGGCCTGTACTTCATCCGCCACCTCTGCCAGCCTGCGGAACGCATCGCTCGCCGAGCCGCCAAGGGGCGCCACGGCCATCACGCCCCCGAGCCGCAACCCGTCCTGGGCCGCCACCTGAGCAGCGAGCGCCACCACCTCACCGGCGGCTACGCCGGCCCGCTGGGCCGACTCGACGTGATCATCCAGGCTGACCTGGACAAGACAGGTGATGACCCGCCGGGCGCGGCGGGCCTCCCGGGCCAGCACCCGCACCAGGTGCGGGCGGTCGACGGAGTGGATCACGTCCGCATAGTGCACCACGCTCCGGCACTTGTTGGTCTGCAACTGCCCAACGAAATGCCAGGTGAGCGTCAGATCGGCACACGCGGCGGCCTTGGGCGCGGCCTCCTGATCCCGGTTCTCGCCAATATCGGTCACGCCGAGCCCAGCGAGCAACCGGACGTCCGAGGCAGGCCACGTCTTGGTGACGGCGATAACGGTGATCTCCGTCACGTCACGGCCCGCCCTGTCGCAGGCGGTTGCAACGCGTGCGCGGAGCGCGGCAAGGTTGGATGCGAGCGCCGCCCGGCGGTCGGATGCGGCTGAGGTCATCCGCCCATCATGGCTGTTGCCAGACCAGTGCGCCGAACCGGCCCACGGGGCCATCCCGCCGATGCGAGCAAAGGTCCGCTGACTCAGACGTGCACCGCCGGTCGTGCTGGACGCGTGGGACGCCAAGCTCAGCTAGCTGAGCCACGATTCCCGATCGTATGTCCAGACCTGGAGCGCCCGACCGGGTCAGGCAGCCGGCCTGCGGGACGGCAGCTGCCACGCGGGCCCGCAGCTCAGCGGGCACTCCATAGCAGCCACCGCAGATCGCCGGTCCGATCAGGGCGCGCATTCGCGCGGCCTGCGCACCCGCGCCGGTCATCGCGCGGATAAGCGAGGCCACGACCCCCGCCTGCGTGCCCGCGCGGCCCGAGTGCGCGGCGCCCACAATGCCCGCGACGGGATCAGCCAGCAGGACGGGCGCACAGTCCGCGGCGATGACGCCCAGCGCGACGCCGGGAATGTCGGTGAAGACGGCATCTGTTTCCTGGCTGGCCTGACCGGGCTCGCCATAGCAGACGCGGGTGCCGTGCACCTGCCGCATCCACACCACGTGGGCCGGATCGATACCGCACTCGCGCGCCACGAGTTCCCTGTTCCGCGTCACAGCGGCGGGGCTGTCGCCGATCAACAGCCCAAGGTTCAGCGGATCATAGGGTGGCTGGCTTGTGCCACCCCACCGGCCGGTGATGAGTGTGTGCACGCCTGGCGCCAGGTCAGCCCGCCAGGCAAGAAGATCCGACGCGGCTTGCATCAGCTGGCGAGGGCGCGCATATCACTTGAGGAAGTCAGGGACATCAAGGTCGTCGTCCTCTTCGAAGACTACGGGGCGACGCCGCGTGGTCGCCACGTCAAACACGCGTGGCGCGGCGGATGCGTCGGGTTCGGCTGGCCGCGGGACATACGGGCGCCCACCAGGCCGGCCATGGTCATCGTCGGCCATTCCGTTAGCGTCCGCCCGTGGGGAGCCCACGGCGGCATGTCCGCCAGCGGCGGAGTCCCTGGCATGTGCAGAGGCTGGCCAGGCCGCGGCATGGTCGCCGCCCGCCGGGCCAGTGCCAGCTTGGGTGACTGGTTCACCCTGCGCCAGCCGTTCGGTATAAACGGCGGGGGTACCTGGCGCGGCTGGCTCGGCTGACCCTGCCACGCCGTCCTGTCCGCGCTCGGCCGCGGGCGCACCGGTCGGGCCCGTGCGGGTGCTGCCTCGGTCCGCGTACTCCGCGTCCCAGGCGAGCCCGCCGGAACGGCCCGGCGCGGGACCCGGATCGTCGCTGGCACCGAGCGGCCGGGAGGCGGTGATGGCGGCGTCCCGCCGGCCTGAGTACGCGGGCAGGGTGGTCGCGGCCGCGGACCTGCCCTCATCGAACCCAGCGGCGATCACGGTAACCCGCACCTCGTCGCCAAGCGCATCGTCGATGACCGCCCCGAAGATGATGTTCGCATCCGGCGCCGCTGAGTTGGCGACAAGCTGGGCCGCTTCGTTGATCTCGAACAGGCCAAGGTCCGAGCCGCCCTGAATGGACAGCAGGACACCATGGGCGCCGTCGATGCTTGCCTCGAGCAACGGGCTCGAGATCGCCATCTCCGCGGCGGCCACCGCCCGGTCATCGCCGCGGGAGGATCCGATCCCCATGAGCGCCGAACCGGCACCGGACATCACCGACTTCACATCAGCGAAGTCCAAATTGATCAACCCGGGGGTGGTAATCAGGTCAGTGATGCCCTGCACACCGGAAAGCAGCACCTGATCGGCAGCCTTGAACGCGTCAAGCACGCTGACCTGCCGGTCGGAGATGGAGAGCAGACGGTCGTTCGGGATCACGATGAGCGTGTCGACCTCGCTGCGCAGCCGCTCGATTCCCGCCTCCGCCTGGATCGCACGTCGCTTGCCCTCGAAACCGAAGGGCCGGGTTACCACGCCGATGGTCAGTGCGCCTAGCGAGCGGGCCACATTCGCTACCACAGGTGCGCCGCCTGTGCCAGTCCCGCCGCCCTCCCCCGCCGTGACGAACACCATATCGGCGCCTCGGAGCACCTCTTCGATTTCCTCACGGTGGTCTTCCGCGGCCTTCGCGCCGACATCCGGATTAGCGCCCGCGCCGAGGCCCCGGGTCAGTTCACGCCCGACGTCCAGCTTGACGTCGGCATCGCTCATGAGCAGTGCTTGCGCGTCGGTGTTGATCGCGATGAACTCAACACCCTTGAGTCCCTCTTCGATCATCCGGTTGACGGCGTTGACACCACCCCCGCCGATTCCGACGACCTTGATGACCGCGAGATAGTTCTGCGGTGCTGCCACGAGGAGGGACCTTTCCGCTCGAAAACTCTTAGATAAACCCCACCGCCAAGGCGCCGACCGGTCCGGATTCGCGATCCCGCACCAGCGGATTCACCGAAACCAACCCTCACCCTCAAGTTGAGATTTAGAGTTATGTCAACCTGACGACTGATACGGACAGTAGGGTTGCTGGGCAGCAGGGTCAACTAACCCCACTTGATCCGCTCCGGCGTGTCGCGTGCAGTCACAATGTCCGTTTTTATCTAGCGAGTCGTCGCTATCGTTGGCGAGCTGACGTCGTAGTAACTCGCGTGCGTCCGCATCAGGGCTGTGAGCACGCGTTCCTTGACCTCGCCCCGGCCAGGGCTCCCCCATTCCACGGTCACTTTACGGGTGAGGTGGAGGATGATCTGGTCCTGGTTCGGTGCGGAAATGGAGACCAGCCGCCGGGTTAGCCACGCCGGGAGTTCATGGATCACTGTCACCGCCGCCGCAACGGCCGGGCTTGCGCGGACCGGGCCGGATGGCCGGAACTCAGGAATCCGCGCCGGGCGCCGTGAGACGGACGTGACCACGACGCCTGCCCCGTCGATCAGGTCGTACCCGCCACCGTCCGGAACAGCCAGGGCGGGAGTTCGCTCCGTCACGTGAATCACTATGTTGTCTGGCCAACTCTTGCTGGCTTGCACCGATTGCACCTGTGTGATCGCATCGACACGATGGGCGACCGTAGAGGTGTCTATCCGGATGAGCGGCAGCCCCAGCTGGATGTCGGCCGCAGCCAGCACCTGCGCGCGCGAGACGCGGTGTAGACCGGTCACGTTTACCGACCGAACGACAAAGAACCGAGAGCCGAGCAGCGCCCAGGCGGCCCCGCCAACGATCCCGGCCACGGCGAGCAGGACGAACGCGGCCTTCCATAGATCACGGGGGCTTTGTTGTCCATGGTGTCCACGGGGGCTTTGTTGTCCACGGGGGCTTTGTTGTCCACTCCGCGGCCTGGCCTCTTCCGTGTTCGCAAGCTCCTGGCCACTAGCCCTGACGCCCGGCGCAACCGGTGGATCGGCGGTCACGGGTTCCCGCCATCGTTCCGCGCGCCCAGCGCCGCCACGATCAGCGGTCCGAGCTCGGTGACATCCCCCGCGCCCATGGTGAGCACGAGATCACCTGGCTTGGCCATGCCCGCCACGAGCGCGGGAATGGCCGCCCGGTCCGCCGTGTACTGCCCGCGGCCGTCCGGCACGGCGTCGGCGACCAGCCTCCCGCTCACCCCTGGCTCCGGATCCTCCCGTGCGGCGTAAACGTCAAGCACGAGCGCCTCGTCGGCCAGACCAAGCGCCGCACCAAACTCGGCGGCGAATATCCGGGTGCGACTGTACAGGTGTGGCTGAAACACGGCGATCACCCGGCCGCCGGCCGGGCCTGCCCCGCCGACGATCTCGCGCGCCGTGCGCAGGTCAGCGGCCAGTTCCGTGGGGTGGTGGGCGTAAGTATCGAGCACCCGCACGCCGTCCCCATCCCCCTTCGGTTCCAGCCGCCGCCGCGCGCCGCGGAAGGTGGACAGGCCCGCTGCCGCGTCCTCGGCCGGAAAGCCAAGCTCAACCGTGGCGGCGAGGGCCGCGGCGGCGTTGAGCGCGTTATGACGGCCTGGCACGACGAGTTTTATCCCGAACGGCGGCCGCTGCGTGGCGCACACCTCGAAGCTGACGCCCATGCCCCGGGGAGTCACGTTGGCCACCCGGTAATCGGCGTCCGGTGCCTCGCCGTAGCTGCGCACCCGCAAGCCAGATCCAGTCATAGCAGCCGCGAGCGCCCGGGTGCCTGAGTCGTCGGCGCAGGTGATAAGCAGCCCATCAGGGCTGATCCGGCTGGCGAAACGTTCGAACGCGGCCTCGATCTCGGTCACGCTCGCGTAGTTGTCGAGATGATCGGGCTCGATGTTGGTCACGATCGCCGCATCGGGAGCGAGCAGCAGGAACGAACCGTCGCTCTCATCGGCCTCGGCAACGAAGTACTCACCGGCACCGCACGCGGCACCGAGCCCCGTCGATACCAGGGTGCCACCGATGAGGTAACCGGGAGCGGCACCGCATCGCTCCAACGCGGTTGCGAGCATCGACGAGGTCGTGGTCTTTCCATGTGTGCCGACGACCGCGATGCCTCGCCGGCCGAGCATGACCGACGCGAGCGCGGCGCCGCGGTGCATGATGCGCAGCCCGCGACGCCGAGCCGCCGCAAGCTCGGGGTTGTCCTGCCTGATCGCCGTCGAGATCACCATGGTGGCGACGCCGCCAAGATGGCCCGCATCGTGACCCACCTGGACGGCCGCGCCGAGCGCGGAAAGCTCATCGAGCTGGACGGAGTGCCGGGCGTCGCACCCGGAGACCGGGACACCCATGCCGAGCATGATGCGGGCGATCCCGGACATGCCGACGCCGCCGATGCCGACGAAATGGACCGTGCCGAGTTCGGCGACCCGAACGGGGTCGGCCGGTACTACCAGGCCCATGAGGTTGCCTCCCAGGTTGCCGCCTCGCGAGTAACCGCCTCGCAGGTAACCGCCTCGCAGGTGGCCGCCCGCCAGGTACCCGCCCGAAGCGGATGAATGGCCGCGGTCATTGACCGCCTCGCGCCGCGGCCATCACTTCATGGGCCAGTGCCAGGTCGGCGTCGCGCCGCCCGAGCCCCGCGGCTGCATTCGACATCGCCGCCACGGCGGCGGGGTCGCGCAGCAGCGCGATGACCGTGCCGCGAATCCAGTCGGGACTCAGCTGTGCGTCCTCGACCAGCAGCCCGCCGCCCGCAGCGGCTATCGGCGCTGCATTCAGCCGCTGCTCGCCATTGCCGTGCGGAAGCGGTACGTATGCGGCCGGCAGCCCCACGGCGGTCAGCTCGGCGCACGTCATCGCGCCGGCCCGGCAAATCGCGAAGTCAGCGGCCGCATACGCCAAGTCCATGTGGTCGACGTAGGGCAGCGTTATGTACGGCGAGCCGCCCGCGGGCAGTGGCGCGCCCGCGGTGTTCTTCGGGCCGACGATGTGCAGCACCTGGATACCGGCCTGCCGGGCGTAGTCAGCGGCGCCGAACATCGCCATGTTCAGTGACTGCGCCCCCTGGGACCCGCCGGTGACGAGCAACACGGGTAGGTCCTGACGGAGGCCGAAATGAGCCCTCGCCTTCTCGCCGAGCGCAAGGCGGTCGAGGGTCGCGATCTCGTGCCGGAGCGGGATGCCGATATAGGAGGCGTGCGGCAGTCGTGTATCCGGATGGCCGGTGTAGACGTACCTGGTGAACAGGGCGCCAAGCCGGTTGGCGAGGCCAGGGCGCGGATTGGCTTCATGCACCACGATGGGCACGTGCCGACGCCGCGCGGCCAGGTAGGCGGGTGACGCGACATAACCGCCGAACCCGACGAGCACGTCCGCCCGGGCCCGGTCCAGGATCAACGCCGTAGCGTTGATCGCGCCGCTCAGCCGACCTGGGACCGCGAGCAATTGCGGCGTCAAGGCGCGGGGCATCGGCACGGCGGGAATGAGCGCAAGTTGGTAACCGCGCATCGGGACAAGTCTGGTCTCCAGGCCTCGTTCGGTACCCAGGCAGGTGATCGCGGTCGCGTCGTCATAACCGACCAGCGCGTCAGCCAGCGCAAGTGCTGGCTCGATGTGACCGGCCGTACCACCGCCGGCCAGGACGACCCTCATGGTCCCGCCTCCCCTCTCGCTCCTCCTCGCTGCCGATTTGTTCTTCTGGACCCGAGGCCGCCTCGCCCCGGGACCGCCGCCGCATGATCCGGGTAGCTCTCGTGCAAATAGAGCGCAAGAGTTACCGGGATCATGGAACAGCTCCTACTGCCGAATCGGGTCCCACGTTTTTTTAGGTCTCAGGCCAAGCCAGCTTAGGACGCGCCGCGCCGCGTTGGGGCCGCGAGCGCGGAGAGCCTCCGCCGCGCCTGGTTCCCGTTTGGCAAACGCCATCAGCATGCCGATGGCCGTCATCGTGACAAGAAGAGACGAGACGCCCGCGGAGACCAGCGGGAGCGGCACTCCTGTGATCGGCAGCACCCCGATGACCGCGCCAATGTTCACCAGCGCCTCGACGACGATCCACGCGGTAGCCGCCGTCGCGGCCAGCCGCATGAACGGATCACTCACTCGTCGCGCGATCCGCAGGCCCGCATAACCGAGCCCGCCGAACAGGCCCATCACACACAACGTCCCGGCCAGGCCGAGTTCTTCACCGAGGATGGCGAAGATGAAGTCACTGGACGGGTTGGGCAGCATGCCCCACTTCTGCCTGCTCGCGCCCAGCCCGACACCGAACCAGCCTCCTGATGCGAGCGCGTACTTGCCCTGCAGCGCCTGCCAGCCCGACGTCGCTGCGTGCGCCTGGGGGTCGACAAAACTGGTGATGCGGTCAAGGCGGTAGGGGCGCGCGATGATCAAGATTGCCACGACGAGGCAGACGAAGCCCAACATGCCGATGAACAAGCGGCCCGGCGTGCCGACCACCCACAACAACGCGAGAAAGATAACGAGCAGCAGAAAGGTGGTGCCCAGATCGTTACCGAGCATGACGAGCACGCCAAGGATCCCGGCCCCGGGCATGAGCGGCACGAGCAGATGCCGCCACTCGGTGAGCTGGCCGTGGCGCTCGTTGCGGGCGAGGAGATCGGCGCCCCACAGGACGAAGGCGAGCTTGGCGAACTCGGAGGGCTGGAGCTGGAAACCGCCAATGGCGATCCATCTGGCCGCGCCGTGGGTTTCGACGCCGACATGGGGGATCACCGCCAGTACCAGGCCCACCACGGAGAAGCCCATCAGCGGGTAGGCAGTCACCCTGAACGCCGTTGGCGGCAGACGAGACGCGCCCCACATCAGCAGCAGGCCAATGGCAACGCCGAAGACCTGCTTCTGGAACGCGAGGAACGGTGAGTCACCGTCGGCGAGCATCTGGACCGACGACGAGGACAGCACCATGACCAGCCCGAGCGCGAGCAACAGCACGCTGATGCCCACGACCAGGTAGTAGGAGGTGAGTGGGCGGCTGAGCAGGCCTCGCATCCCCGCCGCCCATTCCGCAGGGCCGGGCAACGCAGGCCGACCGGCGCCCGCCGCGCCCGGTGCCCCCGCGCCCGGTGCCGCCGCCCCCGGTGCCGGCCCCGCGCCGTCCTCCTGCGCCGGCCGCGACTGTCTCATGAGGCCGCGGCGAGCTTGCGCACGGCCACCGCGAACGCATCACCGCGTGCGCCGTAGTTAGGGAACATGTCGAGCGATGCGGCGGCCGGCGCGAGCAGTACCGTGTCCCCCGGCCGCGCCAGCACCGCAGCCTCGTTCACCACGTGATCCATCACTCCAGTGTCGGTGGCGTCCACCTCGGTGACCGGGACATTTGGCGCGTGTCGCGCGAGAGCCTGCCGGATCTTGGCCCGATCGGTGCCGAGCAGCACCGCGCCACGGAGCCGTCCGGCCGCCGTCGTGACCAGGTCGTCCACGTCCGCGCCCTTGAGCAGACCGCCCGCTACCCACACCACGGCCGGATAGGCGGCCAGCGACGCGGCTGCCGCGTGCGGGTTGGTGGCCTTGGAGTCGTCCACGTAGTCGACCCCCCTGACCCGGCCGACCAGGCTGATCCTGTGGGGCTCCGGCTCGAACGCCCGCAAGCCGTCACGCACCGCGGTCGCCGCGAGGCCGTAGGCGCGGGCCAGCGCGGCCGCCGCGAGCGCGTTCGCCACGTTGTGCGGCGCCGCGGGCGTCACGTCCGCCACCGCCGCCAGCCGTGCCTCCTCTCCAGGAGGGCAGAACGCGCGGTCAATGAGCGCGCCACCGGTGACGCCGAGCTGCCCGGCGTGCGGCGCACCGAGGGTGAACCCGATAGCGGCGGAACCCGCGGCGGCTGCGGCAAGGCGGGCCGACCAGGTGTCGTCGGCGTTGCAGATAGCGATCGTACCGGCGGCGAAGATCCGGCCCTTGTCGTGTGCGTAGGCGTCCATACCGCCGTGCCAGTCAAGGTGATCGGCGGCGACATTTAGCACCACGGCGGCGAGTGGGCGAAGCGTGGCACTCCAGTGCAGCTGGAAGCTGGATAGCTCGACGGCAAGGACAGGATAGGGCGATGGATCGGTCACCACTGCGGTCAGCGGGGTGCCGACATTGCCCGCCGCGATCGCGCGATGACCACCGGCGGTCAGCATGGCGGCGAGCATCTTCACCGTGGTGGTCTTGCCATTGGTTCCTGTCACGGCGAGCCATTGCTGCCGACGGCCATCGCCGACGGTGGGGCGCAGCCGCCAGGCCAGCTCCACGTCACCCATGATGGGGACACCACTTCGGCACGCAGCCACCAGCAGGGGCGAGTCCGGACGCCAGCCCGGCGAGGTTACGACGAGCTCCGTCCCGGCCGGGATGGCGGTGGCGCGGCGGCCAAGAACGATCGTTATGCCCATGGACTCGAGCCAGGCGGCCTGCCCGCGCCGTTCCTCATCGTCTCGGTCATCCACAACCGTGACCCGCGCACCGCGAGCGGCCAGCGCGCGAGCCGTCGGCGGGCCTGACACACCAAGCCCGGCAACGCAGATAACCCGGCCGCCCAGGCTCATGCTCCCCTCGCCTACGGCCACCGGGTTATCCACAGATTGTCGTTTGCCGCTCCCGTCCCCCTTGACAATCTGCCAAGATCGTCAGTAGGGCAACGCCCCCAATGGGAGGGCGGGTCTTGCAAGGAGACCGAGACGCGCGCAGGGGCGATCATTTCGGCATCCACTCCACGTAGAAGACACCGAGCCCGAGCGCGATGAATAGGCCGCAGACCAGCCAGAAACGCACAACGATCGTGGTCTCCGCCCAGCCGAGCAGCTCGAAATGGTGCTGCAGCGGCGCCATGCGGAAGACCCGGCGGCCTGTCAGCTTGAATGACCCCACCTGAATGACGACCGACAGCGTGATGATCACGAACAGGCCGCCCAGGATGGCGAGCAGAAGCTGGGTGCGGGTGCAGATGGCGAGCCCAACCAGCACGCCCCCGAGCGCGAGCGAACCGGTGTCGCCCATGAAGATCCGCGCAGGTGGCGCGTTCCACCACAGGAACCCGAAACAGGCGCCGAGCACCGCCGCGGCCACCACCGCCATGTCGAGCGGATCGCGGACCGAATAGCAGGGCGGTGCAAGGAAGTTCGTGCAGTCGTTGCGCTCTTGCCAGATGCCGATGAGCACATAAGAGGCCAGCACCAAGCCGGCCGCGCCGGTGGCCAAGCCGTCGAGGCCGTCGGTGAGGTTCACCGCATTGGACGCGCCTGCCGTCATGACGACGACCCACAGTATGAAGAACGGCCCGATCGAGCCCCCGATGTCCCGCAGGAATGAGATATGGGTGTCGGCGGGCGTCAGGTCGTATCCGTTTCTAAAGTGCTGCACGAGCAGCGCGAACACGACACCGACCACCACCTGGCCGGCGAACTTCGCACCGCTTCGCAGGCCGAGGCTGCGCTGCTTATAGATCTTGATGAAATCGTCGACGAAACCGACGAACCCGAGCCCGCTCATCAGGCCGAGCACCAGAACCCCGGACACAGATATCGGCGACAACGTGATCACGTGCCCGACAAGGTAACCAACGAGCGACGCGATTATGATCACCGTGCCGCCCATGGTTGGCGTACCCCGCTTGCTCGCGTGAGCGGCTGGTCCCTCTTCCCTGATCAACTGGCCATAGCCATGCAGGCTGAAGATCCTAATGGCCAGCGGTGTGCCGATCAGCGCGAGCACGAGCGAGACCGCGGCCGAGACGAGGATGGTCTTCACCGCGCCACCTCATCAGCGAGCAGCGCATTTGCGACCCGTTCCAGCCCGGCGACGCGGGATGCCTTAATCAGGACGACATCCCCGGGCGCCAGCCGTTCGGCTATCTCCTCGGCCGCAGTTTCAGCGTCGGGCACGTGCACCAGGTCACCTCGCCAGGCCGCCTCCGCCTTCGCCCCGGCGAGCATCGGCAGGGCCTCCTCACCCACAACGATCAGGCCGGCGACACCGTTTCGCGCGGCCAGCCCCCCGGCCTCCTCGTGCGCGGCCCTTGATGCGTCGCCGAGCTCGGCCATATGGCCAAGCACCGCGAACGCGCGCTGGCCATCGCCCGCGCGCGTCATGGCCCGCAGCGAGGCCAGTGCGGACGCCATAGCCTCTGGGCTGGCGTTGTAGGCATCGTTGATGACGGTCACCCCATCGTGACGCCGCGTCACCTCCATCCGCCACCTGCTGCGCGCGACCGCTGCCGACAGGCCCGTGGCGAGCGCGGGCAGCGTCATGCCAAGTTCGCGAGCCAGCGCGGCGGCGGCCAGCGCGTTGGACACGTTGTGCTCGCCGCGCAGGTTCAGCCGGACCGGCGTGGCACCCTCGGGCGTCACAAGCGTGAAAGCGGGTCGGCCATCGTCACCCACACGCACATCGGTAGCCCGGACATCCGCGGGGCGGTGCCGCCCGAAGGTGACGACCCGGGCCGCCGTATTGGCCGACATGGCGGCCACCCTCGGATCGTCGGCATTCAGCACGGCCACGCCCTCCGCGGGCAGGGCGGCGGGCAGCTCTGCCTTCGCCTTCGCTACCGCGTCCAGGCTGCCAAACTCCCCGATGTGGGCACGCCCGACGTTGAGGACCACGCCGAGCTGTGGCGGAGCGATGTCGCACAGCTTCGTTATGTGACCTGCCCCGCGCGCGGAGAGCTCGAGGATCAGGTACCTGGTCCGCTCGTCAGCGACCAGAACGGTCAACGGATGACCGAGCTCATTGTTGAACGAGCCTTCCGGTGCGACCGTGGGGCCCAGCCGCTCAGCGAGCTGCGCCGCCAGATCCTTGGTGGTCGTCTTGCCAGTGGAGCCGGTGATTCCCGCAACTGTCAGGCCGCTCGCCCGTTCGGCATTCTCATGGGCTAGCCGCGCCAGCGCCGCGGGCACATCCGAAACGATCAGGGCCGGCGCTCCGATGGGCCGCGTCGCCAGCACGGCGACGGCTCCCGCCGCCACCGCGGCGGCGGCGAAGTCGTGCCCGTCGGCGCGCTCGCCGGGCAGGGCAGCAAAAAGCGCGCCAGGCACGGCCCGTCGCGAGTCGATGACGACCGGCCCGGGCACGACGGCAGCCGGGTCGGCGACGTGATCCAGGCGTGCACCGGTGATGGTGGCGATCTGCGCGAGCGACAGCGGGATCACACATCCTCCGAATCAGACGCAGTCAGACTAATTGCCTGGCGGGCACGGCGGGCTCGCTCTCGCCGGAGCCCCTCGGCGGCCACCTGACGGTCGTCAAAGGGCAGCACAGAACCGGCGACGTACTGGCCAGTCTCGTGCCCCTTGCCCGCCACGATGACGACATCGCCCCGGCCCGCCGACGCGATCGCGAGTGAAATGGCGGCGGCACGGTCGGGCTCCATGACCACGTGCGCCCGCTGTGCCTGGGGTACATCGATCGCTCCCTCCAGCATGGCCGCCAAGATGGCCAGCGGGTCCTCCGAACGCGGATTGTCGCTGGTGAGGATGACGAGATCGGCGAGGCGCGCGGCGATCGCCCCCATCATCGGGCGTTTCGCCGCATCCCTGTCGCCCCCGCAGCCGAGCACGATCACGAGCGTGCCCTGGGTGACGGGCCGAAGGGCCCGCAGCACCGCCTGGACCGCGCCGGGCTTGTGCGAGTAGTCGACGAACACGGTGAAATCCTGGCCGGCGTCCACCTGTTCGAGACGGCCAGGCACGCCGGGGCAAGCGGCCACACCCGCCACCGCGGTCTGCAGCCCGATTCCTGCTTCCACAAGGGCGACTACGGCACCGAGCGCGTTGGCGACGTTGAACGGGCCCGGCAGCGCCACGGCGCCGTCGGCCTCGACACCGCCTGGGCCGACCACCCGCATCGAGCTGCCGTCGGTGCCCAGCCGCACATCCACAGCACGCCAGTCCGCTCCGGGGTTGCCGTCCGCGGAGAATGTGGTTACCGGGATGGGCGCGGAACCGGCGAGGATCCTGCCGTACTTGTCATCGACATTGACGACACCGACCTGGGAATAGGCGGGCGTGAACAGACGCGCCTTCGCAGCGAAGTAATCGTCTATGTCGGCGTGGAAGTCCAGGTGATCCTGGGACAAGTTGGTGAAGACCGCCACATCGTACGAGGTTGCCGCGACGCGGCTGAGAGCGAGCGCGTGACTCGACACCTCCATGGCGACGGCTGTGACGCCGCGTTCCACCATCACCGCCAGCACGGCCTGCAGATCTGGCGCCTCGGGCGTGGTGAGCCTACTGACCATCTCCTCACCCGCGACACGGGTCTGCACGCCGCCGATGAGCCCGCTGCGGTGACCGGCCATTTTGAGCGCCGCCTCGAGGAAGTAGGTCGTGGTCGTCTTCCCGCTTGTACCTGTGACGCCGACGAGCATCAGGTGCGCGGACGGGTCTCCGTAAATCCAGGACGCCACGGCGCCGAGCTGGGCTCTGGGGTCGGCCACGACGAGCACAGGCAGCCCGGCCCCAGCCGCGCGCCGCCTGCCCGCGGCGTCGGTCAGCACCGCCACCGCCCCCGCGGCAGCGGCGTCACCGCTGAACTCCGCGCCGTGATGGCGGCTGCCGGGCAGGGCCGCATAGAGATCGCCGGGAACGATCCGGCGCGAGTCGTGGGTCACACCGGACAGTTCAGCCGCGCTGGGCGGGATCGCTCGCGCGCCTAGCAGGTCGGCCAACTTAGCGAGCGGCCGGGGCTTGACGCGGTGGGGACGCATGGGCACGGGCACGCGGAGAGGCTACCTGGGTTCACGGTGCCTTGAGCCGCACCTTTGGCGCCTTGCCCCCAGTTGGCGGAATCTTCATCGTCTGCAAGGCAAACTTCATGATCTTGTTAAACACCGGCCCGGCGACCGCGTTGCCGTAGTAATCACCGCTGCGCGGGTTCTCCACGACCACCGCGACGACGAGCTTCGGGTCACGCGCCGGGGCGATGCCGACATAACTGGAGTTGTAGCCGCGCAGGCAGCCACACCTGGGATCGGACCGCTCTGCGGTACCGGTCTTGGCCGCTACCGCATACCCGGGAACAAGCCCCCATGGCCCGATGTCGAGCCTTGGCACCCACTGCAGAATCCGCAGCAGCTGCCGCGAAGTACGCGGTTCGAGCACGCGGTGACGCTGCGGAGGCGGCGCAGGGACGAAGCCGCCGTGGCCATCGGTGGTGCCTTCCACGAGCGTAGGTGTTGTCCGCACGCCGCCGTTCGCGATCGATGCGTAGACGCTGGCCAGCTGGACCGCGTTGATGGCGACGCTCTGGCCGAACGAAAGCGTGTACCGCTGGTTGCCCCACCACTTCGCCGGCGGGGTTAGGATCCCAGGGCTCTCGCCCGGGAGGCCCAGTCCTGTGGGCTCACCGATGCCGAAGTTTCTGAAGTAGTCGTACTGAACCTGCGGGCTGACGTGCTGGACGACCTGGACCATGCCGACATTGCTCGAATGGACCAGGATGCCGGCCAGGGTCAGCCCCTCGGTTGGGTGTAGGTCTGCGTCGTGGAACTGGAATCCGTCCACCGTGAGCTGATAGGGGATCGTGTAGGCACTGCCCGGGGTTTGACCACCACGCTCGAGCGCGGCTGCGGCGGTGATGACCTTGGCGGTGCTACCCGGTTCAAACACGTCCGAGACCGCAGGGTCGGTTGTGACGTGGGCCTGGCCAGATCTATCGGGCTTGGGGGAAGGTTCCGCAGCCATCGCAAGCACCTGGCCAGTCCGGGGCTGCATGACGACGGCCATGCAGCTGTCCGCGTCGACCTCGCGGACCCGCGCTGCACATGCCCGCTCCGCTTCCCACTGAAGGTCAGGCAGGATCGTCAGCCGTACGCTATGGCCCGGCACGGCCGGGATCACGCGTTGCCCGGCCGCCGGGATCGGCTCGCCGTCGGCGCTCACCTCAACCACCTGGCTTCCGCTGCGCCCGGCGAGCAGCGAATTGTTGGCATACTCCATCCCGGCCGCGCCGTGCAGCACGCCGGAGCTGTCCGTGGTGGTGAAGCCGAGCAGGCCAGCCGCTAGGGAGCCGTCGGGATAGACGCGACGGTATTCCGGTGTCATCGCGATGCCAGGAATCGGCAGCTTGCTGATCTGATCAGCCACCTCCGGCGTCACCATGTCCTTCAGGACCACGTACTCGGGCGCCGGCGGGTTATTGATCTTGTAAAGAATATCGCTAGCCGCGATCCCCAGCGGCCCGGCGAGCTGGCTCGCATATCTGGCCCGGTCGGCCTCGGTCTGTGCCTGCGTCGTGCCTCGCATCAGGCTCGGGTCGGCGAACACGAGATCGGCCTGCACCGTTATGGCAAGTGGGCTGCCGTCCGCACCTTCGATGCCGCCGCGGACCGCGGGCAACGGCAGTTTGTGCAGCCGCTCGCGCTGTGCGATCGCCCGGTATTTGCCATAGTCCATGCCCTGAAGCTGCACGAGCCGGCCGGCGAACAGGGAAAGCACGAATGCGATGCCCACGACTCCAACGCGCAACCGCCGTGCCGGGTCGCCGCGGCGGAAGGTTGCCCTGCGGACCGGCGCCCGCGCGCGGACCGGTGCCCGTGCGCGCACCGCCGCGGACTGGGTACTCCCGTTCTCACGGCCACCGCCCGCGTTTGCTGACCCGTCCCACTCGATGCGACGGCCGCGCCGTCTTGCGGGTGGAGTATCACTAGCAGGTGGGCCGGCCGACGCGGTTCGCGCACCCCGCTCGCCGCGCTCGCCGCGTTCGCCCCGTTCGCCGCGCTCCCTCCGCGCCCGCGGGGCTGTCGTTACGGGCCCACCCACACGGTCATCACGCCCAGGCCGTCCTCCCCGCAACCCGCGCCTGTCGGTCCCGCCGCTTGTGCCGGTCAATTTCCTGTCCGGCTGACGGCCGGCGCGGGCCGCTCATAGATGCGGCCTGATTTCAGGTTCACAAACCGAGGCTGGCTCACCGCGAACATGCCGAGTTTTCTCGCGCGTTTGGCGATCGCGGCAGGCGATTCCGAATAGAGGACCTGCTGCTGCAGGGCCTGGTGCTGGCGCGCGAGCGCCGCATTGGCCTGTTGCAGCGACGTCATACGGAATGTGCCGGCGGCGAGAACGGTGTTCAGCAGCAGCAGGCAGATGAGTCCTCCGCTGAGCAAGCCCACCACGAGCAGGACAAACGGCGGCAGTGGCGCAGCCTGGCCGGCGCTTCGGACTGCAGGCGCCGGATGCGCAGCCTGCGGGCGCGCAGCCAGCGGGCGCTTAACCTCCGGGCGTGGCGCCGGACACGCGGCAGCCCGCAGCGCGGCATCGGCGCGGGCGGCATCCGGGCGCGGCGCAGGATGGCCAGCCGGGCGCGGGCCAGGGCGCCCAGCCGGGCCACGATGCGGGCGGCCCCGCGTCTTACGGGAGGGCCGTGCCGGTGCTGTACGAGAGCCGGGTGCCGACGCTGTACGGGAGGGGCGGTCCGGGGCTGTCTGCGGCGGCGCCGTCCCCGCCGTCCGGGACACGGGCGCGGTCCGCGCCGCCGTCCCCGCCGTCCGGGACACGGGCGCGGTCCGCGCCGCCGTCCCCGCACGCGCCGTCCCGGCCAACGGCGCAGGACGCGATAGCGGGGCAGGACGGCGGATCGTCCCTGGGCCAGCCGAACCCGCCTGCTCCCTGCCCCCGGCCGCCGCGCGATCATGCGCCGCGGGCGGCCCCGTGGTACGCGCCGCGGGCGGCCCCGTAGTACGCGCCGCCTCCCCTGGCCGCCTGGTCGCCCCTCTCATGCCGGTCCCCTTGGCTCTCATCACACCGCCTTAATCACGCCGCCACCCGCTCAGCGGCGCGCAGGCGGGCTGAAGCGGACCGCGGGTTGCGTGCAATCTCTTCCTGTGCCGGCCGCTCCGCTCCGCGGGTCAGCAGCCGGAAGCTCGGCCTGCCTGACGCGAGCGGCGTCGGCAGTCCGGGCGGGGTGGCATCGGTTACTCGCCCGGCGAGCGCCCTTTTGACGATCCGGTCCTCGAGCGAGTGGTAGGCGAGCACGACAATGCGCCCGCGAGTCAACAGCGCGTCGAGCGCACCGGGAAGGGCTCGCTGAAGCACGGCAAGTTCTTCGTTCACCTCGATGCGCAGGGCCTGGAATGTGCGCTTGGCGGGATTGCCGCCGGTGCGGCGGGCCGCAGCCGGGATCGACGCGCGAACGATGTCGGAAAGCCTGCTTGTCGACGTGACCTTGCTCCGTGCCCGCTCCCGCACGATGGCCGCTGCGATCCGGCCCGCATAACGCTCCTCCCCGTAGTCGCGCAGCACCCGCGCGAGCTGCCGGGCAGTGTAGGTATTCACCACGTCCGCCGCGCTCAGCCGCTGGCCCCGATCCATGCGCATGTCGAGCGGGGCGTCTGCCGAGTAACTGAACCCACGCTCCCGCTGATCAAGCTGAGGCGACGAAACTCCAAGATCGAAAAGCACCGCATGAACGCCGCGGTGACCAAGCTCGTCAAGAACGTGCGGGATCTCGTCGTACCTGGCACGCATGAGGGTGATGCGCCCGGCATGGGCGGCGAGCACCTGCCGCGATTTCTCGATCGCCTCGACGTCGGTGTCGACGCCGACCAGCACAAGGTCCGGATGCGCATCAAGGAGCGCCCGCGCGTGGCCGGCCCGGCCGAGGGTCGCATCAACCAGAACCGCCCCGGGCGGGCGGAGCGCGGGGTCCAGCAACGTCATAACACGATCGAGCATCACGGGCGCATGCTCGGCAGCCGCAGCGTTCACCAGACCCCTCCCGGTCGAGCTCTTGGTCGAGCCAGTACCGTCACCACCAGCAACAAGTGCAAGCACTGTCTGGCAGCCCCGGCGTCCGGCCAGGTCTTCATCCGCCGCGGCGCCATCCGCGGCGCGAGGTAGCCGGTCCCGCCTGGCGCCGGGGAAGAGGCGCCAGGCGTCGCGGCTCGGTGCGGGTGAAGACCTCGCCAAACACCTGCTCTGCCGTGACGCCGACCGTGCGGCGCCCCGGGCCATCCGTCACAGCACTCCGGGCAGCACCTCCTCGGACGCGGCTGAGAACGCCTCCTCCTGGTCGGCGAGGTAGGCGTCCCATGCACTGGCGTCCCAGATCTCCAGGCGCGTGTTCGCGCCGATTACGACGCAATCGCGGCTGAGGGCCGCGTACTCACGCAGGCCGGGTGGGACCGTTATCCGGCCCTGTTTGTCGGGCACCTCATCAGACGCGCTGGCGAAGAAGACGCGGCTGTAGTCACGGACACTCTTGGCCGTGACTGGAGCGTTGCGGAGCGCTTGTGTGATCCGCCCGAACTCTGCCTCGGGGAAGACGTAGAGGCATCGCTCCTGGCCCTTCGTGATCACCAGACCTCCGGCGAGCTCCTCGCGGTACTTCGCTGGAAGGAAGAGCCGCCCCTTGTCGTCGAGGCGAGGCGTGTGAGTGCCCAGAAACATCGGCACTCACCTCCCCTGGCCCCCACTCCAGTGCGGTGTGAAGCATGCCTGCTCCACAGTGCTCCACTGTACCCCACATTTCTCCACCGTCAATTGTCTCGCAGCCGCGACTGCATCCTCATTGGCGACAAAATGGCAGTTCACAATGGGTGGAGCGAAGTGGAGGAGACACGCGGCGCGGACGCCAGCGGGTTCGGCTTAAACCCCTACTAATCCCGAACGGCTGCCGCTTCCTGTCGCGCGCGCGGACCGCTGCGTCAACTCTTGACCCGGGGTACGCGCCCGGCAACGCTCCGCACGTCAGCCGGTAAAGAGGCCAGCGACGAGGTTCGCCGGAACCACACGAAGCTCGGGGGGCATGCCTGCCGCAGCGCCACGAGCAGCTCCGCCGCCACTTCGTGCTGGGGTGTGGCCGGGCGGGGGCTCACGATAAGTACCCCGTCCAGCAACTCGTACCGGTGGCCATCATCGGGCATCCGGTCCAGCTCGTCGACGGTGAACGGGTGACCGGCCGCCGGCCACGCCTCGGGAATGGTCACAAGTGCCATCGTGCCTCCTGGGGGTCATGCGCGCCACTTTCGCACCGGGCACTGACAAAATGTCGGCCGCGGATTGGGGCACCGGCGCGTCGGTCAGTGGCCGTGGGCCTCGAGCACCAGGTGCCGGGGATAAGCGTGGAGGTACGCGATGGGCATCCGGCGGCGGCAGGCCGTCCATGATCCGCTAGCACAAAGACTTCTCAGCCGGATGCGCTGGGAAACTCCGCCATCGGAGAGCGCGCGCGCCACCTTTACGACCAGCACGCGCCGACGTCGGCCCGGAATCGCGCACCGGTAGTTCAAGGACGTACTTTGTGGGAATGTGCGGCGAGTATTTTTGCTCACGGGACCGGCATCGCCGGGCGTAGGTGAGCGCCGCCACACGCCCCTCGAGGAGGCTACGTGGTACTGAGCACCGGAGCGGAACCTGAGCGTGTGCTCGAGGATCTCGTAGGCATGGCCAGCCGGATCAGCCAGGCAATTCAGTCGGTGATCGAGGGAAAGGCAGAGGCCGTCCGGCTCATCCTCACCGTGCTGCTCGCTGAGGGCCACGCGCTGATCGAGGACGTACCCGGCGTGGGCAAGACGATGCTCGCCAAGGCGCTGGCGCGGTCGATCGATTGCTCCGTCCGGCGGATCCAATTCACGCCGGACCTGCTGCCGAGCGATATCACCGGTGTGAGCGCCTACAACCAGGAAAGCCGGGAGTTCGAGTTCAAGCCGGGTCCGGTGTTCGCGAATATCGTGGTCGGCGACGAAATCAACCGCGCCTCCCCCAAGACACAGTCCGCCCTGCTCGAATGCATGGAGGAACGGCAGGTCACGGTGGACGGGAGGACCTACGAGCTCGAGCAGCCTTTCATGGTCGTCGCGACCCAGAACCCGATCGAGATGGAGGGCACTTACCCGCTGCCGGAAGCGCAGCGCGACCGGTTCACGGCACGTATCTCCATGGGATACCCGTCGGCCGCGGCGGAGCTTGAAATGCTGGATATGCATTCCGCCTCGTCCCCGCTCGACCGGCTGATCCCGGTCGCCAGGGCGGCCGACGTGCGCGCGTTGATTTATGCGGTGCGGGAGGTGCACATCTCCGAGCCCGTCCGCCACTACATCATCAACCTCGTGACCGCGACGCGGGCCAACCCCGATTTGCGGCTTGGCGCGTCGCCGCGGGCATCCCTGCATCTCGTCCGCGCCTGCAAGGCGCACGCCGCGCTTGACGGCCGTGACTACGTCATACCGGACGACGTGCAGACCCTCGGCGGCCCCGTGCTCGCGCACCGGCTCCTTCCTGCGGCCGAAGCCGCGGCACAGCAGCGGATGCCCGAACATGTGGTCGCCGACCTGATCCAGCGGCTGCCGCTGCCGGCGCGGCGGTGAAGCTCAGGGCTGGGAGGAAGGGCCACCATGCGTGACGTAATCACTGGCCTGACGACGCGGGGCAGGTCCTTCCTGGCCGCTGGGTTCGCCGCGACGGTATGCGGGCTGGCTCTCGGTGAGCGCGGCCTCCTGCAGATCGGCGTGCTCCTCATGACCTTGCCGCTGCTTTCCGCGCTGGCGGTCAGCCGCACGCGATACCAGCTCACCTGCATGCGGCACCTGACACCGACGAGGATCCCGGTCGGTCAGCCCACCACCGTCAGGCTGCGCCTGGCGAACGCGACCCGCCTGCGCACCGGCCTGCTGCTCGCCGAGGATCGCCTGCCGTACCTGCTCGGCGGCCATCCCCGCTTCATACTGGAAGGCATCGAGGGAGGCGGCGCACGGGAACTGACCTACCGGATCCGCTCCGACGTGCGCGGGCGGTTCGATGTAGGTCCAGTCAACGTGCGCATCGCAGACGCGTTCGGCATGGTAGAGATATCCCGGTCCTTCACCGAGCGCAGCAAGCTGGTCGTTACGCCGCGCGTCGTCGCGCTGCCGCCGACGCATACCGCCGCCGACTGGCTCGGCTCGGGTGATCGCAGCATGCGGATAGCGGCGGCGTCGGGCGAGGACGATGTCGCGCCACGCGCCTACCGGGATGGCGACGCCATGCGCCGGGTGCACTGGCGCTCAACCGCGCGCCACGGCGAGCTTATGGTCCGCCGCGAGGAGCAGCCATGGCACAGCCGTGCGACGCTGTTTCTAGATACCCGGGCCATCGCCCACACGGGCTCGGGCATCTCATCCACATTCGAGTACGCCGTGAGCGCGGCCGCATCGATCGGCGTGCACCTGTCCCGGCAGCGGTTCGAGATGCAGATGATCACTGATACCGGGCCGGTCGCGACCGGCGGCATGTTCGAGGAGGTCATGCTGGACGTGCTGGCCGCGGCGCGGCCATCCAAGGGCACAACGCTGGCCCGGGGGCTCAGCGCACTCTCCGCCAAGCCCGGCGGCCTCGTGGTCGCCGTCGCCGGGCATCTGAATGCCGCCCAGGCGAGCGAACTTGCCCGCAGCTGCACGAGGGCCAAATCAGCGGTGGTGGTGATGCTCTCCGCCCTCACTTGGGATGGCGCAAGCGGTGGCGCAGGGCGGGAGGACCAGGCGGCGCGCATACTCGCCGAGGCGGGGTGGCAGGTGCTGACCGTGACCGCGGGCACGCCACTCGCGCAGGCCTGGGCGCAGCTGCGGCCGCGGGAGGTGGCAGGCGCATGAGCATCCGGCTGACCGTGGCCGCCGCCGTGGCAACCGTCGCGGCGTCGACCGCGCTGCACCCCCTCATATCCTCCTCAACGTGGTTCTGGGAGGGCGTCGGCGCAGTGATCGTGGTCGCCGGCGTGGCGTCGCTGACCAGGCTCCGCGCTCTACGGGTCGTTGTCTGCGTACCGGTCACCGCGCTGGGCCTACTGCTTTACCTGAACCTGGTGTTCTCCTGGCAGCACTCGTTCGGCGGCGTGATCCCGACTCCGGCGTCTCTGGCCGGACTGCTCCGGCTCAACCACATAGGATGGGCCGAGGCGGCCAGGTACGCCCCGCCGGTTCCTGGCCTTCGCGCCGTCTCCTTTCTCGCCGTTTGCGGCATCGGGCTCGCCGCCCTGTGTACCGACCTGCTCGCCGTCCGGATGCGCAAGGCCGCGGCGGCGGGCATCCCGCTGCTCGCGCTGTTCAGTGCGACCGTGGCGAGCAAGGCCTCGGCTCCCGCCCTTGACGAAGCTCTCATCTTCAGCGCCGGGGTGGCAGGCTACCTTGTCCTGCTCGTGGTCGATGGGCGCGAGCGAATACACGCGTGGGGCCGCGTCGTGTCGGCACAGTCCGGCCGGTTCCGCATCGGTGCGCCATCCGACACGCCAGCACGCCAGGTTGGCGTCGCACCCGATACTCACGCGCTGTCCGCGGCTGGGCGCCGCGTCGGCGCCGCGGCCGTGGCCGCCGCGCTGATCCTCCCGCTGCTTGTCCCCGGCCTGAAGGTGCGGGATCTTTTCGGTGGCGGTCCGGGGGTCGGGGTCCATGAAGGAGGCTCGCCAGCAGCGCTGCCGGACCCCCTCATTCAGATGAACAAGCAGCTGCACCGGACACATGCCAAGACCATCCTGACCTACCACACCGACGACCCGGATCCGCCGTACCTGCGGGTGTACTCCCTGGACCTGGCCCCGACCGCAGCGACCGCAGGCAGATGGATTCTTTACGAGCAGCAGGTCGCAGCCTTGCCACGGGGCGGCCAGCTGCCAAGCGCTCCCGGGCTGCAGACCAGCGCGTACCGCCTGGACCGGACCAAGGTGACCATGGCGCACGGGGTGTCAGGTACGGTCGGCAGCGGCACGCATACGCAGAACTTCCTCCCCCTGCCCTACCCTGCCATCAAGGTGAGTGTGGGCGAAGGCTGGGCGGTGGACGCAGGCACGCTCATGGTCTGGTCGGTTAACTCCATCAGCGGCCTGAAATACTCGGTGACAAGCAAGGACCTCGAGCCGACCGCGCAGGACCTGCGCGACGCCGCGCCCCCCTCCGGTGCCATCGCGGAGCAAGAGGAGAGCCTCCCGCAGGCTTACAATTCGCTCGCCGGAATTGCTCAGCAGGTCACGCGGGGCGCAACCACACCGTACGACAAGGCCGTCAAGCTGCAGCAGTGGTTCACCGCACCGGGAAACTTCACCTACAGCCTGAAGTCGAGCGAACCTGACAGCCCAGCCGGACTCAAGGACTTCCTGCTACACGCCAAGCGCGGGTTCTGCCAGCAATTCGCGTTCGCGTTCGCCGTGCTCGCCCGGCTAGTCGGCATTCCCGCACGGATTGGGATCGGCTACACGGCAGGCACGGACCAGGGCAACGGCAACTGGCGGGTGACCACAACCGACGCGCACGCCTGGCCTGAACTGTACTTCCAGGGCACCGGATGGCTGCAGTGGGAACCAACGCCTGGCGGTACCGATGCCGGCCAGGCGACCGCAAAGACGCCGCTGTACACCCTCGCGACGGGGACCGGAAGCAACTCCGGCGCTCCGACCGGCCCGAACAGCGTGCCCACGGCTGGGTCGCAGACCGGGGGGCCCGGCGGGTCGAGCATCGCGGCATCCAGGCACCTGCCCCGCGACGAGGCCGCCGGCGGGCATGGCGCCGCGAAGCGTGGCCACGGGCAGTGGCAGTGGTGGCTCGTCGGCCTGACGGCGCTCGCGCTGGCGCTCCTGCTCACGCCGCTGGTCTCTCGCCAGCTGACCCGCCGCTGGCGCCTGGTGATCATCGGCCGTGGCAGGCGCGAGGCGGCCGACGGGGCTGGGGCGGCCGACGGCGCCGGAGCGGCCGACGAGGCCGGGGCGGCCGACGAGGCCGGGGCGGCCGGAAGAACTGGAACCGCTCGCGAGGTCCGCGCGCAGATCCGCGCCGCGTGGCTCGAAATTCACGATGACCTGGCTGACTATGGGATTGGTTGCCGCTCCAGCGAATCGCCTCGGGCCGTCGCCCAGCGAGTCTCGTCGGATCTTAGGCTCGCGCCAGCCGCCCGCACCGCGCTTCGCCGCGTCGCCCTGGCGGAGGAACGCGCTCGCTATGCGGCGCGGCTGGACGATCTGCCGGGGCTGCGCGCCGACCTTGGCACCGTGCACCACGCCCTGGCCAGGTCGGTAAGCGCTCGTACACGCTGGCGTGGCCGCATCTTCCCTGCCTCGAAGCTGACGGCGCTGCGGGAGGCCGCCATGCACGCCCTTGACGTGTTCGGCTGGATGGAGGTCGCCACGTCGTGGCTGGTGGCGCGCATCCGGGCGGGAAGGAGTGCCGATCGCGTAGCGGCTAGGTGACGTCCCAGAGCCTCTCCAAGAGCCTGTTTTGAGAACCCCGATCCGGCTCGCGTGCGCTGCGTTAGAGACCGTGGCGCTGGGTTCTCCGGGATTGTCAAGCAGGCTCTTACATGTCCCCTTCCTGGCGTCGGCGCCAGCGTTCCTCAAGCCGCTCCATGAAGCCATGCCCCGCGACACGCCCACGGGCACGCCGACGGGCGCGACCGCGGCGCCGCAGCGGAACGACCTGCGACCCGCCGGTGGACGAGCCGCCGTTGATCCGACGCCAGCTGGTAAGGGCCCACATCGCGCTGGCGAGCATGACGAGGAAACCCGCGACGCCGATCCAGACGTACTTGGAAATGACTCCCGCGAGCAGCAGCACAACACCAAGCAAGAACCCAAGTCCTGCCTTGACCATGCGGCGCTTGTAGTGCACGCGTGGGTCGCTGGTCCGCACGGCGTGCGCGAACTTGGGATCCTCTGCCTCAAGCGCCCGCTCGATCTGGTCGAGCAGGCGCTCCTCATGCTCGGAGAGCGGCACGGTGCCTCCCGTGGAAACTTCCGCGCGCGGAGTCGAATGTGACCTCGCGGTACTGCTCAGAATACGAGCCTCACCGTGCACCTTGGAAGGGAGCGTCACTGTTCCCTTTTGACCAGCGCCGCCGGGCCCACGGCGGCTGAGCCGAAACGCGCCGCGATCTTGTCCATGGCGCGTTCCGCCTCGGGCCAGCCGGAGGAGTCGAGGGCCAGCTGAGTGCCTGCGGCGTTGAGCAAATTAGCCGCGCGGACGCCGACGAGCCGCAGCGGACGATCGAGACCGGCGGAATCGTACAGCGCGCACGCGGTGGCATGGATGTCCCTGGCCACATCTGTTGGCTCGGCCAGCGTGCGGGACCGGGTAATCGTGGTGAAGTTGGCGAGCCTGAGCTTCACGACAATCGTTCTCGCCGCATACCCGCCAGACCGCAGACTCCGGGCGGTGCGCTCGGCCAGGCGGAGCAGTTCGCGGCGGATCACCACTGGGTCCGCGACGTCGGCCGGGAAGGTCTCCTCGGCGCCGATGCTCTTCCCTGCCGCATCGGGCACGACCGCCCGGGCGTCGCGCCCGCAGGCGAGATTGGTCAAGTGGGTGCCGACCGCAGCGCCGAACTCACGCTTTAGCGTCGCCACCGGCGTGTTCGCGATGTCGCCCACGGTGCGCAGGCCGAGCCGGGCCAAGGTCTGCGCGGCCCGGTCTCCTACCCCCCACAGCGCCTCAACGGGCAGCGGATGCAGGAAGGCGAGGACACCGGCCGCGGGCACAACGAGCATGCCGTCAGGCTTGCATCGGGCCGAGCCAAGCTTGGCGATGAACTTGCTCGGCGCCACGCCAACCGAGCAGGTGATCTGGTGCTGCTCACGAACCTGGTCGCGGATCAGCCCAGCGATCCGGGCGGGCGGGCCGAGCCTGCGGCGCGCACCCGATACGTCGAGGAACGCCTCGTCGAGGGACAGCGGCTCCACGGAGGGGGTCACCGCGCGGAAGATCGCCATGATTTCGCGGGATGCGGCCGTGTACGCGTGGTGGCGGGGCGGCACGACAACGGCGGCCGGGCACAGTCGCATGGCCTGGGTGGTCGGCATCGCCGACCGGACGCCGTATACGCGGGCCTCATACGATGCGGACAGCACGACACCACGGCCGACACCTCCCACGATCACCGGCCGGCCGCGGAGTTCGGGCTGATCCCGGACCTCCACACTGGCAAAGAAGGCGTCCATGTCGGCGTGCAGGATGTGACAGCCGGTGTCGTCCATCAGCGATGCCCGAACACGTGCAGCTGTGTCGCGATCTCACGCAGCGCAGGATGTTCCGCCGCAGCGCGTTCCAGCGCAAGGAGCGCCTCGGCCGCGCCGGGATGGAAGTCCACAAGCGCGCTTGGCACCAAATCTGAAAATACGCGGATCCCCTGTGCCGCACCGGGCCGCAGCCCTGCCTTCTCGATCAGCCCGGTGAGCGTGGACAGCGTGAACCTGTGCGGCGGGCCACCGCCGTCGCGGGGGGCGCCGCGGCCGCGTGGAGCACCGCCGGCCAGCAGCCCTCTCGCCTCGTCGAAATGGCCAGCGAGCGCCCGGTGGATGGCGGCTGCGATCACACCGGCCGCCAGCACGCTGACGGTACCGGCGTCGCGCAGCACCCTGGCGATCGTCGCGAGGGCAGCCGCCGGATCATCGACATATTCGAGCACGCTGTGGCACAGCACGAGGTCGGCGGCTTCCTCCCCGGCGATGCCGGGCAGGTCGACGAGGTCGCCCTGGACTGCCACCAGCGGCACCCCCTGCTCAGCGGCGCGCCGCTGCGCGGCCGCGAGAGAATTTGGGCTCGGATCCACCACAGTCACCCGGTGGCCGAGACTGGCGAGCGGCACGGCGAACCCGCCGGTCCCCCCGCCAGCGTCCACGATGTCCAGGTGCTCGCGCCCGGTCTGCTCGGCCCGTGCCGCGGCCGCCTCACGCAAGGCGGCCCACACCACCGCGGTCCGCGCGGCGGTGTGCCTGCCCGGCTGATCGTCGGCCACGGCAGCCTCCTCATCATGTAAGAGGTCGCGCGGATAGGGAGCGGGTTAGGGAACGGGCCATCCGCGCCTGGCCGGCACGGCCGCAACCCGAAGGCGGTGCCTGGAAGGCACGTCGAGGGCGAGAACGCAGAGCCAGCCGGGATCCGGGACTCTGCTTGCCTTACGCGCTCGCCCTTACGCGCCTCCGGCGCGACGCGAGCCCCTTCCTCCCTATCCGCGCGACCTCTAGCCCCAATGTAGTGCCGGGGTCCGACATCGCGCGGGAACCGCCGCCGCAAAGCTGCTCGCCATGCATCCCGAACGGCGGCCGCTGCGTGTCGTGCCCCAAGCTGCGGAAAGCTCTACGTGGCGTGATTTCGGTCGGCGTGGCGCGGCTAAACTCACGATGCTGAAGGTTATCCACAGACAGCACGGCAGAGGTTGATGGTTATGACGCTGCCGAACATGCACAGAAAGCCGGTTTACGCGCCGCGCGGTGTGGTGGCCGCGAGCCAGCCGCTCGCCGCCGCCGCTGGGCTCGCCGCCCTGCGCGTGGGTGGCAATGCGGTGGACGCCGCGCTCGCGACCGCGATCACGCTCACCGTGGTGCAGCCGGCCTCCAACCACGTGGGCGGCGACATGTTCGCCCTGGTGTGGGACGGCCAGCGGCTGCATGGCCTGAACGGCTCCGGGCGGGCCCCCGCCCGGCTTACCGCCGACGAGGTACGCCACCGCGGCTACCGAGGGATGCCGCCGCGAGGCTGGCTGCCCGTCACGGTGCCTGGCGCGCCGCGTGCCTGGAGGGACCTGCATGACCGGTTCGGCCGCCTGCCGTTCGAGGAGTTGTTCGGCGACGCGATCACCCACGCTGACCACGGCTTCCCCGTCTCACCGACGGCCGCGCACTCCTGGCACGCCGAAATCTTGGCCTCCGCCGGTCTGGCCGGGCCGGAGTTCGAAGGTTTCCTGCCCATGTTCGCGCCCGGCGGCCGCGCACCCCGGGCGGGTGAGACATGGCGGAGCGCGGATCTGGCGGCGACACTGCGCCGCCTGGCGCGCAGCGGTGCCGATGACTTCTACACCGGCGAAACGGCGGAGCGGATCACTGCGTTCGCGGCCCGCACCGGCGGGTACCTGGCCCCCGCCGACCTTGCCGGGCACGAGAGCAGCTGGGTGGAACCCATCGGTGTCTCTTACCGGGGCACCGAGGTGTGGGAACTGCCGCCCAGCGGGCAAGGACTGGCCGCGCTGCTCGCGCTCGCCATACTGGACGGCTTCGAGGTGGGCTCGTGCGAGCCGGAGGCGAGATACCACCTGCAGATCGAGGCCACGAAGTTGGCGCTGAGCGACGCGCATCGCTACATCGCCGATCCCGAGCATGCCGCGGTTCCGGTGGCGGACCTGCTCAGCGACGGCTACGTACGGCAGCGCCGGGCCCTGATCGGAGACTCGGCCCTCGCGCCGGAGCCGGGCGAGCCAGGCGGCGGCGGCACAATTTACCTGTGCACCGCCGACTCGAGCGGCATGATGGTCAGCTTGATCCAGTCCAACTATCTCGGTTTCGGCGCAAACGTTGTCGTGCCGGACACGGGCGTGTCACTGCAGTGCCGGGGTGCGGGGTTCTCGCTCGATGAGGGCCATCCGAACTGCCTCGCGCCGCACAAACGGCCCTATCACACGATCATTCCAGGCTTCCTGACGCGTAACGGCGCGCCCGTTGGCCCGTTCGGGGTCATGGGGGCCCATATGCAGCCGCAGGGGCATGTGCAGCTGATCAGCAACACGGTGGACGGCGGCATGGACCCGCAAGCCGCACTGGACGCGCCACGCTGGTACTGGGCGCAGGGACGCCGCGTCCATGTCGAGGCGCGAGTTCCCGAGCGCGTCCGGTCGGCGCTCGCCGCCCGCGGGCACGAGATCACCACGGAGGCCGCGGTTGGGCTGGTCGGCTGCGGGCAGGCGATCTGGCGGCTACCGGGCGGCGGCTATGTCGCGGGCACCGAGGCGCGTACCGACGGCTGCGCGTTTGGTTATTGATCTGCTGCTCGCTGTTGTGCTTGTTCCTGCGCTTGTTCCGACATCAACGCAGGCTTCAGCTCAAGCACGCGAGCGAGGAGGCCGTTGACAAAGGTGGGCGAGTCGTCGGTGGACAGTTCGCCGGCGAGCAGCACCGCCTCGCTGATCGCCACTCCATCGGGCACGTCAGGGGCGTAAAGGAGTTCAAAGACACCGATCCGGAGAACATTCCTGTCGACCGCGGGCATGCGGTCCAGGGTCCACCCGGCGGAATAACGGGTGAGCAACTCGTCGATTCGTGCCTGACGAGCATGCACTCCCCGGACAAGGTGAGCAGCGTACGGCTGGACGGGCGGGCCTGCGCGCGCGGTGCGCTCGTCGAGCACGTCGAGCACGGGAGCGCCGCGCAGCTCGGCCTCGAACAGGATGTCGAGTGCCCGTTTACGAGCCTTGGTCCGCGCAGGCACAGGTCATGCCCGGCCGAGGTACTCGCCGGTGCGCGTATCGACCTTGATCTTCTCTCCGGTCGTGATGAAGAGTGGCACCTGCACCTGAGCCCCGGTTTGCAGCGTTGCGGGCTTGGTGCCACCGGTAGAGCGGTCACCCTGCACACCCGGATCGGTCTGGCTGACCGTCAGCTCGACCGCCGCGGGAAGGTCAACGTACAGTGGCATCCCGTCGTTGAACGCGATAGTGACGGTCTGCTCCTCAAGCAGGTAGTCCGCCGCGCCGCCGACGACTGCGCCAGGAATGTGTGGCTGATCGTAGTCCTGGGTGTCCATGAAGACGAAATCCTCACCCTCGCGGTAGAGGTACTGCATCTCTCGCTTGTCGACGGTGGCGATGTCCACCTTGACCCCGGCGTTGAAGGTCTTATCCACGACCTTGCCGGAGAGCACGTTCTTCAGTCTTGTCCGCACAAACGCCCCGCCCTTCCCGGGCTTGACGTGCTGGAACTCGATGACGTTCCAGAGCTGCCCGTCCAGGTTCAGCGTCATGCCGTTCTTCAAATCATTCGTGGTGGCCACGTCTTTGTCTTCCTGCATACGGAGCCGCGCGTCCTGGCTGGCGGGACGCCAGCCAGGAATTAGACGACGAGCAGCTCCTTTGTCGTCGTCGTGAGGAGTTCCCCCCGGTCGCCCCCGGCGCGCACCACCACGGTGTCCTCGATCCGGACACCGCCGACGCCTTCCAGGTAGACGCCGGGCTCAACGGTGATGGGAACCCGGTCCTTGAGTGTACCGGTCCCGTCGTGATGCATCAGCGGTGCCTCATGTATCTCCAACCCGATGCCATGGCCGAGGCCGTGGCCGAAGTGCTCCCTGTGACCAGCCTGGGCGATTAGATCGCGGGCGGCGGCGTCCACCTGTGCGACTCCTACGCCAGGCCGCAGGGCGGCCACACCCGCCAGCTGCGCCGCTGCCACGAGCGCATAGAGGTCCCGCTGCCAGCCCGCCGGCTCGCCGACCGCGATGGTCCTTGTCATGTCCGCGTGGTATCCGCCGTAACATGCGCCGAAGTCCATTGTGACCAGCTCGCCGCGGGCGATCGGCCGGTCGGTGGGGGTATGGTGCGGGATCGCGCCGTTTGGTCCGGTGGCCACGATTGTGGCAAATCCCGGCGCGTCTGCACCAAGGTCGACCATTCCCCGCTCCAGCGCCACCGCCAGCTGCTTCTCGGTCATCCCCGGGCCGATCGACGGCAGCACCTGATCGAAGGCCGCACAGGTGATCCCGCAGGCGGCCACGATCGCGGCGATCTCTTGCTCGTCCTTGACCATGCGCAGCTCTTCGACCCGCCGGCCGAGCGGCGCCAGCTCGACGCCGCCCGTGACGCCAGCGCCCTCGGAAGCGCCCTCGTCAGCGTCGGCAGTGTCTTCAATGGCTTCAGCGTCGTCGGTTTCTTCGGCGTCTTCTGTGAGCGTGGCATGCTGCTCGACGGTCATTGCGTGTGCCTCGAACAAGATCCGGCGAAGGCCTCGGCTGACCGCAAGCCGCAAGAGGCCGGCCGCGACGTTTCTTTCGATGACCAGCTCCAGATCCGGGCATTGCCGCTGCGCCGCCAGCGCGTAGCGCGTGTCCGTAGCCAGCACGGCAGACGGCGGATCGCCCGCCACAACCAGCACTGCCGCGTTGGAGCTCGCGATACCTGTCAGGTAGCGCACATTGATCAGATGGGTAATGAGCGCCGCATCGGCGCTGGAGGTGGCGACGCCAGCGGCAAGGCGCGCCCTGCGCGTGGCGTTAGCGTCCGGCATTCCCCGACTGTACGACGGTGGGACAGGGCGAGCGGTAGCGGGAAGCTGGCGGCGCATCACGAGAGAGCAAGGAGGAGCTGAATGAGCACTGTCAGCGTCCGCTACATCGTTGACGACGTCGATGCGGCAATCACCTTCTACTGCAAGCATCTTGGCTTCAAGGAAATGATGCACCCAGACCCCGCCTTCGCCATACTCACCCGAGGCGATCTCCGGCTCGTGCTCGCCGCTCCCCTAGGCCCAGACCACCCTGGCGGCGGGTCCAGACCGATGCCCGACGGAGCGAAGCAACGGCCGGGCGGCTGGAACCGCCTCATGCTCCAGGTACCCGATCTCATTCACACTGTGGATACGCTGCGCGGTCAAGGCGTCCGTTTCCGCAACGACATCGTCATCGGCATCGGCACCGAGCAAATCATCCTCGACGACCCGTCGGGCAATCCGGTTGAACTGTTCGAGCCCACCCGCCGCGAAGCGCGCCTGGCCGACCAGTAATGCACCGGCACTAGAGCCGGAGCAACGGTCAGGCGGCGAGGTCGCGGATCCGT
>WNGE01000300.1_pt1 | contig 76951 bp, 80 predicted proteins | sample 5400651 | NCBI WGS metagenome assembly WNGE01 (sample SAMN13153370, study PRJNA577476) | soil metagenome | isolation source: 60 cm soil or saprolite under grassland replicate 2 | place: USA:California | collected 2016-06-15 | reverse complement strand
ACGGACGTTGCGACGAGCGGTCCGACCAGATGGCCGCCGCAGCGCTCATGCTCCTTCTTTGCACCCTCGCCGTGTTCGTAGCGGCCGATCGAGATGTGCTCGGCGCCGTGGTAGGCAGCGAGCTCGCCGCCGCGAAGTGCGAGCGCGGCGGGCGCGAGCGACAACAGACCGGACAGAAGCTCCTGCGCGGCCGGCCGAAGACGCGATTCGCGAATGCCTCGGACGACGAAGGCAGCGCCGACCATCGACGCGAGCACACGCCGATTCTGCATCGGCAGCTTTGCCTCGGGAAGCGCACGCTTGACCACCGGAAGGATCGCCATCGCCTCCGCGAGCCGGGCCGGGCCGCGCAGGAAGGCGCTGTTCACGTTCGAAGCGCGAAACCGCTTGTACGCCGAGGCGACTTCTACGTTCCCGTCCTCGGTACGAATCGCGCACGCCCATGAGCGCGGGCCGTGGACGAGCACGCCGTTCGGGAGCGCCATCCCGCCGAGCCGGATCTTCTCTTCTTCGCTCATCGCTTGTCAGGGTATCCGTGCGGCAGCACGCAGCGCGCCCTGGAGAGTCGCGGCAGCCGGGCCCCTGGCGATCTCGGCCCCGTCGATCGACCTCACCGGCATGACCTCCCGGACCGACGAGGTCAGGAAGACCTCGTCGGCGCCCAGGAGCCGCGCGAGCCCGAACGATCCCTCCTCGACCGCGTAGCCGGCCTGGGGCGCGAGCTCCCGCACCGTCCCGCGGGTGACCCCGGCCAGAATCGGCAGCGAAAGCGAGGGCGTGAGGAGCCGGTCGCCCTCGCGGAACCAGACGTTCGACGTCGGCGCCTCGAGCACGGTCCCGTCGGGCGCTACGAGCAGCGCGTCGTCGGCTCCGCGGTCCGCAGCTTGGTTCTGGGCCGCAATGTTCTCCGCATAGCTCGTCGACTTCGCGCCGGCCAGTGCACCTGCCGCCCACTCGACGACGGCGAGGCGGAGGCCGCGCTCCCGCAGCTCCTCGTGACCGGGCGGCAGCGTCGAGACGAGCACGAGCCCCGCCGGCGGTCCACCGCCCTCGCGCCCCGCGGTCCAGAGCAGCCGCACCGTCGCGTCGGGCAGGGCGGCCGCGACGATCGCGTCGCTCACCGCCGCGGCGAACGCATCCGCCGGCGGCGGCTCGAGCCGCAGGCGCTCGGCGGACGCCGCAAGGCGGCCGAGATGCGCATCGAGCCTGAACGGCTTGCCGCCGTACGCGCGCAGCGTCTCGAAGACGGAGCGGCCGCGCAGCACGCCCTCGTCGTCGGCATGCAGCACCGCGGTGTCCGGCGCGAGCACGCCGCGTCCGAGCTCGACGAGTGCGACGAGCGTCACGACACCGGAGCAGGGAGCGGCGCGCCGATCGCGGCGAGCAGCGGCCGCGCCTTCACCCACGACTCTTCGACTTCCTCGGCGGGATCGGAGTCCCATACGATCCCGCCTCCGACCCACAGGTGGATCCTCCCGTCGGCGATAGCGAACGTGCGGATCGTCAGCGCGAGGTCGAGGTCGCCGTTCGGATGGATGCGGCCGAGCGCTCCCATCGACGCGCCGCGGCCGACCGGCTCGAGAGCTGCGATCAGGTCGAGCGCCGCGATCTTCGGGCAGCCTGTGACCGAGCCGCCGGGCAGCACCGCCTCGAGCAGCTCGGTGAGCGTCACGTCCTCTTGCAGCTCCGCCTCGACAGTCGCGACGAGGTGGCTCACGCCGGCGAGCTGACGCTCGGCGAGGAGCTCGGGCCAGCGGACGCTGCCCGGTACGGCGACGCGGGAGAGATCGTTGCGCTCGAGGTCGACGATCATCACGTGCTCGGCGGCGTCCTTATCCGACTCGATCGGCACGCCGGCGGGGCGCGTGCCCTTGATCGGCGACGTGACGATGCGCGACCCGCGCCGCGACAGGAGCAGCTCGGGGGACGCGGAGACGATGGCCCAACCTGCGCCCGTCAGCGGGCGCGGCTCGAGTGGGTCGAGCGGCACGAGCGCCCGCGCAAGCCCGAGCGGATCGCCGTCGAACTCGGCGCTCAGGTGCTGCACGAGGTTGACCTGGTACACGTCGCCCTCTGCGATCGCGGCGCGCACCGCGTCGACCGCGTCCGCGTACTCGGCCTCGGTCCAACTCGCATGCCAAGTGCCGACGGAGTAGCCGCCGCCTTGTGGCAGCGGGTCGTCCGGCGCGTCGATCGAGTACGCGACCGCCGGCAACGAGCACGGCTCCGGCGGCGGCGGCGTTGCCGAGCGGCGGAGCACGTCGGAGCAGCCGTAGCCGATGTAGACGTTCGCGACGACGTCGTCGCGGTCGAAGAAGCCCTCCGCCGCGAGCGCGGGCTCGAGCGCTGCGAGCGAACCGAGCTCGACGGTCACGTGCAGATGGAGCGAGCCGCGTGCCGGAGCCAGTCGACCCCGAGCTCGAGATCGGAGACGGGCACGCGCTCGTCCGCCGAGTGGATGAGCGTCGCGGCGAGCTCCGGGGCCATCGTGCGGTACGGGAAGAACCCGTAGGCGACGGTGCCGAACGCCTCGCGCAGCCAGTGACTGTCGGTGAACCCGGCGCAGATCACCGGGACCGGTTCGGCGCCCGGCTCGAGGTCGCCGACGAACGACTCGACGGCCGACCACAGCGGCGTGTCGAGCGGCGACCGTGTGCCGCCCTCGGCTTTCAGGAACTCGAGGTCGTACTCGACATCGCCGCCGAGCACCCGGCGCACGACCGGCTCGATCTCCGCAGGCGTCTGTCCCGGCAGGAGGCGGCAGTCCACGACGATCTCGCAGAGCGCGGGGATGACATTGCGCTTGCGCGACGCGGAGATCATCGTCGGCGAGAACGTCGGCGCGAGCAGCGGTTCGATCAGCTCCGCGGCGGTCGCGTGCAGCGCTCGCGCGCGTTCGACGACCGACTCGACGGGCGGCACCTCTCCGAGAACCGCCTGCAGGAACGCGCTGACCTCCGGTTGGAGCTGCTGCTCCGGGCGGTAGGCGGCGATCCGCTCGATCAGGCGCGCAGCCTTGACGAGCGCGTTGTCGGCGATCCCCGGCATCGAAGCGTGCCCCGAGCGCCCGTGCACCGCGATGTTGAACGGGGCTGTCAGTTTCTCGGCCGTCGTGACGACGTAGTACGTCTCTCCTCCGAGCATGAGCCGGTCACCGCCGCCCTCGTTGACCGCGTAATCGCAGCGGACCGCATCCGGATGCTCCGAGCAGAGCCACGAGAGACCGAAGTCCTCGCCGACCTCCTCGTCTGCGGTCGCGGCGAAGATGACGTCGCCCGCAGGCTCGAACCCTTCGCGTGCGAGCGACGCGATCGCGACCGCGTTGGCCGCGACCTGGCCCTTCATGTCGAGCGCGCCGCGGCCCCAGACCTCGTTGTCTCGCACCTCGCCGGAAAACGGCGGCACCGACCACTCGCCGGCGTCGGCGAGCACCACGTCGGTGTGGCCGAGAAAGAGGAGCGAGGGCCCGTCGCCGCGCCCGGGAATCCGCGCGACGACGTTCGCCCGCTCGGGCACGCGCGCGTACGTCTCGCACCGGAGCCCGTTCGCCTCGAGGTACTCGCGGAGCAGTTCGGCGGCGGCCGTCTCGTTCCCGGGCGGATTGGTTGTGTCGACGCGGATCAGGCGGCTGAGGAGGTCAGTCACCTCTGCGTCGAGGCGGGTCACGGCCACGCGCGGAGCATACTTGCGGCATGGGGGATCTCTTCTCGGACGCCGCCTCGCAGCGCGCGGGTGAGGTCGCCCCGCTCGCGCAACGGCTGCGCCCGCGCACGCTCGACGAGTTCGTCGGCCAGCAGCATGTGCTCGGCGAAGGCTCCGCGCTCCGGCGCGCGATCGCCGAGGACCGCGTGCGCTCTTCGATCTTCTACGGGCCGCCCGGCTCGGGAAAGACGACGCTCGCACGCATCGTCGCCGCGTCGACCGGCGCCGCCTTCGAGGAGCTGTCGGCCGTCTCGGCGACCGTGAAGGACGTGCGCGAAGTGCTCGCGCGCGCCCGGGAGCGGCTCGGGACGACCGGGAACCGGACGATCCTCTTCCTCGACGAGATCCATCGCTTCAACAAGGCGCAGCAGGACGCGCTGCTGCCGGCGGTGGAAGAGGGGCTCGTCACGCTCATCGGCGCGACGACGGAGAACCCCTACTACGAGGTGAACTCGGCGCTGCTCTCCCGCTCGCAGGTGTACGAGCTCGAGACGCTCGCGCCGGAGGACATCGCGATCGTCGTACGGCGGGGCGCGGAGGAGCTCGGCGCGGACGTGTCTGAGGAGATCGTCGAGTTGATCGCGCGCCGCGCGGGAGGCGATGCGCGGTCCGCGTTGAACATCATCGAGCTCGCACACGAGACTGCAGACGGCCCGATCACCGAGGAGCATGTGGAGGACGCCGCACGGAAGCGTCCGGTCGTGTACGACAAGACGTCCGACGCGCACTACGACTTCACGTCGGCATTCATCAAGTCGATGCGCGGCAGCGATCCGCAGGCGGCCGTGTATTACCTCGCGGCGATGCTGGAGGGCGGCGAGGACGCACGCTACATCGCGCGACGCATGATCGTGCTCGCGTCCGAGGACATCGGCAACGCAGATCCACGCGCACTGCTGGTCGCCGTGGCCGCGGCGCAGGCCGTCGAGCACGTCGGCCTGCCGGAGGCGCGGCTCAACCTCTCGCAGGCGGCGATCTATCTCGCCCGCGCGCCGAAATCGAATGCGAGCTACAACGCGATCGCGGCCGCAGCGAGCGACGTGCGCGAGCACGGCAACGTGAAGCCGCCGAAGGCGCTGCGGGACGGCTCGTACTACGGCCGGCAGCTCGGGCACGGCGAGGGCTACATCTATCCGCATACCGATCCGCGCGGCTTCGAGGTCGACCATCTTCCCGACGAGCTGAAAGGACGTGTCTACTACGAGCCCTCCGGTAACGGAGAGGAGACGGAGTAGGCACGGTTCTGTGGCGGTGCCAGGCACCGCCATGAAAAGCTCGCGGGAATGAGACTGCATGTTCACGAGTGGGGCGATCCGGCGGCACCGCCGCTCGTTTGCCTGCACGGGGTCACCGCGCACGGGGAGCGGTTCAAGTTCCTGGCCGAGCGGCGGTGGGCGTCTCGCTTTCACGTCGTCGCACCGGACCTGCGCGGACACGGGCGCTCCGGGTACGAGCCGCCGTGGAGCTTCCCAACGCACGTCGCCGACGTGATCGAGACCCTCGACGCGCTCGGGATCGAGCGGGCCTACTGGGTCGGCCACTCGTTCGGCGGTCGCCTCGTCCTCGAGCTGGCGGCGTCGCACCCGGAGCGCATCCGCCGCGCCGTGTTGCTCGACCCGGGAATCGACATCCTGCCGCACGTCGCCCTCTCCGCTGCGGAGCGCGAAGGCAACGGCGTGTACGAGTCCTACGAGGCCTATGTGGCGAGCCGGAACGACAGCGCGTCGACACCGTCCGAGCTCGTAATCGAGGACGCGAAGCTGTACTTCGAGGAGCTGCCCGACGGACGCGTCCGGCGGCGCGCCTCGCCGGCGGCGATCGTTTCGATCCTCGGCGAGCTCGCGACACCCGCACCGCCGCCGGAGACGCTCCGGGCTCCGACGCTGCTCATCCACGCCCCGGCCTACGGGCTCGTTCGCGACGAGCACCTGGCGGCCTACGCCGGCCGCGTCGAGACGCTGGCCGTCCCGGGCGGGCACATCGTCATGTGGGACGCGTTCGGCGAGGTCGCCGACGCGGTCGAGCGGTTTCTAGAGGATCCGCGCGCCGAGGGCTGAGGCGACGAGCTCGACGGCGAGCTTGCCGGTCGCGTTCTCGCGGTCGAGCACCGGGTTCACTTCGACGACGTCGAACGAGTCGACGGTCGCAACCTCGGCGACGATCTCCATCGCGAGATGCGCCTCTCGATAGGAGAGCCCTCCGCGCACGGGCGTGCCGACGCCGGGTGCATGCTCCGGGTCGACGACGTCCATGTCGAGGCTCACGTGCAGGAATGCGCCGCCGCCGGCATGGGCCAAGGCCTCGCGCATGCACGGCTCGATCCCGACCCGATCGATCTCCGTCATCGTGAACACCTTGGCTTCGAGCTTCTTCAGCAGCTCGCGCTCGCCCTTGTCGAGCGAGCGCACGCCCACCAGTGCGAGCCTTCCCGGCTCGATCGCCGGCAGCTTCCATTCATCGTAGGCGAATGCGTCCCCGCCGAGACCGAGCGCCGCGGCGAGCACCATGCCGTGCACGTTTCCGCTCGGCGACGTCTCTGGAGTATTGAGGTCACCGTGCGCGTCGATCCAGACGACGCCGCCGGGACCGTGCACCGACGCCATGCCGACGAGCGAGCCGAGCGCCACCGAGTGGTCACCGCCCAGGACGAGCGGAGTCCGACCTTTCCTGCGCGCGTCGGCGACGAGCATCGCAACCCGATCGCACAGCTCGAGAATCGGTTGGAGGTATCGCGCACTGGCGTCGCCGACCTCCGTCGACTCCGCGACCGGCGCCTCGACGTTGCCAAAGTCACTCGTCGAGATCCCGAGCTTCTCAGCGAGATGCTCCGCGAGGCCCGCGTACCGGATCGCCGACGGCCCCATGTCAACACCCCGCCGTCCGGCACCGAGATCGAGCGGGACGCCGATCAGGGCGACCTCCCGTTCGGCCGCTTGCACGCTCACGGCGGCAAGGCTAACCTCCGGAACTTGATGGACGAGCCGGAAGAGGCGGCTGCGGCTTCGGTTCGAGTCCTCCTGGCGGACGACGACGACGCATTTCTCGCGGCGCTGCAGCCGCTCATCGAGCGCCAGCCGGAGCTGACCGTCGTGGGGGCCGCCGCGGACGGCCTCGCCGCTATCGAGCTCGCAGACGAGCTCCACCCGGACGCCGTGGTGATCGACCTGCACATGCCGCTCCTCGACGGCGTCACCGCGGTTGCACGGCTCCGGAAGGACCACCCAAACCTCTGCCTGATCGCGCTCACCGGCGACCCCGACCGCGAGCTGCACGAGGCCGTCACCGAGGCCGGCTGTGACGCGGTGCTGTTCAAGGGCGACCTCGTCGACACGCTCGTCGAGCGGCTCTCGGCGGCCAAGAGCGCTCTGCGCTCCGGCTAGTACATCCGGCCGTAAGCTCAGTAGGTTATCCGGCGAGACGCCGCCGGGAAGCTGCCGAACTTGCGGCCGGGTGTACTAGGCAACGGAGCTAGACTGGGCGCCGCCAGCGGCGAGGTAGCTCAGCTGGTAGAGCACTCGGCTGAAAACCGGGGTGTCGCCGGTTCGAGTCCGGCCCTCGCCACTCATTTCCAGCCGTTTTGGGCGCATCGCCTTCGACTTTGGTAACGATTGGCAAGTGCAGACCGCTCGCGTCGCCCTTCGGGCCGTCCGCAGAGCCGCGTCCGACGCTCGACGCGTCCTAAGGCGACCCGCTCGCAAGCATCTGTGCGATGACCTACGAGCCGCGTCCAGTCCCGAATCGGGCTCTCCGACGCTCCCGTGCGGGCCGGAAGTCCTTGGAGTGCGTGTTCGAAAGCGCTTGTCGCAGCGGACACTCCAGGCTCGATTAGCGGCGTAACGGCCTGTAGGCGCGTGGGATTCGCGACGACTACACCGGGCGGCCTGCGAGCGACTCTCGGAGCGCATCGAGCTGCTCGGCGTATTCCTCACCGACTTTTCGATAGAGGTCGAGAAGAGCATCAAACGCGCCCTCGTCACCACCTACGAAGTTCCAAAAGTCTGAGCCAAGTTTGACCTCGTTCGGAAAGTCGAAGAAGCGCGGCGGATAGGGATGGGCGTACGCCGCCGCTGTCCCATAGGGGTTGTACGGGACTCCCCACCACACAAACACGCCTTCGTCTCTACGGATACCTAGGACGGTCAGAAGTCTGAGTTTCATCTCGATACATTGGCCCTTATTGGGCTTCGGACTCTTCATCTCGAAATAGTGCTCCGCGCCTTCGTGCGTCTTGACATAGAGGTCGATGCGCGTTCCTTCCGGAACCTCTGCGCCGAAGGCTCCGAGTAACTGCTCACGTTCGTACGAGTGATCCGGTAAGGCGGCTCTATCTTCCAGTTGGGCGACGCGCTGCGTTATGAACTCACGAGCGAGCACCGGAAGGCTTCCCGAGAGGTCGTGCGCCCGGCGGACATCTGCGTGAACCTCTCGCGCGATCCCTAGAGCGATCCGCTCGTGGAGATTCCCAAGCGCCGTCGAGAAGCCGCGCTCACCGAGTCCCCGTATGCCAGGGACGAGAGCGTCGTGGAATGGGGCGAGGATGCCGCTAGGCGATACCCCCTCTTCATCAATGCGGCGCAGCTCTTCGTATTGCTTGGCGATCCAGACACCCATGAAATCGCGAAGCAGGGTCTTGACTTCTTCTTGCGTGTGCTCCGCAATCACTCGATGTTCAGCGCGTTCGACACACGAGAACGTCCTCGAAGAACTCCCCAGCGCGGCGACCAGTACGACGGTTGACGTGGCGCCGCAACCGCTCTTCAAGAACTAGCCCGGCCTCGTTAAGGATCTGCGGATAAAGGTTCCGGCTGTCGTTCACAACGATCACGACCGGCGCGTCGGAACCCATGAACGCGCCCGCTCTGCGAAATGTCGCGGCGATCCCCTCTACGTAGCGCTCTATTGCACGCTTCCCGACACCGGATACCGCAGGGCCGATTTCCGATGTCCGCAGGTCGGGGAGCTTCAATAGCTCGTATGCGTAACGGTGCTGTTCGTGGTAGTCGATCAGGCCTGGATACGGCGGCGACGTGATGATTCCCGTTACCTCGTGAGGCAGCTCCACGAATCGAGCATCCTCGTGGAGCACGACCACTTCGACGTCCGTTTTGATCGCCGCGAACTCGCGGATCCGACGAATCGTGTCCGTTGTGTATCGCTTTAGAAACTTTCCCGCTTCGGCAACGGGCGTGCACGTCCGCCGGTGCTTGTAGCACCAGTACGAGTCGGTTCGCGGCTCCCGCGGAAAATCGAGATCAAAGTGGGTCGTAAGCCGCGCCGACCGGGCTGACCGCGAGAGGATGATTCTCGCAACGTCCCAGGTCGTATCGTCAAGCGTTTCGGACGTCACGCACTCGTACGCGAGCAGCTCACGCAGCGCCTGAGGCGCATACCACGATCTCAGCCACTTCGAAGTTCCGTTAACCGTGACGACTTCTGAAGTCCTACGCGCCTGCTCCGCCGCGCCTCGAAGCGAAAGTTCCAACGCACCGAGCGAATACGTCGATGTCTTCACTCGCGAAAGAAGACAGTTGAACGCTGAGATATCACAGCCGATTGCGGCGGCTCCAAAGCCGTTCGCAGCGACGAGTGTGGTTCCTGAACCGGCGAATGGGTCATAGACGCAGTCCCCTGGCTTGAAATGCCGTCCGAGGAAGACCTCGACGAGCTGGGGGATGAACTTTCCAAGATACGGATGAAGCGCGTGCACATGCTTCGTCCGTTCGATCTGCGGAAGGGCATCCTCAGACCACGAAAGGTCGTCCGCGATCTCGGCATACAGCGCCTCTTGTGTCCGTCCCGCCACAACGGCGAGTTTATGAGGCGCGGCGGACTGCATCCTCGATTCGAGGCATTCTGATCCCGTCGTCGCGAGCAGACGTTCACCGCGAAACGAGGGACTTCAGTGCAGCAGTAATCGGGATCGCCGCGCCTGGCGCAAATCTGTCTGGATTCGCGACGAGCAAATCGCGCGGGTCTGCTGGAGAGGCAACTATTCTTGTGCGAGATGTCGCGCACACTCGGAGTCTGGGCGAAGAAGCAGGAGGTGTACCTCGCCTTTGCGGACGACGGCGTACCACGCGACGAGGAGCCTCAGCGGATCGAGGCGCCGTCGATCATGGAGGCGAGCGAGCGCCTCGGCGGCTTTCTCACGTCGTTCAGGCACGCGCTGGACGACGTAGCACCAGAGGCGGTACGAATCCTCCAGCCGGAGCAGATTTATCAGGCGTCGTACTCCGAGTTCGCGCCGAAGCTCGCTCTGGAGACTGCGGTTCGCCTCGTGGGCGACGAGAGGCACGTGCCGGTCGAGGTCTTGCACCGAGCGCAGGCACGCCCCCTGCTCGGCTTCTCCCCAAAGGGGCCACTCGACAGCCACTTCGAGCAGAACATCGAGCCGCGCAAGCCGACGTATGCGATCCTTCGCTCACTCGGCGGCGGAAACGTCGGTGTCGCCGGTTCGAGTCCGGCCCTCGCCATCATCGTTGTTTCAGAGTCGTCGCGCCGGATCGAACGGAGCGAGCTCCGGCGCGGCGCGACCTTCGAGCACGAGCGGGGCGAGCAGCGCTGCGGTCGCCGGGGCGAGCGTCACGCCGAGCATCCCGTGCCCCGTGGCGAGGTAGGCGCCTTCGAGACCGGGGAGCGCGCCGATCAGAGGCAACCCGTCCGGCGTGGCCGGGCGTAGCCCGGCCCATGCCTCGACGGGTGCGTCGACGTCCGGCGACCAGCCGGCGAGGTAGGGCCGCGCGGCCGCGATCAGCCGCGCGCCGGCGTCGGGCGGCGCGTCTGCTGTTCGGGCGCCGAGCTCGAACACGCCCGCGATCCGAACTCCGCCGGCGAACGGACTGAGGCCGAGCTTCGCCTCGGCGAGATAGAGCGCGTGCCGGGGCGGAGTCCCTCGGCCGGGGAGCGTGACGCTGTAGCCGCGCGCGCCGACCAGCGGCACGCGCACGCCAAGGCCCCGCAGCAGCGCCGTCGTAGGAAGGCCGGCAGCGATGACGACACGGTCGGCGAGCTCTCGTCCCGTCGTGGTGTCGAGTGCAAGGTCACCGTTCCGACGCGCAAGCGCGCTCAGCTCGCAGCCCTCCCGGATCTCGACTCCGTTCGAGCGGAGGCTCTCGGCGAGCCCGGCGGTGAGCTCTTCCGGACGGACGAACCGATCGACCCTTGCATGCAGGCCCGCGACGACTCGGCTTGCGTCCAGTGCCGGCTCGACAGAGGTGAGCGCGGGACCATCGAGCTCATCGATCGCTCCTCCGTCGTAGCCGAGCTCGCGCAGCCGGCGGAAGATCGCTCGGTAGAGGTCGAGCCCTTCGCGGGTGCGGGCGGCGACGACGAGGCCCGCCGTGTGCATCTCGAACGAGACACCTGCGTCGCGATACGCATCGAACAGCTCCAGCGTGCGCTCGTTGAGCGCGAGCAGCGCGCGCACGCCGGCATCGCAGCCGGTGTTGCCGCGGGACACGCCGCCTCCGACGGCGCCGCGCTCGAGGACGAGGACGCTCGCTCCCGCGCGTCGCAACTCCCAGGCACAGGCGAGTCCGACGACGCCCGCGCCCACGACCACGATCCGTGGCTCGGCCGCCGTCAGTCCTTCCAGTTGGCGAACTTCTTCTCTTTCTCCCGTACCGCGTCGCCAAGGATCGGGTGCAGCGTCAGGTCGGGCGAGTACCGGCTCGCCGGAGCCGTACGGCCCAGGCTCTCGGCCATCGCTCGCACGTGGTGCGGCGCTCCGCCGCAGCAGACGCCGAGATACCCGACGCCGGCATTGACAGCCGCGGTGGCGAAGTCCGCCAGATCGAAGCGCGTGCAGACGAAGGGATCGAGCGCGAGCGGGAACACGCGGGCTCCGGTCGAGTCGCGCAGCGACTGGAACGTCGGTTGCGCAGACGTCGTCCGGTACGGCACGGGCTGCGCCGCCACGGCACAGTCGACCGCCGCACGGATTCCTGCGATCAAGGGAAGCATCGTCTCCGGCCCGCGCGAGCAGTTGAGACCGACGACGTCCGCACCGGCGGCCTCGAGTCGCTTGCAGGCTTCGTCGAACTCGTAGCCGTCGATCGTTCCGTCGCTCGTCGAGGCGAAGGTCACGACCGACGGCAGGTCGAACTCCTGGATGACCTCGAGGCCGATCAGCGCCTCTCCGACGTAGTCGTTCGTCTCGGAGATGACGAGGTCGGCGCCTTCCTCCGCCGCCCAGGCGACCTGCTCCCGATACATCTCCCGGACGATCTCGCCGGAGCTCTCCGGAGCTTCGGGATCGAACACCCACGTATTGCAGATGTTGCCGGCGACGAGCGCGTCCCCCTCTGCAGCAGCTTCCTTCGCGAGTCGGAGCGCCTGCCGGTTGAGCGGCTCGAGGTCGTCCTCCCGTCCGATCATCCGCAGCTTCTCGCGATGACCGTAGTAGGTGAAAGCCACCATCACCTCAGCCCCGGCGCGCAGGAACTCGCGGTGCAGCTCGCGCACGGCATCCGGGAAGTCGAGCACGACCTCCGGGACGTATGGCCCGCTCTTCAGATAGCCGCGGCGCTCGAGCTCGAACAGGTAGCCCTCCGCGCCGAGCACGACGTCGTGCTCGAGCCGCTCGCGTAGCCCTTTCACGTCACGATCGTACTCGGTCGGCGCCTCATCGAAGCGGAGCCCCCAACGACGCATAGGCGACCTTGGGGGCTCCCAGGCGTCCGGACCGGTGTGACCGTGTCGCGAACTCCCTGTGGCCGGGAGAATAACTCAGGGAACGTCGACTTGGATGAGCAATTCGCTTCCCTCGTCGACCCCGAGGAGCGAGGCTGCGCTTCCGAGCGAGACGGCGACCGCCGCATGGCGGTAGCTGTCCTCGTAGAGGATCAGATCGCCCGGCCGCGCGTCGGCGAAGGTCCGGGCTGCCACCGCGTAGTAGCGGTCGCCTCTCGTCACCAGCTCGACCCTCGTCCCCGGGACGATCCCGACCGCATCCAGCTGATCGCGCGTGAGATTGAGCGCGATGTTCCCGAAACGGTCGACACCGAGCACCGTGGCCCGCATCCGGGACTGGCCGATCTCGGGTTCGGGAGTCTCGATGCGGACGAGCGCATCCGGATCGATGGGCGGCCCGAGGTCGCCGAGGGCGACGCCGAGTGAGAGGTGCGCGGCGGCGGGCGCGAAGAGGTCGCGGCCGTGGAACGTGCGCGAGACCGAGTCGAGCGCGTACTCCGGATTCGCGAGCTCGTGCGCGTCGGTCACGCCGCCGAAGCGGTCGGCCGCGTGAAGGAGGAGCCCGTTGTCCGGGCCGACGTACAACCGTCCTTCCGCGTCGTCGGCGAGACCGAAGTCGGTGAGGAACGTGATCACCATCAGAGAGACGCTAATGCGTCGAGCAGGCCGTCGACGTCCTGAGTATCAGCGATCGCCGCGACCTCGAGGCCGTGCTCGCGCGCTTCGGACGCGGTGTGCGGCCCAATGGCGACGACGGGGATGCGCGCGCCGGTCGCGGCGAAGGCCCGCGCAGCCGACGCGGAGGCAACCAGTGCGACGTCCCCTTCGGGTGCGGGCGGGTGGAGCTCGATCGTACGGTAGAGCGGCAGGAGCTCCGCGCCGCGCTCGTCGACGAGCAGGCGGCGAGCGCCCTCCGCCGCCGCGAGCAGCACGCGGCCGGGAGGCAGCTCCGCCAGCAACCCGTCTTGGGTGTGCACGCTCGGGACGAGGTCGACCTGCAGCCCCTGGGCACGGAGCACCTCGGCAGTTGCCGGCCCGATCGCGGCCAGATGCCGCGGCTTCCCGATCAGCCGCCGCGCCAGCTCGCCGGCGCCGTTCGGACTCGTGACGACGATCCAGTCGAAGGGCGACGGGTCGATCGGATCGTCACCCAACGGCTCGATCCGGATCAGTGGACACCGAACGACGTCGTGTCCGAGCGCCTCGAGGCGCCGCACCAGGGGGTCGGCCTGCGCCTCTGCGCGGGTCACGACGACCCTCACCGCGCGAGCGCCGCGAGCTCGCGGCCGAGCGCGACGGGGTCGTCCCCGGTGAGCCGCTCGAGCCACGATCCGTCCTCGGCGGCGACGAGCGCGGTTAACGTCGCGCCGTCGTGATGCGCAGCGACGGGCGCAAGACAGCCGCCTCCGACTGCGGCGACGGCCGCCCGCTCGGCTTCAACGCGGCGGCGGGTCTCCGGGTGGTCGAGGGCGCCGACGAGGTGCTCGTCGCCGGCGCGAACCTGCAGCGCGAGCGCGCCCTGCGCCGCTTCCGGAAGCAGCTCGACAGGATCGAAGCGGCGGCCGATCTCGCGTGCGAGGCCGAGGCGGTCGAGGCCGCACGCGGCGAGGACGACTGCGTCGAGCCCACGCTCTCCTCGCTTCCGCAGGCGCGTGTCGATGTTCCCGCGGAGCGGCTCGATCGAGAGTGACGGCTCGAGCGCGAGCAACTGCGCCTTGCGTCGCGCGGACGCGGTGCCGATGCGCATCCCCGGTCGGATCTCGCCGGCGCCGCACAGTGCGTCACGCGGATCGTCGCGCTCGAGGTACGCCCCGACCGTGAGTCCTTCGGGATCGCTCGACGTCATGTCCTTCGCCGAGTGCACGGCGACGTCGATGCGGTTCTCGAGCAGCGCCTCCTCGAGCTCCTTGACGAAGACGCCGCGCGAGCCGATCTCGCCGAACGGCTTCGTCCGATCGCGATCGCCGGCGGTCGTGATCGGGATGAGCGCGATCTCGATGCCCGACCCACGCAGACGCGACGAGGCGAGCTCCGCTTGCGTGAGCGCGAGCCTACTGCCGCGGCTGCCGACGCGGATCAGCACAGCCCGCCCGACGCCGCACCGGGCGCCCGCACGTCGACCCGCCCCGGGGCCGCACCCTCACGAACGCCGTCGGAACCTGCAGCGGCAGCGGCCGTCCTGTCTTGTTCCCCAGTTTCAGCGTTCGTCCTTGCCGAGCCCGAACAGGTGTCGCACGGCCTCAGCATAGAGCACCCCGTCGGGCGACACCGCAGCCTGCTTCATCCGCACGGTCGGCAGGTGCAGGAGCTTGTTGACGATCTGCGAGGTGATCGCCTCCACGGCCTGCCGCTCCGTGTCGTCGAGGCGTCCGAGCAGGCCTTCCGCCTTCCGCAGCTCCGCCTCTCGGATCTCCTCGGCGTGCGCCCGGAGCGACATGATCGCCGGGACGACCTCCAGCGACGCCTGCCACTCGTGGAACTTCTCCGCCTCGCCGGCGACGATCGCTTCGGCACGCTCGGCCTCGCTTCGTCGGCCCGCAAGGGTCTCGGACACGATTGCCTCTAGGTCGTCGATGTCGTAGAGGTAGCAGCCGTCCAGCTCGTGGATCGCGGGGTCGAGATCGCGGGGTACGGCGAGATCGACAAAGAGCAGCTGGCGGCCTCGGCGTGCACGCGCGACCGTCGCCGCATCGAGCACGTAGCCGGGCGAGCTCGTGGACGAGACGACGACATCCGCGCTCGCGAGCCGCGGGCCGATCTCCTCGAGCGGGATCGCCTCCGCCCCGAAGCGCTCCGCCAGCTCGTGCGCGCGATCGAGCGTGCGGTTCGCGACGAACGCGATGCGAGCGTGTCTCGACAGGAGGTTGCGCGCGGCCTGCTCGCTGATCTTGCCCGCGCCGATCAGCAAAATCGTGCGCCCTTCGAGGTCTCCGAACACCTGCTCCGCGAGCGCCGCCGCAGCGGACGACACGGACGCGGGGCTCTCGCCGATCGCCGTCTGCACTCGGACCTTCCGCCCTGCGTGCAACGCCTGACGAAACACGCGGTCGAGAACGAGGCCGGGCGTTCCGGCCTCGTACGCGACGCGGACCTGGCCGAGAATCTCGCCCTCGCCCGGCACGAGCGAATCGAGGCCCGCCGCGACGCGGAACAGGTGGTGTGCGGCGGCCTGATCGCGCAGGCGATACAAGGCATTCTCGACCTGGGGCTCGAGCGCGGCGAGCGCGGCGACCGACCGCCGCTCTGCATCCTCCACGTCGTCGGCAACGAGGTAGAGCTCGGTCCGGTTGCACGTCGAAAGACAGACGGCCTCGCCGAGGTGCTCCGCGAGCTCCTTCGCCTGGTCGTGATCGAGAGCGACGCGCTCACGCAGCTCGACCGGAGCGTGATGATGCGAGGTGCCGACGAGGACGAGGTGCATCAGGCGAAGTGGGTGGCCGGGAGCGCGAGACGGACGACGATCACGAGCACGAAGCCTGCAAGTGCGACATACGCCGCGCGGCGTCCCGACCAGCCGGTGAGGCGCAGCACGAAGTACGCGACCCATACCACCCAGGTGACGAGCGTCGCGACGACAACGGCGTCGACGCGCTCTCCCTGGTCGACGAGGCGCGCGATGCCGACGCCGATCCCGAGCGTGAGCGCCGGGAGCGAGAAGAGAACCGTGCGCCCCGCGAGCCGGTCGAGCGTCGCGAGCGACGGCGCCGGCCGGCGGAGAATCGTCGTCGCACGTTGCTTCAGGCGGCGCTCCTGCCAGACGTAGAGCGCGGAGAGCGCGGCCGCGAGCGTGAAGCCGGCAAAGGCGGCGAGCACGAGCCCGACGTGCAGGACGAGGAAGACGTTCGAGTAGTCGCTCTTCGACCCGACGCCCGTGCCGCCTCCGGCCTTCGCGACAACCAGTAGCGCCGCGGCGATCGGCATCACCACGAGACCGAGCAGCCGATACGGGCGTCGGCAGCCCCAGATCAGGTACGCCGTGACCACAAGCCAGACGAAGAGGTTCAGCGAGCCGGCCCACGTCCCCCAGGGAAAGCCCTCCTCCCGTGCCGCCTGCACGACGAGCAGCGCCGTCTGGGCGAGCCAGCCGAGCCGCACGCCCCACGTCGCCGCGTTGCCCGCGAGCCCCGGGCGGCGAACCTCGCCGACGTAGCCGAGCGCGGCCTCCCCGTAGAAGAGAAGCGCCGGCCAGAAGAGGAGCTCAGCCAACGGATACCGTCTCCCGCTCGGGAGCCTCGTCCGCTCGTTCGGCGAGCTGGTCGACCTCGCGCTCGAGCCGCTGCAGCTTCAGCGCGATGATCACGACGTAGACGAGCACGAGCGCGAACACGACGCAATACGCCGCGGTGACGTATTTCTCGGCCGTCGTCACGTGTACGACTCCCGCAGCTGGCGCAAGCGGATGTCCAGCCGCTTGCCGGCGAGCTCGACGCGGTACAGCGTGTACGCGAGCACGAGCATCGCGACCTGCGACACGCAGTACGTCACCAGGATCCAGCCGCCGAAGCTCGGCCCGTTCCGAGTGAACACGACCGGATGGATGAACTTCTGCGCGAGTCGGATCGCGAGGAAGCTGACCGGGATCAGTACGACGCCGAAGAGCGCGTACACCGCGCTCAGGTTCGCACGCTGCGGGCCCGCGTCGAGCGAGAAGCGGAGCATGAAGTAGGCCGCGTAGAAGAGGAAGAGCACGAGGAAGAGCACGAGTTGGTTCTCGCTCCAGAGCCACCAGTGCCCCCACGAGATCTTGGCCCAGATCGAGCCGGTGATCAGGACGAGCGAGCCGAAGATCACGCCCTGGTGGATGCCGACGTAGCTCTCGAGGTCGGCCTCCGGGTCCCGTTTCCAGAGGTGGACGAGCGCTTTCCACGCACCGAGCGCGAAGCACGCATAGGCGGTGAAGGCGATCGAGACGTGGAAGTAGAAGATCCGCTGCGAGAAGCCCTGGTCCGCGTCCGTCGGGGCGACGTAGAAGATCAGCGCGAGGGAGGTCGTGACGAGCACGAAGGAGGCCGTCGCGAGCGCTGGCAGCGATATCCGGGAGGGGCGACGCACCGAACCGGAATTGTCGCAGGTCCCACCTTGGCTTCGGCCGATGCGTCGGTTGCGCTCTATTCCGCTACCACGTACTCGAACGCCGCCCAGCAGACGAGGGCGAATATCGCGTCGTAGAGCCCGAGGAACTCGAGATAACGGCCTGGGTGGTCGACGACGGACGCGCCGACGCCGCCGATCACGATCGGGATCGCGAGCGGCAGGAAGAGAAGCGGCAGGAGCAGGTCACGGGCGCGGGTCGCGACGGCCATCGCGCCGAGGAACGTTCCGACCGCGCAAATGCCGATGTCCGCCAGGGCGATCGCGGCGATCGTCGCTGCGTCGAGGCCGTGGAAGAAGAGTGCGAAGATCGGCAGGGCGACGAGCTCCGCGAGCACGAGAAACGCGAGCGTCGCGAGCGACTTCGCGAGCCAGATCGCGCTGCGATCGGCCGGCGTGAGCACGAGCGCATCAAGCACACGCTGCTCCCGCTCCGGTACGAACGCCCGCCCGAGCCCGAGCAGAGCCGTGAAGAGAATCGCCACCCAGAGCAGACCGCTGGCGGCCAGCTCCGACGAGCTGGCCGGAAGCGAGAAGTGGAAGACGACGAACACCGCGACGACGAACAGCAGCATCGCGGGGAGCGTGTCGCGCGCGCGCAACTCGAGCAGCAAGTCCTTGCGCGTGAGCGCGCGAACGTCGGCGAGGTAGTTCATGCGAGCGCGAGGCGCGTCGTCGCGAGCGTCTCGGTCCGCTTCGGATCGTGGGTCGAGACGAGAAAGGCGCGGTCGCCGTGCAGCTCGGCGAGCTGCCCGTCGAGCAGCTCGCAGCCTTGCTCGTCGAGCGCGGTGTACGGCTCATCGAGGACGAGCAGCGCCGGATCGTGGAGCAGCACCCGGCAGAGCGCCAGCCGCTGCGCCATGCCGCGCGAGTACGCCGAGACCCGCTCGCGGCGAGCCTCCCACAGGCCGAAGCGCTCGAGGAGCATGCCGATCCGCTCCCGGCGCTCCGGCACGCGGTAGAGCCGGCCGAAGAGCTCCAGGTTCTCGAGCGCGGTGAGCTCCCGGTAGACGAGCGGCTCGTGCGCGAGATATCCGATCTGGGAGCGGTCCGCCTCGACGCGCAGCTCGCCCTCGGTTGGGATCGCGAGGCCGGCGCAGATCCGGAGCAATGTCGTCTTGCCCGAGCCGTTCGGGCCGGTGACGACGGCGAAGCCGCCGCGCGGAAGCTCGAGGTCGACGCCGCGCAGCACGCGCTTGTCGCCGAAGCGCCGGCCGAGGTTCCGGGCGTGGATCATCGCCGCAGTCTAGGTAGAGGCCGTCTTACACAGCTTTTACGTCCGCCGAACGTGCCCGAGCACTGCGCGGAGTGTACTCCCGCGAGGGGAAACGCTCGATGCAAGGGGGTTCGAAAGCCATGTTGAAGCCGCGTATCGCTGTGCCGGTCGTGCTGGCCGTCACCGCGATGGCTGCGACGAGCGTCGCCGCCGCAATACGTCATGCCCAGTCGACCCAGGCCGCGGCCGCGGACTTCACGGCTGGGTCGGTCTCCCGGAGCCACTCGGAGACGTGCACCGCGGCGGACGGCACGTACCAGTTGACTACGGCGACCTACCAGGGCACCGCCACGAGCAGCGACGCGCGGCTCAACGGCGCCCTCGAGATCCGCGCCCACAGCGTCGTCAATACGACGACGAAGCTCGGCTGGCTCGACGGAACGCTTCGGGTGCGCGGGACGAGCGCCGGCGCGTGGGGGACAGTCCACGCCGCGCTCGCGAACGGGTCGGCCGTCGGCTCGATCGTCGGCAAAGCCGGGCGTCCGGAGAGCAAGCTCGTCGCCTCGTTCTCGGCCCTCTTCACGCCTGCCTCGGGCTTCTCGGCCGGAAAGCTCGGCACCGGCAGCGCGAACGGCGCGGGCGTGCTGTTCACCCGCGGCGAGTGCCGCCGGGCGAAGCACCAGACGTCGACCGCCGTGTTCCACCTGCACCTGCGGCCCGGCGAGGTCGTACCGCGTCCGAGCGGGCTGAACGCCGAGGGCAACGGCAACCTCACGCTCGATCTCACGCGCGATGCTTCCGGAGCGATCACGGGCGGCAACGTCGTCTTCTACGTCAACTACCGCTTCCCCGGGTCGGTCACGATCACGGCTCTCGCCCTGCACCAGGGTGCGCGCGGCTCGAACGGGCCGGTCGTTCTCGACGCCGCAATCGGCACGGTCACCGACTCGGACGGCCGCGGCAACCTGACGAAGGTGATCGGCGGCGCACCGGCGGCGCTCCTCACGGCGCTGCTGTCGAATCCGCACGGCTACTACGTCGACGTGACGACGACGGCGAACACCGCCGGCGCCCTCCGCGACCAGCTCGAGCGGCCCGACCACCGCTGAGGCGCACGATCCTGTGGGCGCGGGGCCGCAGCCCGCGCCCACGGGAATGACTCAGCTGACGGCGTCGGCGATCACGAACGCCGCGAACGCGACGCTGATCACGCCGTTCGCGGTGAAGAAGGCCGCATCGAGACGGCGGAGGTCGTCGGGACGGATGAGCAAATGCTCGTAGACGAGTAGCGCGGCGACGACGATCACGCCGATCCAGTACAAGACGCCGACCGGGAGGCCGAGACCTGCCACGACGAGACACACGACGGTCGCGGCATGCGCGATCCGCGCGCCGGCGAAGGCGCCGCGGACGCCGAAGCGCGTGACGATCGAGTGCAAGCCCTGCGCGCGATCGAGGTCGGCGTCGAACAGCGCGTAGAAGAAGTCGAAGCCTGCGACCCAAAACGCAACCGCCGCGCCGAGCAGCCACGCCTCCCACGGCAGGTGATTCGTGATCGCGACCCACGCGCCCACCGGAGCGAGCCCGTCGACCGCGCCGAGCCAGAGATGGCAGAGCCACGTCCACCGTTTGAGGTACGGGTAGATCACGAAGCCGGCAACCGGTATCGGCCAGAGCCAGTGCGTCTTCGGCGCCAGTTCCGAGACGGCGACGAGGAAGAGCGCGAGCGAGGCTGCGCAGAAGAGCGCGACCTGCGCGACCGACAGCTGCCCGCTCGGGAGCTCGCGCCCGGCGGTGCGTGGGTTGCGCGCGTCGATGCGGGCGTCGATCAGCCGGTTGAGCGCCATCGCGAGCGAACGCGCGCCGACCATCGCGAGCGTGATCCAGAGCAGATCGTGCGCGGACGGCGTTCCGTCGACAGCGAGAAACGCGCCGACATATGCGAACGGCAGCGCGAAGATCGTGTGCTCGATTTTCACGAGCCGGGCGAAGCGCGCCGGCAGCGGCGCAAGCGTCGACGCCGATGCGGTCACGGCGCCATGCTACGCCGTGTCTCGAGCGGCCCCGTTACAGCTTCGCGCCGACATTCCAACGGTGTCTGACACCGGGACGACTCCATTCCGGACCCGGCGACTTCGGGCAGCTGCGGGGGCAATTCGCCTGTGTGCAGGGAGAAAACCGTCACGAAAGTGTCACGGCTTTGTAACGGTGTCTGACACCAGGAGATGTCCGGAGGGGTCACTCGCTCTGCTTGTGCGTGACGTGCACCGTGCCGCCGAGCAGCTCGAGGGCATGCGGGAGGACGGGACGAAGCACCTCGTAGCCGTCGCGGCAGCCGCCGGTCGAGCCGGGCAGGTTCACGATCAGGGTCGAGCCGATCAGGCCGGCGACGCCGCGCGAGAGCAGGGCGTACGGCGTCTTGTGCATGCCGTCGACCCGCAACGCCTGCGCGATGCCGGGCGCTTCCCGCTCGAGGACGTCCTGCGTCGCCTCGGGCGTGACGTCGCGCGGAGCGAGCCCGGTGCCGCCGGTCGTCAACACGATCTGCACGCGCCCGGCGAGCTCGCGCAGAGCGGCCGAGATCTCCGCCCGCTCGTCCGGAACGAGCCGGCGCTCGACCTCGAAACCGTCTTGCCGAAGCAGCTCCTCCAGCAGATCGCCGCTCCCGTCCTCGGCCTCGCCGCGGGACACGCGATCGGACACCGTGAGGACTCCGACCCTCAGACCCGCTCCTTCGTCTTCTCGACGAGCCGCAGCTCGCCGATCGTCATCGCCTTGTCGATCGCCTTGCACATGTCATAGATCGTCAACGCCGCCACCGACGCCGCCGTGAGCGCTTCCATCTCGACACCGGTCTGCGCGGTCGTCTCGGCGACCGCGGTGATCTCGACCGAGCCCTCGTGCACGTCCAGCGCTACCTCGATATTCGAGAGGGGCAATGGATGGCAGAGCGGGATGAGCTCGCTCGTGCGCTTCGCCGCCATGATGCCGGCGACCTGTGCGGTCGCGAGCGCGTCGCCCTTCGGCAGATCGCGCAGCCGCCGGGCCGTCTGCGGCAGCATTCGGACCTCCGCACTCGCAACTGCGCGGCGCCGCGACATCGGCTTCGCACCGACGTCGACCATGCGCACGGCGCCGCTCTCGTCGACGTGGCTCAGCTCACTCATCGCGACCGCCTCAGCAGATGCCGCAGTTCGCCGCGATGCCGCCAGGCGTCGCGCCACCGCTGAAAGCCGCTGCCGTACAGCACGTCCAGCGCCACGCGCAAGGCACGCTCGGTCTTCGCGTCGTACGGGAACCACCACGCCGGCCGAAACAGACCCCGGTCGGAATCGACGTACTTGACCTGGACGCACTCGTAGAGTCCATGCTTCGAGCTCGTCCGGCCGAACCCGGAGCTCTTGACGCCGCCCCACGACGCCTGACCGGTCGTGAACGAATAGCCGAAGTCGTTCACCCACACCATGCCGGCCTCGACCCGGCGCGCGACCCGATTCGCCTTCGCGAGATCGCGCGACCACACGCTCGCGGCGAGACCGAACTCGCTGTCGTTCGCGTGACGCACGGCTTCGTCCTCGCCATCGAACGGCTCGACGGTCACAACCGGGCCGAAGATCTCCTCGTCCGGAAGCGGCCCGCGCATCACGGTCGGCTCGAGGAACCAGCCGCCGCGTTCGGGACGGCGCGCATTCGTGAGCCGCTCCACGTTGTCGCGCTGGCGCTCGGAGATCAGCGGGCCGACGTCCTCGCCGAGCTTCAGCTCTTGCGTGCGACGCGAGAGCCGCTCCGCGAACTCGTCGTACACAGACCGCTCGACGTAGATCCGCTCGGCGCTGACGCACGCCTGTCCCGCGTTCAGGAACGACGCGAAGAGTGCACCATCCACGGCGCGCTCGAGGTTCGCGTCGGCGAACACGATCATCGGGTCCTTGCCCCCAAGCTCGAGCACGACCGGGCAGCCGCGCGCGCCCGCGGCGGCGGCCACGCGACGACCCACCGGGACGGAGCCCGTGAAGAAGACCTTCGAGATGCCCGGGTCGTCGACGAGCGCTTCGCCGACCGGCCCTTCGCCCTGAACGACCTGCACGAGTCCGTCCGGGAAGCCCGCCTTCTGGAAGACGCGACGCACCCACTCGCCGGTGAGCGGCGTCAGCTCCGACGGCTTCAGCACGACCGCGTTACCGGCCGCAACCGCGGTCGCAACCTCGCGGAAGGGAATCGCGAACGGGATGTTCCACGGCGTGATCGCCGCGACCACGCCGAGCGGCTCGTAGAGAAGCCACGCCTTCTTCGTCTTCAGATGGAGCTGCGAGAAGCGCACGCGCTCGTCGGCAAGCACCCGCGGCGCGTGCTTCGCGAGCCACGACGCGTGATCGACAGCCGCGTAGAGCTCGTTCGCGAGCGCCTCGGTGCGGGGCTTCGCAGTCTCCGCGACGATCGAGTCGGCGATCTCGTCCGCGTGTGCACGAACGACGCGCGCCACCTCCGCGAGAAACCGCGCGCGCGCGTCGGCGCCGACGGCCCACCAGCGCTCCTGCACAGCCTGCGCAGCCGCGACCACGAGCGAAACCTCCGCGGGATCGGTCCGGCGGACCGAGCCGACCGGCTCGAGGGTCGCCGGATTGACGGAGACGAGCTCCGGAGCCGCGGTCGTCGCCATGGCCGAATCGTACGCCTAGGCCGACGCCCGGGCCCCGACGTGATCGACATCTGCGAGCTGCGCCGCAACCCAGGAGGTGAGGTCGTGCGCGCGAAGGTGCGCGCGCAACCCGTCGAGGCGGCGCCGGCGCTCGCCCCGCGCCATCGTCAGCGCCGCGTGTATCGCTTCCGCCTGTCCCAGGACGTCGAAGGGATTCACCGAGAGCGCCCACTCGGAGAGCTCCTCGTGCGACCCCGCATTCTCCGAGAGGATCAGCACGCCATCCCGCCCGTTCACGAGCGGCGCCTCCTTCGAGACGAGGTTGAGCCCGTCGAACACCGGGTTGACGAGCAGCGCGTCGTACTGCTTGTACGCGGCAACCGACCGAGCAAAGTTGTCGCCGATGCGAAGGTCGACCGGCCGCCAGCTCTCGCTGCCGAAGTGATCGTTCACCGCACCCACCTTCCGCTCGATGGCGAGGAGATACTCGGAGTACTCGGGGATGTCCTGACGCGAAGGATCGAGGAGCGCGAGCAGCGACACGCGCCCGTACCACTCGGGATGCTGCTCGAGGAAAAGCGCGAACGCTTCGAATCCGCGAAGGACGTTCTTCGATGGATCCGTGCGATCAACGCGGACCACGAGAAACTCGGGGCGTGCGGCCACGATCAGTCGCTCCTGCTCGAGCACGCCGTCGTCCTCCTTCAGCGCCTCGAGCTCGTCCGGGTCGACACCGATCGCGTGACTCGTGACGAGCGTGCTCCGGCCGTTGTGAGTCACGGTCGAGGCTTCGTGATCGGCCTTGGCGCCCAGCACGTCCTCGCAGCTGCGGAGGAAGTTGCGCCGCCACCGGTTCGTGTGCACGCCGACGATGTCGTTTGCGAGCAGGCCCTCGTGAATCGCGACCCGAACCTCCCTCGGGAGGACGTGCCAGTAGTCGGTCTCGGGCCACGGGATGTGGATGAAGTGCGAGGTCAGTGCGCCGGACATCCGTTCACGCACGAATCTCGGCGCGAGATAGAGGTGGTAGTCGTGGAAGAACACGACCGCCTCGGGCTCGCGCTCGAGCTCGGCGGCGACCGCCGCCGCATAGCCCTCGTTCACCGGCACGTACCCGTCGAACCAGGCGTCGCGGAGCTCGCGATCGAACTCGGGCGCATAGGCGAGCCCCCACATGTAGTGCTGGAGGAACCAGAGCGTCGGATTCGCAGCGACGTTGTAGTAGCGGCTGTACGCGGCAGGATCGTGGGCCACGAATCGCAGGCGGTACGGCGAGCCGTCCCTCCAAGTCGCGTCGAAGGCCTCGCCGCCATTCTCGTCGCCGACGGCACGGTCTTCGTTCGTCATTGCGCTCGTGATCCACGTGACGTCGTGCCTCGCGACGAGGCTGCGTAGCGCGGTGACGAGTCCTCCGGCGCCGCGCTTCGTGATCCGCTCTCCCTCGGGCGAGCGCGCATACGAGATCGGCCCGCGATTGGCGACCACGATCAGCTTCCGGCGTTCACTGCTCACAACCCGGCCATTATCCGGGCGGGAAGCCGTTACGCGGCGATCACCTCGAGGTGAGTGCCGGTCTCCCGGCCGGCGAGCCGGTTGAAGAGCGCCACGCGGTCACGCACGAGCCGCGGCGTGAGGAAGTGCTTGCGCACGTGCTCCTTGCCCGCGAGCGCACGAACCCGCGCCTCGCGCGGGTCGGCCAGGATCTCCAGGACGGCCGCGGCGCATTCCTCGGACGAGCGCACGAGCCAGCCGGTGCGGCCCTCTTCGATTTGCGTGACGATTCCGCCGACGCGTCCCGCGACGGTCGGGCGCGCCTTCCACAGCGACTCGGACACCGTGAGCCCGAACCCCTCCTTGATCGACTTCTGGATCACCGCGTCGGCGTGCACCTGGAACGCGTTGACCTCGACGGAGCCGACGTTGTTGAGATTCGAGAGGATGAAGATGTCCGGATCGCCGTCGGCGTAGGCAACGGTCTGGTTCCAGTACGCCCAACCCTCGGGATCGTCGTGCGCCATCGAGCCGACGAGCGCCAGTTGCAAGCCGACCTGCTCCTGCTTGGCGATGCGGTACGCGTCGATGACGCCGAGCGGGTCCTTCCAAGGATCGAAGCGCGAGATCTGCGTCACCAACGGGCGGGAGATATCGATGCCGAACTGATCGACGATGTAGGCGGCGTCTTCGGGCGAGAGCGCCATGTTCTTCGGCGCGAGCGGATCGATCGCGGGCGGCCAGATGACACACGGCGGAAGGCCGTCGCGGCGTGGCACGTAGCCGGCGAGATGAAAGATCGCGGCGTCGTAGCGCGCAATCGACGGCACGACGAAATCGAGCACCTCCTCGTTCGGCGTCGAGAGGTCGATGTGGCACCGCCATGTCCACTTGGCCGACCCGCCGCCGATGTGGTCGATGACGCCGACGGGTTGGGGGTCGTGCACGAAGACGAAGTCGTAGGCCTCGATCTCGATCTCGCGCGCATTCAGCTCCTGGAAGCCCCTGAAGACCGCGCGCTGCTCGTCGGTCAAACCTTGCGGATTGCCTTGCAGCGCGTTGTGGATCGTCTTCGTGGCGGCGAAGAACTCGTCTGCGCCTTTGATGACGCGCCACTCGACGTTCAGGCCCGCGTCCTGCAGCAAAGGGACAAGGGTGTACTGGATTTCGGCGACCCCGCCGCCGAACGCCGTCGCCGACAGCTCGAGCACTCGGGCACCGGCGAGGGGCTCGGCGAGCGACCGGATCTCGTCCATCAGCCCGCGCGTCGCGATCGTCGCGTAGTCCGCGAGCGACTTGTGGCCGACGTTGACGAGCTGGAGCACGCTCGTTGCAAACGATAGGAGCGGAGTCGGCCGACCGGGCCGACTACAGTCGTTTCGCGAAGCGGAGTCGCGAGCCGCGCTTCCCCGGCGCCGACTCGATCTCGAACTCGTCGGCGACCGAGCGGATGATCGCGATGCCGAGGCCGCCCTCGAAGAGCTCTTCGCCTTCGAACGACGGGCCCTCCTCCGGGTCGAACCCTTCACCGTCGTCGAGCACCTCGATCGCGAGCTTGTCGGGCCGTAGGTCGTAGGTCACCTCGACGTGGCCGTCGCCGCCCGGGCCGTAGGCGTGGCGGACGGAGTTCGACACCGCTTCGGTGAGCGCCAGCTTGAGCTCCGCCATCGCGTCGTCCGTGATCTCGCGCACCTGCGCGATGCCGGTGAGGGCGAGCCGGCAGAGCGTGATGTACTCGGGCTTCGCGGGAATGCGGAGCCTGATCGCACGCGCACCGTCGCCCTCGGGCACCTGCTCGGTCGGTGTTCCCTCGTTCATTGCCTGCATTCGCGCACTGTTTCCATAGTTTCGGGAACCTAAACCCGCCGATTTCTACCCCATCCGGCGTCGAGCCCGCTCTGGCTCCCCTACCCAGGCGGAGGCCGAAGGTAACGCGAGCTTGGCAATTTCGTGACAATCCTCACAATCTCACATACGCGATGAGGCGCGGCAACCACCTTGGCCGTTTTCACGTGGAATCCCGAGGAACGTCGAGGGCGCGACCTACCATACGAAGCTGTGGCAGCCGTCCCGCCTGCATCGGAACGGCGCCGGCCGCGCCGGGGGTCGCTCGAGCGGCCGATCAACGGGCGGCTCTACCGCGGCACCTGGCTCCTCGTCGGGCTCCCGCTCCTCGTCCTCGCCTTCAGCGTCGCCCGGCCGGCGGCGCTTCAGCCTCCGCCCCTGCCGCCCACCTTCGACAACGACGCCGCGACGGTGCTCGCGTCCGAGCTCGCGAACGACTATCCGAGCCGCGTCCCGGGAACCCCCGGCGCGGCCGGAGCCGCCCGCTGGTTCGCCGACACCCTCCGCCCGTACGGCTACGCGGTCCAACGAGAGCCCTTCACCGCGGACGTGCCCGGCCGCGGCCGCATCCACGGTGTCAACCTCCTGGCGACGAAGCCCGGCCTCTCCCAGAAGACGATCGTCGTCATGGCGCACCGCGACGACGACGGAGCCGGCCCGGGAGCGAACAGCAACGGGTCGGGCACCGCTGCACTGCTCGAGCTCGCGCGGGCCTACGCGCCTTCCGGCAACACGACCCGCCTCCCGTACACCCTCGTCTTCCTCTCGACCGACGCGGCGATCTACGGCGGGATCGGCGCAGCACGCCTCGCCGCGAGGCCCGAGAGCCGAAACATCGTCGCGGTCGTGAACCTCGACACGATCGCCGGCCGGGAGCGCCCTCGACTCGAGCTCGCCGGCGACACACCGCGATCGCCGACGCCGGGTCTCGTGGAGACCGTCCGCGCTCGCCTCGCTGCCGAGACGGGCGCGGAGCCGCGGCGCGTCAGCACGCTCAGACAGCTGATCGATCTCGGCTTCCCGTACAGCCGGTATGAGCAGGCCCCGTTCGTCAGCCGCGGGATTCCAGCCGTGACGATCACGACTGCCGCCGACCGGCCCCGAGCGGGCCACGGCGATGCTCCGGGCGGCCTGCACCCAGGGCGACTCCGCCAGGTCGGCCGCGCTACCCAGGAAGCCCTCGACGCGATGCAGCAAGGAGTCGCGCTCGCGCCCGGCCCCTCTAGCTACGTGTTTCTCGGCAGCCGGATCGTGCGCGGCTGGGCGATCGAGCTGGTGCTGATCGGGGCGCTCCTCCCCTTTCTCGCGGCCGCGGTCGACCTGTTCGCACGCTGCCGGCGCCGCCGGATCCGGGTCGCCCCCGCGCTTCGGAGCTACCGGAGCCGGCTCGCCTTCTGGGCCTTCGGCGGTGCCGTCTTCGGCCTCTTCGCGCTCGCCGGCGTCTGGCCGGGCGGAGATCCCCGCCCGCCCTCGCTCGCCGGCGTCCACTGGCCGACCGGCGCCCTGATCGCGCTCGCGATCTTCGCCTTCCTCGGCTGGCTCGTGGCGCGCGACCGCCTGATCCCGCGCCGGCCGGTCCAGCCGGAGGAGGAGCTCGCCGGCCACACGGCGGCGCTCCTCGCGCTCGGCGTCGTCGCCCTCGTCGTCGTGGCGACGAATCCGTTCGCCCTCGTCTTCCTCCTGCCATCGCTCCACATCTGGCTCTGGCTGCCGCAGGTGCGCGACAGCCCGCTCTGGGCCCGCCTCGCCGTGCTCTGCCTCGGTTTCGCCGGCCCGGCGCTCCTGGTCTGGTCGTTCGCAGGCCGGTACGGGCTCGGCTGGGATGCGCCGTGGTACATCGCATGGCTCTTCGCACTCGGGTATGCGCCGCTGCCTGCCGCCGCGACGGTCCTGGCGTGGGCGGCCGCGGCGGCGCAGCTCGTGACGCTCGTCGGCGGGCGCTACGCCCCGTATCCGAGCGTGGCGGAGCGCCCGCCGCGGGGCCCCTTCCGCGAGATCGTGCGGCGGATCGTGCTCGCACGGAGGCGCCGGCGGCACGCATCCGAGCCCCGACGCCGCGCGTTACACGGCTGAGATGCGGCGCAGCACGAGGATCCTCGGCACCCTGATGATCGTCGCCGGGACGCTGACACTCGCCTGGGCCGTGACTGTCTGGCAGTGGCAAGACCCGTTCACCGCGGCGTACACGCACTGGCAACAGCACAAGCTCGCCCAGAGCCTCGAGCGGGAGGTCGCCGCCTTCCGGCCCCGGCGTGTGGATCGCACGGATTTCGCCGCGGAGCGCCGGCAGATCGAGACGGACGCGCGCCGGTTCCGCCACCTTGCACAGCCGGGGCAGGCAATCGGCCGGATCGTGATCGGACGCCTCGGCCTCCACATGGTGTTCGTCAACGGCACCGACCACGGCTCGCTGACGAAGGGCCCAGGCCGCGACGTCCGCACGTACATGCCCGGACAGAATCGGCTCGTCTACATCGCCGGTCATCGCACGACGTACCTGGCCCCGTTCAGCCACATCGATGCGATCCGGAACGGCGACGACATCCGCCTCGAGATGCCCTACGCGACGTTCGTCTACCGCGCAGTCAGGCATCGCGTCGTCGCAGCGACGGACCTCTCGGTGCTCCGCTCGCCGAGGCACGAGCTCCTCGAGCTGCAGGCATGCCACCCGCGCTTCTTTGCGACGCACCGCTACATCGTCTACGCGAGGCTCGTCTCGGTCGAGCCTCGCGGCGGCGTGCCGTACGCCATCGAAGCTTCCGCCGGCGCTCTCGACTCGGCCGCTACAGGCCCAGCCTGAGCCAGGCGACCGCCGAGCCCGCCGCGAGCTCGCCCTCGCCGCGCGGCACGTGCACGAGCGCGTCCGCCGCGGCGGCGTGGACGATCATGTGCGACTCCTGGCCGCCGAGCGGCTCGAGCACGACGCCGTCTCGGTCCCTGCGCGAGCGGGCCCGCACGAAGTCGTCCCGGGCGGCATTCCGGCGCAGCGGCGCAGCGAGCCGCCCCGGCTCGAAGCGCGGCAGCGGATCCGGCAATCCGTGCAGCGCCCGCAGCCCGGGCTTCACGAAGAGCTCGCACCCGACGAGCGACGAGACCGGGTTCCCCGGGAGCCCGAAGACGAGGGTCTCTCCGCGCACGCCGAACGACACCGGCTTTCCCGGCTTGATCGCGACGCGCCAGAACACCTCCTCCACGCCCAGGTCGGCCTCGATCTGCCGCACGAGGTCGTGCGGCCCGACCGACACGCCGCCCGAGGTGACGAGGACGTCCGCCGCGAGCCCGCGCTCGAGCGCCTTCCGGTGTGCCGACTCGTCGTCGGCAACCGCCGGCAGCTCGTCAATGTAGGCGCCCACGGCGGCGAGCGCGGCCGCGAGCATGAGGCTGTTCGCCTCGTAGACCTGTCCGGGGCCAAGCTCCTCGCCCGGACGCGCGAGCTCGCTGCCCGTGGCGAGAATGGCGACGCGCGCGCGGCGAACGCACGCAACCGAGGCGACACCTGCCGCGGCCAGCGCGCCGAGCTGCGCAGGCCCGAGCTGAACGCCGGAACCGACCACGACGTCGCCCGCAGCAACGTCGCCGCCGCGCGGACGAACGTGCGCACCGGCCGGCGCAGGTTCTCCCACCTCGATCGTGTTGTCACGATGGACAACATACTCGATAGGTACGACGGAGTCGGCACCGTCGGGCACGACGCCGCCGGTGGAGATCGCCATCGCCTCACCGGCAGCGAGTGCGCCCGCCGCTGGCCGGCCGGCGGCGATGCGGTCGATCACCGGCAGCGTCCCCGGCAAATCTGCCGCCCGGACGGCGTAACCGTCCATCGCCGAACTTCGGAACGGAGGCAGGTCTACACGCGCGCGTGCAGGTTCTGCGGTGACGCGCGCAGACGCATCCCACACGGGCACCTGCTCGGCCGGGAGGGGGTGCGCGCGGGCGAGCACAAGCGCCTGCGCCTGCTCGAGCGTGAGTAAGTCGCCCACGACTTGGCATAACGTACCCCGATGCCCGACACCGTGATCGCCGGCCGCTACCGACTTGCCGAGCTGCTGGGGCGAGGCGGCATGTCGGAGGTGTGGCGAGCCGAGGACCTCGAGCTCGGCCGGAACGTGGCGATCAAGCTGCTCGCCCCCGACGCGGACACGGCGCGCTTCGAGCGCGAGGCGCGGGCGGTCGCCTCGCTCGCGCATCCGAACATCATGCAGCTCTTCGACTACGGCCAATCCGACGGGCGTCCGTACATGGTGCTCGAGTACGTGCCGAACGGAACGCTCGAGGATCGTCTCAGAAACCGGAAGCCTCTCCCTGACGAGGAGGCGGGCACGATCGCCACCGGCATCGCGGCCGGCCTTGCACATGCACACACGCGCGGAATCGTCCACCGCGACCTGAAGCCCGCGAACGTCCTCTTCGACGAGGAAGGGCGTCCGAAGGTCGCGGACTTCGGCATCGCCCGCATGGCGGTGGGCGAAGGGACATTGACCGAGGCCGGCACGGTCCTCGGCACCGCCGCTTACATCTCGCCGGAGCAGGCGCTGGGCGAGCCCGCCGGCGCGGCGTCGGACGTCTACTCGTGGGGCGTGATCGTCTACCGCATGCTCACCGGGCGCCTTCCGTTCGAGTCGAACGACCCGATGGAGCTCGTGACGATGCACCGCGACGTGGCGCCGCCTCCCGTTCGGCGGTACCGCGAGGACGCTCCGGCGCGGCTCGAATCCGCGGCCACCGCAGCGCTCGCGAAGCATCCCGCGCACCGGCCGCCCGACGGTTCCGCGCTACTCGCAGAGCTCGGCGCGCCGACAGGTGGGGGCTTGACGACGGCGACGACGATGCTGTCGGGGGACGCGACGCAGGTGCTCCCCGTCACCGGCGGCGCCGCAGCCGACGAGGCCTCCCCGGAGCCGCCGCCGAGCCGGCGGCGCACGCCGGTCATGCTCGCGGCCCTGCTCCTGCTCGGGCTCGCCGGCGGCGCGCTCGCCTACGAGGTGACGCGACCGTCGTCCTCGCCGGCGGACACCGGCACCTTCCCGTCGGTGACGCTGCCCACGAAGGAGCACACGACCTCAGCAGCCACGACGACCGCGCCCTCGTCGACGGAGTCGACGACCCAGGAGACGACAACCGAGCAGACGACCTCTCAGCGCACGACGACGGAGCGGGCGACGTTGCCGACCACCACCGCCGCGACTACGACGGCCGAAGCGACGACGACGCAGGCAACGACGACCGCGCCGACCTCGACCGAAACCGTCGGAACGACGGTCACGATCCCCTGAACGCCCGGGCTAGGGAGTGGCGCCCGGATCCGTCGGCGGCGGGACCGGCTGCTCGACCGTCGTCGTCGGCGCCGGCGGGGCGGTCGTCGGCGCGGGCACGCTCGGGGCCGGAGTCGTCGTGCGCGCGGTCGTCGCCTGCGGAGCGATCGTGCCGGTCGTAACGGTCGACCCCGCCGACGACGAGCTCGTGTAGGACCCGTAGTACTGCCATTGGCCGCGCCACGACACCCACTCCGGCTGCTTCTGCGCGGGACGGAACGGAACATCGGGCCGGCTGCCAATTGCCGTGTTCATGTACAGGTGCCAGATCTCGGCCGGGAACGTCGGTCCCGAGACGGTGATCCCGTGCACGTTGTACATCGAGACTTTCCCCTGCGGGTAGCCGATCCAGACGACCGCCAGCAGCCGCGGCGTGTAGCCCGCGAACCACGCGTCGGTGTAGTCGTCGGTCGTACCCGTCTTGCCGGCGTCGGTGTGGTTGTACACATGCGCGCCGCGCCCGGTTCCGTAGAGCATGTTCTGCTCGAGCACCTGCGTCACCGTCGAGGCGACCCAGTCGGGGATCACGCGCTCACGCTGCGGATCACCCCAGTGCGCGTCAGTATCGGCCTTGCCGTTCGGAAGCACCACCTTCGTGATCGCCATCGGCTTCGAGTAGATCCCGCCCGCCGCAATTGTTGCGTACGCCGACCCGAGCTCGAGCGGGGTCACCTCGACCGACCCGAGCGCAATCGACGGCACCGCCGATAGGGGGGACGTGCGGATTCCGAGCTTGCGCGCCATCTCGACGATGTTCTGGGGCCCGACGTCGAGCGAGAGCCGCGCGTACACCGTGTTGTCGGACTGAACCGTTGCGTTCAAGATCGACTCGACTCCGTGGTACGAGTGCTCGTAGGTCGACACGTCCCAGGCGCAGTTGGGATCGTTCGGATTGCACGTCGAATCGGGTTGGTAGTGGAGCGGCGCCGAGAGGTACGACGTGCGGAACGGATCCATGCCGCGCGCGACGGCCGTCGTGAGTGCGATCGTCTTGAACGTCGAGCCCGGCTGGCGTCGTGCGCTCGTCACGAAGTTGAACTGGTTGAGCTTGCGCCCCGGCGTCACAGCGGCCATCGCCTTGATGAAGCCGTTGCGCGGATCGATGGAGACGATCGCAGAGGCGGGATCGGTCGGCTCGGTGAGGACGTTCGAGATCGCCGCCGTCGCGGCTTTCTGCAGACGGGGATTGATCGTCGTGTAGACCCTGAGACCACCTTCGCGCACTGTGTTCGAGCCGTATTCCTTCTGCAGGAGCTCCTCGACGTAGCTGAAGAAGTACGGCTCACGGATGCGGATGAACCGCTTGCCGGGCTTCAGCTCCAGATCGCGCTTCGCCTTCGCCGTCGCGAACTGCGACGAGGTGATGTCTCCGTTCACGAGCATCGCGCGCAGCACTTCGTTCCGCCGCTCTATCGCGGCGGCCGGGTTGCGGAACGGGTCGTAGCTCGACGGCGCCTGCGGGAGGCCGGCGAGCAAGGCGGCCTGCTCGAGGTTGAGCTTGCCCGCCCGGATCGAGAAGTACGTCTCGGCCGCGGCTTCGATCCCGTACGCGTGATTGCCGTAGAAGACCTGGTTCATGTACGCGTCGAGGATCTCGTCCTTCGACCACTGGCGCGAGAGCTTGATCGCGAGGCAGGCCTCGGTGAGCTTCCGCTTGAACGTCCGCTCGCGGGAGAGGTAGAGATTTCGCACGAGCTCCTGCGTGATCGTCGAGCCGCCCTGAACGACCTTGCCGGCTCGGACGTCCGCAACGACGGCACGGGCGATGCCGATTGGATCGACCCCGCCGTGCTGGTAGAAGCGCCTGTCCTCGATCGCGACGGTCGCCTCGGGCACCCAGTGGCTGATCTCCGTGCGGGCAACCGGCGTGCGGTTCCGCTCCGCGGGAATGACGCCGAGCTCGGATCCGTCCGCGGCGTAGACGAACGAGTTCTCGCCGACGGCTACCGGCGTCAGCGCCTTGAGGTCGCAGCTCGAGCCGAACACCGCCGTGGCGCCGACCGTGCCTGCCACGAGGACGAGCACCGGAAAGGCGATCAGCGCGACGAGCAGCATCGTGCGCCGCGAGCGATGCTTGCGGGCGCGAGCGCGGCGCTTGCGGCGACGGCTGTTCGTACGCACGGGCTCCGACGAGCGCCGGCGGCCGGGAGGGGGCGGCGTCATTCCCAGACGCCCAGCGCGCGCAGGCGGCGATGCGCACGCACGCGAAGATCGCGCTCGAGCGTCTGGGCGGCGTCGGCAGTCGGCGCGGCGGCGCGAACCGTCACGGTTGCGCTGCCGTCGAGAGCGCTCACGTACACCGAAGCGTCGCGCTCGGCGGCGACCTCCTCGCGAAGCCCGTCGACCGCAGCGCCGAGATCGGCTGAAATGGGAACCGGCACGGTGATCTCTGCGAAGCTCTCTCTGCTGCGAATCGTGGAGTTCCGGATGGTATCGGAGGCCAGCTTCTCGTTTGGAACGACGAGCCTCGCTCCGTCATCGGCGTGAATGAACGTGTATGTGAGGCCGATCTCCTCGACGATCCCGTCCTGGCCGTCGTACGTCACACGGTCGCCGAGACGCACCGGTTGGGCAAGCGCGATCAGCAAGCCGGCCACGAAGTTGCCGAGCGTTCGCTGTGAGGCGAAGCCGATGATCACGCCGATGACCGCCGACGAGGCGAGCAGACCGCCCGCAAGGGCGCGCACCTGCGGGATGACGAGAAGGGCCGTGGATAACCCGATGACGAAAATCGACGCGCTGATCGTGCGGCGCAGAACGCGGTAACGCGTCGCCGCCCCGGGCGGCAACGGGCGGTGCTTCAACCGCCAGTCGACGAGGCGCTCGACGAGCGTCACGACGGCTAACACGGCGAGCGCGATTAACAGTCGATGCCAGAGGGGCACGGCACTCCTCCTTCGACGTTCGCCCCGCGGATCCTCAGTCCAGCGGTAACGGCCGCCGGCCCGAGAACCCGTCCTCCACGGGATGCCAATAGGCGATCTCGTTCTCGCCGAGCTTCCAGCAGAGGAGTACCGTCTCGCCGCGCCGAAGCGCGGGGAAGTCGATCAATCCTTCGTCCAGGTCTTTCACATCCGCCCCGCCGGCCGTGATCTCGTCGACGAGCCGCGCGAGCTCCCGGGCAAGACGCTCCACCTCCGCCGCCGTGTCGGCGAGCTCCGCCGGCGGAATGCCGCCGCCGTTGCCGCGAATGTGCCCCTCGAGCTCCTCCTGGCGCTCGAGCGCGGCGACGTGCAGCCGCCGCTGCTCGACCATCTGCTCGACGAGCGGCCGCATCTCGGCGAGCGCGGCGTTCGCCTCCTCGGGGGTGAAGTGGCGCACGGCTGCAACCCTATGCGCCGATGACGGTGGAGGCGGTCACGATCGACGCGTACGGGACGCTCGTCACGCTCCGCGATCCCGTGCCCTCGCTGCGGAAGGCGCTGGCGGCGCGCGGCGCCGACCGCAGCCTCGCCGACGTGCAAAGGGCATTCCACGCCGAGGTTGCGTACTACGTGCCGCGTTCGCACGAAGGGCGAGACGAAGCGGCGCTCGCACTCCTGCGCCGCGACTGCGCCCGAGTGTTCCTGGAGGCCGCCGGTGCGGACATCGCTCCGGAGGAATTCGCGCCGGCGTTCGTCGAGGCACTCGTCTTCGAAGCAGTCGCCGGCGCGACGGCTGCGTGCCGGGCGCTCGCCGAAGCCGGTCTGCGGCTCGCAGTTGTCTCGAACTGGGACGTCGGCCTCCACGACCACCTGGCGCGGCTCGGCCTCACGGCGATCGTCCCTCAAGTCGTCACGTCGGCAGAGGCCGGCGCACCGAAGCCGGATCCGGCGGTGTTCCGACTTGCGCTCGAGCGTGTAGGCGTGAGGCCGGACCACGCCGTGCACGTCGGCGACGCGCCTGCGGACGAGGAAGGTGCGCGCGCAGCCGGCCTCCGCTTCGAGCCGGCGCCGCTCGCCGACGCCGCGCGGAGAATCCTCGCGTGATGGGAGCACGCCTCGCCGGCTGGATCGCGCTCGTCAGCGCGCTGTCTGCGCTCAACTACTACGGACGCTTCACCGACGACAACTCCGCGAACACGGTGCGCGACGCCGTGTACAGCTACTCGACGTTCGCGAACGGGCTCGTCCTCTACGCAATCATCCTCGGCATCGTCGCTGCGATCGCGGTCGACCGCTGGGACCTCTTCGTATTCCGGCGTCCGGGCTCGTGGGGACGCGCAGCCGGACTCGCGATTCTGCTCTGGCTTGTGATTCTCGCGTGGGAAGGCGTCGTGACGCAGTTGCCGATCGCGAACCCGAGCAACGAGCAGGGCCTCACCCCGACCCGCTGGGAACCGGCGCACGCCGGAGCGTTCGCGGCCAACTGCGTGCTGTTCGTGATCGTTGCGCCCGTGGTCGAGGAGCTCACCTTCCGAGGCGTCGGCCAGTCACTGCTCTCGTTCCTCGGGCGCTGGCCGTCGATCGTTCTGGTCGGCATCGCGTTCGGCCTGTGGCACGGCCTCGTCGAGGCGCTCGTCATTCTCGTGCCGTTCGGTATCGCGCTCGGGTATCTCCGCGACCGCACGCGAAGTGTGGTGCCGGGGATGGTCGTGCACGCGCTGTTCAACGGCGCCGCCCTCGCGGCGTCGGTGCTGACCTAGTCTAGGTCTCTTCTTCCTCGCCGTTCTCGACCGCGAAGTCCTCGGGCGTCACCTCGTCGAGGAAGTGCTTGAACTTCTGGACCTCGGCCTCGAGCTTCTCCTCGTCGACGTCCTCGCCCTCGAACTCGATCGCCGACTCCTCGATGACGCGGTCGGCGGCGAAGATGGGCGCTTCCGCGCGGATCGCCAGCGCGATGGCGTCGGAGGGGCGCGAATCGACCTCGATCTCGGTTCCGTCCTGCTGCACGGTGATCTGCGCGTAGAACGTGTTCTCGCGCAACTCGGTCACCGTGATGCGAAGCACCTGCGCGCCGAGCTGCTCGAGCATGTCGCTCAAGAGGTCGTGCGTCATCGGGCGAGGGGGAGCCTGGCTCTGCAGCTTCATGAGAATCGCCGCGGCTTCCGGATGGCCGATCCAGATCGGCAGGAACTTATTTCCCTCGGCCGTCTTCAAGAGCACGATCGGTTGCTTGCCGACCAAGTCGAAGCTGACACCGTAAATGAGCATTTCGTGCATCCCCGACCTCTTGGCGAATATAGCTCAGGCCGCGGGGTCGAAACCCTGCGACGAGGGTCGTGGCTCCTCGAGCTCGTCGTAGGCGACGGCGAAGGGCTCGCCGGTCTCTCGATCCTCGACCTGCGCGCGCCGGTCGGGCACGCTCATCGGTTCGAGTCCGAGGAGGCGGACAAGGCGTCCGCGGTAGATGACTTCATCGCCGATCTGCATAGCCGCAGGGGGTTGCCCCAGATGCTGGGAATCGGCCGGAATGACGGTTTCCACGATCCCTGAGTCGGGCCGTATCCACCCGGTCTGCGCCGGCGTTGTGAACTTGCGATGCTCGGTCTGTGGCTCCAGGAGCTCGAGTCCCTCGAGGCGATCTCGCAGGACGCCGACACGCGCCGCATCTTCCTGAAGATGGCGGCCATGTCGCACGACGGCCGGTTGCCGAACTTCCTCGACCAGCTCGCCCACGACCGCGAGCTCGACGACGTGACGAAGGGACAGCTCACCGAGCTCGCGAGCGACCGCTCGTTCCTGCTCGCGGTGGAGGAATACCTCCGCCGGACGCAGCGCTTCCATTAGTTCACGCTACACTGGCGGCCGCTTCGGGCGATTAGCTCAGTTGGTTAGAGCGCCGCTCTGATAAGGCGGAGGTCCCTGGTTCGAATCCAGGATCGCCCATAGGCCCCGCCGGGTTACGTCACGTCAGCAGAAGCCCCGCCATCCGGCGGCGGGCAAGCCAGATTCCGAAGCTCCCGAGCACGACCAGGTAGCCGACATTCATGAGGTTCACCGGCCCGACGGTGCCGAGCGTGAACGAGCGGATGAGCGTAATCGCGTGGTAGAGCGGCGACACGCGCACGAACCACTGGATCGCCTCAGGGTAGACCGACAGGGGGAAGAACGTCGCGCTGAAGAGGAACATCGGCATCTGCACGAGTTGCACGGTGTCGAAGTCCTGCCAGCTGCGGAGGAACGTCGACGCACCGATCGCGATTCCGGCAAACCCGAAGCCGACGATGAGCGCGGCCGGCAGTGCGAGCAGCCCCCACCAGGAGTGGATCAGCCCGAGTGCGGCAATCGTGATCACGAAGCCGGTCGCATAGAGGAACCCCCGGAACTGCGCCCATGCCGTCTCGCCGACCGCGACGTCGGTCGGGTCGAGTGGTGTCGAGAGCATCGCGTCGTACACCTTCAAGTACCGCAGCTTGAAGAACACGTTCGTCATCCCGTCGTAGACGGCGCCGTTCATCGCCGAGGACGCGAGCAATGCCGGTGCGATATACGCCGCGTACGACACGCCGTGCACGTGCCCGACGAACGGGCCGAGCCCGAGCCCGAGCGAGAAGAGATAGAAGATCGGCTCGAAGAAGCCGCTTATGATCGTCAGCCACGTGCGGCGATACACCATCAGATTGCGCTCGAAGAGCAGGTGCGCACGGCTCGACGCAAACGCGGTCATGTGACAAGGGCCTTCGTGAACGTACGCCGTGCGAGCGCGTAGCCCACAGCGAGCCAGAGCGCGAGATAGGCGACATGGCCGAGCGAGGGAAGCGCGCGCGCGGTGCCGAGTGTGAGGTGGCGCATGAGATCGACGCCGTGCCACAGCGGCGTCGCATATGCGAGCTCCCGGAACGGATGCGGCAGTTGCGTCACGGGAAAGAACGTGCCGGAGAAGAGGAACATCGGCATGACGCCGAAGCGGAAGAGCGCGTTGAACCCCTCGTCGCGCTCCAGCCAGGCCGAGAACGCGGACACGGGCGCGGCGTGCGCGAGCCCGAGCAAGACGGCAACGGGCACGCCGAGCAGCGCCAGCGGCGAATGGATCGCGCCGAAGCCGGCGAGGATCGCGAGATAGATCGCCGACACGACGGCCAGACGGCCGGCGACGTAGAGCTCGTGGCCGGCGATCAGGTCACGGACCCGGAGCGGTGTTGCGAGCATGGCGTGGAACTGCCGCGACCAGCGAATCGCCGCCATCACCGGATACGACGACTCGAACGTCCCGAGCTGCATCGCCGTCGCCGCGAGGATGCCCGGGGCGACATAGTCGAGGTAGGGAATCCCGAGCCGGTTCCCGTTGTTCACGATCGTGCCGAGGCCGACGCCGAGCGCCGTCAGGTAGAGCACCGGCCCGACGATGCTCGTCACGACGCTCCCGCGCCAGACACGCCGGTACGAGCGCACCCAGTACTCGAACGACCGCAGCGCGTACGTCATCAGTCGACGAGCGTGCGGCCCGTGAGGCGGAGGAACACGTCCTCGAGCGTCGATCGGCGCACGAGCACGCTCTGCGGGTGGAGCAACTCGTGGGCAACCGGGACGAGCGCGTCACCGTCGTCGGTGTAGAGCAGGACACGGTCTGGCAGCTTCTCGATTCGCGCCACTCGACCGTCGAACATCTGCTCCTCGACCTGCGGCGAATCGTTCGCGAAGCGCAGTTCGACGACCTCCCGGGTCGAGAGCCGCCGGATCAGCTCGAGCGGCGAGCCTTCCTCGGCGATCTTGCCGCGGTCCATGACGACGAGGCGATCGCAGAGCTGCTCCGCTTCGTCCATGTAGTGGGTCGTGAGCACGAGCGTGACGCCCTGCTGCTTGAGACGGAAGAGGCGGTCCCAGACGACATGCCGAGCCTGCGGGTCGAGGCCCGTGGTCGGCTCGTCCAGCAGCAGCACCTCCGGGTCGTTGACGAGGGAGCGCGCGATCGTGAGCCGCCGTTTCATGCCGCCGGACAGGGGCTCGACCCGGTCACCGGCGCGCTCAGACAGCTGCACGAAGTCGAGCAGCCGATCGGCGCGCTCGCGCACCTCTCTGCGCGAGAGACCGAAGTAGCGACCGTAGATGATCAGGTTCTCACGCACGGTGAGCTCGGTGTCGAGCGTGTCGAGCTGTGGCACGACGCCGAGCCGAGCGCGGATCGACGGCCCGTCGCGCACCGGGTCGAGACCGAGGATGCGGAGCGTCCCACCGGAGGGAGGGGAGACGCACCCGATCATCCGCATCGTCGAGCTCTTGCCGGCACCGTTCGGACCGAGAAACCCGAACGCCTCGCCACGCGAGACGTCGAAGTCAATGCCGTCGACGGCGATCAGCGCCCCGAACTGCTTGCGCAGGTCGCGGGCATGAATCAACGGCGCGTCCGCGCTCACGCGGCGCAGACTAGCGAGGCGTGTTAGAGCTTCGAGGCTGCGCGTTCGAGCGCTTCGACCAGCTCCGCGAGCTCGTGCTCGTCGGCGAACGGCAGCTCAACCCGGCCGCGCGCGACCCTCGCGCGGAAGCCGGTCAGCTGCTCGAGCGCTTCGCGCAAACGCGCAGCGAGGGCGGGGTCGACGGGCGTCGCCCGCACGCGCGGCTTCTGCTTCGCGCCCGCCCATTTCGCGCGCTGCTCGGCGGCACGCACCGACAATCCCTTCTGCACGATCTCACGCGCGAGCCGGCGTCTTCCTTCGTGATCCGGGACTGCGAGCGCGGCGCGCGCATGGCCCTCCGTCAGCTGGCCGCGCTCGAGCATGCCGAGCACGTCGTCGGGCAGATCGAGCAGACGAATACGGTTCGAGACCGAAGGCTTCGAGCGTCCGACGCGCTCCGCGACTTCGCCGAGCGCGAAGCCGAACTCGTCGAGAAGCACCGCGTACGCGCGCGCCTCCTCTACCGGTGTCAACTGCTCGCGCGCGACGTTCTCGATCAGACCGAGCAGCAGCGTGTCGCGATCGTCGGCCTCGCGAACGACGGCCGGCACGGTCGCGTGCCCGGCCTCGCGCGCGGCGCGCCAACGCCGCTCGCCCGCAACGATCTCGTACCCGCCCGCGGCGCGCGGGCGCACGAGCAACGGCTGGATCACGCCCTGTCGGCGAACCGACTCGGCAAGCCCCGAGCCCGCCTCGGCGTCGAAGCGCTTGCGCGGCTGCTTCGAGTTCGGGTGAATCGCATCGACCGGCAGCTCGAGCAGCTCGGGGGCCCCGGCCACGATTCCGCCGACGAGGACCTCGAGGCCGCGGCCGAGGCCGCGCCGATTAGCGGCGCTCGACAAGCTCCATCGCCACCTTCCAGTACGCGTCCGCTCCAGCCGAGCGGCGGTCGTAGGCGATCGCCGGCAGCCCGTGACTCGGCGCCTCTGCAAGGCGGACCGAGCGAGGCACCGATGTCCTGAACACGAGCGGGCCAAAGTGCCTTCGCACCTCCGCCTCGACGTCATGAGCGAGACGGGTGCGCGAGTCGACCATCGTCAGCAGCACGCCGCCGATGCCGAGGCTCGGGTTGAGCCTGCGGCGGATGAGATCGATCGACTGCATCAACTGCGTCAGCCCTTCGAGCGCGTAGTACTCGGCCTGCACCGGCACGAGCACGCGGTCCGCCGCGGCGAGCGCATTCACGGTCAAGGGGCCGAGCGAGGGCGGACAGTCGAGGAAGACGAAATCGTACTTCGACGTTCCCGACGCGAGCGCCTGCGAGAGATAGCGCTCCCCGTCGCCGCGCTGCGCGAGCTCGACCACCGCGCCGGCGAGCTCGGGCTTCGAGGGGACGAGATCGAGGTTCGGGAACTTCGTGTGCTTCGCGAGCTCCTCCAGCGGAGCGCCGTCGAGCAGGTCGTAGCTCGACGTCCCGTTGGCGCGCATGCCGAGGCCCGAGGTCGCATTGGCCTGCGGGTCGAGGTCGATGACGAGCGACCGCTCGCCGGCTTCCGCGAGGCAGGCTGCGAGATTGATCGCGGTCGTCGTCTTTCCGACGCCGCCCTTCTGATTTGCGAGGGCGTAGATCCGGGCCATCCGCTGCATTCTCGCGACAGCCCCGGACGGGGGGAGCCACGTCCAGGGGCCAGGCCCCGTTACGGGAATGCCCCGAAATCGGTACCGCCGCGCCCTCGGTAGAACGCCGCTTGCGCAGGAATGCGCGAGAGATCCGCCCTCGCCGGGACGGTCTCGTATTGAAGGCGCGACACTTTCGTAATGGGGCCTGGCCCCCGCCTGTGGAAAACCCGCCGCTGGGCCAAAGGCAGGGTCGTGGCTCAGCCCAGCGGCCGCTTTTTGGCCATGCCTACTCGGCGGGGGAAGCCGGCCGGCGTCGGAGCGGCCTTCGGAACGACGACGAGGCCGTCGCGCTCCTCGGGAGGAGCGCCGCCGAGGCGGTCCGACACCCGGGCGACCACGGCGAGGTCGGCACTCGGGCCGAGCCAGAGCACCGCGGCGCCGCCCGGGCGCACGAGAGGCAGCGTCCACTCGAGCGCGGTCGGCGGCTGGGCCAGCGCCTTGGCGAGGGCGACGCCGTACGCATCGACCTCCTGCTCCTCGGCACGACCCCATACAACGTGCGCGTTCGGGGGCGCCCACTGCTCGAGGAAGTCACACTTCCGGCGCTCCGCCTCGAGGAGCGTCACCTCGCGTTCCGGGAGCGCGACCGCGAGCGGGATGCCGGGCGAGCCGCCGCCCGAGCCGACGTCGACGATCGGCCCGTCGTACGAGCGCACGACGTCTGCCGCCCGGAGAGCGTCGTCGAGCAGCATCGCCCGCGCCTCCGGCTCGCCGTGGATCGCCGTCAGGCCGGGCGTCGCGACGACTGCGCTCAGCCAGTCACGCAGGAAGGACGACGACGTAGCGATTCGGCTCCGTCCCTTCGGATGCCGTCTGCACGCCGTCGAACTCCTTCAGCTTCAGGTGCACGACCTTGCGCTCGACGGCCGTCATCGGATCGAGCTCCACGCGCTCGCCGTTCGTGCGCACCTGCTGCGCCGTCCGCACGGCGAGCGACTCGAGCGTCGCCCGTCGCCGCTCCCGATACCCGGCTGCGTCGACGATCACCTCCTTGCGCTCCTCCCCGTACGAGCGATGCGAGATGGCATTCAGCAGGTACTGCACCGCGTCGATCGTCTGCCCATGCCGTCCGATGAGAATCGCAACGTCCGCCCCCGAACACGTGACGGTCACCGTGTCGTCGTCCTCGCGCACGCCGAGACTGCCCTCGACGCCCAACGCATCCATGACGCGCGCGACGAGCATACGTGCGTCCGCCGCGAGCTCGCTCGCGTCCAGCGTCGCGGCTTCGGCAGCCTCGGCCGGCAGATGTGCGATCACCCGCGCCGGCGAATAGCCGACTCCGAGCAAGCCGCGCTCACCTTCGGTCAGGACCTCGAACCGCACAGCCGCCCTGTCGAGACCCGGATACCGCAGCTCGAGCTCTCGCAATGCCGCCCACTTCGCCTCGCCGACAGTCTCCCCGGTGGCCTCGACCGTCGCCTCGGCATTCACCGTCGGCCGGCCTTCTTCTTCCGTCGCACCTTGCGCGGGGCCTGAGACTGAGCCGCCGGTGCGGGCTTCGGCCCGGGCGGTGCGCTCTTCGCGCCGTTACCGCCGCCGTCGTCGCGCGGCGGCGTCCGCGACGTCTTCCGTTCGATCACGGGTGCCGGTACCTTCGGCACCAGCCGGCGTGTGATCAGACCCTGGCCCACCGTCCAGAGGTTCGTCGTGCACCAGTAGAGAACGAGGCCTGCCGGGAAGCGCGCGATCACGAACACGAACACGAGCGGCATGAGCATGAAGATCGTGCGCTGCATCTTGTCGACGGTCGCCGACATGTAGAGCGTCGACGCCATCTGGCTGGCGACGTACACGACGAGCAGGATGAAGCCGCCCCAGTGCGAGGTCGTGTGCGCCGCGATCGACGGGATGAAGTGCAGCCACGAGAGATCGCCCAGATGGCTGCCCGGCTTCTCCGCCTCGTGGGCGAAGTTCCGCAGGACGTAGTAGAGCGCGATGAACACCGGGAACTGCGCCAGCATCGGCAGACACGACGCGGCCGGGTTGATCTTGTTCTCCCGGTAGAACTTCATCAGCTCTTCGTTCTGCTTCTGCTTGTCGGCCTTGTACTTCTTCTGAATCTCCTTCATCTGCGGCGCGTGCCGCTGCAAGGCCTGCATCGAATGGATCTGGCGCACGGTGAGCGGAACGAGGATCGTGCGGACGATCACGGTCAGCGCGACGATCGACCACGCCCACGGCAGGCCCACCGTTCCGTGCAGCCAGTCCAGGACATGCCGAAGGCCGTGCTCGAGCGGGGTGAGCGGAGAGCCGAGGATCAACGAAAGAAGCGTCATCGAACCGGGTCGAACCCTCCATGGCTCCACGGGTTGCAACGCAACAGCCGCCAGCCTGCAAGCAGCGACCCGCGTACAACCCCTCGCTCTCGGACCGCGTCGATCGCGTACTGCGAGCACGAGGGGTGGTACTTACACGTGGTCGGGAAGAGCGCCCCGAACGTGAGCCGATAGAGCCAAATGAAGCCTGTGAAGGCACGGCCCATCAGGCCGCCGCCTTCGTCTGCGCGAGCACCTCGTCGACACGCTCGCCGAGCCACTCGAACCCGTTGGCGGCGACCGCCTCGGGGAGGCCCGGACGCACGATCAGCACGTAGTCGTTGCCGGCCGGAACGCGCTCGAGCCGCTCGCGCCACACCTCGCGCAGCTGCCGCTTGATCTTGTTCCGCTCCACGGCGCCGCCCACCGACCGCGGCACGGAGAAGCCGAAACGCGGCGAAGCCGGCTCCTCCTGCGGAAACCAGTAGAGGACGAGGAAGCGCGACGACACCGAGCGGCCGTGGCGATAGACGGCGTCGAAGTCCCGCGAGCGGGACAGACGGTTCGCGCGCTTCATTGTGCTTGTCAGCTTACGCGGGCCGCAGACTTACGCCGAGAGGCGCGCGCGACCCTTGGCCCGGCGCCGCTTCAGGATCTGCCGCCCCGCCCGCGTCGCCATGCGCGCGCGGAAACCGTGCTTGCGCTTACGGCGGCGAACGTTCGGCTGGTAGGTGCGCTTCATCGTTGGGAAGAGGTCGAAATCGGAGAAGATCCCCCTTTATGGGGACTGCGAGCGGGCCAGTATAGCCGTCGCCCGTCCACCGCTTTCTCCACAGGGGAAGAGCGCGCAGGGAAGCCGTCTCGGGAGTTTCCCCCACCGCTATCCACAGCTGTGGAGGGATCATGCACGGCTGGTAAATACCTGCAAAAAGGCTACGTTTGCAGTGTTTTGGCAGGTTGGTATGCTCGCCGCTCGCTGCGTTTTAACGAGGTGGAGGGACTGGCATCAGGGTGGAGCACCAAATCGCGCTGACTGCGGAGAGTCTTTGGGGAGAAGTTGCCGGTCGGCTCAGGGGGGCGCTCAACGACACCACCTACGGAACCTGGTTCGGAGAGGCTCGCGGTCTCGAGCTCGCCGAGGAGCACTTCGTCCTCGCCGTCCCGAACGACTTCACCCGCGACTGGATCGAAGGGCACTTCATCGGCCTGATCGGGGCGGCGATTCGCGACGTGACGGGTCGGGAACGGCCTATCGAGCTGCGCGTCGTCGACCTGCCGCCGCTCGAGCTGGACGAGCCCCTGGACGACGGCCCCCCGCCGGCGACAGTCGTCCCGGTAGTCGAGCGAGTCCTTTCCGGCAGACCCGAGAGCGGCGGCTTCAACTCGAAGTACACGTTCGACTCGTTCGTCATCGGCTCCTCGAACCGCTTCGCCCACGCAGCCGCTCTCGCCGTCGCAGAGGCGCCGGCGCAGGCGTACAACCCGCTTTTCATCTACGGCGGCACCGGTCTCGGCAAGACGCACCTACTCCAGGCCGTCGCGCAGTACGTGAGCGAGCACTCCTCCGATCTCAGCGTCCGTTACGTCACGAGCGAGACCTTCATGAACGACTTCATCAACTCGCTCCGCGACAAGCGCATTGAGGGCTTCAAGCAGCGCTACCGCACCTACGACGTGCTGATGATCGACGACGTGCAGTTCTTCGAGCACAAGGAGCGGATTCAGGAGGAGTTCTTCCACACGTTCAACTCCCTCTACGAGGCCGGCTCGCAGATCGTCATGTCGAGCGATCGCCCGCCGCGTGACATCGCGACGCTCGAAGCGCGGCTGCGAAGCCGCTTCGAATGGGGCCTGATCACCGATATCCAGCCTCCCGACCTCGAGACGCGTATCGCGATTCTCCGCAAGAAGGTGAAGACGGACGGGATTCACGTGCCGGACACGCAAGTGCTGACGTTCATTGCGAGCCGCGTCTCCACCAACATCCGTGAGCTCGAAGGAGCGCTGACCCGCGTTGTCGCCTTCTCGTCCCTCACCGGTCGCGCAATGTCCGTGGAGCTCGCCCAGGACGTGCTGAAGGACGTCTTCCCGCAAGGAGAAGCTGCGGAGGTCTCGATCAAGCGAATCCAGGACCTCGTCGCCGAGCGCTTCAACATGTCCCTCGAGGAGCTTTGCGGCGACAAGCGCTCGCAGAACATCGTCTATCCGCGACAGGTGGCGATGTATCTCTCACGTGAACTGACCGACTCCTCGCTGCCGAAGATCGGCAAGGAGTTCGGCGGTCGCGACCACACCACCGTCATCCATGCAACATCCAAGATCGCACGTCTCATTCGTGAGGACAGATCGGTGTACAACCTCGTCCAAGAACTCACCGCACGTGTGAAGCAGGTCCGCTGACCGATGGGGCCTGTCGATAACAGACATCTCTCCACATCGCCTGTCCCGGTCGGATCTGGCTCAACCGTGCCGTCCAGCGCCGTCTTCCCCGTCGTCCACACTCCCTATGACTTCTACAAGGAATTCATAAGATGATTGAAACAGACATGGTGGTAGGCGCTGGGCTGCGGATAACGGTCCCGAAGGACGAGCTCGTCTCTGCTCTCGGGGTGGTCTCGCGTGCCGTCTCGACGCGCACGTCGGTGCAGATCCTGTCAGGGATCCTGATCGAGGCGCAGGGCGGCGAGCTTCGGCTCGCGGCAACCGACATGGAGCTCTCGCTGCGCGCTACAGCCGTTGCCCAAACCGAAGGCGACGGCTCGATCGTGCTGCCGGGCAAGACGTTCACCGACATCGCAAAGCTTCTCCCGGGTGACGAAGTCGTGATCGAGCACAAGCCGGCCGAGTCGGTGGTGCATATCACAGCAGGCAGCGCCGAGTACACGCTGCACACGTACAACCCGGAGGACTTCCCACGACTGCCCGAGCTCGACACAGCGCCGACGTTCGCTGTGGATCGCGAGTCGCTCCTGGAAACGATTCACCGGGTTGCGCGCGCCGCGTCGCGTGACGAATCGCGCCCGGTTCTGACCGGAATCCTGGTCTCCTTCACGGGCGGCAAGATCGTGATGGCGGCCACGGATTCGTACCGTCTCGCCGTCAAGGAGACCGAGCTCACCGGTTCGGCGCCGGAGCTCGAGGCGATCGTCCCGAGCCGCGCGCTCCAGGAGCTCGCCCGCGTTGCGACTTCGGGCGACACCGTCGAAGTGGGCGTGCACGAGAACCAGGTGCTGTTCTCGCTCGACGGCGTCTGGCTGACGACACGCCGCATCGACGGACAGTTCCCGAACTATCGCCAGCTCCTGCCCGAAGCGTTCGAGCACGAGCTCACCCTGCCGCGAGCCGAGCTGCTCGACGTGGTCCGCCGAGCCGCGGTGATGATCCAGCGCGCAACGCCGCTGCAACTGCGATTTGCCGAAGGCGAGCTGACGGTGATCGCACGAACGCACGACGTCGGCGAGTCGAAGGAGTCGATGCCGGTCGGGTTCACCGGCGACACGCTGGAGATCGGGTTCAATGCCGATTTTCTCCGCGACGGGCTCGAGTCGATGGACGGGGACGACGTACGCTTCAAGCTGATCAGCCCGCTACGGCCGGCCGTGATCCAGGGCGAGGGTGACGACTTCACGTACCTCGTCATGCCGATCCGGCTGCCCGGCTGATCGTCGAAGCGGTCCAGCTCGCCAATTTCCGGTCGTACGAGCGACTCGAGCTCGGGTTACGGTCGGGTCTCGTGCTCGCAGTCGGGCCGAACGGCGTCGGCAAGACGAACCTGCTCGAAGCGCTCCACGTCGGCACCCAGGGCTTCTCGCCGCGAACCCGGACCGACGCACAGCTGATTCGCTTCGGCACCCGTACGGCGCGAATTGCCGTGCGCGGCGTGCGGGCGACGGTGCCGATCGAGATCGAGCTGATCCTCGAGACGGGCGTCGGCAAGCGCGCGAAGATGAACGGCGCCGCCCTGCGCGCCGCTGACCAGCTGCGCGCCGAGACCGCGACGCTTGTATTCACCCCCGATCGCCTCGGCGTCGTCAAAGGCGCCCCCGCAGCGCGTCGCGCGTACTTCGACCGTGCGCTCGGACGTCTGTTTCCTGCGAAGGCGCAGCTTTCCGTCGAGTACGGCGCTGCGGTTGCTCAGCGCAATGCGTCGCTTCGCCGAGTCGCCGGCGGGTTCTCGACACGGGAGGCGCTCGCACCGTGGACGGAGCAGGTCGTCGAGCTCGGGACGCAGCTCGTGGCGGCCCGCAAGGAGGTGCTCGCGCTCCTGGCGCCGCCCTTCGCCGAGCGTGCCGGCGAGCTCGGGCTCTCGGACGCGGAGCTTCGCTACGACGGGCTCCCGCCCTCAGCGGCCGCGCTCGAGGAGAGGCTCGACCGTGACCTGGAACGCGGCGTCACCGGCGTCGGGCCGCATCTCGACGACGTGATCGTCGCCTCGGGCGTGCGCGAGCTGCGGAGCTTCGGCTCACAGGGCGAGCAGCGTCTCGCCGTGCTCGCGCTCCTGCTCGCCGAGGCGGAGCTGATCGTCGAGCGCCGTGGTGTTCCGCCGCTCCTTCTGCTCGACGACGTCCTCTCGGAGCTCGACCCCGAGCGCCGCCGGATCCTCGCTGCCCGGGTCGCGACCGCAGGCCAGGCGCTCATCACCGCGACGGATGCTGCAATGCTTCCGGCAGAGCCGGACCAGTTGCTCGAGGTGACGCACGGGGAGGTGCACGATCGAGCCGCTCGGTGACAGCATCAAGCGAGAACTCAGACGCCACGGCCCGAATGCGGGCATGGGCGAAGCTGTGGCGGCCTGGGAGGCCGCCGTCGGGCCGGAGATAGCCCGCAACGCCTGGCCCGCCCGCTTCCAGCGAGACGGCACCTTGATCGTCCACACGAAGGACTCCGTCTGGGCCTTCGAGCTTCAGAACCGCGCTCCCGAGATCCGCGAGAGACTTCCAGGAAAACCCGCCTTGAAATTCGTCCCCGGACCGTTGCCCGAGTCGGGCTCCGAGCCCACCTCGGCGACCCCACCGGGGTCGCCTCCGGCTACGCTGGAACAGCGTGTCCAGGCCGCCGAATGGGCCTCCGCGATCGAGGACGAAGAACTTCGGAAAGTCGTCGAAAAGGCGGCGCGAAGCTCCCTCGCACGGGCCTCCGGCTAGCCGCCTCTTCTGATACAGTATTACTTGCCCGCAAATGCGGCATTTGCAGGGCTTTTTTAATGGCTGAAACGTCCTACACGGCAAAAGACATCACCGTTCTCGAGGGCCTCGAGCCCGTCCGGCTGCGGCCGGGCATGTACATCGGCTCGACCGGTCTCCGGGGCCTCCACCACCTCGTCTACGAGGTCGTGGACAACTCCGTCGACGAGGCCCTCGCCGGCCGGAACGACCGGATCGAGGTCACCCTCCATCCCGACCATTCCGTCACGGTCCGGGACTGGGGCTCGGGCATCCCGATCGGCATCGTCGAGGGCCAGGGCGAGTCCGCCCTGACCGTCGTCCTCACGAAGCTTCACGCCGGCGGCAAGTTCGGGGGCGACGGCTACAAGGTCTCCGGCGGCCTCCACGGCGTCGGCGTCTCGGTCGTCAACGCGCTCTCCGAGCACCTGGTGGCCGAGGTGCGCCGTGACGGCAAGATCCACCGTCAAGAGTTCGTCCGCGGCGAGCCGCAGGGCGACATCGAGATCGTCGGCGAGGCCGACGACACCGGCACGACGATCCACTTCCTCCCGGACGCGGAGATCTTCGAAGAGCTCGACATCGAGGCGGGTACGGTGACGCAGCGCCTGCGCGAGACGGCGTTCCTGACGAAGGGCCTCCACATCAAGCTCGTCGACGAGCGCGCCGAGGGCAAGACGGTCGAGTTCCACTTCGAGGGCGGGATCAGGGACTTCGTCTCGTACATCAACGAGGCGAAGGACGCGATCCACAAGCACATCGTCTACTTCGAAGGCGAGACCGACCAGGGCGCCGTTGAGGTCGCGATGCAGTGGAACAACTCCTACCAGGAGTCGGTGTTCACGTTTGCCAACAACATCAACACGGTCGAGGGCGGCTCGCACCTCTCCGGCTTCCGCAGCGCGCTCACGAGCACGCTCAACCGCAAAGCGCAGGACATGAAGCTGCTGAAGAAGGACGAGAAGCTTGAGGGAGAGGACGTGCGCGAGGGGCTCGCCGCAGTCGTCTCCGTGAAGCTGCGGAACCCCCAGTTCGAGGGCCAGACGAAGACGAAGCTCGGCAATCCGGGCGTCGAAGGCCTCGTCCAGACGACCGTCAACCAGAACTTCGCGCAGTTCCTCGAGGAGAACCCGTCCGACGCGCGGGCGATCGCGAACAAGGCGATCGCGGCGATGCGCGCGCGCCTCGCTGCGCGTAAGGCGCGTGAGCTGACACGCCGCAAGTCCGCACTCGACAGCTCGTCCCTTCCGGGCAAGCTCGCCGATTGCTCGATCCGCGACCCCGAGTTGGCCGAACTCTTCATCGTCGAGGGCGACAGTGCCGGCGGGTCCGCCAAGACGGGCAGAGACCGGACGTATCAGGCGATCCTCCCTCTTCGCGGGAAGATCATCAACAGCGAGAAGAACCGCATCAACAAGGTGCTCTCGAACAACGAGATCCAGGCGATGATCACGGCGATCGGGACCGGAATCGGCGACGAGTTCGACGTCTCGAGCCTGCGTTACCACCGGATCATCGTCATGACCGATGCCGACGTCGACGGCTCGCACATCCGCACGCTGATCCTGACGTTCCTTTACCGGCACATGAAAGAGCTGTTCGAGCGCGGGCACGTGTACATCGCCGTTCCGCCGCTCTACAAAGTCAAGCTCAGCAATCAGGAGTACTACTTCGAGAAGGACTCGCAGCTCGAGGACCTGCTCGTGCGCGAACGTTTCGGCGAGCTCGAGGTTCGTGACCGCGAAGGCGCCGAGGTCAAGCTCACGGAGTCGAAGTGGAAGCGTTTCAGCAGCGCGCTTCAGGAGTTCGAGGGTTGGTCGGCGAGACTTCGCGCCGACTACGGCCACCACGCCGCCGATCTCGTGATCGATCATCGCTTGGTCGAGCTGGACGCATTGACACCGGCTGCCGTCGAGAAGGCGTTGCAGACGTTGCCCACCAACGGCTACACGCTCTCCGTGCTCGAGCGGACGGATACAGGCCTCAGCGTAAAGGTGATCGAGGAGGAGACGTCGGCGGCGCAGACGATCGCGCTCTCCGGCGAGCTGCTTTCGTCGCCGATCTATCTGAACCTTCGCAAGGCGTACGTGAAGCTGGTAGAGGTGGTTGGGCCGCCGCCGTTCACGCTCGCGCTCGGCAAGAAGTCTGCTGAAGCGCAAACCCTCACCGAGCTCCGCACAGCCGCGCTCGATCTTGCGAAGGAAGTCGGCATTCAACTCTCGCGCTACAAGGGCCTCGGCGAGATGAACCCCGAGCAGCTCTGGGATACGACGATGGACCCGACGAAGCGCCTCCTCATCCGAGTTGACGTTGAAGATGCCCACGCGGCCGATCAGCTCTTCTCGATGCTGATGGGTGACCAGGTTGAACCACGCCGCGTCTTCATCGAAGAGAACGCCCGCGATGTAAAGGTGCTCGATGTCTGAGGTTGAAACCGGGGCTCTCGGCCCGGGTCGCATCGAGCCGCGCGAGCTCGAGCAGGAGATGCGCTCGAGCTATCTCGACTACGCGATGTCGGTCATCGTCGGTCGAGCGTTGCCCGATGTTCGCGACGGCCTGAAGCCCGTGCATCGCCGAGTGTTGTACGGCATGCACGAGAACGGGTTGCAGCCGAACCGGCCGTATGTCAAGTGCGCACGCGTCGTGGGTGACGTGATGGGCAAGTATCACCCGCACGGCAACCTCGCCATCTACGACACGCTGGTCCGAATGGCGCAACCGTTTTCTCTGCGCTACCCACTCGTCGACGGACAGGGAAACTTCGGCTCGATCGATGATGACCCCGCAGCCGCCGATCGATACACCGAATGCCGGCTGGCGCGGCTCGCCACCGAGATGTTGCGGGACATCGACGCGGATACGGTCGACTTCGGCCCAAACTACGACGAATCCCGGCGCGAGCCCTCTGTGCTTCCCTCGCGCTTCCCGAACCTCCTCGTCAACGGCTCGGCCGGGATCGCGGTCGGGATGGCGACAAATATGCCGCCGCACCATCTCGGCGAGACGATCGACGCGATCGTTGCGATGATCGACGATCCCGCGATCGACGTCGAGGGCTTGATGAAGCACATCAAGGGCCCAGACTTTCCGACGGGCGCCTACATCGTCGGTCGTTCCGGAATTCGGGACGCGTATCGCACAGGCCGTGGGCGCATCATCATGCGCGCACGCGCGCACATCGAGGAGCTGCGCGGCGGAAAGTCTGCGATCGTGATCAGCGAGTTGCCCTACGGCGTCAAGAAGGGCGGCGACACGGGTGTCATTCGCAAGATTGCTGACCTCGTCCAGGAGAAGGTGCTCACCGAGATCTCGGATCTCGCCGACCATTCGGATCGCACCGGCATGCGCATCCACGTCGAGTTGAAGCGCGACGCGATTCCGCAGGTCGCGCTCAACAAGCTCTTTAAGCACACGTCGCTGCAGACGACGTTCGGCTACAACGCCGTTGCACTCGTGGACGGCGTGCCGAAGACGCTGTCCCTCCTCGAGCTCGTCCGTCATTACCTCGACTTCCAGCGCGAGGTTGTCACCAGGCGGTCGAAGGATGAGCTTCGGAAGGCTGAGAGCAGGGCGCACGTTCTCGAGGGCTATCTCACAGCGCTCGACAACATCGACGCAATCGTCGCGCTCATCCGGGCCGCTACGGATACAGACGAAGCGCGCACCCAGCTGATGGAGCGCTTCTCGCTCAGCGAGATTCAGGCGCAGGCGATCCTCGACCTCCGACTCGCTCGTCTGACCGGGCTCGCGCGCAGGGAGATCGAGGCCGAGTACAAGGATCTGAAGGAGCGCATCGCGGAGCTACGGGCAATCCTTGGCGACCAGGCGCGAATCGACGGTCTGATCCGGGAGGAACTGCTCGAGATCAGGGAGGTTTACGGCAAGAAAGACGACCGCCGTACCGAGATCGTGCATGCCGAGGAGGAGCTCGAGCTCGAGGACCTGATCGCGGAAGAGGACATGGTCATCGCGATCACGCAGTCCGGCTACATCAAGCGTCTACCGGTCACAGCGTACCGCGAGCAGAAGCGCGGCGGCATCGGGGTGATGGGGATGGAGCTGAAGGACGAGGACTACATCGAGCATCTCTTCGTCGCGTCCACGCACGACTACATCCTCTTCTTCACGAACGTCGGCAAGGTCTACCGCCTCAAGGTGCACGAGCTGCCGCTCGGGTCACGCCAGTCGAAGGGCCGCGCGATCGTCAACCTGCTGCCGTTCCGGCCGGGCGAGACCGTGCGCGCGGTCGTGCAGACGCGCGACTTCGGCGAGGCGAAGTACCTCGTCTTCGGCACGAAGAACGGCGTGATCAAGAAAACCGAGCTGAAGGCCTACAACACCTCGCTCAAGGCCGACGGGATCATCGCGATCAAGATGCGCGAAGGCGACGAGCTCGTCGGCGTGCGCCACTCGTCGGGCTCCGACGACATCCTGATGGTGTCCAAGCTCGGCCAGGCGATCCGCTTCAACGAGAAGGAAGCGCGCGCGATGGGCCGTGACGCCTCCGGCGTGCAGGGCATGCGAATGCGCGGGGACGACGAGGTGATCTCGATCAACATCGCCCAGGACGACTCCGACCTGCTCGTCGTGACCGAGAACGGGTACGGCAAGAGGACGCGCATCGCCGACTACCCGCGCAAGGGGCGCGGTGGCATGGGCGTCAAGACGATTCAGCTCACGGAGTCGAAGGGCACCCTCACCGGCGCCCGCGTCGTCCGCGACGGCTACCAGGTGATGCTCATCTCCACCGGCGGCACCGTGATCCGGATGCCCGTCGACGAGATCAAGCGGCTCGGCCGCGCGACCCAGGGCGTGATCGTGATGCGGCTCCGCGGCGACGAGCGGGTATCCGCCCTCGCGCCGGTCGTCGATTCCGACGACTCCGAGGTGGAGATCGGGGCCGAGGTCGGACAAGACCTCGCCGACCCCGCCGGCGACGCCGCGCTCAGCGAGGAGTAGGGCAGGTTTTCTCCCTTCAAAGGGGGAGATTTCAGAAGACTGCCCTTCCCAAGAACAAGTTTCCCGTTTATAACTCTCAAGTTGAGGGGTCGTACCGATTTGACCGGGGAACGCACATGGCGATCAGCAGACAAGTAGACCTTCTAGAGCCGATCAACCTGGCGGAGCACCTCGACAAGGTGGAGCTCTATCTCGGTCAGGTCTGCCAGATCGCGGGCATCTCGAAGATGCAGCTCGACTACTGGACGAACAAGGCTCAGATCCCGACCAAGGGGAAAAAGCAGCGGATCTACGACATGGACGCGCTCGAGACCGTGATGCTGATCAAGCAGGCGAAAGACAAGGGCTTGAACCTCGGCGCTGCGATCGATGCGGCCCGCCGCTTCCGAGAAAAACCGGTCTCCGAGGCCTAACCGCGAAGTGCCGCCGCCGCGTCCTCGGGCGCGACGGTGTTCACGTAGATCCCTGCCCCGAGCTCAATGCCGGCGAGCACGCTCAGCCGAGGCACGAGTTCCAGGTGCCGCTCGTGGAGCCACGCGTTCCACGGCACAGCCCCCTCGACGGCACGCAGACGCGTTACGGCGTCGCGGAGAAGGAGCAGCGCCGCTCCGAGATGGAAGGGATCGCCGCCGATCAGCGTCTCGTAGGGAAGGCGCCCGGCGCGATGCACCACGGCACGCAAACCGCCGCGCTCGGCGATCTGCAGTTCGGGCTCCGCAAGGAGCTCAGCGAGCGCCCCCGGCCGTTCGACGGCGACGGCCGGCGGCGGCTCGCGTAGCCACACGAGCTGCGAGTGCGAATGCGGCAGGCTCGAGCCGGCCGCACGCCCCTCGTTGATCAATGCGTGGACGTACGGGAAGCCCTCCTCCGCCGCCGCGCCGAACCGTGCCTCCCACGCGGTGGCAACGGCGGCAATCTCCTCGTCGCTCAGCTCGGCGAACGACCGCACGTGGCGCGGCGCGTGGACGACGACCTCCTGCCGGTCGAAGGCCGGATAGAGGTTCGGGACGACCCGGACCGTCCAGGCGAGCTCTCCGCCGACGCGGAAGGTCTCGGGCGGCGTGCGCTCTTCTCGCCCAGCGCAGAACGGGCAATCGTGGAGCTCGGCCTCGGTCGGCTCCTCGAGCGGGCCCGAAGCTGCGCCGGGGCGCCTGCGACGGTTTGGGGCGACGGCCACGAGCCGCCCGGAGAGCGGGTCAGCCCGAAGTTCCAGCGCGGTCGAGGAACGGCTTGATCAGGTCGATCGGCGCCGGGAAGATGATCGTCGACGTGTTGCCGGCGCCCAGCTCGAGCAGCGTCTGGAGGTAGCGCAGCTGCAACGCGATCGGATGCTCCTCGATCACGACCGCCGCGTCCTTGAGCCGCTCCGCGGCCTGGTACTCGCCCTCGGCGTTGATGATCTTCGCGCGCCGCTCGCGCTCGGCTTCCGCTTGCCGCGCCATGGCGCGCTGCATCCCTGCCGGGATCTCGACGTCCTTCACCTCGACGATCGACACCTTGATCCCCCAGGGCGCAGTCGACTCGTCGATGATCTCCTGGAGGATCGAGTTGATCTTCACGCGCTCCGACAGCAGCTCGTCGAGCATGTGCTGGCCGAGCACCGCGCGCAGTGTCGTCTGAGCGATCTGCGACGTCGCGACCATGAAGTTCTCGACCTGGACGATCGCGTCCTTCGGCTCGACGATTCGGAAATATGCAACCGCGTTCACGCGCACCGGCACGTTGTCCTTGGTGATGACCTCTTGCGGCGGGATGTTGAGCGTGATCGTGCGGAGGTCGACCTTCACCATGCGGTCGACGATCGGGATCAGGATGAACAGCCCTGGGCCCTTTGGCTCGGGCAGGAGCCGGCCGAGTCGGAAGATGATTCCGCGCTCGTACTCGCGCGCCACCTTGATCGCCGAGATGAGGAACAGCAGGACGAGGAAGAGGACGACGACGAGGGCGACGAGACCGGCAGCCACGACAGGAACCTATCGCACCGTGAGCTCGAGCCCGTCCATGGACTCGACCCGAACGTGTTCGCCGGGCACGAGCTCGCTCCCGTCTGCACGGTGCGCGTGCCAGAGCTCGCCGGCGACATAGACCTGCCCAGGGTTGCGAACGACGCCCTCGGCGCCGAGGAATCGGTTCGGCCCCACGCTCACCGGCCGCCGCCGAACCTGCACCGCCTTTGTGAGCGCAAAGGCCCAGAAGGCTCCGAGCGCGAGCGTGACCGAGAGAACGAGCGGCAGCGAGGTGTGGTACGGCGACGGGGCGTTGTGGAAGAGCAACAGCATCCCGACGGCCAGGCTCGTCAGCCCGGCCACCGTCAATGCCCCATGCGTGACGACGTGCGCGTCGATCACGAGCAATCCGACCCCGAGCAGGATCAGCGCGAGCCCGGTCCATGAGATCGGCAGGATGGAGAAGCCGAAGAGCGCCGTGAGCAGAGCGACCGCGCCGAGGGCGCCTGGCAGGACGACGCCGGGATGGAAGATCTCGAACCCTATGCCCGCGATGCCGGCCAGGAAGAGCAGCCCGATGATGTTGGGGTCGATGATCGTGTTCAGCAGGCGCGTGAAGAAGCCGGGCTTCGCGTAGTCGATGTGCGCGCCCGCGAGGTGGAGCGTGAACGGACGTTGCGGATCCTTCGTCTTGTAGCCGTCGAGGGTTCGCAGGAGCTGCGGTAGGCTCGGCGAGACGAAGTCGATCACATGCATATGCAGCGCTTGGCTTGCCGTGAGGTTCGATGCCTTGCGCACGGCGAGCGCCGGCCAGGTCGTATTGCGCTTGTGTGCCGCTGCGAGCGCGGTGAGCGACGCGGCCGCATCGTTGATGACCTTGCGGCGCAGGTCGGAGCCGAGATTCGTCCCGCCGGAGCTGATCGGCGTCGAGGAGCCGATGTTCGTGACCGGCGCCATCGCGAGCACGTCGGCCGCCTCCGCGATCCAGACCCCGGCCGACGCGGCTCGGGCGCCGTCGGGCGAGACGTACACGATCACGGGGAGCTTCGCCTGGAGCTCGGCGGTGTAGATCGTCTTCATCGACGTGGAGAGGCCACCGGGTGTGTCGAGCAGGATGACGGCCGCGTCGTAGCCGTCCTTCGCCGCGCGTGAGAGTCTCCCCGTGAGGTAGTCCTGGGTGACCGGATTGACTTCGAGGTCGGGGCCGAACCGGATCGCGAGCACGCGCGGCTCCGTCGAGGCGCCCGAAGCAGCGCCTGCGAGTATCAGCGTCAAACCCGCGGCAGCGAGAAACGCTCGCACAGTCGTAAAGATTGTATCTGGGGAGGGTCTGGCCACCGTCACGCCGAACCGGGTCATGGCAGGCTGGGCTTTCTCCATGAGACTTCTCCTCGGCACGCTCGCAGCGGCGCTCGTCGCGCCGGCATCGGCTCTCGCCGGAGGGCCGACGCTGACGATGCGCGAGGTGCCGCTGCACGCCGAGCGCACGATCGCCGCGGTGGCGCCGCGTTTCAACCTGGTCGGCCTGCACTGGCGTGGCTCGGGCAGCGTGCTGTACCGGACACGCAGCCTCGCGGGCCGCTGGAGCGCGTGGCGCGCTGCGGACGACGACGACAACACCGCGGGCTCGTGGCACCTCGGGAACCTCATCTGGACGGGGACGTCGAATGCGATCCGATTTCGGACGCAGGAACACGTGTCGCGGCTGCGTGCGTACTACGTCTGGAGCCCGGACGAGCAACTCGGCACGCGGCGACTCCAGATCGCCGGCGCACCGCCGATCATCCCGCGTCTCTCGTGGGGAGCGGACGAGTCGATCCGCCGCGCGCCGCCGCAGTACACGAGCACGATCAGTTTCGCAGTCGTTCATCACACTGCCGGCTCGAACAACTACACCCGGGCGCAGTCTGCCGCGATCGTCCGCGGCATCGAGCTCTACCACGTTCAGGGGAACGGCTGGAACGACATCGGCTACAACCTGCTCGTCGACAAGTACGGCCAGGTGTTCGAGGGGCGGTACGGCGGCGTCGACCGCAACGTGGTCGGCGCGCACTCATTGGGCTTCAACACGGGCTCGGTCGGTGTGTCCGTCCTCGGCGACTACGGCACGAGGCAGCTCCCGGCCGCCGGGAAGGCGGCGCTCGAGCAGGTGCTCGCGTGGCGGCTCGATCTCGCGCACGTGGATCCCCTTTCGCTCCTGTCGTGGCGTTCGGGCGGCAATCCCCGGTTTCCGGCCGGCGTACCGGTCGTGCTGCGCGCAATCTCGGGCCATCGCGACACGGGCTTCACCGATTGCCCGGGCAACGCGCTTTATTCACAGCTGACGCAGATCGCGAAGGACGTAGCTGCGCTCGGCGGACCCAAGATCTATGCGCCGACTGTCGTGCGTAACGGTGAGGGGCTCGTGCACTTCACCGCCAGGGTCTCGACGGCGCAGCCCTGGACGGTCACGATCGTCAACTCGAGCGGTGCTCAAGTTGCGCAGGGCTCGGGTACCGGCACCAGCGTGGACTGGACGTGGGAGGCGGCCGGCGCGCCTGCGGATCGATACACCTGGACGATCGCGGCCCCGAATGCACTGTCTGCCACCGGCTCGCTCGGCTCCGTCGCCGCCCTCGCGGTGCAGAAGGCGACCGCAGCACCGGCGGCACTCGCGCCGGGCGAGACGACGATGCTCACCTACACGTTGACCTCGGCAGCGACCGTCACCGCGACGCTCGTAGCCGCGAACGGACAGATTCTGGCGGTGCTACTGACTGCGCCCAAGCCGGCCGGGGCGCAGACACTCGCCTTCACGCCGCCGCCGGGGCTGCCCAGCGGCCAGTACTCGATCGCGATCGCCGCGATCGCCGGCGCGAAGAGCGCGACCGCGTCGGTCCCGCTCACGATCGACGACATCCTGACCGGGTTCAGCTCGACCGGTCCCACGCTGAGCTACACGTTCACGCGTGCTCCGATCGCCGCGACGTTCCAGGTGCTGCGCGACGCCGTCGTCGTGGCGGCGCCGGCGGCGCCTCCCGTCGCCGCCGGCCCGCAGACGCTCACGTGGGACGGCACGCTCTCCGACGGATCCCGCGCGCCCGACGGCACATACACGCTCGCGCTCACCGTCACCGACGACGTGACGACGTTCACGCGCACGGCGAGTCTCACTCTCGACCGGACCGCGCCCCGCATCACAGCCGTCTCGTACAAGAATTTGCGCTTCAGCATCTCGGAGCCCGCGACGCTGACGCTCGTCGTCGGGGCGCAGCGCTACACGCGCATCCTGAAGAAGGCGACGACGACGCAGTTCTGGCTCAGGACGAAGCCGGCTGCGTATCGTCTGATCGCCACCGACGCCGCCGGCAACACGGCGTCCATTCGCTACCGCAAGTAGGAGGGTCTGGCGAAACAGTGGCTGTGCCGCAGGGCCGCGCTGGGCGCCGCGCTGCGGAGTCCTCGGTCGCACCGATAGCACCACTATCGGCGCTCCCTGCGTCCTTGCAATCGCGACGCCCATCGCACCCCTGCGACGAGCACCGTTCCGCCAGACCCTCCTAACCCTCCGACCAGGCGTCGTAGCCGAGCTCGAGCTCGGCGAGAATCGCCGCCAGAAGGGGCACGCGCTCGATCTCACGGCCGGCTTCGATGCGCACGGACGTGGGCGGCTTCACAGTGTCGACCGGTAGCTCCTCGAGCGACTGGTTCACGTTCACGCCGATTCCGAGCACCACCCGGCCCGGGCTCGCCTCGGGCAGCACGCCGACGAGCTTGCGGCCTGCGACCACCACATCGTTCGGGTGCCGGAGCGTGGCGTCGATCCCGGCCTCGGCGCGGAGCGCTCGCGCGACCGCCTCGCCTGCGACGAGCGAGAGCTCAGGCCACAGCGGCATCGGGGGGGACGGCCGAAGCAGCACCGACATGAGGAGCGAGCGGCCCGGAACGTCCTCCCAACCGCGGCCGAGCCGACCGCGGCCCTCCGTTTGGTGGTCGGTCGCGACGACGGCGCCTTCGAGGTCGTCGTCGCCGAGCAGCCGCTGGGTTGACGCGCACGACTCGACGAAGCGATACGGCTTTCCGAACCGGCCGCGAAGCAGCGGCAAGACCGCCTCCGGGCTGAGATCCTGTCTCACGATGAGAACGGTGCCGCCCTGGCGCGCTGGGCGGCGCGAGGCCGCGTCCTCAGTCGCGCCGATAGCGCTGCTATCGGCGCTCCCTGCGTCCTTGCCTCGCACTCACCCATCGCGCCAGGATCGACGAGTCACATCGTGAGACAGGATCTAGATCGGACACCGCGTCTAGACTAGCCGCGTGCGTAGAGGCCGCCCGATCACGCAGGAAATACGGCGAGACCGCGGCCTCGTCTACGAGAAGCTGAGCGACCCGATCCTCGTCACCCGGGCTCGAGACGGCGATGCGCAGGCGCTCGAGGCGCTGCTCGAGCGGCATGCGCCGAAGGTCGAGCGCCTCGCGCGGCAGTTCTTGCGCGACCCCGAGGACGCGCGCGATGCGACGCAGGAGGCGCTCGCGAAGGTGTGCGTGCGGCTCGCGCAGTTCCGGGGCGGCTCGCAGTTCTCGACGTGGCTGCATCGCATCGTGGTGAACACATGCCTCGATGCGGCTGAGCGACGCAAGGCGCGCACCCACGAGCCGCTCAGCGATCTGCTCGCCTCGGACGACGACCTCGCGCACAGCGCCGGCAACGCGGAGCTTCGCCGCGAGCTGTGTGACGCGCTCGCCGGCGTCTCGCCGTCGCAGGCGCAGGTCGTGCTCCTGAAGGACGTCGCCGGCTACACGTTCGAGGAGATCGCCGACGCTGCGGGCATGCCCGTCGGAACGGCAAAGTGCCACGCGCACCGCGGCCGCGCGCGACTGAGCGAGCGACTCACAGACGTCGCATGAACGGGCGTAGGCTCAACGGGGCCCGCCAAGGTGCGGAGGCAGCGGCTTGGCCGCTGCCGGAGCGGGAATGAGCCCGTCACCGCCGTTCGGCCGCGACGTGATCGAGTCGCTGATCCCGCACCGGCCGCCGTTCCTGCTCGTCGACGAGATTCTCGAGCTCGATCCGGGCACGCGCGTCGTCGGCCGCCGTGAGATCCGGGCCGACGACTGGTGGTTCCCGGGCCACTTCCCCGAGCGGCCGGTGATGCCCGGCGTGCTCACGATCGAGGCGATCGCCCAGGCCGGCGCGGTCGCGGTGCTCGCGCACGAGGACAACGCGGGCAAGCTCCCGTTCTTCGGCGGCATCGACGATTGCCGCTTCAAGCGCATCGTCGAGCCCGGCGACCTGCTGACGCTCGAGTGCGAGTTCGTGCGCGTGCGTGGGCCGGTGGCCAAGGGCAAGGGCCGCGCGCTCGTAGGCGACGAGCTCGTGGCCGAAGCGATGCTCACCGTGTTCGTCGGCCAATGATCGGCGCCGCCCAGGAAGGGTTGAACGTCTCGATCACGGGGCTCGGCTGCAAGGTGCCCGACCGCGTCGTCACGAACGAGGACCTCACGCAGTACGTCGACACCACCGACCAGTGGATCCGCGAGCGCACGGGAATCCGCGAGCGGCGGATGGCGTCGGAGGAGGAGGCGCTGTCCGACTTGGCACTGCCTGCGTGCCGCGACGCGCTCGCCCAGGCCGGCGTCGAGGGCAAGGACGTCGATCTGCTGATCGTCGCGACCGTGACGCCCGACATGGCGTTTCCGTCGACGGGCGCTATCCTCGCCGACCAGCTCGGGGCGGTGGAAGCGGCTGCGTACGACCTCTCAGCCGGCTGCACCGGCTTCATGTATGCGCTCGCGCAGGCCTACGGGATGCTCGCCGCGGGTCTGGCCCAGCGGGCACTCGTCGTCGGCGGTGACGTCCTCTCCAGGATCCTCGACTGGACCGACCGCTCGACCCTCGTCCTCTTCGGGGACGGCGTGGGGGCGGTTGTGCTGGAGGCGGTGCCGGAGCGGGGCTTCCTGGGCTTCGAGCTCGGAGCCGACGGTGGCGGCGGCGAAAGCCTCTGGCTCCCGGGCAGCGGCTCGCGGATCTTCGACGAGTCCGAGCGGTTCGTGAAGATGAACGGCCGCGAGGTCTACAAGTTCGCAACGCGAATCCTCGTCCAGTCGGCCGAAGACGTGCTGAGCCGCTGCGGAGTCACGATCGGCGATGTCGACGTCTACGTCCCCCACCAGGCCAACATCCGCATCATCGACCACGCAACCAAGAAGCTCGGCGTCCCGTCTGAGCGGGTGGTGATCAATGTCGACCGTTACGGTAATACCTCTTCGGGCTCGATTCCGCTCGCCCTCGCCGACGCGGCGCAAGACGGACGGCTTCGGCCGGGAAAGCTCGTGCTCATGACCGGAATGGGTGCGGGACTGACGTGGGGATCGGCTTTGATTCGGTGGACGAAGGAGATGTCATGAGCAAGATCGCGTTCTGCTTCCCTGGGCAGGGATCGATCGAGGCCGGGATGGGGCGCGACATCGCCGAGGCGGTGCCCGCTGCCCAGGACGTGTTCCGGCGGGGGAGCGAGGCGTGCGGCCTCGACCTCGAGCGGCTGTGCTTCCACGCGGAGGCCGAGGAGCTCGTCGACACTGCCGTCCAGCAGCCGGCGCTCGTCGCGATGTCGCTCGCGGTCCTTGCGGCGATTCGCGACCGCGGGATCCAGCCGGACTTCGTCGTCGGCCATTCCGTGGGCGAGTTCGCCGCGATTGCGGCGGCCGACGCGCTCTCGGTCGAGGAGGCGATCGCGCTGGTTCGCGAGCGGGGTATCGCGATGGCCGAGGCGGCGAAGCAGCACCCCGGCTCGATGGCGGCGATCCTCGGGCTCGAGGACGAGGTCGTCGAGACGCTCTGCCGCCAGATCCTCGGCGTGTGGCCTGCGAACTACAACTGCCCCGGGCAGATCGTCGTGTCGGGCGAGAATCCTGCGGTCGACGAGTGCATCGAGCGCGCACAGGCGCAAGGCGCGCGACGCGCGGTGAAGCTCAAAGTCTCGGGCGCGTTCCATTCGCCCCTCGTTGCGCGCGCGGCCGACCGGCTGCGGCCGGCGATCGAGCGCGTGAAGTTCCAGGAGCCGGTGGCGCCGTTCATGTCGACCGTGACCGCGCGCCTCGAGTCGGCCCAGCGAATGGCGCCTCTGCTCGTCGACCAGCTGACGGCGCCCGTGCGGTTCACGCAGGCTGCATCCGAGCTGATGAAGGAAGGCGTGCGCACGTTCGTCGAGGTCGGTCCCGGCAACGTTCTCTCCGGCCTCGTGCGCCGGATCGACCGGACCGCGAAGGCGATCTCGGTCAACGACCTGGCGTCGCTCGACAAGTTGCACGAAGCGCTCGCCAAGACGTGAGCTTCGCCTCGCTGGAGGGCAAGACGGCGCTCGTCACCGGAGCGTCGCGCGGCATCGGCCGTGCGATTGCCGCCGAGCTCGCGTCGGCAGGTGCCGCCGTGGTGCTCGGGTATCGCTCCGGCAAGGACGAGGCGGAAGCGCTCGCGTCAGACATCGGAGCGCGCGCTGTGGAGGCAGACGTCTCGAGCCCCGGCGATGCCGCAAGGCTCGTCGAAGAGGCCGGCGACGTCGACATCCTCGTCAACAACGCCGGGCTCACGCGTGACGGTCTGCTCGCGCGGATGTCTGATGAGGACTGGCGCGTCGTGCTCGATACGAACCTCTCTTCCGTCTTCTACACCTGCCGCGCGGTCTGCCGGCCGATGATGAAGAAGCGCGCGGGCTCGATCGTGAACATCTCTTCGATCGTGGGCGTGCACGGGAACTGGGGCCAGACGAACTACGCCGCGTCGAAGGCTGGGATCATCGGCTTCACGAAGTCCCTGGCGCGCGAGTTGGGCAGTAGAAACGTCCGCGCGAACGTGGTCGCTCCGGGTTACGTGAAGACGCAGCTCACGGACGTCCTGCCGGAGGAGGCGACCCAGGCGATGCTCCAGAACACGCCGCTCGGGCGGCTCGGAGAGCCGGCGGACGTCGCAGGAGCGGTACGCTTCCTCTGCTCCGACGAGGCCGCCTTCATAACGGGCGAAGTCCTGCTCGTCGACGGCGGACTGGGGATGTAGATGAGCTCGAACGGGTCGATGAACGGACGGCGGCGGGTCGTCATCACGGGGCTGGGTGCGGTGTCACCGCTCGGCAACGACGTGGAGACGACGTGGCGCAGCCTGCTCGCGGGCGAGTCCGGCGCGGGAGAGATCACGCAGTTCGACCACACCGACTACAAGGTGCACTTCGCGTGCGAGGTGAAGGATCTCGACCCGACGAACTGGATCGACAAGAAAGACGCGCGCCGGATGGATCGGTTCGCGCACCTGGTCATCGCCGCGGCCTACCAGGCGCAAGAGGACGCGAAACTCGACATCCACGCCGAGGCGGACCGGATCGGCGCGTCGATCGCCACCGGCATCGGCGGCATCCGGTCGTTCCAGGAGTGCTACGACACGCTCATCCACAAGGGTCCCGACCGGGTGAGCCCGTTTGCGATCCCAGCCATCATCCCGAACCTCGGCGCGGGCTGGGTCTCGATCATGCTCGGCACGCGCGGCCCTCTCAGCGCGCAATGCACTGCGTGTGCAGCGTCGAACATGGCGATCGGAGACGGCCTCGACGCGATCCGTCTCGGCCGTGCCGAGGTGATGCTCTGTGGCGGCACGGAGGCGGCGGTCAACGAGGTCGGTATCGCAGGCTTTGCAGCGATGCGCGCGCTTTCGCAGCGCAACGACGATCCGACGCACGCATCCAGGCCCTTCGACGCCCGGCGCGACGGCTTCGTCATGGGCGAAGCGGGTGCGGTACTCGTGCTCGAAGAGTTCGAGCATGCGAAGGCCCGCGGGGCGAAGATCTACGCCGAGGTCGCCGGCTACGGTCTCTCGTCCGACGCGCAGCACATCACCGAGCCCGACCCCACCGGCCCCGTACGGGCGTTGGAGATGGCACTGAACGACGCCGGAGTGGGGAAGGATGGGATCGACTACATCAACGCGCATGCGACGTCGACGCCGATCGGCGACGCGTCGGAGACGAAGATGCTGAAGCTTGCGCTCGGCGAGGAGAACGCGCGCAAGACGCCGGTGTCCGGGACGAAGGGTGCGACAGGCCATTGCCTGGGCGCCGCAGGAGCGATCGAAGCGACGTTCACCGTGCTTGCGACGCGCGACGACAAGCTGCCGCCGACGATCAACTACGAGGTCGAGGATCCCGAATGCGACCTCGACTACGTGCCGAACGTCGCTCGCGACGCCGTCGTCAACACCGCCGTCTCGAACTCGTTCGGGTTCGGTGGACACAACGCGTGCGTCGTATTCAAGAAATTCGCTGAGTAGCGCCTTCCGACGCTGTCACTAGCGTTTACACCGTGGACGAGCTCATCGAGGTGCGCCGGTCTCGGCGCGCCCGGCGATGGACGTTGTCTGTTCCGTGGGGCGCGCCGACGCTCATGACGGTGCCGGCGTGGATGCCGGACGACGACATCGCGGGCATCATCGACGGACACCGGGAATGGATCGCGAGCGAGCGCGCGAAACAGCGGCCGCGCTTGCAGCTGGGACGGCAGTACGTATCGGAGGCGGAAGCGCGCCGAGCCGCGCGCGAGCTCATTGCGATGCTGATCGACGAGGAGGCGCCGGAGCTCGGAGTGAAGCCGAAGCGCGTGCAGATTCGCGACCAGCGCTCACGCTGGGGATCGTGCTCGACGCACGGCACGCTGTCGTTCAACTGGCGGCTCGTGCTCGCGCCGTTCGACGTTCTCGACTACGTCGTGGTGCACGAGTTGTGCCACCTGCGGGAGCCCAATCACTCGCGGCGCTTCTGGAAGCTCGTCGAAGCGCGCCGGCCAACCTGGCGCGCGCAGCGCGACTGGCTGCACGAGCACGGGCCCGAGCTACTAGCCTTCAGGCCGGCAGCATGAGCTTCGAAGCGCAGATCAGCGTCTCGCCCGAGCTCTCGGTGCGGCGCGGCCGCGAAGCCGTTGAGTTCTACAAGGCCGCGTTCGGAGCAAGAGAGATCTATCGCGTGGGCGGTACAGACGCGCACGAGGAGGTAGTCGCCCAGCTCTCGCTCGGCGACGCGTCCTTCTGGGTTTCGGACGAGTCGCCCCCGAACCGCCATTTCAGCCCCGAAACGTTGGGCGGAAGCACGGTGCGACTGCTGCTGGTTGTCGAGCATCCCCGCTCCGTTGTCGAGCGGGCCGTAGCGCTCGGCGCTACCGAAGTCGCTCCGGTGGAGGAGGCGCACGGGTGGCTGCTGGGGCGGATCGAAGACCCCTTCGGACATCACTGGGAGATCGGGAAGCCGTTGGCCGATTGGCCGCCTTCAGCGGCGTAGGTAGGCGTCGCTGCCGTCGATCCAATCCTGACGCGGGGGATGGAACACGTCGACGTCGAGGGTGTCCTCGAGTGCCTCGGCCTTGTGCGGAAGGTGAGGCGGAATGCAGAGCACCTCGCCGGCGCCGACATCCAGAATCTCCGACTCGTCCTCGCCGAACCAGAACCGCATGCGGCCCTCGAGGAGGTACGTGAGCTGCTCGTTGTGATGCGAGTGCTTCGGGACGACGGCGCCTTTTGCGAGGTAGACGTGCGCGATCATCATCTCCGTGCCGGTGATGAACCGGCGTCCGATGAGCGGGTTGAGCTCCTCGCGCGGGATGTCGTCCCAGCGGTGGTGAGTCACTGAATCGGCCATGTATCGTCGGAGTCTATGGACCGCTGGGCGACATTTGACTGCTACGGGACCCTCATCGACTGGAACGGGGGGATCGGTCGCGAGCTCGAGCGGCTGTTCGGCGCCGAGCAGGTTGCACGGCTCCTGCACGGGTACCACGAGGTCGAGCAGCAGCTGCAGCGCGAGCAGCCCGAGGCGAGCTATCGCGAGGTCCTCACCGTTGCGCTCGCACGGCTTGCCGAGCGAGAGGACGTCCCGCTCGCGAACGACGAGCACGACGCGCTCGCCCGGTCATTGCCGACCTGGAAGCCTTTTCCCGAGGTTCGGGAGGCGCTCGAAGACGCTCGCGCCCGCGACTGGAAGCTCGCGATCCTCTCGAACACGGACCGTGACTACATCGAGGCGTCACTCGAGCAGATCGGCGTTCCGTTCGAGCTCGCGATCGTTGCGTCGGAGATCGGGTCGTACAAGCCCCGGCGCAAGCACTGGGAGACGTTCGAAGGGCAGACGGGCGTGCCCCGCTCGTCACACGTCCACGTCGGCGCGAGCCTCTACCACGACATCGCGCCGGCGACCGAGCTCGGCTTGCCGACCGTGTGGGTCAACCGGCTCGGCGAGCACCCCAAGCCGCATCCCGACGTGGAGCTGCATTCACTGGCCGGCCTCGGCGCTGCGCTCGACTCGCTCGTCCCGGGAACGTCCGGCCCGTGAGACAGCTCACGCTCGACGACGCCGAGGCGGGCGCGGAGCTGCTCCGCGCGCTCCAGTCCGACATCGGCTACCGACCGACCGTGAGTCCGGGGGAGGTGCGCGAGTGGATGCAGTGGGGCGACCTCGCCGACGACTCGTGGGCGTTCGAGGAGGACGGGCGGTTGACCGCCTTCGGGTGGGTCTTCAGGCACGGTGAGATTGCAGAAGGCGGCGGCTTCGTTCACCCCGACGCGCGCCGCCGTGGTCTCGGAACCGAGCTCGTCGAGCGGTCCGAGGACTGGGCGCGCCGCAACAGGTTCGAGAGGCTGCATGTCAACGCCTACGGCAGAGACGACGCCGGACATGTGCTCCTCCGCGGGCGCGGCTACCGCGACGTGCGCCGGTTCTACGAGATGATCCGGGAGCTCGACGGTCCGCCCGCCGCTTCGAAGCCGCCTGACGGTATTCGGATCGCTCCGTTCGAGCTCTCTGACGTGCGGGCGCTCCACGACACGATCGTCGACGCGTTCCGCGACGAGTGGGGATTCGCGCCCATGGGCTTCGAGGAGTGGAAACGACGCCGCGTCGACGAGGCCGACACGTCGCTGTACTTCCTCGCCTGGGATGGAGACGAACCTGCCGGGGCGATCCGCTGCGAAGCGCCGACGCCCACGGACGGCTTCGTGGGCGCGCTCGGCGTGCGGGACGCATGGCGTCGGCGTGGGCTCGGCGAGGCGTTGCTGCTCCACGCGTTCAGCGAGATGCAACGCCGCGGGCTGACTGTGGTGCGGCTCGGCGTCGACTCCGAGAACCCGTCGGGTGCGACGCGTCTCTACGAGCGCGCCGGTATGTCGGTCGTTACCGAGAGTGTTGTCTACGAGAGGACGCTCACATGAGCCTGCTCCGAGCGAAGTGCCCGACGTGCAATGCATATACCGCGGTTGCGATCGGGCCGGACTACGAGTGCCACTCGTGTGGGCGGACGTTCGCGGCCGGGCTCGTGCGGGTGCCGCGCGCCTGGGGTGACGGTGGAGAGCCGATGATCGAGTCCGCGTCGCTTCCGCTCGACTACCCCGAAGCATCCGTCGTCGAGGAGGACTCGCTGCACGCGCAAACGCTTGCCGTCGCCTCGGATCTGCCCGTCCGGCCGCTCATCCTCGGCGGCTGCTGCTGCTCGCACGTCGGTGCGATCGAAGGGCTCGCGGCGCGGCACGAACGTCTCGGTGTGATCTGGTTCGACGCGCACGGCGACCTGAACACGCCCGAGTCGTCGCCGTCCGGCAACGAATGGGGAATGCCGCTGCGCATGGTGATCGACGGCGGTGCGGTGGCTGCGCAGGACGTCGCGCTCGTCGGCGCGCGCAACCTCGATCCACCCGAGGTCGACTACATCGCGGAAGCCGGCATCCACGACGACGCCGAGGCTGTGCTTGCCCGCGTCGACTGCGTGTACGTCGCACTCGACTGCGACGTCTTCGAGCCGAGCGAGATGGCCGTATTCATGCCGGAGCCGGGCGGGCCAACCGTCACGCAGGTGGAGGCGCTTCTGGGCCGGATCCGCGAGGGCGGGACCGTGGTCGGGGTCGGCCTCACCGGCCTCGCGCCGGACCGGGCGAGCATCGAGAAGCTCGAGCGGCTGACCACTGCTCTCGGCCTCTGAGCCGCAACTCCCGGCCGATGGGCCCAGTCTAAGCTAGCGCAGTGGGAAACATCGACGTCTCCGTCGAGACCAACGACAAGCCGGCTCCGCCGCCCGAGCATCCGAACACCTGTCCGAGCTGCCACTCGCACTATCGCGACGACGAGCTCGAGCTGGCGCTCTGGGTGTGTGCCCAGTGCGGGCACCACTTTCCGATGCGGGCCCAGCCGCGGATCGCGTCGCTTGCGGACGCGGGATCGTTCGTCGAAGAGGCCGCGGAGCTCCATTCCGAGGATCCACTCGGGTTTTTCGATCTGCGTCCGTACAGCGAGCGGATCGCCGAGGCCGAGATGAAGACGGGCCTTTCCGACGCCATGGTGATCGGGCAGGCGTCGCTCGACGGTCGCCAGTGCCAGCTCGCGGTCATGGACTTCTCGTTCATGGGAGGCTCGATGGGCAGTGTGGTCGGGGAGAAGCTCTCACGCGCCTGCGACTCTGCCGCCGAGCGCGGCGTGCCCCTCGTCGCCGTGACGAGCTCCGGCGGGGCGCGCATGCAGGAGGGGATCCTCTCGCTCATGCAGCTGCCGAAGACCGTCTGCGCGGTCGAGGACCTACACGATGCCGGCCAGGCGATGATCGTCGTCATGTCGCACCCGACGACGGCCGGCGTGCTCGCGAGCTTCGCCAGCCTCGGCGACGTCCTTCTCGCCGAGCCCGGCGCGCTCATCGCCTTCACCGGGCCCCGCGTCGTGCAGCAGACGACCCGTGAGAAGCTCCCGGAGGACTTCGGCCTCGCCGAGCAGAACCTCCGCTTCGGTCATCTCGACGCGATCGTTCCCCGCCGCGAGCTCCGCCCGATGCTGTCCAAGCTGCTCAGGCTGTTCGATGCCCCCGTCTGAGCACGAGCTTCGCCTGCGCGAGCGACTCAGTAGGCTCCGCAGCATGACCCTTCTCGGCGGCACGAAGCTGTCCGGCGAGCTCGAGCGGCTCCAGCGCCAGCTCGACCGCATCGAGCAGGAGTCCACCGACGAGGACATCTGGCGTTCCGTCGAGCTGGCCCGCCACGACGAGCGGCCGTACACGCTCGACTACGTCGAACGGCTGCTCGACGACTGGTTCGAGCTACACGGCGACCGCGGCCGGGCCGATGACGCCGCAATGGTCACGGGGCTCGGCAAGCTGGACGAGAGGACCGTCGCGCTCATCGGCCAGCAGAAGGGCCGCGACGCCCAGGAGCGTGTGAAGCGGCAGTTCGGGATGCCGTATCCGGAGGGCTACAACAAGGCGATGCGGGTGATGGAGCTCGCCGAGCTGCACGGATTCCCGCTCGTCTCACTCGTCGACACGCCCGGCGCCTACCCGGGAGTCGCGGCGGAGCAGCACGGCCAGGGTGGCGCGATCGCCGAGTCCCAGGCTGTGATGTCGCGGCTGACCGTCCCGACGGTGGCTTGCGTGATCGGCGAAGGCGGCTCCGGCGGGGCGGTCGCGATCGCGCTCGCCGACCGCGTCCTGATGCAGGAAAACGCGATCTACTCCGTCATCTCGCCCGAGGGGTGCGCGGCGATTCTCTGGCGCGACGGCGGCGAGAAGAAGAAGGCGGCCGCCGCCTTCAAGCCCGACGCGGCCCACTGCCTCGAGCTGGGCGTCATCGACGGGATCGTCCCCGAGCCGCCCGGCGGGGCCCATTCGGATCACGACGAGGCGGCCCGGCTTCTGGGCGAGGCGCTCCGGGAGCTCCTCGACGAGCTGGCCGATGTGCCCGGCGACGAGCTGCGACGCCGCCGGCGGGCGCGGTTCCGCTCGCTCGGCGTCTTCGCATAAGATTCCACTAGGTTTTATGAGATTTCGGCGGGCGTCCGAGGGCTCCTGTCCACAGCGTCCACAGGCTTATCCCCTGCGGGTCGCCCGGGTCGAAAACGAGGACCGTACGACTCGAGGCCGGCAAAGCCGGCCCCGAGCATCGACCCCCCGCTGAGCGGAGAAGATCAAGCCCGCTCCTTTCACACCTTCAGGCAGCCCAAACATGCTGTCGGTTTCCAGGCACTTCCAGGCGGAGAACGGTGCCCGGCGGCGTTGGCTCCGCCTGCGTGCCCGGAGCCGTTCGGGCTCGCCGGCATCCCGGGTGCGGATGGTTCCCCGGCGCGCGTGGGCGAAGGTCGGCCGAAGCTGTTGACAATAGGATTGCACAGGCCCGCTCGAGCGCAGGAAGCGCAGCAGCGCGAGGGCGTGAGGCGCTAGAAAGGCTTCGTGAGCACCCCGAAGCTCCGCGAGTACAACCGTAAGCGCGATCCGAAGCAGACTCCCGAGCCCTTCACGTCGAAGGGCAAGCGGCCGAAGGAGCCGATCTTCGTCGTGCAGCGCCATGACGCGCGCCGGCTCCACTACGACTTTCGGCTCGAGCGCAACGGCGCGCTCGCGTCGTGGGCGGTCCCGAAGGGCGTGCCGCTCGAGCCTGGGCAGCGTGTGCTCGCGGTGCACGTCGAGGATCACCCGCTCGACTATGCGACGTTCGAAGGCGAGATCCCGAAGGGCAACTACGGCGCCGGCACAGTCGAGATCTGGGACCGCGGAACGTACGAGCTCGTCGAGGAGAAGCGCGACGGCGGCCTGACGGTGCGGCTGCACGGCAAGCGCCTCGAGGGAACGTGGACGCTCGTCCCGGCGGCACTCGACGGCGATCCGAAGAACTGGCTCCTGATGCGCAAGCGCGACGAGACCGTGCGCGAAGTGCGAAACGACTACAAGCCGATGCTTGCGACGCTCGCGCAGGAGCTGCCGAAGGGGGACGAGTGGCTCTACGAGGTGAAGTGGGACGGCTATCGCGCGCTCGGCTACGTGCGCGGGGGCAAGGCGAGACTCGTCTCGCGGAACGACAACGACCTGACGGCTCGGTTCCCGGAGGTGGCGAAGGCGCTCGAGAAGGCCGCCCGTTCCCCGGAATGCGTCGTGGACGGCGAGGTGTGCGCGCTCGACGATCAGGGGCGTCCGAGCTTCTCGGCGATGCAGCAGGGCAAGCGCGAGACGCCGATCATCTACGCCGTCTTCGACGTGCTCGAGGTCGACGGCGTCACCGTGACGGACGTGCCGCTGGAGGAGCGCCGAGAGCGGCTGGAAGCCCTTCTCGACGAGCGGCAGAAGACCGTGCAGATCTCCGAGTTGTTCGAAGACGGCGAGGCGCTTTACGAGGCGGCCCTCGAGCAGGGGCTCGAAGGCGTGATGGCGAAGCGAAAGGGCTCGCGCTACCTCGAGGGCAAGCGCACGCGCGACTGGCTGAAGATCAAGACACACCAGCGCCAGGAGTTCGTCATCTGCGGCTACACGAAGGGGCAGGGGCGGCGCGAGCGCGCGTTCGGTTCGCTCGTGCTCGGGATGTATCGCGATGATGAGCTCGTGTGGGTCGGCAACTGCGGCACCGGCTTCACGGAGCGCACGATCGAGGAGCTGCTACGCAAGCTGGAGCCGCTCGTCACCGGCAAGCCGCCCTTGGCCGTCGTCCCGAAGATGCCGAAGGTGCGCAAGGGCGACGTCGTGTGGGTGAAGCCGGAGCTCGTGTGCGAGGTCGAGTTCGCCGAGTGGACGCACGACGGCCACCTCCGCGCGCCGTCTTTCCAGGGGCTGCGCGAGGACAAGTCGCCGCGCGAAGTGCACCGCGAGATTCCGGTCGAGCAGGTCGAAGGCCGCGTGAAGCTCTCGAATCTCGACAAGGTCTTCTTCCCTGACGAGGGGATCACGAAGGGCGACCTGATCGACTACTACCGTGCGGTTACGCCGGTGCTTCTGCCGCATCTCCTTGACCGGCCGTTCACGATGCGCCGCTATCCCGATGGAGCGTTCGGCAAGGCGTTCTTCCAGAAGGACGCACCCTCGCACATGCCGGAGTGGATCCCGCGGTTCCGGGTGCAGGTGTCGACGCGCGAGTCGCCGCGGCGGCTGAAATGGATCGAGGCGCCGATCGTCGACTCCGAGGACGCGCTCCTCTGGATGGTGAACATGGGCTGCATCGACATGAACGTCTGGTACTCGCGAGTCGACAAGCCCGATCGTCCCGATTTCGTGCTCTTCGACCTCGACCCGTCGCCCGACGTCGGCTTCAAAGAGACGGTGCAGGTTGCGCTGCTCGTGAAGCAGGCGCTGGACGCGCTCGGGCTCGTGTCGTTTGCGAAGACATCGAGCGCGGAGGGGATGCACGTCCTCGTGCCGGTCGAGCGCCGGTACTCGTTCGACGACACGCGCGAGTTCTCGGAGATCGTCGCGGGAGCGATCGCGCGCACGCATCGCGGGCTCGCGACGACAGAGTGGTCGAAGTCGAAGAGGCGCGGCGTGCTGATCGACTCGAATCAGAACGGAGAGGGGAAGACGATTGCATCGGCGTACTCGGTGCGGCCGCGTGCGGGGGCACCGGTGTCGACGCCGCTGCGCTGGGACGAGGTGAACGAGTCGCTCGATCCAGCGTCGTTCACGATGGGCGTCGTTCTAGAGCGAGTGCGCAGCCACGGCGATCTGTTCGAGGGCGTGCTGACGACGAAGCAGCGCCTCGACAAGGCGCTGAAGTCGCTTCGCTGACTCACGAACGCCGCCGGCCGCCGGCCGGCGCAAAGTCGTGACGGTTCCGTAACGGGGCCTGGCCCCTGCCTGTGGAAAAGTCCGCGCTCGAGAGCAAGCGCGTTCGTGTGATCCGCACGACGCGGGGGCCGGCGGAGCCACGTCCAGGGGCCAGGCCCGGTTACGGGAATGTCAGCGCTTCGTCACCTCTTCGGAGTCACGTCCCGGGGCCAGGCCCGGTTACGGGAATGTCAGCGCTTCGTCACCTCTTCGTGCCCGTTAGTTGTCGGTCGCCGCCACGATTATCGGCTCGAAGACGAAGAGATTCCGGCTGCGAGGGTCGATCGTCGCCTTCACCCAGAAGGTGCTCGCGGCCCTGAAGGTCTCGACGCGCGTGAAGTTGCCGATGGTCCGCCTTGCCCCGTGCGTTGTACGGCATGTCGCCGAACAATCCGATCGAGTACGTCTCCGGCCCTTCGCCGCCCTGTGCGATGCCCGTGTACTCGTTCACCGACGGTCGGCGACCATCCTCCACGCTCGGAGCTGCGCCGTGGGTTACGACTTGGCGAAGCGATCGTGCAAGGGTGGTGAACGTCCGGCGCTATCCGAGATGGCGGCGGAATCCACGCTGCTCTTCTAGCATCCGCGCGTGGCGAACGCTCAGGTCTCGGTCATCGGCAGCGGCGCCGAGCACATCGAACGCGCCGAGGAAGTCGGTCGCCTATTGGCAGAACGCGGCGCAACCGTCGTCACGGGCGGCCTCGGTGAGGTGATGGCGGCGGCCGCTCGTGGAGCGAAGTCGGTCGGCGGCACGACAATCGGGATCGTGCCCGGCGAGACGCGTGCCGGCGCGAACGCGTGGACGGATCACGTGGTCGTCACCGGGATAGGCCACGGGCGGAACCTCGCGGTCGTCGCGTCCGGCGACGCGGTGATCGCCGTCGGCGGGCGGTACGGGACGCTCGCCGAGATCGGCTTCGCGCTCACCCTAGGCCGCACCGTCGTCGTGCTCGAGCCGGGCTGGGAAGTCGAGGGGACGCTGCGCGCCGCGACCCCCGAGCAGGCCGTCGAGCTCGCGCTACAGCCGACTGCGTAGGAACTCGCGCTCGACCTCGCTCGGCGCCAGCCGGAGCGCCCGCTCGTAGGCGCTCCGCGCTTCGTCGGTGCGGCCGAGCCGACGCAGGAAGTCGGCCCGGGTCGAGTGCAGCAGGTAATAGTCGTCGAGCCCTTCGATCGAGTCGGCGAGTGCGAGTCCCTCCTCGGTCCCGTGAGCCATCGCTACCGCGACGGCGAGATTCAGGTCGACGACCGGCGAGGGGGCGAGCTGCGCGAGCCGCGCGTAGAGCAGCGCGATCTCGCTCCAGTCCGTCTCGTCCCCGGCGTGGAGCGACGCGATGGCCGCCTGCAGCTGATACGGGCCCGGAATCCGCAGTGCGAGCGCGCGCTCGAGAGCCGCGCGACCCTGTTCGATCTCGTCGCCGTCCCAGAGCGAGCGATCCTGGTCGTCGAGCAAGACGAGCTGCCCGCCGGGCGATATGCGTGCGTCGCGGCGTGCGTCCTGGAACAGGAGCAGTGCGTGCAGGCCGTGTACCTCGGCCTCGTCGGGCATGAGAGTCGCCAGCAGCAGCGCGAGCCTGATCGCCTCGGCGCAGAGCTCACGTCGCACCGGCGGCCCGTAGCCCGCGTTGAAGACGAGATAGATCGTCGCGAGCACCGTTCTCAGCCGCTCCGGCAGGAGATGCTCAGGCGGAATACGCAGCGGGATCCCGGCGTCTCGGATCTTCCGCTTTGCGCGCACGAGCCGCTGCGCGAGCGTCGGCTCCGGGACGATGAAGGCTCGTGCGATCTCCGGCGTCGTCAGCCCGGCGACGAGGCTGAGCGTCAGCGCGACCTGCGCGTCGGCGGCCAGGGCCGGGTGGCAGCAGGCGAAGATCAGCTCGAGACGCTCGTCGGGTATCACTGCTTCCTCGTCCTCGGGGAGTTGCTCTGCGCGCGCGAGCAGCTCCGTCTTTCGTGCGAGCGTCTGTTCGCGCCGGATCCTGTCGATCGCCCGGTTGCGCGCCGTAGCGACGATCCACGCACCCGGATTCGTGGGCGTGCCGTCACGCGGCCAGCGCTCCGCTGCGACCACGAACGCATCCTGCACCGCGTCCTCGGCGAGATCGAGATCGCCGAGGACGCGGCCGAGGATCGCGATGCAGCGCGCCCGCTCATCCCGGTAGGCACGGTCGAGGTCGTCTATTCGCGGTACTCCGCGTTGTCGTGCACCGGCCGGATCTCGACCTTTCCGTGGCGCGCAGACGGGATCCGGGCGGCCCACTCGATCGCCTCGTCGAGCGAGTCGGCTTCGATCAGGTAGTAGCCGCCGAGCGTCTCCTTCGTTTCCGCGAACGGGCCGTCGGTCACGAGTGTGTCGCCGCTCCGCACCTGCACCGTGGTGGCGGTTGTCACCGGCGCGAGCTCCTCGGACGAGATGAGCTTTTGCTGCGAGCGGAGGTCGTCGCTCAACCGGAAGTACTCCTGGTAGAGCGCGCGGAGGCCGGCCTCGTCGAACTCCTGCTCGGCGTCATCGGTGTAGATGAGGAGCATGTACTGCATCGCTACATCTCGATGATCGGGCGCACCTCGACGGAGCCTCCCATCCGGGCCGAGGGGATCTTCGCGGCGAGCTTCAGCGCGTCGTCGATCGAGTCCGCCTCGACGAGGTAGTAGCCGCCGAGCGTCTCCTTCGTCTCCGCGAACGGGCCGTCGGTGACGAGTGCCGAGCCGTTCTTGACGCGGATCGTCTTCGCCGCCTCGGTCGGCTGAAGCTGCGCGCTGTGCTTCGTCGCTTTGTCGCGGGCGACCGCGCCGAACTCCTCGTAGATGCCCTTCATCTCTTCCTCGGAGACCTCTCCGTAGGGCCAGGCCTTCGGGTCGTCGTAGACAAGCAGGATGTACTGCATGTGGTTCCTCCTCGGGTCGGGTTCGACTGTACGACGAACGGGCTAGCGCGATTTCGACATCCTGCCGAGAAGTTTCAGCGCCCCGCCCTTGTCGAGGTACTCGTTCAGGTTTCCGCACTTGGGGCTCTGGACGCAGGAGGGGCAGCCGCGTTCGCACGGGCAGCCCTCGAGCAGGCGCACCGTGTCGGCCACCCAGCCCTCGAACTGCTCGAAGCCCCGTTCGGCGATTCCGACGCCGCCCGGGTGCCCGTCGTAGATGAAGAC
>WNGE01000191.1_pt1 | contig 77173 bp, 85 predicted proteins | sample 5400651 | NCBI WGS metagenome assembly WNGE01 (sample SAMN13153370, study PRJNA577476) | soil metagenome | isolation source: 60 cm soil or saprolite under grassland replicate 2 | place: USA:California | collected 2016-06-15 | reverse complement strand
TCCTCCCGTAGGAGCGTGATCCCGTCGAAGCGGTCGCCCAGCTGCCTGCCGGCCTCCGTATAACGAGCGGAACGCTCGCTCTGCCGGACTGGCCCCTCGTCCCATTCGACGCCGAGCCAGGCGAGATCCGCGAGGATCGCGTCCTCGCCGCCCGGCACGTTGCGCTCCGGATCGGTGTCGTCGATCCGCAGGAGCATCCAGTCTCCGAAGGCACGGTTGGCAACCGCACTGAGGGCGTTGCCGACGTGGAGCGACCCGGTGGGGCTGGGGGCAAAGCGGACTCTTTTCATTCCGAGCCGAAAGTTACTGTCCCGGCGATGCGTGAGTCGTTGCTCGCCTGGTTCGAGGCCAACGGGCGTGACCTGCCGTGGCGCAGGACGCGCGACCCCTACGCGATCCTGGTCTCGGAAGTGATGCTCCAACAGACACAGGTCGACCGGGTCGTCCCGAGGTATCTGGCCTGGCTCGAACGCTGGCCGACGGTCGACGCGCTCGCCGCCGCGCGGGCGGCGGACGTGATCCGCGAGTGGCAGGGACTCGGCTACTACCGCCGCGCGCTCAACCTGCACCGCGCGGCCGGGCAGATCGCCGCCCGCGGCTGGCCCGACGACCTGACGGAGCTACCCGGCGTGGGCCGCTACACCGCCGATGCAGTGGCCCGCTTCGCCCTCGGCCGCGATGTCCTGCCGGTCGATACGAACGTCGCGCGCGTACGCGAACGCACAGGCGAAGCGTTCGACGCCCGCTGTTCGCAGGCGCTGATGGACCTCGGCGCGACGGTCTGCCTTGCCCGTGTTCCCCGCTGCGGCGTGTGTCCGCTGGCCGCGGACTGCCCCTCACGAGACCGCCGCTACGAGCCGTTGCGCAAGCAGGGGCGCTTCGAGGGCTCGTTCCGCCAGCGCCGCGCGGCGACGCTGCGCCTCGTTGCCGCCTCGGCGCGGCAAGTCGCCGATCTCGACTCCGACGCCGTGGCCGCGCTGGAACGCGACGGTCTCGTCACGGTCGAGGCCGGGCTCGTCAGCCTGCCGGCTTGACGAGGGCGACGGCCTGAGCGGCGAGTCCCTGGCCGCGGCCGGTGAAGCCGAGCTTGTCGGTCGTCGTCGCGCGGACGTTGATCCGCCCTGCGTCTGCTCCGGCCGCTTCCGCTAGGCGCTCGCGCATCTGCTCGCGAAACGGCGCGATCCGCGGCTCCTCGCCGATCAGGACGCAGTCTGCGTTGACGAGCTCCCACCCGGCCTCGCGTACCTGCGCGGCGGCGCGCCGCAGCAGATCGAGCGACGATGCGCCAGCCCACTCCGGCTCCCCCGGGGGGAACAGGGAACCGATGTCGCCCAGCCCCGCTCCGCCGAGCAGCGCGTCGATCAGGGCATGCGCGATCACGTCGCCGTCCGAATGGCCCGCGAGGCCCCGCGGCGACTCGATCGCGACCCCCCCGAGTACGAGCTGAACGCCGTCCGAGAATGCGTGCGCGTCGACACCCAACCCGATCCGCAGCTCGCTCATCCGAGCGGCTCCTGCCGGCGCTTCCGGCGATCGAAGACCGTGACCGTCTCGTAGTCCGCCGCACGAGCGAGACCGACTGCTTGATCTAGATCACGACCGACGTTCTGCGGCGCGTGCGCGTCCGAGGCGAGCGTGATCGGCACCCCCCGAGCGTGACAGGCCTCGAGCAGAGGTGGGTCGGGATAGAGCTCGCCCACGGGCTTGTGCAGGCCGGCCGACGAGACTTCGACGCAGACACCCGCGGCTTCGATCGCGTCGGCCGTCTCCTCGTACAGCCATTGGACCGCCTCCGTGTCCGGCCGCGGCCCGTGGTGCTTGACGAGGTCGGGATGAGAGAGCGAGTCGAAAAGTCCGCTCCGCGCCGCGTTCCGCAGCCAGACGAAGTAGCGCCGCCAGGCCTCGTGCGGGCCGAGCTTCTCGACCAGCCCTGGCTCCTGGTCGACCGGGAAGCCGTCGACGAAGTGGACCGAGCCGAGCAGATAGTCCCACGGATAGGGCGCGAGGACGTCCGCGGTCTCACGCTCGCGGCCGGAGAGGTAGTCGACCTCGAGCCCGAGCTTGACCGGGAGCCCTCGCTCCTTTGCCTCGATGATCGCGCCCACATAGCGGTCGAGGTCGTGGACGCAGCGCTCGAGCATGTACTGCTGGTCCCAGAGCCTGCGGGTCTGCACGAAGTAGTAGACATGCTCGGTGAAGCAGATCTCGTCGACCCCGCGCTCGGCGGCAACCTCGACGAATTTCTCCGCCGCCTCGAGCGAATGGTCGATTCGCTCCTCGGGATCGCGAAGGTGCATGTGGTAGTCGACGATCACAGGAACGACGCGACGAGCTCGAGATCGGCGGCATCCGTGACCTTCACGAGTCTCGAGTCGCCGGGCACCGTGGTGACCCGGCCTCCGCGGGCTTCCACGAGTGAGGCGCAGTCGGTCGCACCCGCGAGCTCGCCGGCGACCGCGTCGCGGAGCACAGGTGCAAGGAACGCCTGCGGGGTCTGGACCGCGACGAGCTCATCGCGCGGCAGCGTCTCGAAGATTTGTCCGCCGCGGACGCGCTTGATCGTGTCCGCGAGCGGCATTGCGGGGACGGCGCCGTCCCAGCCCTCGTTCAGCGCCGTCAGCACCCGGCCGATCACCTCGTTGGGAAGCACGGGGCGGGCCGCATCGTGGACGGCGATCACCGCCGCGTCGTCTCCCACCTCGGCGACGCCCGCGCGCACCGACTCGGCGCGCGTCTCGCCGCCGCCCACACAGGCGCTGACCTTCGCGCAACCGAGCTCCTCGGCGACGAGGATCGAGGGCTCCTCCCAGCCGGGCGGAGCCACGATCGCGATCTGGTCGATCCAGTCCGAGGCCTCGAGGCGCTCGAGGCTCTCGGCGAGGAGCGGCCGGTCGCGAAGCTTCGCGAACGCCTTCGGACGGTCCGAGCCGAGCCGCTCGCCGCGGCCCGCAGCGGCCAGAACCGCCCAAACGCTCAATGACCGGCCCCCACGGCCTCTATAGGCATCGCAAGCGACGCCTCGTGTATCTACGCGGTCGCCGCGAGCTTCGTTGTCGTCTTCTTCTTCGGGCCGCCGTTGGCCAAGACGCCGTCGAGCCACTCGGCCGCCTCGTCCTCGTCCATGTCCTTCGCGTACATCAATTCGCTGGCGAGGATCTTCTTCGCCTTGACGAACATCTGCTTTTCGCCGGTCGAAAGACCTTTCTCGTGGTCACGAAGCGAGAGGTTCCGGACCACCTCGGCGAGCTCGAAGATGTCGCCCGTCTTCATCTTGTCGCGGTTGTGCTTGAAGCGCCGGTTCCAGTTCTTCGGCATCTGGGTGCCGCCGCCAGTGAGGGCCTTCAGAACCTTGTTGACCATCTGCTCGTCGATCACCTTGCGCAGACCAACGGCATCGGCGTTCTCGGTCGGGACGTTCACCGTCATGTCGTTGTGGAGGATCTTGATCGTCATGTAGTCCCGCTTCTGTCCGAGAACTGTGCGGGATTCCTTCTTTACAACGGTGCCTGCACCGTGGTGCGGATACACCACCTTGTCGCCGACCTTGTACAAGCCGACCCTCCCCTTTCGTCGCTTACATCGCCAGAACGCCGACGGAGTCGAGCCCGTCGGCGACGCCAGCCAGTATACCTAAAGCTGCTCGAAAAGGCCACTATTTCCAGGGATTTTCGACCTCTGGCCCAAAAAGCCCTGCTCAGAGCGAACTCCTTCAGCGCTAGAGCTGGAGCCAAGGCGTCGCTCGCGATGCCGACCAAGAGGTCGTGCCGGCTTTGCCGGTGCGACCGTCTGATCCCGGCTCGTGACGAACCCGCGTCTGACATCTCTCTACAGCTGGAGGTACCGATCGACGAGGTTGTGCTCCTGCAGCCGGCGCAGACCCTCGCGGATCTCGCGCGCCCGGACCGTCCCCACCCCGTCGACTGCCTCCAGGTCCCGCTGCGAGGCCCGGATGATCCCCTCGAGCCCGGCGAGCTCGCCGACGAGGCGGTGGATCACGTTCTCGGGCAGTCGCGGGATGTGCGTGAGCACGCGGTAGCCGCGCGGCGCGACGGAGTAGTCGGGCGGATTCGTCGTCGCTGGATACCCGAGCACCGCGAGCAACTCGAACTCGAGCAGATCCTGGTAGGGCAGCTGCGCAAGCGCCTCCAGCCCTTCGCCAACGCGGTCGGCGCCGCCGTCTGCGTGGTAGTCGTAGACGATCGCGGCCTTCTCCGCGGGCACCTCACTGACGTGCTCCTCCAGCTGCATGCGAATCAGCCGCCCCTCCGAGCCGAGCTCCGTGCAGGCGCGCTCGATGTAGTCCGCCATCCGGGTCGTCAGCTCCGCCCGTTGCAGGACGACAAGGACGTCGTCGAGCATGACGGCGTTCTGAAACTCGAGCGCGGTCAGCCGCGTCAGCACCTGGTCGAGCCGCTGACGGTAGGTCTCGAGGGTGGCGAGGGCCTGGTTCGTCTTTGCGAGGACGTCCGCGATCGGGTCGAGCTGGTAGCGGCTCTCGCCGATGAAGACCGTCACCGTCTCGCGCTGCTGCGAGATCGAGACCACGAGTGCCTTCGTCTGCCTTGCGACGCGCTCGGCGGTGCGGTGCCGTGTACCCGTCTCGTTGGACGGGATCGTCGGATCAGGCATCAGCTGGACATTGGCCTGAGCGATCTTGGCGATCGCGGTGTTGACGATGATTGCGCCGTCCATCTTCGCCAGCTCGTAGAGGAGCTGCGGCGTGAAGGCCTGGTCGAGCCGGATCCCGCCAGAGAACATGAACGAGAGCTCGGAGGGCTCGCCGATCACGATCAGCGCGCCTTCCCGGGCGCGGATGATGTCGTCGATCCCCTGTCTAAGCTGCGTGCCGGGCGCGATTCGCGAGATCGCGGTCAACACATTTGGATCGATGCGCGGGTCGAGTTCTGCCGCACTGCGAGGAAAGCCCAGCGGCGCGGCGGGCCGTCGTTCGTGCCTATCTCCCCTCGGATCCGTCGACATCGAGCCCCGCCCTTATCGCCCTGCCCAGAGTCACCGCTTCGAGAATGCTTAGTTTGCCACTAGGCGTTCCGGCGGGGGCGACAACCTGCCGGAGGCCGAACTTCGCGCACTCTTCGAGCCGTCGCTCGGCCTGGGTCGCGGCGCGCAGCCGGCCCGTGAGCCCGATCTCCCCGAACGCCGCCGTCGCCTCCTTGACGGCCGCGCCCCGTGCAGCAGAGGCGATCGCAAGCGCTACGGGGAGGTCGGCGCCAGGCTCATCGATGCGAACGCCGCCGGCGACGTTGACGAAGACGTCGGCGCTGCCGAGAGCGACGCGCGCGTGTCGAGAGAGAACGGCGACGATCATCGCGAGGCGCTTCGGGTCGATCCCGGTCGCGACCCGCCGCGGCATCGCCAGGTCGGTCGGCGCCACGAGGGCCTGGATCTCGAGCAGGATCGGCCGGGTTCCCTCCAGCGCACAGGCCACGGCCGCACCGACCTCGCCTTCTGCGCCGCGTCCGAACAGCTCCGAGGGCTCGGGGACGCCGACGAGCCCGGCGCCGGTCATCTCGAACACGCCGAGCTCGTTCGTCGACCCGAAGCGGTTCTTCGCCGCACGCAGAACCCGGTGCGCGTGGTAGCGGTCGCCCTCGAACTGGAGCACGCAGTCGACGAGATGCTCGAGCACGCGCGGACCGGCGACCGTGCCGTCCTTGGTCACGTGGCCGACGAGGAAGGTCGCGACGTGAGCTTGCTTCGCAACGCGCAGGAGTCGCGCCGCCGCCTCGCGAACCTGCGCGACAGAGCCGGGAGCGGAGCCGATCTCCGACGAGTAGAGCGTCTGCACCGAGTCGATCACGCAGACCTCGGGCCGCTCGCGCTCCAGCGTCGCGCAGACGGTTTCCAGCTCCGTCTCCGCCAGGATCTCGACGTTCCCGGCGCCGCCGAGACGGGCGGCACGTAGCTTCACCTGTGCCGTCGACTCCTCGCCGGTGACGAGCAGGGCCCGCCGCTCATTCGAGATGGCCGCGAGCGCCGAGAGTAGGAGCGTCGACTTACCGACACCCGGCTCACCGCCGACGAGCACTAGCGAGGCCGGTACGAGCCCGCCCCCGAGCACTCGGTCGAGCTCCGCGACCCCGGTCGGGATGCGCTCGGCCTCGTCGGCCTCGACATCAACAAGGCGAAGTAGCGGCTTGGCAGAAGCCGTCGCCGCCGGCCCGGCGAGTTCCTCGACGAGCGTCCCGAACGCTCCGCAACCCGGGCACTTGCCGAACCAGCGCCCGGCGCTGTACCCGCATTCCGTGCACGCGTGCTGAACGGCCGTTTTCGCCACGAGGCCGAGTCTACGGACGCGGTCCGACGCCGAACGTGACGGGACTGCGACAACTCTGAATCGTTGTCGTAACAGACAACTGACGCGATTCCCATCGAACCGTACGGTCGGGAGAGTCGACAAAGGAGGCACACATGAAACGAGTTTTCGGAACGGGGGCGACCGCCGCGGCGTTGACGATCCTGACCGGAGCAGCAGCCGCGCTTGCGATCCTTGGCGTGTTCGGCGCGCACGGCGCCGTGCCGAGAACGGGGCCGCTCAGCGTCCGTGCAGGGCTGGAGAACCCGCCCGGGGCCGTCGTGCGCGGAGACGGCCTCTTCACCGGCCGAGGGGTTCGGCGCCAGCTCGGCGCGGCCGTGTCGGGCGCGATGATCGGGCCGCTCTCGCCCGTGGCCGTCGAGTCGAGCGACGGCCGGCGCGTCGCCTACAACACGTGGCAGGAGCTGAAGACGGTCGACAACGACCAGTCCTTCTCGCAGCAGGCGATCGCCGACGGCACCGCCCTCGGAACGCCTTCGCTGCGCGTGCACGACGACACCGGCAAGGACTTCCTGCTTGCCCGCGGCGCCTACTCTGCCGCGTGGCGTCACGACGGCGCGATCGCGTTCGTCAAAGGCAGCGACCCGGACTTTCGAGCCGGTCGCTCCTACACGGGCCAGGTGGTCGTTCGGTCCGACATCCACGGCCGCGATGCCGCCTGGACGAGCGAGCCTGCTCATTACGTCGTCTACGCGTGGGCGGGCGACCGGGTGCTCTTCTACCGAGTAGGTCTCGGCGAGAAGCTCGAGCTGCTCGTCGCAGACGGGCCGGGGAGTATTCGCCCCCTCGCTGACGGCAGCGCGATCGCGATCAGTCCGGACGCGACTCGCGTGGCCGTTCTCAGCCAGGACGGCATCAGCGTGCGCGTGCTCGACATCGCCACCGGCAGCGAGTTGGCGTGGCTCGACGTGACGACAGCGACGCCGCCGGTCGCCTGGCTTGCCTACTCGGGCTCATGGGTGGGAGACCACATCGTCGCGCCCGCGAGCTCCGGTCTAGCGGTGCTCCACGTCAGCTCGAGCACGCTGGAGCTCGAGCAGGTGCTCAGCCTCGACCACTCGCAATTCCCGGTCGGCGTGCAGGAGCCGCGCTTCGTCGACGCCGCCGGCAACGAGATCGCCGCGGCGGCCGACATCCCGCCGGCGACGAGCAGCGGGGGAGTCTCCTTCCTGCTGCTGTGCGACCGCATCGCCAGGACTTGCGCGCGCGGAGAGCCCGCACCGGCCCGGGAGTGGCTCCGGCTGGTCGATACCACAGCCCTCGCGGAAGGAGGCCACTGATGAAAGTCCGAGCCGCAATTGCCGCGGCGGTACTGGCCGTCACGCTGACGATTCCCGCGAACGCTTTCGCATACCGGACCTGGTTCGAGTTCGCACGCCAGTCGAATATCGCCTCGACCCTGACGATGGTGTGGCAGTACGGGACCGGCTACTACGGCACGCAAAGCTGGCGCGCGGGGTCCGGCGTCTCGACCGACGCGTGCTGGATCGGCCACGGCTGGCTGCCGACCGGCTACTACGACCTCTGGGGTCACTGGGACAACTACAACGGCGCGATCGCGGGCCGCGTGTTCTATCTCCAGAACAAGCCGTGCTGGAACGGCACTTGGCGCACGGAGCTCTTCGTCCACTCGGAGGAGACCGCGGGGCAGGGCCAGTACTGCCCGACCGCGGGCGACGATCCGTATTGCTGGGAGGGCGCGTACGACTACTACTCAAACGGCTGCATCAAGGTCTCGCGAGCGGGCTATCCGAGCGACCTACGGCTCGTTCACGACGGCTGGCACGGCAAGAGCGCCGACTACCGCCACGGTTACTTCACGATCAACAACTGGCTCTACGTCCGGAACGGCTGAGCCAACGCAGGTCCCTCTCCCCAGGGAAAGGCGAAACGGCGGCTCGAAGCCGCCGTTTCGCTGGTCCTCGTGTTCTGATCGACCAAGCCAGGCTGAAGCCTGGCAGGGGATTACTCTGATTCTTCCTCGTCCGCCGAGTCGCTGGGCTCCTCGGGCGGGACGGTGACCTTTTCCGGCGTGATCTCGCCGGGGATGACCGTGATGTCGACCTCGTCCTCGTCCTTTCGCTGGACGAGGATCGTCGAGCCGGGCTCGAGTGAGCGGCCGAGGACGAAATCCGCGAGCGGGTCCTCGATGAACCGCTGGATCGCGCGGCGCAGCGGCCGGGCGCCCATCGCCGGGTCGTAGCCCTTCTCGACCAGCAGCTCCTTCGCCTCGCTGGTGAGCTCGATCGCCACCTCGTGCTCGCCCATCTGCTCGCGCAGGCGGCGGAGCACCAGATCGACGATCGTCGTGATCTCTTCCCTCGTCAGCTTGTGGAAGACGATCACTTCGTCGATGCGGTTGAGCAGCTCGGGCCGGAAGACCTTCTTGAGCTCGCCGAGGACGCGCTCCTTCATGTCCTCGTAGGAGAGACCGCTCTCGTCGCCGATCGAGAAACCGAGCGTCTGGTTCTTCGAGATCGTGCCGGCGCCGATGTTCGAGGTCATGATCACGATCGTGTTCCGGAAGTCGACCTTGCGGCCCTGGGCGTCGGTCAGCCTCCCGTCCTCCAGGATCTGGAGCAGGATGTTGAAGACGTCGGGGTGCGCCTTCTCGATTTCATCGAGCAAGACGACCGAGTAGGGCTTGCGGCGCACAGCCTCGGTGAGCTGGCCGCCTTCGTCGTAGCCGATGTAGCCGGGCGGGGAGCCGACGAGCCGGGACACGGAGTGCTTCTCCATGTACTCGGACATGTCGACCTGGATCATCGCGTCCTCGTCGCCGAACAGGAACTCGGCGAGCGTGCGGGCGAGCTCGGTCTTGCCGACGCCTGAGGGGCCGAGGAAGATGAACGACCCGGTCGGCCGCTTCGGGTCCTTAATGCCGGCCCGAGCGCGGCGGATCGACTTGGAGACGGCGATGATCGCCTCCTCCTGGCCGATCACGCGCTTGTGGAGCTCGTCCTCCATCCGGATCAGCTTCTGCGACTCGGCCTCGGTCAGCTTGAAGACCGGGATGCCCGTCCACATCGAGACGATGTCGGCAATCTCCTCCTCACCGATCTCCGGCTGCTCCTCCGTGCCTTCCGAGTTGCGCCAGTCCTCCTCGAGCTCGCGCTTCTTCTGCGTCAGCTTGCGCTCCTTGTCGCGCAGCGACGCGGCCTTCTCGAACTCCTGGGCCTCGATCGACTCTTCCTTGTCCTTGCGCACCTTCTCGATCTCGTCCTCGAGCTCGCGGTAGCGCGGGGGCGCGCTCATCGTCTTGATCCGCATGCGAGAGGCAGCCTCGTCGATCAGGTCGATCGCCTTGTCCGGCAGATGGCGGTCCTGGATGTAGCGGTCGGCCAGCGTCGCCGAGGCCCGCAGCGCCTCGTCCGTGATCTTGCAGCGGTGGTGCGCCTCGTAGCGGTCGCGCAGGCCGCGCAGGATCTGGACGGTGTCGTCGACCGACGGCTCGTCGACGCGGATCTGCTGGAAACGCCGCTCGAGTGCGGCATCGCGCTCCAGGTACTTGCGGTACTCGTCCAGCGTGGTGGCGCCGATCGTCTGCAGCTCGCCGCGCGCGAGCGCCGGCTTCAGGATCGAAGCGGCGTCGATTGCGCCTTCGGCGGCGCCGGCGCCAACGAGGTTATGGAGCTCGTCGATGAACAGGATGATGTCGCCGCGCTGGGTGATCTCCTTCATCACCTTCTTGAGGCGCTCCTCGAACTCGCCACGGTACTTGGAACCGGCGACCAGCGCCGCGAGGTCGAGCGTGTAGATCTGCTTGCCCTTCAGGAGCTCTGGCACCTCGTTGCCGGAGATCCGGGCGGCGAGACCCTCGACGACGGCGGTCTTGCCGACGCCGGGCTCGCCGATCAGGACTGGGTTGTTCTTCGTACGGCGCGAGAGGATCTGCATCACGCGCTCGATCTCGGTCTGGCGGCCGACGACCGGGTCGAGCTTCGCCTCTGCGGCGAGCTTCGTCAGGTTGCGGCCGAACTGGTCGAGGAGCTTGGAGCTCTTCGACTTCTCGCCGGGGGCGCCGCCTGGGCCGCCCTGCTGGCGCCGGCCGGGGCCGGAAAGCATGCGGATGATCTCGTTGCGAATCTTCTCGGCGTCGGCGTCGAAGTCGAGCAAGATCCGTGCTGCGACTCCTTCGTTCTCGCGCACGAGACCGAGCAGGATGTGCTCGGTGCCGATGTAGTTGTGGCCGAGCGAGAGCGCCTCGCGGAGCGCCAGCTCCAAGACCTTCTTCGCGCGCGGAGTGAACGGGATCTGGCCGGTCGTGACCTCGTCGCCCTGGCCGACGATCCGTGCGACCTGTGCACGGACTTCCTCGACCGTGATGTCGAGCGACTCGAGGACGCGGGCCGCCAGCCCCTCCTCCTCGCGCAGCAAGCCGAGCAGGATGTGCTCGGTGCCGATGTAGTTGTGCTTCAGCGCGCGCGCCTCGTCCTGAGCCAGAACGACTACTTGGCGGGCTCTTTCGGTGAAACGTTCGAACACGTATTCCCTCTCTCGGCTTCCGGGACCCTACGCCTTAGCGTCCGCCCACTGTAGCGAACGGTTCGGGGGGCACCGTGGGGTGTGCCGGAGGGCTTTACGGATCCGTTACCAGCGCCTGTGGGGAGGGTCGGAGTCGGCGTCCAAAACGCCTGAAAATGTACGCTTCTGAGCGCTTTGCGCCCCCGTGACGCGGCCCAGCCGAAAGCCCTCGTCACCGGCGGCGCCGGCTTCATCGGCTCGCACCTCTCAGAACTGCTGCTCGACGCCGGGTGGGAGGTCTTCGTGCTCGACGACCTCTCGACCGGGGCGCGCTCGAATATCGCCCACCTCGAGGAGAGACGCGACTTCCATCTGGTCGTCGAGTCGATCCTCTCGCCGTCCGTCGTCAGCGAGCTCGTTCACAAGTGCGACGTCGTCTATCACCTCGCAGCCGCGGTCGGCGTCCGGCTGATCGTCGAGCAACCCGGGCACGCGCTGCTCACCAACGTCCAGGGCACCGAGAACGTGCTCGAGTACTGCGCTCGGTTCGGCAAGCGCGTGCTGATCGCGTCGTCGTCCGAGGTCTACGGCGACCACCGTGAAGAGAAGCCGTTGGCCGAGGACGCGCGTCGGATCTACGGACCGACCACGGCGCGCCGCTGGGCCTACGCCGACTCGAAGGCGATGGACGAGTTCCTCGCGCTGGCTCTGCACGAGGAGCGCGGCCTCGACTGCGTGATCGTCCGGCTGTTCAACACGGTCGGATCGAGGCAGAGCGGCCAGTACGGGATGGTGATTCCGCGGATGGTTGAGCGGGCGCTCGCGGGCGAGCCGATCGAGATCCACGGCGACGGCACCCAGACGCGCTGCTTCTGCCACGTGGCCGACGCGATCCGCGCGCTACACGGCTTGCTGGAGGACGGCTCGACGACCGGCGAGATCTTCAATGTCGGCTCGACCGAGAGCATCCGCATCCGCGACCTCGCCGACCGGATCAGGGCCGCGGCGGGCAGCGACTCCGAGCTCGTCTTCGTGCCGTACGACGACATCTACCGGCACGGGATTGTCGAGGAGATGCTCCATCGCATCCCTTCGATCGACAAGGTCGGCGCTGCAATCGGCTGGGCACCCACGTTCACGCTCGACGACATCCTCGCCGACGTGATCGAGACTTCCAGGCGCACCGCCGGGCCCGTCGACCTAGGCGCGGTCTAGTAGCGCTCGCGGAGCGCGGGAAAGAGAACCACGTCGCGGATGTTGTCGCGGCCCGCCAGGACCATCGTCAGCCGGTCGACGCCCAGCCCGACCCCACCCGTCGGCGGCATCCCGTAGGCGAGCGCCTCGACGTAATCGGGGTCGCCCGGCTCGCCCCCCACTTCGGCGGCCTGCTGCTCGAAGCGCTCGGCCTGCTCGGCGGGGTCGTTGAGCTCGGAGAACGCGTTGCCGAGCTCCGTGCCGCCGACGAAGTACTCGAACCGCTCGACGATCGCGGGATCCTCGTCGGTCGTGCGGGCGAAGGGCGAGAGCTCGACGGGGTAATCGTGCAGGAATGTCGGTTCGATCAGGGCCGGCTCGACGAAGTGGCTGAGCGCATGGTCGACGAGTTGAGCCCAGCTCGTGTCGTGCGAGGTGTCGACCCCGCGCTCGTTCAGGCGCGAGCGCAGCTCGCCGGGATCGCGGGTCCAGAGCCCTTCCCCCGCGAGCGCGTCGACGAGCTTGATGCGGCGCCAGGGGGCCTTTAGGTCGACCTCGTGCCCGCGGTACGTGACCTTCGTGCCGCCCGTCGTTTCCCGGGACACGCTCTCGATCAGCTGCTCGACCCGCTCCATCTGGTCGCGGTAGTCGGTGTAGGCCTCGTACCACTCGAGCATCGTGAACTCGGGGACGTGCTTGTAGGACAGGCCTTCGTTGCGGAAGTCCTTGCCGAGCTCATAGACCTTCTCCAACCCGCCGACGATCAGCCGCTTGAGGTAGAGCTCGGTCGCGATCCGCAGGAAGTAGTCGGCGTCGAGCGCGTTGTAGTGGGTCACGAAGGGCTCCGCGAACCCGCCTCCGTAACGCGGCTGCAGAACCGGCGTCTCGACCTCGAGGAAGCCCTGGTCGTCGAGGTGGCGCCGGACAGCCGCCACGATGCGGGTGCGCAACTCGAAGTCCGCACGTGTCTCCTCGTTCATCAGCAGGTCGAGGTAGCGCTGGCGGTAGCGCGTCTCGACGTCCGTGACCCCATGAAACGTGTCCGGCAGGGGCCGCTGGATCTTCGCGAGCAGCTCGAGCTCGTCGACAGCGATCGAGGGCTCGCCTCTCTTCGCGCGCGCCGGCGAGCCGGTGACGCCGACGATGTCGCCCAGGTCGAGGTCGATCGGGCCGGTGCGGCTCGTGTCGCAAAGCAGCTGGATGCGTCCAGAGCGGTCGACGAGGTCGAGGAAGACGAGCTTCCCCATCTCCCGGCGGCCGACCACTCGCCCGGAGACCCGTCGTTTGTCGTCGGCCTCGGCGCCCGGCTCGAGCAGCTCGGCCTCGGCGCGGACCGAGGCGATCTCGTCCCGGTCCTGAAAACGCTTGGGCAAGCTCATCGCCGGGCGAGCCTAACGAGCCTGCCGTTGCGACGGTTTTGGCTCGAACCCGTGGCACACCCGTCGTCCTTTCCGAAATAGGATCGAACGTGGGCGGGCGTGGTGGGAACCCTGGTTCTCGCGCGTGAACCTTTAGCGTCACGCCGCGATGGGCTCTAGGCCGGTTCCGTTCATCGACGGTCACAACGACGTTCTGCTGGAGCTCCACCTCGCGGGTGAGGGAGCCAGGCCGTTCCTCGCGAGACGCTCGGAAGGCCATCTCGATCTCGGGCGTGCACGCGAAGGGGGGTTCGCGGCCGGCTTCTTCGCCGTCTTTGTCCTACCGGAGACCGAGGAGGGGCGCGCCGCAACGCAGATCCCGGATCGCAGGCCGCCATACGCGCTGCCGCTTGCGGGGTCGGTCCCGACCGATTACGCCGTCCGCGAAGCCGGAACGATGATCGACCTGCTCGACGAGCTCGCCGAGAGCGGCGAGGTGTGCCTGGCACGCTCGTCCGCCGATGTCCAGGCGGCGCTTGACGGCGGCCCGCTTGCTGCGATCCTGCATCTCGAAGGCGCCGAGCCGGTCGAGCCGGAGCTCGGGAACCTTGCAGAGCTCTACGAGCGCGGGCTGCGTTCCATCGGCCTCGTCTGGAGCCGGCCGAACGCGTTCGCAGAAGGCGTGCCCTTCCGCTTTCCGTCCACGCCCGACATCGGCGACGGACTGACAGAGGCCGGTCGCCGTCTCGTGGCCGAGTGCAACAGGCTCGGGATCCTGATCGACCTCGCGCACCTGAACGAGCGCGGCTTCTGGGATGTCGCGGCGGTGTCGGCGGCGCCGCTGGTCGCCAGCCACTCGAACGTGTATGCACTCTCGGCGAACTCGCGGAACCTCACAGACGCGCAGCTCGACCAGATCGGCCGCTCAGGCGGCATCGTCGGCGTTACCTATCACGCCGGCATGCTGACCGAGGTAGGCGGCGTCGATCCCGACGTTCCGCTCGCGCGGGTGGTCGACCATGTGGACTACGTCGTGGCCAGGATCGGCATCGACCACGTCGGCTTCGGCTCGGATTTCGACGGCGCCACGGTGCCGACCGAGCTCGGCGACGCGTCCGGCCTGCCGCGCGTCGCCGCATCCTTGCGCGACCGGGGCTACGGCGACGACGAAGTGGCCAAGCTTGCACATGGCAACTGGCTGCGCGTGCTTGACGAAACCTGGGCCTAGGAGGGTTTGCATCGTGGCGGAGGCGGGCTTTACCCGGCTCCGCTCACAACGGCCGTTCGAAGGAGACGCCGCGTGAAGTCGTCATGGCGCGCCGAAGGCGTGCCGGACTTCACGCGGCCTTGATTTCCAGGATCTTGTACTTCATCGAGCCGCGAGGGGCGGTCACCTCGACCGTCTCGCCCTTCTTGTGGCCGATGATCGCCTTGCCGACCGGCGACTCGTTCGACAACTTGTTCTGCGCCGGGTTCGCCTCGGCTGAGCCGACGATGTAGTACTCGACCGTCTGCTTGGCCGTGACGTCGCGCAGTTTCACCTTCGAGCCGACCGAGACGACGTCCTTGGCGACGTCTTTCTTGTTGATCACCTTCGCGTCTCGGAGCCGTTCCTCGAGCAACGCGATCCGGTGCTCGAGCAGCGCCTGCTCGTTCTTGGCGTCGTCATATTCGGCGTTCTCGGCAATGTCGCCGAACTCGCGCGCGATCCGGATCCGGTCCGCAACCTCGCGCCGCTTGTCGTTTGAGAGGTACTCGATCTCCTCTTGGAGCTTCTTGTATCCCTCTGGAGTAAGGATGACTTCCTTCACAACTTGCCCTTTCCGAAAGAAAAGCGCGGCGCTATCGCGCCGTCGCGGGCGCGAATAGTAGCTATACAGTCAGGCAGTCGCAACAGCAGTGACATTTAGGATTTCCGCTCTATGCAGGTAAATCTTCACGAGACGTGGCACATCGGGCCGGTGGAGATCCCCAGCCGCCTGGTTCTGGCGCCGATGGCAGGCGTCAGCGTGCAGGCGTTTCGGCGCCAGGGACGGCGATTTGGCGCCGGGCTCGTCTGCTCCGAGATGGTCTCGTGCGCCGGCCTGCAGCACGGAAACGAGCGCACTCTGGGCTATCTGCGCATCGCAGCCGACGAGCGCCCCTTGGCGGTGCAGATCTTCGGCTCCGATCCGAGAGTGATGGCGGAGGCCGCCGCGATGGTCGAGGAAGCCGGCGCGGACATCGTCGACATCAACTTCGGCTGCCCGGTCAAGAAGGTGACAAAGACCGGAGCCGGGGCGACGCTGCTCGACGAGCCCGATCGGGCCTGCCGAGTCGTCGAGGCCGTGGCTTCGGCCGTTTCGGTGCCGGTGACCGTCAAGCTGCGGCGCGGGCTCGAGAACGGCTCGCGGGCGTGCCTGTCGGTGGCGCCGCGGCTGGTCGATGCCGGCGCGGCTTCCCTGACGCTGCATCCACGCTCGGCCAAGCAGATGTACACGGGCGCCGCCGACCACACCCTGACCGCCGAGCTCGTCTCGCTCGTGGACGTGCCCGTGGTCGCTTCCGGCGACATCACCTCGCGCGCGCGGGCGCAGGCCGTGCTGGCCACGACAGGCGCGGCGGCCGTCATGGTCGGCCGCGCCGCGCAGGGGAACCCGTGGGCGTTGCAGGAGATCCTCGAGGGCGACGGAGCCGAGCCCTCGCACGAGGAAGTCGTCGCCGAGCTGGTTCTGTTCATGCGCGAGACCGTCCGCGAGCTCGGTGAGCACCGGGCGACCGGATTCCTGAAGAAGTTCTACGGCTGGTACCTCGGCGGTGGGCGCTTCCCGCGCGCGTTCAAGGCCGAGCTGACGCAGCTGCCGACGATCGCAGAGGTCGAGGCCCGCCTCTTCGCCGCGGTTCCGGGAGCTCGTTTTCCGCTTGCACGACTGGAAGAGGAGCTGCCGCAAGGCGACGAGGTCCTCCTGGACCTGCCGATCTCGATCTACGGCGGCGGCTGACCAGAAAGAGCGTCGCCGTCTCTAGGCGACGGGAAGGGACTGTCCCGAACGGGACTGTCCCCAAAAACGGTTCTAAGGTCGTTGCCGTTTCAGGGACAGTCCCCTGGCGGGGACAGTCCCCAAGCGTTACGTTCCCAGACCAGCCTTAGCCCCTCGAGCGTCAGGAACGGATCGACGCGGTCGATCGTCTTCGCATGCGGGGCGATCAGCTCGGCGAGGCCACCGGTGGCGATGACGGGCGCCGCCTCGTCGCCGAGCTCGGCTCGGATTCGCTCGACGATGCCGTCCACTTGGCCGGCGAAGCCGTAGACGAGGCCCGAGCGCAAGGCTGACTCGGTCGTCTTGCCGATCGCCGTCTCGGGCGCCACGAAGTCGACCTTGACCAGCCGGGCCGCGCGCTCGAACAAGGCATCCATCGAGACCTCGATCCCGGGTGCGAGGATTCCGCCGACGTACTCGCCTGCGGGCGAGACGACGTCGAAGTTCGTCGAGGTGCCGAAGTCGACGACGATCGAGGGCGCGCCGTAGCGCTCCCTCGCCGCGACCGCGTTCGCGATCCGGTCGGGGCCGACCTCTCGCGGATCGTCGTAGCGAATCGGGATTCCGGTCTTCGTCCCGGGGCCAAGAACGAGCAGCCAGACTCCCGCAGACGCGGCCAGCTCCTCGTAAGAGCGGATCAGCGCCGGGACGGTCGAGGCGAGACAGATTCCCTCGAGCGATGTGAGGTCGAGCAGACCGCCGAGGAAAAGCCCCAGCTCGTCACCCGTTCGCTGAGGTTCCGTGGCGAGCCGCCAGCGTCGAGTCAGCTCGCCGCCCTCGAACAGTCCGAGCGCTGTTTGCGTGTTTCCGACGTCGACTGCGAGCAGGCCGGTCATAGAAAAAGCGAGGCTATCCCACTAGAGTCGCAGGGCAGATGGCTCTCCTGCGCGTGCGTCGACGGCGCCGGCGGACGCGTCCGCTCCAGGAAGCGGAGGCGTACGCACGCTGCCACGGCGACAGAGGCAACGACGTCAAGCTCGTCCGCCTGCCTCCGCGGCGTCCGCGCTACCTGTCGATCCTTAGTACCGGCGAAGAGTTGCGGCAGCGCTTCGAGGAGCGCCTGAACCAGCGGGAGCGCGAGGCTTCTTAGGTGGACTCGTCGTCGGAGGGCAGTGGCTCGCCGATCCGCTCGGCGAGATCCTCGGCCGTGAGGCTGGGCTCGTCGCCCTCGCCGCGGAGCTCCTCGACGGTCACATCGCTCGAGGTGTAGACCTCCGCCCGGGGGATGATCCGCGTCGGGCGGTTCTTGTCCCAGACCCACACATCTTCCATCCGCAGGTGGAAGAACGGGTAGCTGGGCTGCGGAACGTATTGAAGATCGAGCTTGTTGCAGAGATACGTGGCGTCCTGCGTCAGCACGCAGTAGCGAAACAGTCCGAAGACCGCCGAGTACTCCTTCTTGAGCGTGAGCTCGAGCTCGGCCTCGAACTCGTCGAGCTCGTCGATGTGCGACATGAGGCGGTCATTCTAGCTCTGCGAGCAATGCCGACACAGGGCCGCGGCCGGGGACGACGAGGCCCGGATCGAGCTCCGCCAGCGGCTCCAGGACGAAGCGCCGCTCGTGCAGCCGGGGATGTGGAACCTCGAGCGCGTCCTCGTCGATCGTCTCGTCACCGTAGAGCAGCAGGTCGAGATCGATCGTGCGCGGTCCGTAGCGGGGGCCTTGGCCCCGGACGCGGCCGAGCTCGCGCTCGATCTCCAGCAGCAGGTCCAGCAGCTCGCGCGGCGACCGGGTCGTCGCCAGGCTCGCCGCCGCGTTGAGAAAGCGCGGTTGATCCTTGTAGCCGACCGGGTCCGTCTCGATCGGAAGAGTCGAGCGCAGGAGCGACGTCCGCTCGTCCTCGTCGATCCGGCGGAGGGCGGCCGCGATCGTCCTTTCGCGCTCACCCAGATTCGCGCCGAGTCCGATGTAGGCAATTGTGCTTTCCTTCGGTGGCTTGAACGGTCGACTCTTGACCATCGGGGTCATTCTCGCCGCCCTCGCGATCGCCCCGGTTGCGGGTGCGAGGGGGTTCGCGCATCCTGCAGCGGGGAGCGCGACGCCGGCGCCTCGCCCGGGAGCGCCCGTGCTCGTTCAGCTCTCCGACCCCGGTGGAGGCCTCTCCCCGGATCTTCGCGCTGCAAATGCGCGCCTCGTCTCGCCCGGGCTGAACGTCTGGCGGGTTCCTGGAGCTCACGCGCAGAGCGTCGTTGCGGCGTTACGCAGAGAGAGTCTGCTTGCGCACGTCGAGGCCGACCGCCGGCTGATCCCCTTCACGCACCTCAGTTCGAACGACCCATTGGTTCCGAACGAGTGGTGGATCCATGACGTCGGCGACGACCAGGTCGAGCCGCCGGCTGCAGGCGTGCCGGTCACGGTCATCGACACCGGTCTCGATCTGACACATCCGGAGTTCAGCACGCGGCCGAACACGACTGCGCTGAACACCCAGACGGTCGTCTCGAGCGACGACATCCACGGAACGGCCGTGAGCTCGGTCGTCGGCGCGCCGTCGAATGGAGTCGGCCTGGTCGGCATGTACCCCCAGGCGGCCCTCCAGGAGTGGGACTTCAGCGACGGATCGCTCTCCGAGATTCTTGCCGGCCTCGACGCAGCGACCAAGCGCGGGCGGAGCGTGATCAACATCAGCGGCGGTTTCCTCGGGTTCGATTCGCTGCTCGAACAAGGAGTCGACCGGGCCCTGCGCCGGGGCGCGATCGTGGTGGCCGCGGTCGGCAACGACCGGCAGTCGGGCAACCGCAGCTTCGTGCCGGCGAGCCTGCCGCACGTCCTCACGGTGGGAGCGACCGACCAGAGCGACCGCTTCGCGTTCTTCTCCAACCGCTCGAGCGCGCTCGATCTCGCCGCGCCCGGCGTTTCAATCCCGGTGGCGGTGCCGACCTTCTTCAACGCGAGCGGCTTCGCGAGCTTCGACGGCACGAGCTTCTCGGCGCCTCTGGTCGCCGGGGCGGCCGCCTGGGTCTGGACGGTCAGACCCGACCTCGACCCGACCCAGCTCGAGGACGTCATGCGCAACTCGGCGAGGGACGTGGGCCCGAAGGGCTGGGACGCCGATACGGGTTTCGGCATCCTTTCGATCCCCGCAGCGCTCGCGGCGAAAATTCCCGCGAAGGACCCACAGGAGCCGAACGACGACATCAACCTCGTGCGTCCGCACGCCGTCACCGCGAGCGGGACGCGCCTCACCACTCCGGCTCGCCTGCAGGCGAGCCTGGACGTGACCGAGGATCCGGAGGACGTCTACCGCGTCTGGGTCCCGGCCCACAACCGAATCTCCGCCAGCACGCGCAGCGGGGCGAATGTCAACGTCGCGCTCTGGGGCCCCAAGACCCGGACCGTCTACGAGCGGGGCAGCGCGCTGAAGCGTGACCTGCTCGCCTACAGCCAGCGTTCGGGCAGCCGCCCGGAGACAGTCCGCGGCCGCAATACGACGCGCGTCGGCGCTTTCTACTACGTGGACGCGTTCCTCGGCAAGCGGGTCAGCGCGGCCTCGTACTCGCTCAAGGTCTCCGTCTCTCGACGGTAGCGGCGGTCCACTCGACCGGCGCTTCCAGTCGCACGGCGGGCTTGCGGACGCGAACCCGCGCGGCCTCGAGCTCGAAGCGGGCGACCAGCGCGTCGGCCACTGCCGCCGCCATGGCCTCGAGTAGCTGGAACTGCCGGCCCGCCGAGATCTCCTGCACGCAGCGAACCACGTCGCGGTAGTCGACCGTCGCCTCGAGGCGGTCTGAGGTCGCCTCCTCCGGAACCTCGAGCCACAGGTCGTAGAGGAACGGCTGAGGCTCGCGCCTTTCCTCCTCCTCGACCCCGTGCGCTCCCGCGACCTCGAGGCCGTAGAGCTCGACAATGACGCTCATCGCCTGACGATCGCCCGGGCGGCCGTTAGCGCCTCGACGTGCTCGCGCACATCGTGCACGCGGAAGATCGAGGCGCCGCGCTCGTAGGCGAGGACTGCCGCTCCGACGCTGGCCGCGGTGGTTCCGGTCTTCGCGTCGGGATCGCCCATGATCTTGCCGAGCGAGCTCTTGCGCGAGATCCCGACGAGAATCGGGCGCCCCAGGGCCGTCAGCTCGTCGAGCCGCCGCAGGAGCTCGAAGTTGTGCTCGACGGTCTTGCCGAAGCCGATGCCCGGGTCGAGGCAGATCGACTCCTCACGAATCCCCTGGGAGACCGCAAAGGTGAGCCGGTCGGCGAGAAACCGGACGACCTCCGCAACGAGGTCCTCGTATCGCGGGTCGGCCTGCATCGTCCTCGGCTCGCCCTGCATGTGCATCAGGCAAAGGTAGGCGTCGTGCTCGGCGACGACGCCTGCGAGCTCCGGGTCGCCGCGCAGTGCGGTGACGTCGTTCACGAACTCGGCCCCGAGGTCGAGCGCCCTCGCTGCCACCTCTGATTTCGCGGTGTCGATCGAGACGGGAAGGCCCTGGAGCGCCTCCAGCACCGGCACCACGCGGCGTAGCTCCTCTTCGGTCGTGACACGTTCGGCGCCTGGCCGCGTCGACTCCCCGCCGACGTCGACGATCGCCGCGCCTTCGGCCAGCAGCCGCCTCGCGGAGGCCGCTGCGTCGCCGGGATCGAAGTTGACGCCGCCGTCCGAGAAGGAATCAGGAGTGACGTTGACGACGCCCATCACGGAAGGGCGCGGAAATCGCTGCTCGAGAGGCAGGCTCACGATGGCAGCGTAGTCCCCCAGGTCCCAAAGCTAGATTGGCCGCATGGGGGCCGTAGAGGTACGTCGCCCCGCGGCGTGGCGTTTCGTGCGCGCGATCGTCCGTTCACAGGCCGGCGGTGTCGTCGGCGCGGTCCTCTCCGGGCTGCTGTGGCAGACCGGAGCGATCGCGGCGCCGCTGATCGTCAGCTACACGATCGACCACGGAATCGTGCCACGCGACCGCCACACGCTCGTGGTCTGGCTGCTGGCGCTGCTCGGAGTCGGGCTGCTCGAGGTGGTCGCGGGCGGCATGCGCCACATCTACGCGATCCGCAACCGCTCCGCAGCCGACGCGCGGGTTCGCGACGCGATCTTCGCGCACGCGCTCCGGCTCGACGCCTCCTACCACGACCGCGTCGGCCCGGGCGAGCTGATGAGCCGCGCCTCCTCGGATTCGGAGCACGTCGCCCGGATGATGGACGCGATCGGCCACACGATCGGCTACGCGCTCACCGTCGTCGCGGTCTCGATCGTGATGCTCGTCGTGGACGCGAAGCTGGCGCTGCTCGTACTGCTGCCGCTCCCGTTCGTCAGCGTCGTCGCCTGGCTGTACTCGCGGCGCTACGACGAGCGCACGCGGCGGCTGCAAGAAGCTTGGGCTGGCGCTGCGACGCTGGTCGAGGAGTCGGTCAGCGGCATCCGCGTCGTCAAGGGTCTCGGCGCCGGGGGCGCGCTCTCCGGCCGCTTTCGGAGGCGCAGCGATGAGATCGTGGGCCGCGCGCTCGACGTGGCGCGACTGGATGCCGTCTTCAATCCGGCGCTCGAGGTGCTGCCGCTGATTGGGATCGCCGCGGTCCTCTGGGTCGGCGGCAGGCAGATGATCTCAGGCGACCTCAGCCTCGGCCTGTTTGTGGCGTTCAATGCCTACGTCGTCATGCTTGTCTGGCCGCTCCGCGTGCTCGGCCAGCGGGTGTCGACCCTCCAGAAGGCGCTTGCCGCCAGCGCGCGGATCACGGAGGTGCTCGAGACCGAGCCCAGGCTGCGTGAGCCGCGGCATCCGCAGGAGCTCGACCAGCCTGTCCGAGGCGAGGTGCAGCTGGAGAACGTGCGGTTCGGCCACGAGGGCGACCGCCCGATCCTCGATGGGCTCGATCTCGAGCTGCGCGCGGGCGAGTCGGTCGCGCTAGTCGGCGCGACAGGCTCCGGCAAGAGCACGGTCGCCGGCCTCCTCGCGCGGCTCTACGACCCGGACGGCGGCCGCGTCCTCCTCGACGGCCATGACGTGCGTGAGCTCCGGCTCGCCGATGTGCGGCAGGCGGTCGCGCTCGTCTTCGAAGAGACCTTCCTGTTCACCGAGAGTGTGCGGGAGAACATCCGCTTCGGCCGTCCGGACGCCGACGATCAAGCGGTTGCTCGCGCCGCCGCGCTGGCCGGTGCGGGGGAGTTCATCGCGGCACTCCCGGACGGGTACGAGACGGTGCTCGGCGAGCGGGGCTTCTCGCTGTCCGGCGGACAGCGCCAGCGGATCGCGATCGCGCGCGCAATCCTCGCGGATCCGGCGGTGCTCGTCCTCGACGATGCGACCTCCGCCGTCGACGCGACGAAGGAGCACGAGATCCGCGCCGCCCTCGCGAAGGTGATGCGCGGCCGGACGACCCTCGTGATCGCGCACCGGCCGGCGACGATCGCGCTGGCCGATCGCGTCGCGGTGCTCGAGAACGGTCGGATCGTCGAGGAAGGCACGCACGCGGAGCTCGTTGCCAGGTCGGCGCGCTACCGCGAGCTGCTCGCGCTCGAGAGCGAGGCGGCGTGAACGAACGCGCGTCGTTGCGGGAGGTTTGGGCGGTTGCGCGCCCCTTGATCCGACCGGTGCGGGCCCGTTACCTCGGCGCGGCCGCGGCGGTGATCGCCTCGACCTTGATCACGCTGTCCGGCCCTGCGCTCGTCCGCTACGCCATCGACTCCGGGATCTCGAAGCCCGCGCGCGGCCCGCTCGATGCTGCGGCGATCGCTTTCCTCCTTCTCGCCGCGGCGAAGCCCTTCGTCTCCGCGCTCAGACGCTACTCGCGGCGAGCGCCGGCGAACGCTTTCTCGGCTCCTTGCGGACGGAGGCGTTCGACAAGCTCCAGGCACTCCCGCTCGGCTTCTTCGAGCGCGAACGCGCCGGCGTGCTTCTTTCACGGCTGACCTCGGACGTCCAGTCGTTGACCGAGTTCATCCGCGAAGCGCTGATCGAGGTCGTCGGCAGCGGCCTGCAGATCGCGCTGACCGTGGTGGCGCTCGTGATCCTCTCGCCGACCCTGGCGGCCGTCTCGCTGGTGGCGCTGCCGATCCTGATCGCGTCGAGCTGGACGTTCCACCACAGCGCAGGCCGCGTCTACCACGCAATCCGTGACCGAGTTGCCGAGACGTTGACGGCCTTGCAGGAAGGCCTGGCCGGCGTGCGCGTCGTGCAGGCGTTCCGCCGTGAGCGGCGAACGCTCGAGGCCTACAACCCGCACAGCCAGGCGCAGGTCCACGCATGGCGTCGCGCCTCGTTCGTGAACATCCGCCTCTTCACGATGATCCCGCTCGCGCAGACGGCGGCGCTGCTCGCCGTCCTACTCGTCGCCGCGTCGATGTATCGCCACGGGTCGATCTCGAAGGGGACGATCGCCGCCTACGTCCTCTACCTGGTGCAGCTGTTCGACCCGGTCGCCCGCTTCAGCGAGTGGCTCGGCGAGTTCCGCCAAGGCCTCGCCGCGCTCGGGAAGATCGTCGGCCTGCTGCAGACGCCGAACGCGATCGTCGAGCGCGGCGGAGCGGTCGACCTCCCGCGCAGCGGAACACTCGCGCTGCACGACGTCACGTTCGGCTACGACGAAGAACGGCCGGTCGTTCACGGCGTGACGGTCGAGCTCGAGGCCGGCGAGCACGTCGCGCTCGTCGGCGCGACCGGAGCGGGCAAGTCGACCCTGGCGAAGCTGCTGACGCGCCAGTACGACCCTCAGCGCGGTGCGATCACGTTCGGCGGCGTCGACCTGCGCGACGCAACGCTCGATTCCCTGCACCGGCGGATCGTGATGCTGCCCCAGGAAGGCCACTTGTTCAGCGGCACGATCGCCGACAACGTCCGCCTGGCCGACCCGGACGCCTCCGACGAGCAGGTCGTGCGCGCGCTGAACCGAATCGGCGCTCTGGAGCGCTTCGAGTCGCTGCCCGAGGGGCTGCAAACGGACGTCCAGACGCGAGGCCTGCGGCTCTCCGCGGGCGAGCGCCAGCTCGTCGGCATCGCCCGCGTCGCGCTGGCGGACCCGGCTGTGATCGTCCTGGACGAAGCGACCTCGAGCCTCGACCCGGCGACCGAGGCCGCGGTCGAGCGCGCGCTCGCAGCGGTCGCCGCGGGCCGAACGGTCGTTACGATCGCGCACCGCCTCTCGACCGCCGAGCGCGCCGACCGCGTCGTCGTGATGGAGCACGGCCGCGCCGTCGAGGTGGCATCCCACGAAGAGCTCGTCGAACAGGGCGAGCGCTACGCGAAGCTGTGGGCGTCTTGGCAGGCCGGCCTCGAGCTCACGGCTTGACGGCCTTCAGGTACGCCGTCGCCATCCGCCAGATCCCACGGCCTTCCTCGACGAGCGGGCGGAGGTGCTCAGCGAATTCCTCTTGCTCCGCCGGACTCAGCACCTCGTCCATCGCCTGGGCGATTGTCGGGATCTTCGGATTGCCGGAGCTGTTGAGAAACGCCGCCCACGACTTCGGATCGGTCCATTTGACCTCCGCCTGAAGCTCGAGGTCGATGGGAAAGAACCCGGCCTCCTCCGCGAACCGGATCAGATCGCGCTCGTCGAAATCGAGCATCGGATCGGTCGGCGGCTGGATCGCCTCGTAGACCCCTTCGACTCGCTCGGCCAGGTCGTGGAGTCCGTCGCTCGGATAGCCCCAGAAGCCCTGACGGCGTTCATGTGTGCCGAAGCGGTTGATCGGCTCGAACAGCGACACCCTGCCGCCCGGCCGAAGCACGCGAAAGAACTCACGGAAGGCCTCTTCCTTCTCGACGACGTAGATCAGCACCGACCGGGTCGTGACGACGTCGACGCTTCCGTCCGCCACGCCGGCAAGCTCGCGCGCAGGAGCCTCGACGAAGCTGCACCGGTCCGAGAGCCCGAGCGCGTCCGCCGTCTCGCGGCAGAAATCGAGCAGGTCCTGCGAGATATCCGAGAAAACGACGTGCGCCGCGCCGCGATCGAGCGCGCCGAAGCCGATCAATCCCTCGCCGCAACCGACGTCGAGCAGGCTCTCACCTGCTGCGAACTCCGCGCGGTCGAGCACCTTGTCGCGGACACCGGCGAGGTGCCCGAGCATCTCGCGCAGCACCTCCGGATCGCCGCCGTGGCGATGCTGAGCCAGCCACTCCGCCCAGATGTCTCGGGTGGGACTTCGTCGGGCGTCAGCCATTCGCCAGGCTAGTCGCCGCGGACACGTCTGGGGACCTGGTCCCGGGGCATGTCTCGGGACCCGGTCGAGCTGGAACGACATTGTCGGCACTGCGTGCCGAAATCGAAACAGCGAAAATGCCAAAGGTGATTCCGGCGCAGGGGCGGGCTTTGCCCGTCGCTGCTCACCAGCGCCGAGGGTCGATCCTCCGAACAAAGTCGTCACGGCTCGCGCAAAGCGCGAGCCGGACTTTGTTCGGCTAACCCTTCGCGCCTTCCGGCGGCGGCGGCTGCATCGTCGCGCCGGGGAGCGGGAATGGGCGTGGCTTCGGCTTCGGCAGACGCTTCGGCTCGTCGGCCGGGGCCTCGGCCTCCGGCTGCTCGTCCTCGGCGAAGATCTCCTCTTCGGGCGCGCCGGCGAGCAGGCGCTCGAACTGATCCTTGTCGATCGTTTCGCGCTCGATCAGGATCGCCGAGATCTTGTGCAGCTCAGCCATGTGCTCCTTGAGCACGGTGATGGCGAGCTCATGCGCCTCCTCGATCACGCGCTTGATCTCGTCGTCGATCTCGCGGGCGATCTCCTCGGAGTAGTCCGGCTCGTTGCCCATCTCACGGCCGAGGAACGGCATGTCGTGGTTGCGGCCGAGCACGCGGGGGCCGAGCTTGTCGCTCATGCCGTAGCGCATGATCATCTGCTTCGAGATCGACGTGACCTTCTCGAGGTCGTTCGCGGCCCCGGTCGTCACCTCGTGGAAGACGAGCTCCTCCGCAGCGCGGCCGCCGAGAGTCATTGCCAGCTGCTCCATCAGCGCGGTCTTCGTCGTCAGGTAGCGGTCTTCGCGCGGCAGCGAGATCGTGTACCCAAGCGCCTGGCCACGGCTGATCACGGAAATCTTGTGCACATCGTCGGTGTGCTCGAGGTAATGACCGACGAGGGCGTGGCCGAGCTCGTGGTAAGCGGTGATCTTCCGCTCCTCCTCGGAGAGCAGGCGGGTCTTCTTCTCGGGCCCGGCGATCACGCGCATGATCCCTTCCTCGAGCTCCTCCTGCTGGATCACCTTCTTGCCGCGGCGAGCGGCGAGCAACGCTGCCTCGTTGACGAGGTTCGCGAGGTCGGCGCCGGTGAAACCGGGCGTACCGGCGGCGAGCGTGTCGAGGTCGATCTCGGGCGCGATCGGCTTGCCCTTGGCGTGCACCTCCAGGATCTTGCGGCGGCCGACGCGGTCAGGCCGGTCGACGACGATCTGGCGGTCGAAGCGGCCGGGGCGCAGCAGTGCCGGGTCGAGGATGTCCGGCCGGTTCGTGGCCGCGATCAAGATGATGTTGTCCTTCAGCTCGAACCCGTCCATCTCGACGAGGAGCTGGTTCAGGGTCTGCTCGCGCTCGTCATGCCCCCCGCCGAGGCCGGCGCCGCGGTGGCGGCCGACGGCATCGATCTCGTCCATGAAGACGATGCACGGGGCGGCCTGCTTGGCCTGCTCGAAGAGGTCGCGGACGCGCGAGGCGCCGACGCCGACGAACATCTCGACAAAGTCCGAGCCGGAGATCGAGAAGAACGGTACGCCCGCCTCGCCGGCAACGGCACGAGCGAGCAGGGTCTTACCGGTGCCGGGCGGTCCGTAGAGCAGCACGCCCTTCGGGATCCGCGCGCCGAGCGCCTGGAACTTCTTCGGGTTCTCGAGGAACTCTTTGATCTCGTGCAGTTCCTCGACGGCCTCGTCCACGCCGGCGACATCCTTGAAGCCGATCTTCGGCGAGTCCGGCGCCATCCGCTTGGCGCGGCTCTTACCGAAGCTCATCACCTTCGAGCCGCCGCCCTGGACCTGGTTCATCAGGAAGATCCAGAAGGCAAACAGCAGCACGAACGGCAATAGCGAGGTAAAGAAGCCGATCCAGGACCAGTTGCCTGTGCCCTTCGAGTCGTACTCGACGTTGTTCTTGTCGAGCGCGGCCTCGATGCCCGGCACCGACTGATCGGCCGGATAGTGGACGGAGTACTTCTTGCCGTCCTGGAGCTTGCCGCTGATCTGCCGCTTGCTCGGGTTGAACTCGGCGTTGGCGACCTGCCCCTTGTTGATGTCCTGCCGGAACTCGGAGTAGGTGACCTTCTGCGTGTTCTTCCCGTGCGGGATCAGCGTCTGGCTCGCCAGGTAGACGAGCAGCACGATCACGAACAGGGGGAAGAGTGCGCTGCGGAAGAACCGGTTCACGAAACCTCTATCGGCAGGGTACCAGGGTGCATGAGCGCCACCAATCGCCCCATTTGGGCTATCCGCGGATCTAAATGCCTTCGGGCAGGGCGTCGTCGCTGAGCACAGCGACGTAGGGGAGGTTGCGATACCGCTCCCCGAAATCCAGGCCGTAGCCGATCACGAAGCGATTCGGAATCTCGAAGCCGACATAGCGGACGGGCACCTCGATCTCCCGGCGGTCGGGTTTCGTCAAGAGCGCGCAGACCTCGAGGGTCGCGGGCTCGCGGGACTCGAGGTTCCGCATCAGGTACGAGAGTGTCAGACCGGAGTCGATGATGTCCTCGACCACCAGCACGTCGCGTCCCTCGATGTTGATGTCGAGATCCTTCAGGATCCGGACGACGCCGGAGGAGTCGGTCGATGCGCCGTAGCTCGAGATCGCCATGAAGTCGACCTCGCAGGGGATCGTCAGCTTGCGCATCAGGTCGGCCATGAAGAAGACGGCCCCTTTGAGGACGCCGATCAGCAGCAGGTCGCGGCCCGCGTAATCGGCGGAGATCTCCGCGCCAAGCTCGGCGATCCGGGCGCTCAGCGCCTCTCTGTCGATCAGGACCTCGCCGACGGCGCTTTCGAGCTCAGTCTGAGACACGCTCGGCCTTCACCTCGGGGTGCTCGACGACTCCTGGGACAGCAACGACCTCGTCGCCGCGCACCACGAGGGGCCACGCCTCGCGCTCCGAGCGGGGGATCTTGGCGTCGACGAACACGTCTTGGATCTTCTTGCGTCGGCCGGCGAGCCTGTCGCCCGGCCTCCAGCCTCGTACCTTAAGGCCTGCGAGCTCGGACTCGATCGTCCACTCCCCCCAACGAACGGCTCCCTCGAGCGCCACGGGGCCGCGCTCGAGCCAGGCGCGGTCGTACTCGCGAACGAGCTGGACCCCGTTGCCGAGATCGAGCCGTTTCGAGCCGGCCGTCGATCCGATCAGCTCGGCGAGAGCGGGCTGGAGCGTTGGGCGCTGCTCGAGGGCGCGCAGAAGGTTGTCGTCGGCGGCGGGGTGAATCTCGCGCAGGAGCGGCAGGATGCGCTCTCGGATCAGCCCGCGTGTCGTCTCCTTGTTGGTGCTGTCACTGTGGTAGTCGAGCCCCTGCGCCCGGCAGTAGGCCTCGGTCTCCCCCCGCCAGATCGGCAGCAGCGGACGGACGACCCCGTCCTCGCGCTTCGGCTTGATCCCTGTCGGGCGGCCGCTCGTCACCAGCCGGTAGAGGATCGTCTCGACCTGGTCTGAAGCGGTGTGACCGGTGGCTCGGAGCCGGTCGGTCGCGAAGCCGTACCGAATCTCCCGCAGTTCGACCTCGGTCGTTCCGCCGCGGCCGTCAACGATCTCGGCCTCCATCGTCTCGCGGCAGAAGCGAGCGTCTTCGTCTGCTTCTTCACCGCGCAGCCCATGGCTGACGTGGAGGGCGGAAACGCGGTAGCCGAGCTCGCGGAGAACGTGCCAGGCACACGTCGAGTCGGCGCCGCCGGAAACGAGCACGGTCACCTCTCCGCCCGGCGGGATCAGCTCGAGCCGGCAGATGTGGTCTTGCACACGCGAGAGAAGGTCCGCTCGCTCCATAGGGAGATTGTGCAGCGCGAAGCGCTTGTCCGCGAAGCGGAACAGTGGAGGGTGAAACTAGCGCGAAGCGATCGGGAGGTTCCCCCGGCTAATCACGGGACCTAGAGCAAAGGTGCCACGTCGCAGCCGCGTTTGGCAAGCCCGGGCTCGGCCTTCAGCAGCACGTCGTGCGCGAAGTTCGCCAGCCCGTAGGCGTGGAAGATGTGGTCGCCCGCGTCTCGGTGCTTCGCGCGCTGCTCCATCGCCTTGCCGTACGCCGTGAACATCGCCACCAGCAGCTTGCGCGTCTGGGCGAGCGACGGGTCGGTCGGGGTGGTGGCGCCGACGATCTTCGCTGCGCGCGCCGACTCGGCCGCGACGTCCGCGGGCGTGGCCTCGCCGTCCAGGTACTGCTGGCCCCAGAGGTCGACAGCGTCCACGTTCGTCTTGGCCCCGTCGATGAACGCGCGATCGGTCACCGAGCAAGTGTGCGAGACCGGACCGCCCGCCTTCGCTCGACTCGACGTCACGTACGTCAGGGCAAGAGCGGAAGCCAGCAGCAAACCAAGCCCGTAGAGGGCGATTCTCCGCATCGCCTCCATCATCGGAGCCAGGCGGGCTCCACGCCTCCCTCTTTCGGTGGTTCACCGCCGGTCAAGCGCGCGGAGCGGCATCCAACCCGGCCGGCGCGACGACTCCGTCGGCGGCAGCCCAGACGGCAGAAGCCGGTGCCCCGCGTAGGAGGCGAGCTCCATCGCCGCCCAGCGGCCGACCCAGAGGCCGAGCGCGACGTAGGCCAACCGCCGCACGCCCGTCAGAAGATCAGGCTCCGATACGAGATGGTGTGGCTCATCCCGACCGCCTCGTAGACCCGGATCGCGACTGCATTGTCGCGGCGGACGAACAGGCAGACGGTCGGTACGCGGACGAGCAGCAGGCGGCAGAGGTCGCGCAATCCGCGCTGCGCGTAACCGTGCCCTCGCACCTCCGGGTCGACCCAGACCTGTTGCAGCTGGACTGCGCGCGGCGTCCAGGCGGAGGCTTCGGCCTTGAAGAGGATGGTTCCGCCTTCGGCCCAGAGCCAGGAGCGCCCCTCGTCGATCTGCGCGCGCGTCCGCCAGCGGAACCCCTCGGGATCCCGCTCGAGCGGATCGATCCCGATCTCCTCCCGGTGAGCCGCTGCACACGCGGGAAGCAGCAGCTCGAAGTCGTCCGGCGTGGCCGCGCGCAACCCGGTCTCCCCCGGCTCGGGAGCCTCGTCGAGCACGTAGACCGGCTGACCGGGGCGGTCCTCTCGCGGCGGCGGCAATCGCGACGAGGCGGCGTCCCAGAGCTCGGTCACCGCGCCTTGCTCGCCGATGATCATTCGCGCCCGCCAGTCGTCTGCGAGCTCGGCGAAGGCGCCGCACCCCTCTCCCGACGGCACGAGGTTCGCCCCTGCATGGCAAAGCGCGGTGAGACGGCCGTTCCGCGCCAGGGCGGTGAAGCGACCGAGCCCGCGGCGGGCGATGTCCTCGAGGAAGACACGTTCGACCGGATCCTCGGCGCAGAACGCCAGGATCTCGTCGAACTCAGGCTCCTTCAGCGCAGGCACGACGCAATCGTGCACGACACGATCGCCAGGCGCCTGAGGGGTCGCTCGCGATCGGTTGCTTGGCAGGTCTGCGCAGCGCAGCCAGCCGGCTCCGCTTAAGGTTGCGTCGTGCCGATTCACGTCCGCGCCGAGCCCGGCGACTACGCGGAGGCCTGCCTGCTGCCGGGGGATCCGCTGCGTGCCCAGTACATCGCCGAGACGTATCTCGACAATCGCGTGCAGCGAAACAGCGAGCGCGGCATGCTCGGCTACACGGGTGAGTTCGAGGGCCGGCCGGTGTCGGTGCAGGCGACCGGCATGGGCTGCCCGTCGGCCGCGATCGTGGTGGAGGAGCTGGTGCAGCTAGGCGTCAAGCGGCTGCTCCGCGTCGGCACCTGCGGCGGCCTGCAACCGGACCTGCAGCTGGGAGACCTGATCGTCGCTGTCTCGGCGGTGGCCGCCGACGCCACCGCCCAGCACCTCGTTGGAGGGGAGCCGCACACGCCGACATCGGACTGGGAGCTCGTCCACGGGGCCGTCCACTACGCCAAGGAGCTCGACCAGCCCCTCCGGGTCGGGCCGATCGTCTCGAGCGACCTCTTCTACAACCCCGACCGCGAGCAGTACGCACGCTGGTCTTCCCGCGGCATCCTCGCGGTCGAGATGGAAGCCGCGGTGCTGTTCACACTCGGCGCACTCCGCGGCGTCCAGGCCGGCTGCCTACTGACGGTCAGCGACGTGGTCGTCGAGCAGGAGTTCAAGCGGATCTCGGACGAGGACCTGCGCGCGGGCGTTGACCGCATCACACGGATCGCCCTCGCGACCGCCACTGCGAAGCCGAAGCATTAGCACCGCACGGGTCGTCTTCCTCGTCAACCCGGCCTCGGAGAACGGCGCCACCGGCCGGCGGTGGCCCGAGATCGCCAACCGGGCCGCGGCCGCCGGGCTGAGCGGCGACGCGCTGCTGTCAGAGAGGCCCGGACAGCTGGCGGAGCTCGCGCGGCGGGCTGCCGAGGACGGCGCCGAGTTGCTCGTGGCCGTCGGCGGCGACGGGACCGTCCACGAGATCGTGAACGGGATCGCGGGCCGGACCGGCGTCGACCTTGCGATCGTCCCACGGGGCACTGGCCGAGACTTCGTGCGCACCTACGGGATCCCGCGCAAGCTCGGTGACGCCCTGCGGACGGCCCGGGACGGCCCGATCCGGGAGATCGATCTCGGCCTGGCCAGATTTCGCTCCTGGCAGGGCGAAGCGGCCGAGGCGTACTTCGCGAACATCGCCAGCGCCGGGATGAGCGGCGCGATCGCAAAGCGTGCGAACGAGACCAGCAAGGCGCTCGGAGGCAAGGCGTCCTACTTCTGGTCGACGTTCGCTGTCTTTGCGCGCTGGCGGACGTCAGAAATCACGGTCACAGTCGGCACCGAGTCGCGCCGCGCAAAGATGCACGACGTCGTCGTCGCAAACGGCCGCTACTTCGGCGGCGGGATGATGATCTGCCCGGGCGCAGAGCCTGACGACGGCGTCTTCGACGTGCTCCTGATCGGAAACCTGACAAAGCGAGACCTGCTCCTGACGCTGCCGAAGACCTATCGCGGCAGGCATCTGCCGCACCCGAAAGCCGAGCTGCTCCGAGGCACCACCGTCGAGGTCGAAACGGCCGAGCCGCTACCGGTCGAGCTCGACGGCGAGCAGCCGGGGACGACACCCGTTGAGTTCGAGCTCGTGCCGCGGGCTCTACGGCTGCGCGTGCCGCGCTTGTAACCTAGATTGCTAGGACAGCGGGCTCGAATCGCCGCTCTCGCCCTGGTCGCCGCTTTCCGGCGTGGCCTGGGTCGAAGGCTTCGGCTTAGAAGCGGACGAGCGCGAGGAGGCTGACTTCCGCGCCGTGCCGCGGCGGGTGGAGCCCTTCTTACCCGACAGCTGATCCACCCGCCGCTCGAGCGCGTCGACTCGCCGCGTCAGCTCGTCGAGCCCGCGCATTCGCTTCTGGAGCTCGTCGACCCGCTCCCGCAGCGTGTTGACCCCGTCGAGCAGGCTCTTCGCGCCCGGGAGCTCGTTGATCCGTCCCAGCAACTCCTCGCTGATTCCTTTCAAACCGCCCTGTCGCCGTGAAGCCATCGGGTTCCTTTCGTCGTTTCGCGCGCGCGTGACGCGGAGGCTAACCGGTCCAGGGATCTAAGTGAGCGTCTCCGCTTTGTCACAACTTCTTCACCCTTTCGAGCGTCGTACGTTCCGAGGACGAAGTTACCTTGAGTGAGATGCGTAAGACAATCCCGTTCCGGGCTCGGGCACCACACCGGCATACCAAGGTGACGAGCTACACGCTGCGCCAGCGGGAGGGCATTCCCTACGAGGTCGAGCGCGTGCACTGCAGCCAGTGCCGCCGACTTCTCGGGGAACGCCCGCTCAGGCGCGCCGTCGCCTAGACAAGCTCGCCGGCAACCGCGCCGAGGACCATCCCGGCGTTCTCTTCCAGTTTCAGATCGGCCCTCCCATCGTAGGGCGTCGGCCCTTTGTTGACGATCGCGACGCGCCCGCCTGCCGTCAGTGTTTCTTCGGGTAATGCCGCGACGGGATGCACCTCGAGCGAGGAACCGACCACGAGCAGCAGACGCGCAGACCGTGCGAGCTCGAAGGCCCGCTCGATCGCAGCGGCCGGTAACAGCTCGCCGAAGAAGACGACGTCGGGCTTGAGGATCGCGCCGCAGCGGTCGCAAGGCGGAGCATCCGAGCGCTCGAGCTTGGCCACGACGGCAGCCCGCGGATATGAAGCGCCGCAGGCCGGACACGTCGCCGTGCGGATCGACCCGTGCACCTGGACGAGATTGCGGCTGCCGGCACGCTCGTGCAGGAGGTCGATGTTCTGGGTGACGACAGCCTCGACGAAGCCGGCCTCCTCGAGCGCGGCGAGCGCGCGATGGGCGGCATTGGGCTCAGCCTCGGTCAGCATCGCGATCCGCGGCTTGTAGAACCGCCAGACCTTGGCGGGATCGGCCCGGAATGCGGGCAACGAGGCGTATTCGGCCGGGTCGAAGTCCGCCCAGATCCCGGTCGGCGAGCGGAAGTCCGGGATCCCGCTCTCGGTCGAGACGCCTGCTCCGGTCAGAACGACGCACGGCTGATTCGCCCTGATCAGGCGGGCGAGGGCGGGCGCGTCCACGGCGCCGATGGTAGAGAGTTCAACCGTGGGCTTCGGCTTCTCGACCGAGGTGAAGGTTCGCTTCGCCGAGACGGACGCGCAGGGCATCGCGCATCACGCCGTCTACCTCGTCTGGTTCGAGGTCGCGCGGATCGAGTACCTCGCACGCTTTCGCGGCGGCTACCCGGCGCTGCAGGCCGAGGGCATCGAGGCGCTGACGCTCGAGGCGAACGTCAGCTTTCGAACACCGGCCCGCTTCGATGACCGCCTCACGATCTCCGCGCGCTGCAGCGACGTTCGCGGGGCGCGGTTCCGCTTCGACTATCGCGTCGAGCGGGACGGCGAGTTGATCGCGGAGGGATGGACGGGCCACGCTTGCGCTGACGCCCGCACGCTGAGGCCAACCCGCGTACCGGTTTGGCTTGTCGAAGCGATTTCGGAAGTCGAAGGGTGACCCGTCCACCCTGGGGAACCTCCCGGTTCCCCGGACCCCTCCACTGGTCCGCTTACGCGGACAGGCGGCTTCGCCGCCGGCTCGTCGAGGAGATCGCCAAGGCCGAGGCTACGGCCCGGTCGTCGTCGTCGTAGTCGTTGTCGTGGTGGTGGTGGTCGTCGTTGGCGGCGGCTTCTTTTTCTTCTTCGTAGGCAAGGGCTTTGGCTTCGTCCCGACTAGCACGAGTTGGGGCTCACTCCGGTACGACGAGTACCAGGTGTCGTCGTAGAGCAGCTTTCCGCGCTCGTAGACGAGCCGCCGGACGCTGGTCGAGCGCGACGGCTCGCCGCCGTCGACGACGACCGTACGGCCATCGGTGAGGCTCGGGTCCGGCTCATGCTTCACCGGCGCCCGCCCTGTGTCGACAAGCGGCCTCGCCTGGGTGACGACGCGGCGATGCTGAGGCGTTCCGTAGAGCCCCACCGTCAGCGAGTACGAGCCGACGAAGGTCCGGAGGAGCAGCCAGTGCGATGTGTCGTTGACGAAGCGCAGGTCGACATCCGGGTAATTCACGGTCGCATCGCGGCCGAGCGGGTAGTGGCTGATGTAGAGGGCATGGTTCGTGCGCGAGGTGATCTTCAGGCCCGCCTCGTACGCGGCGTTGAAGACGGTGGTCGAGACCTGGCAGACGCCGCCGCCGAGGCCCGTCCCCAATTCGCCGTTGATGATCACGGGCGCCTCGCGGAAACCCTTTTCCGCGGTGCGCGCACCCGTCGTTTGGTTGAACGAGAAGGTCGCCCCGGGAGCGATCAGGTGCCCGTCGAGTAGCCGCGACACGAGCTGGACGTTGTGGATGCGGTTCGCATCGCCGCCGTAGATCGTCTCGTAGCTTCCGACCAGGCCGCGAATACCCATCGCTCGGGCCTCGCGGGTCGTCCGCCCCGGCTTCGCGGTCGAGACGACGATGCGGGCCGTCCGCTGGTTCTGCGAGAGCGCCGCGGCAAGCAGGTTCGCAGACGTGTCCGCCACATCGAGCCTCCGCCCAACGCGCGACGGGATGATTCCGACCTCGCCGCCCGGCGAGACCGCGAAACCGGCGTTTCGGGCCGGCCGGTCGAGCGCTCTGCCGAGCCGCGCGAAGTAGCGGTCGGCTCCTGGGCCGCCGATTCCCAGGCTCGTCGTCCCTCCGCCGGGCAGCGCGAGCATCGCCCGCAGCCGGTAGGGCGTGACCGTCCAGTGGACGCCCCGCCACCGCATCTGAACAGACCCCGAGAGGGCGGTGCGCACACGTGTGGCGGCGGCGGCGAGCTGTGCGGCCGAGACGGCGGTCGGCTCGCTCCTGACAGGCAGGACGACGGGTTGCCGCGAGAACCCGGCCAGCGCTGCCACGACGATCCGCGCGGCCGCGGGTCGGTCCAGCTTCCGGCCGGCGGTTCCACTGATCACCACAGGCACGAGGCCGTGGAGGCGGAGCTGGGGATCGCGGTGGGGTCGGTAGACCGTCCGGCCAAAGCGGCTGAGCTCGAACCCGAGCGCGGCTTCGTAGACCCGCGTCGGCGGCGCGAGCTGGGCACCGAAGACCCTGACGCCGATGCGCCGAAAGCCGCGAAGCGGCCCGAATCCGTCCCCGTGGCGCCGCGCCAGCTCAACGGCGGCGTGCCAGTCCGCGTGGACGCCCAGCTGCTGCGGGGTCAGCCGCCAGCGCCGGTTGCCGGCCGCGAAGATCACCGGAACCCGCTCGAGGCTGCGCGCCCGCCGCTCGAGGAGCCGCTGCGCCGCGCCGGGTTTCATGCCGCCGACGTTGACGCCGTCGATCTGCACGCCGGCGGCGATCCGCTCCGGCGAACCCGCGAAGACGAGCCCGAGCGCGGAGCCGATCACGGCCAGGACCAGGAATCCGAGCGCGCCGCGTTGGACGCGCACGCGCGTCGAGGTCTTCCGCTTGCGCCGGGCTCGGGCGCGCGCGGAAACGGCCCGTGATTCCGCAACCACGAAGGCGGGAAGTCTAGCGGCGCCGGAGGCCGTTTCTAAGGGTGCTTGATCAAGCCATCCCTCGGCACAAGGCGTCGCTTGCGACGCCGACCAGAAGAGGTCGCGCCGACATGGCGGCGCGACCGCTCAACCCGGGTCCGCGATGAGCGACGGCTGTTGCGTTAGCCATCCCTTGGCAAAAAAATCTCGCGGGCGATCACTAGCCGTTGGATCTGTGAGGTGCCCTCGTAGATCTGGAACAGCTTCGCGTCCCGCATCAGCTTCTCGACCGGGTACTCCTTCATGTAGCCGTAGCCGCCGAAGATCTGCACGGCGTCGGTCGTCACCTTCATCGCCGTGTCGGCCGTGAAGCGCTTCGCGTAGGACGACTGCAGCGTCGCGCGCTCACCCTGGTCGATCAGCCACGCCGCCTGCCACGTCAGCAGCCTGGCGGCCTCGATCTCCGCGGCCATGTCTGCGACCAGGAAGTTGACACCCTGGTTGATTGCGATCGGCTGGCCGAACTGGACCCGGCTCTTCGAGTACTCGACCGCGTGCTCGAACGCCGCGCGCGCAACGCCGACGGCGCCCGCGGCAGTGCCCGGCCGCGTCAGGTCGAGCGTCCGCATCGCGATCTTGAACCCCTCGCCCTCCTCGCCGAGCCGGTTCGCAGACGGCACCCGCACCTCATGGAAGGCGAGCGCCGATGTGTCGGTTGCCCGCTGACCGAGCTTGTCGAGGTGCTCCTCGACGACGACGCCTTCGGATTCGGCCGGAACGACGAAGGCCGACAGGCCGCGGTGACCTGATTCCCGGTCGGTCGAGGCGAAGACCACGAACCAGGCGGCCTGTCCCGCGTTCGTGATGAACATCTTCGATCCGTTGAGGACGTAGTCGCCGTCGCGCAGCTCGGCCGTCGTCTGGATCGCCGAGACGTCCGACCCGGCGCCCGGCTCGGTCAGCGCGAACGAGCAGAGCAGCGGCTCCTCGAGCAGCGGCGTCAACCAGGCGCGCTTCTGCTCGTCGCTGCCCGCTAGGAGCACGGGCAGTGAGCCGAGGATGTTCGCGACGATCGAGGTCGCGATCCCGGAGCAGCCCCAGGCGAGCTCCTCGCCGATCAGGATCTGCTCGAAGGCCGACAGGCCCGGGCCGCCGTACTCCTCCGGGATGTGCGGGTTCATCAGCCCGACCTCGTGCGCCTTTGCGATCACGTCGGCGGGATGCTGCGAGCGCTCGTCGTAGTCCGCGGCGACCGGCCGGATCTCCTTGGCCGCGAACTCGCGTGCAAGCTCGCGCAGCGCGCGTTGCTCGTCGCTCAGACCGAAGGAGATTCCGCTCGTGGTCTCGGTTGCGCTCACGATTGACTCGCGAGTCAATATAGACCGAAAGCGCTTACCTCAGCGGAAACCGGGCTCGCCCGAGGCCGCCGGCAGTGGACTCGAAGGCAGCCCTGGGCGCGGCTCACGCTCGTTGTAGCCGCCGGGAGCCACGTCGTTCGGCCCGTCCGGGTTGAAGAGCGACGCCAGGTGCTGGATCTGTCCGCGCCCAGGCCCGAGCTCGAACATGCCGCCGCCGTAGAGATCGATCGCATGGGCCGCGCAGTAGTCGTAGAAGTCGAGTAGCTCGCGGACAAAGCCGAAGCGAGAGGGCTTCACGTTCAGCGTGCGTGGCGGAAACGCGAGACCCTCGACGTCGGCGACGGAATGGATCGGCGCATCCCAGGTGATCCGGTCGCGGTAGGGCCGCAAGACCTCCTCGGTCTCGCTCGTCAACGCCGGGTCTTCAAGCCAGGCCTCGGGAAAGCCCTCGGCGACGCGGCGATAGAGCCGAACGTCGGGCGGCGCGGCGTCCGAATCCGAGTAGAAGGCCTTGTAGTCGACGATGTCGACGGTTCCAGTCGCTGCCAGCTCCTGAACGAGCTCGTCCGTCCACCCGCTTCCGGGATCGAGCTTGAAGCGCAGCTCGGGGTAGAGCTCCAGCCGGCGCCGTAGCGCCTCGGCCGAGGGTGGATCACCGAGACCGGGCGAGACGACGAAGGTCACCGGCCGCGGCGTCCGGCCCAGCGCCTCAGCGAGCGAGCGCCCCGCCTGACGCAGAGCCAGGTCGAGCGCGGCGCTCTCGTAGGCCCAGCGCTTGTGCGGCTCCTCGATCTCGAGCGCCGAGGAGAAGGACTCAAGGATCCAGGCCCCGGTCAACGGGCGGCTGGGACCAGCCGCCAGCTCGCGATCGTGCGCCTCCGCGTACCACGTGACGTCCTCGCCGAGACCTTCCTGCCCACCCCCTACCAGGCGGACGAGCGTCGTGACCCGGACGAAATCGCGCGTCACCGGTGCTTCGAGCCGTTGGAGCCGGTAGTCCTCGATCTCGAGTGGCAGCTCGGCGATCCGCGCGTATGTACCGGCGAGCCGACTCACGCCTTCGACCCTACAAAAGCGAAGAGCCCCGGTGCCCTGGGGCTCTTCCCAAAGCGGTCAGGCGCTCGCGGCGCCTCGGTTCACTTCTTGCCGTGGCCTTTGTTGCTGGCTTGGTCCTTGGCCTTGGCGGCGTTCTGATGGTGCTTGCCCTTGCCCTGATGCTTGCCCTTGCCCTGATGCTTGTTCTTCTTCGCGCTCGCCGTGGTCGCAGGCGGGCACGGGTGGGTGTCGTCGACGACGAAGTCACCGTGCCGACGATGTCCTTTCAGGGCATGGCGAGAGATCCGGATCTTCACCCAAGGATGCTTCTTGGAATGAGTCCGGTGGCAAACGGTCACCTTTTTGCCGGGGTACTGGCTCGCGGCTGCGGGACCGAGATCGAGTGCGCGCATGCCTGCAACCGCTGCCGAGGCAAGAGCGGCACCGGTCAAGAGCGACGCCATGCCGGCAACGACCGGACGTAAGCGGCGATGAGTCCAGATCGATTTCATTTCTTGACCCTCCTGGAGATCGAATGCGGGGCACCGCAGTTCGACGTGTCCATCGACCATTCTTGCAAGGTTCTCAACCCCCTCCTAAGTGGATTGGCTCCAACGGGTTCAGGCGGTGGGCTTGCGCGACAGCCCGTCTTTGCGCTCCTCCTCGGGTAACCAGGGCCAAGTCGACCCACGAATCCCAGTCGGACGAGTCCTTCCGAAGCGCACGCTGAAAGTCACGTCTGGCTCCGTCTAAGTCTCCTTGTGAGAGCAGGGCTTCTCCGTGCAGGCGCCAGGGCTCGGGCGACCACGGAACGAGGCGCTTGGCCCAGCGCGCATCGCGCGCCGCCCGGGCCGGGTGGTCTGCATCGAGCGATGCGCTCGCGGCGGCGAGGGTCTGGTTGCCCGCGAGGGCCCCAAGCGTGAGCAGGGAAAGCAGGACTGCGGCGCCGACTCCGGCCACCCGCGCCTTTCGGTGGAGGGGAGGCCTCGGTTCGCGCTCGGCGAGGATCAGCAGCGCAACCGCACATCCCAGCCCGGCGAGCGTGACGGCCGGCAGCTCCCAGTCCCAGTCCTGAGCAGCGTGGACCAGATATGCGACGTAGCCTCCGAACGCCGGTGCCGCGAGCGGCTGCTTCCGGGAAATCAGGCCGGCTGCAACCGGAAGCGCGAGCAGCGCCGCGAGCAACCCGAGCCCTACCGGCCCAAGCTCGGCCAGGGTCTCGAGATAGAGGCTGTGGGCGTCGAGAACCGGTAGGTCAGCCGGCCGCGAACGCAGCCACTCGCGCTGGAAGCTTCCTGCACCGGAGCCGAGCCATGGATGGTGCTGGTAGTCCCGCCAGGCGACGTGCCAGTACTGAGCGCGGCTGCTCCCCGAGAGGCTGAAGAGGCGCCGGCTCCGGTCCGCCTTGACGGAGGGCGCCGCGTGGGAGAATTCGCGAATGGCGCCGCCCGGGCCGCCGACACGAACGAGCGCGATCGCGCCCGCGCAAATCACCACAATCGCGACCCCGAGCATGGTCCGCCGCGAGATTCGCGGCACGGTGAGTCCTAGGGCAGCGATCCCACCGGCGGCCAGCGCCAGCCAGGCGCCGCGGCTGTACGTGAAGTAGAGCGTCGGCGCGAGCACGAAGACGGCGGCCGCAGCGAACGGTCGCCGCAGCCGCACGGCGAGACCCAGCGCAAGCACGATGCCGATTGCCGCCAACAGCCCAAGCGCGTTCGAGTATCCGACTGGGGCGGCCAGCCGCCTGGTCGCATCCGCGGAGACAGAGGCGACGTCATACGACCCTGGGCCGCCGAACGCCCGTAGGGAGAGGGCCCAGACCCCCACCAGGGAGACGGCCGCGAGCAGGCCGAAGAGGAAGCGTGTCACCTGGCTCCGGTCGAGCAGGAGGAAGGCCGCGACCGCGGAGAGGTAAAGAAGGACGCGCTCGGCATCGAGCACCGAGGCGCCGACATCGTTCGACCAGGCGGCCGAAAGCCAAGTCCACGCGGCAAAAGCACCAAGCAGGCCGAGAAAAGCGAGGGCCAAGCCGTTCGGAGCCCTGGCCTGGCCCACTACGAGGGCGACTCCGATGATGACGAGCGGCAAGAGGGTGCTCCAACCCCATGAGGTCGCGTCGAAGCCTCCGTTGTCGAGCGCCACGCCACCGACGAGCGCCAGCGGCAGGATGACCGGGCCGAGCGCGCGAGCGCGTCCATAGACTTGCCCCGTGGACTTCGAGTTGACCGACGAGCAACGGCTCATCCAGGACACGGTAAGAACGTTCGTCAACGAGCGCGTCCTTCCCCACGCAATCGAGAACGACATTGCGCACCGTCTGGACATGTCGGTGATCGAGGGGATGGCCGATCTCGGCCTGCTCGGCATCGTGATCCCGGAGGAGTACGGTGGCGCCGGCCTGGACTTCGTCGCCGAAGCGCTCTCCTGCGAAGAGATCGAACGCGGCGAGGCTGCCTTTCGAACGCTGATTTCCGTCCATGTCGGCCTCAACTCACTCGCACTGCTGCGCTACGGATCGGAGGAGCAGAAGCGGCGCTGGCTGGCGCCGCAGGCGCGGGGCGAGAAGATCGCGTGCTTCGGCCTGACTGAACCGGCGGCGGGCTCCGATGTCGCGGCGATGAAGACGACCGCGCGACGCAACGGCGACGTCTACGTCCTCAACGGCTCGAAGAACTGGATCTCGTACGCCACTGTCGCCGACCATGCGCTGGTTTTCGCGAAGACCGATCCCGCCGCCAAGCACAAGGGCATCTCGGCGTTCGTGCTCGAGCAGGGCATGCCGGGCTTCACCGCTGCCGACACCGAGCACAAGCTCGGGGTGTGGGCCGGCTCGACGGGCGAGCTCTTCTTCGAGAATGTCGAGGTACCGGCAGAGAACCTGATCGGCGAGGAGGGCCAGGGCTTCGAGATCGCGATGTACGGGCTCGATCAGGGCCGGTTCACGGTCGCGGCAGGGGCCTGCGGTGTCATCCGGGCCTGTCTGGAGCGGTCGGTCGAATATGCCCGCGAACGAGAAACCTTCGGGCAGCCGATCGGCAAGTATCAGTTCGTCCAGGACATGATCGCCGAGATGGTGGTCGGGTACGAGACGTCGAAGCTGCTCGTGATGCAGGCGGCCTGGATGAAGAACGAGGGCAAGCGAAACACCCGCGAGACGTCGCTGGCGAAGTGGCACGCGACCGAATCCGCCTTCCGGGCGGCTCATCTCGCGATCCAGGTGCACGGCGCCTACGGCTACTCAGCCGAGTACGGGATCGAGCGCTACTTCCGCAACGCCCGCGCGCCGATCATCTACGAGGGTACGACCCAGATTCACAAGCTGCTTCAGGCCGAGCACGCGCTCGGCTACCGGCGACTGAACGGACGCGACGGCGAGGTGTCGCCGCTCTGCTCGTGGGCACCGGCGCTGGCGCCCGTGCACCGCGAGTCCCCGGTCGCTACAGGCGCCTGATCAGACGGGCGCGCCTACTGGCGGTCCGGCAACGTCGGCCTCTGACTCGGCCTGCATCAGCCTGACCAGCAAGGGAATCGCTCCCAGGATCGGCAGCGCGCAAACCGGCCAGAGGATCTGGTAGCCGTTCGTCGCGTCGAGGTACGGGCGGGCGAGGTCGATCGCCAGGCCCGCGACCGGGGCGCCGATCAGTAGTCCGATCCCCTTCGTCGTCGTCGCAAGTCCCGAGACCGCGCCGCGGTGCTCGGCCGGGACGATCTTGTAGAGCAGGCCCCAAGCGAGCGTCATGACGGTGCCGCCCGCAACGGCGACGGGAATGATCAGACCGAAGTACCAGTCGTGCCACTGCTCGGCGAGCCCGCCAACGAGGAAGCCGGATCCATAGACGAACGAGGCGAAGAAGATCACGCGGGCGATCCCGAAGCGGTCGCCGAGCCGGCCCGCGAAGACGGCCGCGATCACGTAACCGAACGCGACGGCGGCCAGGATCTCACCCGAGACCGTCTTCGACTCGTGCAGCCCGTCGATCACGTAGAGGATCACGAAGCTGCGCGCGGCCGCGAACGTGCCTTCCCACGCGGAGTTCGCGATCAGGAACCGCCTCACGTCGCCTTCCTGCCAGAAGATGTTCCAGCTCCGCCTGATGTAGGCCAGGAACCCTTCGAAGACCCGGCCGTGCCCGCCGTCCTCTCGCACCAGCAGGATCGTCACCCCGCAGGCCGCGGTGGTGACGAAGGCGGCGGTCAGGAACGGCGCCGGCGACCAGACCTTGAGCAGGAAGTTGCCGCCGACGAGGGCGATCCCGAGTGCGATCCCGCGCAGCACGTGCTGGACGCCCTGCGCGCGCCCGTAGGCCGAGGGCGGCAGCACGTCCGGGTACAGCCCTCGGTACGGCGGCTCGTAGAGGTAGTAGGCGAAGTAGAACGCGAGCACGAGCAGCGTCGTCGTCCAGAGGTTGGGCATGAAAGGGATCAGCAGCAGGCAGAACGCCATCGGGCCGAGCGCGACGAGCATGAAGGGCCGGCGGCGGCCGAGCGGGGTGTGGAAGGAGTCGCTCCACGGGCCGACGATCGGCGAAAGCGTCAGCGCGAAGAACCCTTCGGCCCCGATCACGAGGCCGATCATCGAGCCGGAAGTCGTGAACGTATGCAGCAACGGCGGCAGCGCCACCGAGATCGTCGTGATCGAGAAGGCGAGCCCGAACGCGCCGAGACCGAGTGTCCAGAGCAGCCGCCGCTGAACCGGCGGCAGCATGGCCAGCTCGTGCGAAGCAGTCTGGGTCGACATCAGGCGGGAGCCGCCGCCCTGTCCTGAGCCAGGCCACCCGCGACGATCTCGACGACCGCGTGCTCCGCGCGGGTCACGTCGTCCTCGCGGTCGGGGAGCTGCCCGAAGGCCCAGCCGGTGAGGATCTCCTCCAGCGCGCCGTACCAGATCGTCGCCGTCAGGCGGGCGTCGAGATCGCTGCGGAACTCACCCGTCTGCTGCCCCCGCTCGACGATTCGCTGCAGCGCCTCGTAGGCGAGGTCGATTTCGTCGGTCTCCTCCTGCACCTGCGAGCTGCGCGTGACCTCCCGGACAAGCACACGTACGAGCTCGGGGTCGCGCTTCCAGGTGCGGAGAACGATCTCGGTCACCTTCCGCACCTGCTCCCGCGCCGGCTCGTCGAGCTGCTCGACCGAGCGGATCGTCACCAGCATCGCGCCCCAGGTCTCTTTGAAGATCGCCTCGAGCAGGGTCTCCTTTGAGCGGTAGTAGTGGTAGACGAGCCCATATGCGACACCCGCCTCCTTGGCGATGTCGCTGACGCGGCAGGCGTGATAGCCCTTGCGCGCGAACGCCCTCACCGCCGCCTGCAGGATCTGTCGCCGCCGCTCCTCCTGGACCTTAGAGCCGTCCGTCACCGCCGTTGAGTGTAGGAGAGTCGCCGGTTACCGGCCAAATCCGCCGCTGTTCAGGCCTGCGAGAGCCCGAGCGCGGCCGACAGCGCACGAAGATCGGTCAGCTTCTCGGTGACCTCCGGGTAACGGTTCTCGCGGTCGAGCAGGAGGCCGCGCATGCCGACCGCGTTGGCGCCTTCGACGTCGTCCTCGATCGAGTCGCCGACCATCACTGCGACGGCCGGCTCGACCTCGAGGCGCTCGAGCGCAGCCTGGAAGATAGTCGGGTGCGGCTTCGTCTTGCCGTGGGTGCCTGAGCTGAGGGCGGCGTCGACGTCGAGACCGTGGTGCCTGACGAACTCGTCGAGGTTGCGCCCGGTGTTCGAGACCAAGCCGAGCTTGAGCCGGTGCGCGCGGAGCTCCTCGAGCGCGGGCAAGACGTCTTCGAAGAGCTGGAAGTTGTGCGCATGCTCCCAGGCGCGCGTCATCTCGACCGCACATTCGTAGGCGCGGTCGGAGTCGCCGCCCATGCCGCGGATGATCTGCTCCGTGAAAAGAACCCAGACCTGCTCGTCGTGGTCGAGCTCCGGGTGCCGTTCGAGGGTCGAGACGGCGTACGCACGCGCCTCGCCGTAGCGCTCGGGCTCGAGCTCGAGGCCGAAACGCTGCCCGAGGCGGCGGTAGCCCTCCGGCCCGAGATCGGGCCCAGGCTTGGCGATCGTGAAGTCGACGTCGAAGAGAACGGCGCGGAAGGGCATTACTCTGCTTGTAGCAGGGAAGCTAGGTTCTAGGGGTGGAGGGCATCTCGCAGGTCTCGGATCGTGCGCGGGCCTTCCAGGCGCTGCGACACCGCGATTTTCGGCTGTTGTTCATGGGCCAGGCGGTCTCGCTGGTCGGCGATGCGGCCTTCCTGACCGCGCTCGGCTGGAAGACGTTCACGATCGCTGGCGCGGGCAAGATCGGCCTCGTTCTCTCGGTCCAGGGCGCAGGCCTGCTGACGACGCTCCTGATCGGCGGCGCGCTCGCCGATCGTTACGAACGCCGCCGGATGATGATCCTGTCGGACGTCTGGCGCTTCTTTGCGGTCGGGGCAATCGCCGCGCTCGACGCAAGCGGCCATCTCGGGCTGGGCTCGCTTGTCGTCCTCGCGGGAATCGCCGGGCTTGGCGACGGCCTGTTCTATCCCGCCGTAGGAGGGATCATCCCGCTCGTCGTCGACCGCGCACATCTTCCCTCGGCGAACTCACTGATGGGAGTCGCGCGGTGGGGCGGCTTCGTGGTCGGACCCGCGCTGGCGGGTTTCCTCTACCACGGCGCGGGCTCGGCCTGGGTGTTCGCAATCGACGCGCTCTCGTTCCTCGTTTCCGGGGCGCTGATGCTGCTTGCGCGGCCGCGAGCGGTCGACGTGGAGCCGAGCGTGGGGACGCTGACGGAGATCCGCGAGGGCGCGACCTACGTCGCCCGAATCCCGTGGCTCTGGGTGACGATCACCCTCTTCGCAGTCATCTTGATGCTCCAGCTCGCGCCACAGCAGGTGCTGCTGCCCAAACTCGTCAAGGACCACTTCGACCGTGGAGTTGGGGCGTACGCGGCACTCTCGGCGATGGTCGGTGTCGGCACCGTCTGCGGGACGCTCCTCTTCGGGCACCTGCAGCCGCGGCGCCGACGCGGCGTCATCTCGTACTGGCTCTGGCTGATCAACAGCCTCGCGATCGCAGGCCTGGCGCTGGCGCCTTGGTATCTGCTCGCCGGCGGGCTGGCGCTGGTGCGCGGCGTTTGCATCGGCTTCGGGGTGGCCGTCTGGGAGACGATGCTCCAGGAGCTCGTGCCGGCGCGCCTGCTCGGCCGCGTGATCAGCCTCGATTTCTTCGGCAGCTTCGGGCTGATGCCGATCGGACTGGCGATCTGGGGCGCGATCGCAGGAATCGCCCCGCCGGGGCCGATGATCGCCGGCGGAGCGCTCGTCTCGGCGGCCATGATCACGGTCGTGCTGTCGCGTCCCTGGCTCCGAGCGGTCGAATGAGACGGCCCGTGTACTGGAAACCGCGGTACGCGACGCGAGGCCAGCGTCATCGCGCCTGGGTCAAACAACAGGCCCGCCGCGAAGCCGCGCTGCGCAAGGAACCGCGACCTTCCTTGTTTTCGCGCCTGGCCAACCGGCTACGACGGAATTCTTGAGCTACAAGCTTGGGCCGGATCCGGATGCCGCCGGAGCCGGGCTTAGCCCGGCAGGAGGCGCAGCACCGTCAGCGTTTGCTGAGCCAAAAGGAGGGCGCTCGTGGGGGAAACCCGGTTTCCCCCACGTTAAATCGGGGTGCCCAGATTTGAACTGGGGACCTCTCCGACCCGAACGGAGCGCGCTACCAGGCTGCGCCACACCCCGGGACAGCCAAGATTACCCAACGACCTAGCCAGGCGTTCTCGACGGATCCGCTCTTTCGCTGGGGTTGAAACGGCCGCGGCGGCAAAGGCCGCCACGGCCTCTAGGTCGGCGTCGCAAGCGACGCCTCAGCGAGGAAGTTTTCGATCGCCTCCGCGGATCCGCCTTTTCGCGCGGGTTCAAACGGCCGCGGCGGCAAAGCCGCCACGGCCTCTAGGTCGGCATCGCAAGCGACGCCTCAGCGAGGAAGTTTTCGATCGCCTCCGCGCAAACGCCGGGCCGTTCGCCGATCAGCAGATGGCCGCAGTCGGCGATCACGCGGAGCGGTGCGTCGAGGCGGCGCGCGAACTCGAAGCCGTCAACGAGCGGCAGCTGGTTGTCGCGGGCGCCCCAGAGGACGAGCGTGGGGCAGCGAAGCTGGCCGAGCTCCGGACGGACGTCGTCGGACACGACCGCTCGGGCCGCGCTGACCGAGTCGCTCGTCAGCCGCGTGCCCTCGAGGAAGCCGTCGACGGCTTCAGGCGACATGATCAGCGGGTCGGCCGCACCCCAGTGGCCGAAGACCGCGTAGCGCAGGAAGGGGCTGCCGGCAACCGAGTCCGCCCAGGGCGCGACCAAGCGGCGTGGGCCGATGATCCCGAGGATCCGCAGCCCGTACCGGGCCCGGCGTGACGTCGACGAGATCCCGGCTGCGGCGGCGAGCACCAGTGCTTTCACGTCATCCGGGCGTCTCAGTGCCAGGCGCAGGGCAACGACGGCGCCGAGCGAATGCCCGACGAAGGCTGCGGGCAGCGCCTGTTCGCGCTCCGCCACGAGTGCGATCCGGTCGGCGAAGACGCCGAAGTTCGGCACCGCGGGCAGCGGCGTCGAGAGCCCGTGCCCGGGAAGCTCAGGGACGACCACGCGCCGGGTCTCGGCGAGCAGCGGCGCCATGTCGACCCAGTTCGCGGCGCAGCCGCCGAGGCCGTGGACGAGCACCACTGGCTCGCCCTCCGCCTGGCCGCCGACGAAATAACGCAGCCGGCAGGCCTTGGTTTCGGCGAAGCGTTCCTCGAAGCCGGGAATCCCCTTTGCGTCCGTCACGCTGGCAAACTATTCTTCGACGTGATGGATTACTTGGGAGGGCGGGAGCTTTGATTCCTGCCGGCAAGACAATCGGAGCGGTTCACTGAGCCCGTCCCCGCGAGAGCGCGAGGCGGGTTTTTTGTTGGACCGCAGGGAGGTCACATGGCGAACCACCTGACGCCCGAGGAGCTGTCGAAGGAGCTTGGGATCGATCGGCAGGAAGTGATCAAGGTCTGCGTGCAGGAGTCGATCCCGATCTACCAGGGCAAGATCGACAAGACGCTGTTCCAGGCTCAGCTCCAGGCGCTAGGCGCGATGCCGCAACACCATTAGGTCTTGCTCGCGCGCTACTTGCGCGCGGCGACTTTGCGACGGGAGCCGCCCGACGAGGCGGCTTTCGTCTTCTTGGCGCCTGCCTTGGCCGGCTTCTTGCCCTGAGCCTCGGCCACGCTCGCCTTGAGCGCCTCCATCAGGTCGATCACTGGTGCCTTCTCCTCGACCGGTTCCGGCGCCTTGATCTCCTCGCCGGCGAGCTTGGCCTCGAGCAGCGCCTTCAGATCGCGCCGGTAGTCGCTCACGAGCTCCTGCGGATCGAAGTCGGCCGCGAGGCTTCCGATCACCTGGCGCGCCAGCTCCAGCTCGGCGTCCTTGACGTCGATCTCCTCGACCGCCTCTTCGATCTCCGCCTGGGAGCGAACGTCCTCGGCGAGGAAGAGAGTCTCGAGCGCCAGCGCGTTCCCTTTCGGCCGGATCAGGCAAAAGTGCTCGGCGCCCTGGCGGACGAACTTGCCGACGGCGGCCGTGTTCGTCTCCTTCATCGCCTCCAGCAGCAGCACGTAGGGCCGTCGCTGCGCGACCGCATCGGCCGGCGCGAGGAAGTAGGTGCGGTCGAAGTAGATCGGATCGACCTGGTCGAGCTCGACGAAGCGCGTGATCGCGATCGTTCGGGAGTCATCTGCGGTCTCGAGCGCTTCGAGGTCGGAATCCTCGACGAAGACGAACTGCCCTTTCGCCACCTCCCAGCCCTTGACGATCTCGTCGTTCGAGACCTCACGGTCGTGCTGAGGGCACCAGCGCTTGTTCTTGATCGGCGTCCCGCACTCCCGGTGGAGCATCCGGAACGACACGTCCGACTGCCGGGCAGCCGGCTTGGTGGCCAGGGCCATCCCGACGGGGATGTTGACCAGGCCGAAGCTGATGGATCCGTTCCAGATCGTTCTCATAGGGCCGACCGTCCAATTGTAGAGGGATGCAGGAAGTTCGCCGAACTCGGCACGATCCCTTCCGTAAAGTCCGACCGGTGAGTAAAAGCGAGAACCGAACGATCGTCAAGCTCTGGCGCGACGCCGTTTCGGCGAACCGTTCGGGCACCGCCTACCTGGCAGAGACCGAGCCGGGCCAGTGGCGGGAGGTCTCCTGGAACGAAGCCGCGCACACAGTCGACGAGCTCGCGAACGGGCTGCTCTTTCGCGGCATCCGCAAGGGGGACGCCTTCGGAATCGTCAGCCGGACGCGGCTCGAGTGGACGCTGTTCGACTTCGCACTCGCGCTCGTCGGCGCGATCACAGCCCCGGTCTACCCCGACAGCTCCCCCGGCGAGGCGGCCCACGTGCTTCGGCACTCCGAGGCAGTGGGCGCACTCGTGGAGGACGACGGACAAGTGGCCAAGATCGAGCCACTCGAGCTGCAGCACGTCCTGACATTGCAGGACCTGGACGACCTGAGGGCCGACGGAATCGCTTTCGCGCAAGCGCACCCAGGCGCGCTCGACCAAGCTGCGGCCGCCGTCGGCGAGAACGATCTTTACACGTACATCTACACGTCGGGCACGACCGGCCCACCGAAGGGCTGCATGATCCGCCACCGCAACTACTACGCCATGGCCTCGTCGATCGAGGGGATCGAGGACCTCGGGCTGGGCGAGGACGTGATGCTGCTCTACCTGCCACTCGCGCACAACTTCGGGCGTCTGATGACGCTCTGGGGCGCTTACTCCGGCTTCACGATCGCGTTCTGCTCCGACCCGTACGCCGTCGCCGACGCCCTGCCCCTGGTCCGTCCCACGCTGCTGCCCAGCGTGCCCCGCATGTACGAGAAGGCGCACACGACGATCACGTCCAAGCTGGAGGCGGCTTCAGGACCTCGGCGTTGGCTCGGCGACTGGGGGCTTGGCGTCGGGCGCCGCGTCAGCGCCCTGCGCCAGCGCGGAGAGCCATTGCCGCGCGCGCTGGCGCTCCAGCATCGGATCGCCGACCGGGTCGTCTACTCGAAGGTGAAGCAGCGATTCGGTGGCCGCCTTCGGATCGGGATCTCGGGCGGAGCGCCGCTGTCCAAGGAGATCGGCGAGCTCTTCCATGCACTCGACATGCTGATCCTCGAGGGCTGGGGCCTGACCGAATGCACGACCGCGGCTACCGTCAATCGACCCCGGCGCTTCCGCTTCGGGACGGTCGGCCCGGCGATGCCGGGCGTCGAGGTGGCGACGGACAACGACGGCGAGCTGCTGATCCGCAGCGAGACGATCTTCGCCGGGTACCTCAAGGACGAGGAGGCCACGAGGGCCGTGCTGACGGACGAGGGCTGGCTCCGCTCCGGCGACGTCGGCGAGATCGACCCGGACGGTTTTGTGACGATCACCGACCGCAAGAAGGACATCATCGTCACTGCGGGTGGCAAGAACGTCGGTCCCCAGAACATCGAGAACTCGCTCAAGGCCTCGCGATACGTTTCGCAGGCGCTCGTCGTCGGCGACCGCAGACCCTACGTGACCGCGCTGATCACCCTTGACGAGGCGGAGGTAACCAGCACGGACGTGATCGGCGAGGTCCAGACGCTCGTCCAGCAGGTCGTTGACGACGTCAACTCGGAGCTGTCGCGCTACGAGCAGGTCAAGCGCTTCGCGATCGTTTCCCGCGAGTTCAGCTCAGAGCAAGGCGAGGTGACGCCGACGCTGAAGCTCAAGCGCCGCGTGATCGAGGAGCGCTTCGCAGACGAGATCGAAAAGCTTTACGCGGACTAGCTAGATTCTGCGCGCCCCGACGTACGTCGAGGCATACCAGCCGCTGATGCTGGAGATCTTGACCACGTCGCCGGTGTGCGGCGCGTGGATGAAAGAGCCGCCGCCGACGTAGATGCCGACATGCCCGAGGCCGTCGAAGAAGACGAGGTCGCCTGGCTGGAGCTGGTCACGCGAAACCGGGCTCCCCATGCCGTACTGCGCGTACGAGCTGTGAGGAAGCGAGACGCCGACCTGCGCGAACACGTACATCACCAGTCCCGAGCAGTCGAAGCCCGAGGGCGACGATCCGCCCCAGCGGTATGGCACGCCGAGGTACTGCTCCGCGATCGCAACGACGCTCGAATGCGTCGGCGGGGGAGCCGGGCCGACCGAAACGCTGCCGCTAGAGGACGCCACCGGTGCAACAGTGCTCGAGAGCGCCTGGGCCGGCGCCTGCTGCTGCTGGGCCGCAATCCGCGCCTGGAGCTCGCGGCGAAGCTGGGCCTGGCGTGCAGCCTCCTGCGCCTGTAGGTTCGCGATCTGGCCGCGGATCGACGAAAGCAGAGCGCGCCGCGCCGAGAGCTGACCCTGAATCGATGCCCGCTCTGAAGCGCGTTCGCGTACGAGTGCGGCGGCTTGGGCGGTCGCGTGCTTGAGCCGGACCTGCCGCGCTTTCACCTCTTTGTCGAAATGCGCCACCTGGGCGAGCACCTGGGTGTCCTGCGCAGAGATGCGGTTGGCAGTGTTGAAGCGGCTGACGAGGTCGTCGAGGCTGGACGCGCCGAGCAGCACCTCGAGGGAGTCGCTCTGCCCGCCGGACGTGTAGAGCGACACGAGCCGGGCCGCGAGGGCCCCCCGTGCGCGGCCCAAGCTCTGTTTCGCGACCTCGAGCTGCGCTTGGTTCGCCTTCAAGTCGGCTCGGACCCGGTTCAGCTTCACCGTTGCCAGGTCGTATGCCTGGATCACGCGCTCGAGGTTCGCGTCGAGTTGCTGGACCTGGCCCATTACGCTCTGGGCTTCGGCCTGCTTCGACGCGATCGTGGGGTCACCGACTGCCGGCGTCGCCATCAGCACGGCCGCGAAGCTCAAGACAATGACTGCCGGCGCCGTACGTCTAATCGAGCGGCGAATCGTTCCGGTCGCTGGGCTCGATCGGCGCCCCCGAGAGGGCCGGTTCGTCACAAGCTCGGCACCCTAGCAACCCGTCCGGACGCCCGCAACCACGTTTCCAAGCGTTAAACCTCGCATTGCGAAGCGCCAACGCAGTGGCACAAACGCTTTGCTAGGTTCCCGCCTCGTGCCGGCGGACCCGATCTCCCGGCGGGCGCGCCCACTCGCCCTTGTCGTGTGCTCACTCGCCGCGGTGGGCATCGCGCTGCCGGCAGGCAGCGCCGGTTCCGGATCTTCGCTCAGGCAGCAAGCCCACGAGCTGACGCAGCAGAACAGCGCAATCGCGTCGCGATCGAGAGCCGCGGTTCTGACGCTCTACGCGCTCGACAGCCGGCTCACGCGGACGCAGGCACAGCTGGCGTCGCTTCGGTCGCAGGCCGCCGCGACCGAGCGCCAGGCTGCAGGGACGAGGCGCGAGCTCGCGGTGGCCAAGCAAATCTTTTCCGTCTCCCAGCGCAACTTGGCCGCGCGCCTCCGTTCCGTCTACGAGCAGGGCGACTCCGATCCGCTCGCGATCGTGCTCGGCGCGAAGACGCTCGACGACGCGCTCACCGGCCTCGAGACCGAAAGGGCCGCGGCGGAGACCGACCGAGCGATCGTCGCGCGGGCCCGCAAGAGCCGTGACCGGTACATCAGGCTGCAGCATCGCCTGGCAGCCCGCGCTCAGAAGCTGCGGAGGCTCGAGGCGAGTGTCTCGGCGACGCTCGGCGTCCTCTCATCGGCCAAGGCCGGACGGATCTCGTACCTCCGGCAACTGGCGAGCCAGAAAAAGCTCAACCAGTCGCAGATCGCCTCGCTCGACTCGCAGGCGCAGGCAATCGAGGCGCAGGCCCGGCGTGTCGCAGTCCAGCAGGTGGCGAGCACACAGACCGCCACGCCTACTCCCGCGCCCACGCCTACCGCTCCTCCCGCTACGGGCGCCGCGACGATCACGGTGACCGCGACCGCGTACACGCTGCAAGGCCACACGGCCACGGGCGCACCGGTCGGATACGGGGTCGTTGCGGTCGACCCGAGCGTGATCGCGCTCGGGACGCGGATGACGATTCCGGGCTACGGCGAGGGCGTCGCCGCGGATACGGGCGGGGCGATCCAGGGCGCAGTGATCGACCTCTGGTTCCCGACGGCCGCCGAGGCGGCGAACTGGGGCCGCCGGACGGTCACGATCACGTTGCACTGACTAGACTTCCGGTCGCGGCTACCCCTGGAGGGGAAGGGGGAATGAGGTGACCGAACCGATGGAGACGACGACCACGCCCGAGCAGGCGAGTCCACGCGTTCTTTTGGTCGACGACCACGACCTGTTCCGCACAGGCCTACGCAATCTGCTCGAGGAGGAGGGCGTCGACGTGGTCGGCGAGGCAGCCGCCGGCGACGACGCGCTGCGCTACGTCCGGGAGCTCCAGCCGGATGTGGTGGTCATGGATCTGAACATGCCGGGAATGACCGGTGTCGAGGCGACGAAGAAGATCATCGCCTACGCTCCTCTTACACGCGTCGTCGTGCTGACGATCTCCGACCAGGACGGCGACGTGATGGAGGCAATCTTCGCCGGTGCGTGCGGGTACCTGCTCAAGGACGCCTCCGTCGAGGACGTGATGCGAGGAATCCAGGCCGCGGCAGTCGGCGAGTCGCTGATCTCCCCGACGATCGCCGGCAAGGTGCTGGAGCGGATCCGCGCGGCCACCGCGTCGCCTGAAGCAGCTGAGGCGATCAGAGCTGAGCTTTCGGACCGCGAGATCGAGGTGCTGAAGCTGATCGCCAACGGCAAGGACAACGCGCAGATCGCCGCCGACCTGCACATCAGCCCGAAGACGGTCAAGAATCACATCTCGAACATCCTGATGAAGCTGCAGATCGAGAACCGCATTCAGGCTGCGGTGTATGCGGTCCGTAGCGGAATCGTCTGAAACGTGGACTTCTCGACTAACCGGGTTTAGACGGCCGCGCCGGCAAAGCCGCCACGGCCTCCAGGTCGGCATCGCAAGCGACGCCTCGGTGCAGTGCGAAGCGGAATCGTCTAAGCGGCTGCGGAAACGCGACGCCGCGCGGTCGCAAGCAGCGTGCGCAGCTGCCTAAGGTCGACCGAAGCGCGGCTGAGGCGGAGCGAAAGCTCGGCGAGCTCGTCGGCCTTCAGTTCCCGGTCGCGAGCGCTCATCTCGGCGGCAAGCTTGCCGATCCGGCGCTCGATCCGAAGCTGTTCCGCCTCGAGCGAGTGCGCCTGCGCGTAGCCGTCCGTGAGCGTGCGCTCGAAGCGGGCGCGCGTCTGCTCGTCGTTGGCCGGCGGGCTCTTCGCGAGCGCGTCGAGCTCCTGGCACAGCGCGCCGAAATCGATGGCCGCTTCAGGGGTCATCGAAGTGATTATCTCGCCCCGTAGGTGCGGGTTCATGGGCCGCTTGGACTATCTTGGGCCAGCTTGAGGCCCATGGTCCTTGACCCGTCGTGCATCGGTCCGAACAATGGATCGATGCGCCGGGCCCTTGCCGCCGCGCTCGTGTGCGCCGCCGCCGTCGCATTCCCGAATGCGGTGGCGACCGGCTCGGCGAGCACGAAGCCGCTCACACAACGCCTCGCCCAAGCGCTAGCGGTGCCTCATGTGCCCGCGGCCCATTCCGCCGCCCTGGCACTCGACCTGAACACCGGAGCTGTGGTTTTCGGCCGCAACCCTGGCCTCTCCCTTGTCCCCGCGTCGAACGAGAAGCTCCCCATCACCTACACCGCCCTGGAAACACTCGGGCCCGACTACCGGATCGCCACCGACGTGCTCGGGCAAGGCGCGCTGGTCGGGACCACCTGGCGGGGGTCGCTCGTCCTGCAAGGACACGGCGATCCAACCCTCAGCTCCACAGGCCTGACACGGCTCGCCAGGCAGGTGCGCGCCGCCGGCGTCCGCAAGATAACCGGGTCTGTGCTCGGCGACGAGTCCTACTTCGACTCGCGCCGAACGGCGCCCGGCTGGAAGCCCTCCTTCTACATCACCCAGTCGGAGCCACTGTCGGCGCTGACCGTCGACCGAACCTGGTTTCACACCCATCATTCGAGCGCTCCCGCCGCGGCGGCCGCGGCGTTGTTCAAAGACGCGCTGCGAAAGCAGGGAGTCTCGGTCACCGGACGCGCGACCCGAGGAGTCGCGAGCCCGGATGCTGAGCAGGTCGCCGAGGTCCTGTCCCCGACGCTTGCGCAGATCGTGCGCTTCATGGACCGCGAGAGCGACAACTTCACGGCCGAACTGCTCCTGAAGCAGATCGGCGCCGCGAACGGCGCGACCGGTACCACGGCAGCCGGCGCGGCCCTGGTGAGGACGACGCTGGCGGAGGCGGGGATTCCGCTCGCCGGAGTCAGGATCGTCGACGGCTCGGGGCTGTCGTCGCTCGACCGGCTGACGGCGCGCGCGATCGTGGGGATTCTCCAGACCGCCTGGCAAGACCCGACGATCAAGGCGTCGTTCGTCTCCGCACTGGCGGTGTCGGGTCGCACCGGCACGCTGAAGGACCGCCTGCGCAGGCCGCCCGCGCTCGGTGCCGTGCTCGCCAAGACCGGCACGACGTCGCTCGCCTCGGCGCTCTCGGGCTTCGTCCGGGGCCGCTACGTCTTCTCGGTGCTGCAGAACGGCCAGCCCGTGTCGTACACCTGGGCGCGGCGCGCGCAGGATCGGTTCGCGACGGTGCTAGCGGCGCAGTAGTCGCTTCAAAGCCTGCTCGTCGAGGATCGGCACGCCGGCCTTCTGGGCCTTTGCGAGCTTCGAGCCGGGGCTCTCGCCGGCGATCACGCCCGCGGTCTTCTTCGACACGGAGTCGGCGACCTTCGCGCCCAGCGCCTCGAGGGCGGACTTCGCCTCCTCCCGCGTGAAGCCCTCGAGCGTGCCCGTGATCACGTAGCTCTGGCCGCTCAGCGGGCCTTCGACCGGGCGATCCTCCGCGCCGGCCTCCATCCGGAGGCCGAGCTCGCGCAGCTCCTCGACGAGGTTGCGGTTCACCTTGTCCTCGAACCACTCGGCGATCGAAGCCGCGCGATCCGGGCCGATCCCGTCGATCGCCTGCAGCTCCTCGACCGGCGCGCCGAGCAAGCGGTCGATCGTCCCCAGCTCTCGCGCCAGAACGCCGGCCGTGACTCCGCCGACGTCGGGGATGTTGAGGCCGTAGAGAACACGTCGGAACGGGATCTGCTTCGACTGCTCGATCGAGCCGATCACGTTGCTCGCGCTCTTCTCCTGGAACCCGTCCAGGTCGAGCAGTTGCTCCTTCGTCAGGCGGTAGAGGTCCGGGACCGACCGGACGAGCCCGAGATCCCAGAGCCGCCGGACGAGCTGCTCGCCGACGCCCTCGATGTCCGCGGCCGCCATCACCCAGTTGTTGAGCGTCTCGATCCCGCGTGAAGGGCAGTCGCGATTGGGGCAACGGTGCATCGCCTCGCCCTCCGGTCTGACGACGTTTGTCCCGCAAAGAGGGCATTCCTTGGGCATCCGGAACTCCTTCGTCCCCGGCTGGTGCGCCCCTGAAGGGCCGACGACTTGCGGGATCACGTCGCCGGCGCGCTGGACGACGACGATGTCGCCCTCGCGGATCTGCTTGCGGTTGATGTCCTCCTCGTTGTGCAGCGTTGCCCTGGAGACGGTGACGCCGCCGACCTCGACCGGCTCCAGCATCGCCCACGGATTGAGCGCGCCCGTGCGGCCGACGCGGATCGCGATTTTGTTCAACCGAGTCGTCGCCGTCATCGGCGCCCACTTGAAGGCTCGCGCCCAGCGCGGGCGTTCGTGCAGCGCGCCGAGCCGCGCCTGCTGGTCGAGCGAGTCGACCTTGATCACGATCCCGTCGATCTCGTAGTCGAGCTCCGCGCGCCGCTGCTCCCACTCGCGGCAGGCCTTCATCACCTCTTCGATCGACTCCAGCCGTTCGGCGTAGGGATTGGTACGAAAGCCGTGCTCACGCAGCCAGTCGAGGGTCTCGGAGTGGGTCGCGGTGCCGAGGCCGTCGCGCTGCCCGACGCCGTAGATCCAGATCGAAAGAGGACGACGCGCGGTGATCGACGAGTCCTTCTGCCGCAACGACCCGGCGGCTGCGTTGCGGGGATTCGGCGCCGTCGCCTTGCTCTCCGAAGCCAGCCGCTCGTTGAACTCGCGGAAGCCTGAGAGCGGCATGTATACCTCGCCGCGGACCTCCAGCACCTCCGGCGGATTGTCACCGACATTGCGCATTTGCAGGGGAATCGCGCTGATCGTCCGCAGGTTCGGGGTCACGTCCTCGCCCTGGTAGCCGTCGCCCCGCGTCGCCCCGCGAGCGAACACGCCGCGCTCGTAGACGAGGTTGATCGCCGAGCCGTCGATCTTCGGCTCGATCACGTAGGCGACCGGCTCGTCCGAGTCGAGGCGCTTGCGCACGTCGTCGGCCCACTTCCCGAGCGCCTCGTCGGTCGTCACCTTGTCGAGCGACCCCATCGGGGTCAGGTGCTGAGACTTCTCGAACCTGTCGGAGGGCGGCGCGCCGACGCGCTGCGTCGGCGAGTCGGGCGTGATCAGGTCGGGATGCTCGTCCTCGAGCGCCTTCAGCTCGTCGTAGAGCCCGTCGTAGGCGGCGTCGGAGATCTCGGGGTCGTCGAGGACGTGGTAGCGATAGAGGTGGTGATTCAACTCGGCGCGGAGCTCGTCAACCCGCGCCTGGACCTCCTTGACCGCTGATGCTGCCATCCGAGCTGATGCTAGCGAGGGCGCGTAGCGTCCCAATCCACCATGTCCGTGGTCTGACCCCGGCCGTGGCCTCTCCGGACGCTCCAGGTGTCGCAACCGGCCAATGTCCGGGGTCAGACCCCGGACATTGTCAGTAACGGACACTGACGAGGTACAGGCCCCACGGAGGCGCCGTCGTTCCTGCCTCTGCGCGGTCGCGCCCCTCGAGCAGGCGTGCCAGCTCCTCAGGAGAGCGCTCGAGCATCGTCCCGACCAGCGTGCGGACCATGTGCCGCAGGAAGCTGTCGGCGGTCAACTCGAGCTCGAGCGCGTCGCCGCGCCGGTGCCAGACCGCGCTCTCGATAGTGCGCGTGAAGACCCGGTGCTTCGTCTCGGCAGGCGTGAAAGCCCGGAAATCGTGCTCACCGAACACGAGATCTGCCGACTCGGGAAGCCTGTCCTCGTCGAGCGGCCGCGGATACCACCAGCTGCGATGAGCCTCGAACGGCGAGGGCGTCCGGCGCCGGTAGATTCGGTAACGGTAGCTCCTCGCTTGCGCCGAACGGCGCGCATGGAACTCCGGAGCAGCGACCTCGACTCCGCTGACGGCCACGTCGTCGGGAAGCTCAGCATTGAGCGCCTCCGCAGCGCGCTCGGGCGGCGGCCCGCCCTCGGCTTCGACGCTCGCAACCTGCGCCAGGGCATGGACGCCGGTGTCGGTCCGGCCGGCCACCGCGAGCTCGCCCCAGGTGGAGAAGACGCGGTCGAGAGCTTCTCGCACGACCCCCTCGACTGTTCGCAAGCCCGGCTGCGCCGCCCAGCCTCGAAACCCCGAGCCGTCGTACTCGAGCGTTAGTTTCAGCCGGGCCATCGGTTCAGTCGACATCTTCCCTTCAGCCGGGTTTAGACGGCCGCACCGGCAAAGCCGGCGCGGCCTCCCGGCGGCATCGCAAGCGACGCCTTGGTTTCAGCCGCACGTCAGGGGATCCTGACGTCGCTTGTCAGGCGTGCCTTATGATAAGAGTACTTGCATACCCTCTGGTAAACTCTAGTCATATGAGCGACCGACAGGTCTTCCTGCTCCAGCGCGTCCAGCCGGCGATGACCGGTCTCATCGACGGCTCGCTCTCCACCCTGGCGCCGATCTTCGCCGTCGCCCTCGCCACGCACAAGCCGCATGTGGCCTTCTACGCCGGCCTTGCCACCGCGATCGGGGCCGGGATCAGCATGGCCTTCTCGGAAGGGCTGTCGGATACCGGGGAGTTCACCGGCCGCGGGAATCCGATCGTCCGCGGGTCGATCACCGGCGCCGGCACCTTCGTGGGCGGAATCCTTCACACGCTGCCCTTCCTGATCCCCCACTACCGGATCGCGCTGGTCTCCGCGATCGTCGTCGTGGCCTTCGAGCTGCTGGCGCTCGCCTGGTTGCGCTGGCGGTTCTTCGAGGTCAGCTTCGCCCGCGCGCTCGGGACGGTCACGTTCGCCGGCGTCGTGATCGCGGCTGTCAGCGCCGGGCTCGGCAGCGCGGCGTAACCGCCCGCTAAGAACTCGTTTCAGAAGACAAACCGTGATTGGCTTTGCTGCCCGGGGTTAGACGGACGCCCGGGCAAAGCCCGGACCGTCCTCTGAGTCGGCGTCGCGCGCGAGCGCCTAAGCGCGCGGAACGTAGTCGACGAGCTCCAGGTACGCCATCTCGGCGGCGTCTCCCTGGCGGGGGCCGAGCTTGACGATCCGGGAATAGCCGCCAGGCCGGTCCGAGAACCGCGGGCCGACCTCGCTGAAGAGCTTGTGGACGACGTCCTGCGAGCGCAGGAATTTCAGCGCCTGCCGCCGGGCCGGCACGTCTCCGCGGCGGCCCAGCGTGATCATCTCCTCGGCGACCGGGCGGACTTCCTTCGCCTTGGCGACGGTCGTTTTGATGCGCCCATGCTCGATCAGGGAGGCGGTCAGGTTGGCGTAGAGCGCCTTGCGGTGGGCGGAATCCCGCCCGAGCTTCCTGCCGGCCCGCTGGTGCCGCATGGCGTTAGGCGGCGCCTCCGCCGCTGCCGCCGTTCTCGCCGCGCAGGGTGAGGCCGTGCGTAGCGAGCGTCTCCTTGACCTCTTCGATCGACTTCTTGCCGAAGTTCGGGATCGCGGCCAGCTCGTTCTCAGTCTTCACGACGAGGTCGCCGATCGTCTCGATCCCGACGCGCTTGAGGCAGTTGTACGAGCGGACACCGAGCTCGAGCTCTTCGATCGGGAAGTTCTCCATCCCGTGAGCGAGCGCCGGCTCCGCGCCTGCACCGCCGTCGGTGGCAGCCGCGGCCTCGCCGAAGCCCTCGATCCGGTCGAGATCGGTGAAGATCGCCAGCTGGCGGATCAGGATCTCGGCCGCCTGGCCGATCGCGTCTCGCGGGTCGAGCGAGCCGTCGGTCGTAACGTCGAGGATCAGCTTGTCGTAGTCGGTACGCTGGCCGACGCGGGCGGCCTCGACGTCGTACGAGACGCGCCGGACCGGCGAGAAGATCGAGTCGACCGGGATGACGCCGATCGTGTGCTCAGGCCCACGGTTCAGCTCAGCCGGGACGTAGCCGCGGCCGCGGCCGATCGTCAGCGTCACCTCGAGCCTGCCTTTGTCGGACAGGTTCGCGATCTCGAGGTCGGGGTTGAGGATCTCGAGCTCCGCCGGGGCCTCGATGTCCTTGGCCGTGACTGCGCCGGCTCCACGCTTCGACAGGCGCACCTCGATCTCCGGCGAGTCGCCATGCAGGCGCGCAATCAGGTTCTTGAAGTTGAGCAGGATGTCGGTGACGTCCTCGCGAACGCCCGGCAGGGTCGTGAACTCGTGCGCGACGCCCTCGATCTTGACCGAGGTGACCGCGGCGCCCTCGAGCGAGGAGAGCAGCACGCGGCGCAGCGAGTTGCCGAATGTGTAGCCGAAGCCGCGATCGAGCGGCTCGATCTGGAAGACTCCGCGGTTCTCGTCGATCTCTTCGTGGACGATCTTCGGGATCTGGAACTCCATCAAACTGGTTCTTGTAGCCATTTCGCCTTTCTTTACTTGGAATAGAGCTCGACGATGAGCGATTCCTGGACGGGGGTGTCAATCTCTTCGCGCTCGGGCAGCTTCAGGATCTTGCCCGTGAGGCCGTCGTGGTCGGCCTGGAGCCACGGCGCGACGGAAGCCGTGAGGTCGGTGGCGTCGCGGATCACGGGCTCAGCCGAGCTGCCCGGCGACATCGAGACGATGTCGTCCGGCTTGACTTGATAGCTCGGGATGTTGACCCGGCGACCGTTGACCTGGAAGTGGCCGTGGCGGACGAGCTGCCGCGCCTGCGCGCGAGAGGCCGCGAAGCCGAGCCGGTAAACGACGTTGTCGAGCCGCGTCTCGAGCATCCGCAGCAACTCCTCGCCTGTGACGCCCGAGCCCTTGGCGGCTTTCGTGTAGTAGGTGCGGAACTGCTTCTCGAGCAGGCCGTAGTAGCGCCGCGCCTTCTGCTTCTCGCGCAGCTGCAGCAGGTACTCGCTCTGCTTGATCCGGCCGCGACCGTGCTCGCCCGGCGGATACGACCGGCGCTCGATCGCGCACTTCTCGGTCAGGCAGCGCTCGCCCTTGAGGAAGAGCTTCATGCCTTCCCGGCGGCAGATACGGCACTTGGGGCCGGTGTCGCGAGCCACTAGCGGTCACCTCCCGTGGGGCTCGTGCCCGCCAGCCGCGAAAAGCCGCTCTGGCAAGGACGCAAACGCATACGCGTCCTAGGATCACGTGAGGCTACGGGCCCGACTGCGTAACCAGGGCGGATGCCAGTGGGCTTTGCAGCGCCCTGGCGGGTGCGAGACACGCGGGAGGGGGCCGACATCAAACGCGCCTCCGCTTTTTCGGCCGCACGCCGTTGTGGGCCTGCGGGGTGACGTCCTTGACTCCGAGGATCTCGAGGCCTGCGGCCTGGAGCGAGCGGATCGCTGTCTCGCGGCCCGAGCCCGGTCCCTTGACGAAGACCTCGACCTTCTGGAGGCCGTGCTCCATCCCCTTGCGGGCGCACGCGTCGGCGGTCACCTGAGCAGCAAAGGGCGTGGACTTGCGCGAGCCCTTGAAGCCGGCCGAGCCCGCGGACTCCCACGCGATCACGTTCCCCTCGCCGTCGGTCAGCGAGACGATCGTGTTGTTGAACGACGTCTTGATGTGCGCCTGGCCGATCGCGATGTTCTTGCGAACGCGGCGGCGCGTGCGACCACGGGTCGCGGCTCTGCGCGGAGTGGGAGGCATCAGGTCTTGGTCGCCGCCTTCTTGCCACGGCCGACGGTCTTCTTCGGACCCTTGCGCGTGCGCGCGTTGGTCTTCGTCCGTTGGCCGTGCACCGGCAGGCCGCGCCTGTGGCGGAGGCCGCGGTAGGCACCGATCTCCTGCAACCGCTTGATCGCCTGCTGGCGCTCACGGCGCAAATCGCCTTCGACCTGAAGCGTGTCGATGTACTCGCGGAGCTTCGTTACCTCGTCGTCGGTCAGATCCTTGACCTTCTCGTCCGGCGAAAGGCCCAGCTCGGCGCAGACCTTGCGCGCCGTCGGCTGGCCGATGCCGTAGATGTAGGTCAGCCCGATCTCAAGCCGCTTCTGGTTCGGGAGATTGACTCCGGCGATTCGCGCCATTAGTGGGTCTCCTGGTGACATTGGTGGATGCCTGGGTCACGAGCACCAAGCGATGCAAGGACGCAGGGAGCGCTCAGGCTGATTAGCCCGGGCGCGACTGAGGACGCGGCAGCGCGCCGCGTGATCGTGGGCCAGGCGCTGCCGAATGTTGTCAGGTGACCCACTACTCCTAACCCTGCCGTTGCTTGTGTCGGGGGTTCGTGCAGATGACCATGGTCTTGCCGTGCCGCTTGATCACACGGCACCGCTCGCACATGGGCTTGACTGAGGCTCGTACTTTCATTTCATCAACGCTCTCTGTAGGTGATTCGACCGCGAGTGAGGTCGTAGGGCGACAGTTCCACCTTCACCTTGTCGCCCGGAAGGATGCGGATGTAGTGCTTTCGCATCTTCCCTGAGATCTTCGCCAGCACCTCGTGCCCGTCGTCCAACTTGACGCGGAACATCGTGCTCGGAAGCGCCTCGGTGATCTCGCCTTCGACCTCGATCTTGTCTTCTTGCTTCGCCAATTACCTCGCAGAAACCGCGCCTCATCAGCGCGGTTTGTCGGGACACGGAAAAACACGGCTCGCGCCGCGGCTCGTCATGGTAGCAAACCCGCTTCAGCAGGCCGTTTCGCGGCGGTCAGCACTTTCGGGCCCTCCTCGGTCACCGCGACGGTGTGCTCGAAGTGAGCCGTCAGCGACCCGTCGGAGGAGGAGATCGACCACTCATCCGCGTGCATGACCACGTCCGGCCCGCCCGCCGTGATCATCGGCTCGATTGCGAGCGTCATCCCCGGGAGGAGCTCAGGACCCCGGCCGGGCGCGCCGAAGTTCGGGATCTGCGGATCCTCGTGGTAGGCACGGCCGACACCGTGGCCGACCAGGCTGCGGACGACGGAGAAGCCGGCCCCCTCGACCACGGTCTGGATCGTGTGGCTGATGTCGGAGACGTGGTTGCCGATCCGCGCCTGGTCGATTCCGGCAGCCAGCGCCTCCTGGCACACGTCGAGCAAGCGCTGAGCCTCCGCGGAGATCTCCCCGACTCCGAAGGTGTACGCACTGTCTGCGATCAGGCCGTCGAGCGTGACCCCGAGGTCGACTGAGACGATGTCGCCCGGCGCAGCAATGTAATCAGTAGGGATCCCGTGCACGATCATCGCGTTCGGAGAGATGCACAGCGCCGCCGGATAGCCGCGGTAGCCCTTCGAAGTCGGAACTCCCCCGCGCTCGCGGATGTAGTCCTCTGCGAGCCGGTCGAGCTCGAGCATCGAGACTCCGGGCCTGAGTTCCTCGCCGATCATCGCCAGCGTGTCGGCGACGATGTCGCCGGCGCGGGCCATGCCCTCGATCTCGGCCTGGCTCTTGCGAATGATCATCTGACGGCGACCTGTTCCAGCGTGGCCTGGATCTCGGCGAAAACCTCGTTCGGCGAGCCGTCGGCGTGCACCGGGACGAGGACACCCTGCGTGCGGTAGTGCTCGATCAGCGGCTCCGTCTCGCGGTGATAGAGCTCGAGGCGGGTGCGGATCGCCTCGGGCGTGTCGTCTGGGCGCCGTTCTTCACGGGCGCGCTTGAGCAGCCGCTCGATGCAGATCTCGTCCGAGACCTGAAGCGCGAAGACAACCGTCAGCTCGCGGGCGATCTCGCGCAACATCGAGTCGAGCGCATCCGCCTGCGGCGTCGTTCGCGGGAAGCCGTCCAGGACGAAACCCTCGGCGGCATCTGGCTCCTCCAGGCGCTCACGGATCAGATCGATCATCAGCCCGTCAGGGACGAGCTCGCCCCGCTCGAGGATCGGCTTCACCTGCAGGCCCAGCGGCGTGTCGGAGGCGATAGCGGCCCGGAGCATGTCGCCCGTCGCGATGTGCGGAATCCGGTATTCGGCCGAGATCCGCTTGGCCTGCGTCCCTTTGCCGGACCCCTGCGGCCCGAGCAGCAAGATGTTCACGCTTATCTCAGGAAGCCTTCGTAGGAGCGCATCATCATCTGCGACTCCATCTGGCGCATCGTGTCGAGCGCGACGCCGACGACGATCAGCACCGAGGTTCCGCCGAGAGCGCGCGAGGTTGCCTGCGAGAAGCCGCCGTAGCGGATGAAGAGGCTCGGTAAGACGGCAACGGCAGCCAGGTAGAGCGAGCCGGGCAGCGTCAGCCGCGTCAGCACGCGATCCAGGTACTGCGCGGTCGGCGGGCCTGGCCGGATGCCGGGAATGTAACCCCCGTATTTGCGCAGGTTGTCAGCCTGATCGACCGGGTTGAACTGGACCGCGGTGTAGAAGTAGGTGAAGATGACGATCAGTGCGGCCTCGGTGAGCAGGTAACCCCAGCTCGAGGGCTGGAAGTGCCGGTTGACGAACGACTGCGTCGACGGAATGAACTCGCCGACCGTCGGCGGGAAGGCCAACACAGCGGCCGCGAAGATGACCGGAATGACGCCCGCCATGTTCACGCGCAGCGGCATATAGGTCGAACCGCCGGAGGTCATCCGCCGCCCGACCATCTGCTTGGCGTACTGGATCGGGATCCGCCGCTGGCCCTCCTGGATGAACACCACCGCAACCACGATCGCGATCGCCACGATCGGGAAGAACAGCTTCTCCATCGGGCCGCCGTTGTACCAGGCGACCACGCCCGCGGGGGCCGTGGCGAGAATCGAGGCGAAGATCAGCAGCGAGATCCCGTTGCCGATCCCGCGCTTCGTGATCAGCTCGCCCATCCACATCAGCAGCGTCGTCCCGGCAACGAGCGTGACGACGATCAGGACGAGCCGGCCCGAGTTCGCAGTCAGCACGCCCTCGCGCTTGAACAGGAAGGCGTAGCCGATCGCCTGCGCCGCGGCGAGTGCGACCGTCAGGTAGCGCGTGTACTGGTTGATCCTGGCCATGCCCGCCTCGCCCTCTTTCTGGAGCTCCTCGAGCTTCGGGATCACGACGGTCAGGAGCTGGAGAATGATCGAGGCGGTGACGTAGGGCATGATCCCGAGCGCGAAGATCGAGAAGCGTGAGAGCGCGGAGCCCGAGAACAGGTTCAGCAGGCCGAGGATCGAGCTGCCGCGCCCGCCGGAGCCGAAGAAGTCCTGAATCGACTGCGAGTCGACGCCGGGGGCGGGCATCCAAGAGCCGAGCCGGTAGAGGCCCAGGATCATGCCCGTGAACAGGACCCTGCGCCGTAGCTCCGGGACGCGCCAGGCGTTGGCGAGCCAGGAGAACACCTAGTCGGACTCCTCCGTGGCTTCAGGCTCGTCGCTTTCGGGATTCTCCGCCGCCTCTTCCTCCGTCTCCGGCGGCTCAGGCTCAGCCTGCGGGATCTCGGCCCGGGGCTTCCGCTTCGGCTTGCGTGGCTCGGGCTCCCCACGGAGCCAGGTGATCGAGCCGCCCGCCTGCTCGATCTTCTCGCGCGCGCTCTTGGAGAAGCTGTGCGCGCTGACCGTGAGCTTCTTCGACAGATCGCCGTGACCGAGGATCTTCAGGTCGTACTTCGTGTTCCGGATCAGGCCGGCTGCAGCGAGCGACTCGGGCGTGATCTCGGTGCCGGCGTCGAACCGCTCGAGGTCGCGAACGTTGACGGCGACCGTGTGCGTGCGGTGCGGGCCCATCGGCATCGCGTCCTTCGAGTACGGGCCGCGCTGCTTGCCAAGGCGCATGTAGATCGGCATCTGGCCGCCCTCGAAACCAGCGCGCATCTTGTGCGAGCCCGAGCGCGACTTCTGTCCCTTGAGGCCGCGCGTCGAGTAGCGCCCCTTGCCGGAGCCCAGGCCGCGGCCAACGCGCTTGCGATCCTTGCGCGCCTGCGCGGGCTTGAGGTTCGAGAGGTTGAGCTTCTCGGGCACTAGGCGTCCTCGACCTTCACCAGGTGGCGAACCTTCCTGAGCATACCGGCGAGCTGCGGGCTCTCTGCATGCTCCGCCGAGCGGCCGATCTTGCCGAGACCGAGCGCCCGCAACGTGCCGCGGTGACGCTCGCTCTGGCCGATCTGGCTACGTGTCTGGGTTATCTTCAACTTGGCCATCGGTTGTCTCCTCCGCAGGCGCCGACGCTTCCTCGACAGCAACTGGGACTTCGGCAGGCACTTCCTCGGCCTTCGCCGGAATCGGGAGAACTTGGCTCACGGTCAGGCCGCGGATCTGCGCGACGTCCTCAGGCCGGCGCAGGCGCCGCAGGCCGTCGACCGTCGCCTTGAGCATGTTGATCGGGTTCGTCGTCCCGAGGCTCTTCGCGAGGATGTCGCGAACGCCGCCGAGCTCCAGCACGGCGCGGACGCCGCCGCCCGCGATCACGCCCGTTCCCTCGCTGGCAGGGCGCAGCAACACGCGCGCGGCGCCGAACTCGCCCAGGATCTCGTGGGTGATCGTCGTGCCCTTCTTGGGCACGGTGAACAGGTTCTTCTTCGCGTCGTCGACAGCCTTGGAGATCGCGAGCGGCACCTCGCGCGCCTTGCCGTAACCGACGCCGACGCGGTCGACCTCGTCACCGATCACGACGAGCGCCGTGAACGAGAACCGCCGGCCGCCCTTGACGACCTTGGCGACGCGGTTGATCTCGACCACGCGCTCCTTGAGCTCGCGCTCTCGCTCGCGCTCGATCACTTCACGTTCGACCGGAGTCGTGCTCAAAACTTCAGGCCTCCTTCGCGTGCGGCCTCTGCCAGCGCCTTCACGCGTCCGTGGTACAGGTAGCCGCCGCGGTCGAAGACGACGGATTCGAGGTCCGCCTGCTTCGCTCGCTCGGCCAGCAGCTTGCCGACCTCGGCCGCCTGCTGGGTCTTGTTGCCCTTGAACGATTTCTTCAGGTGCAGGGAGCTCGCCGCCGCGAGGGTCTTCCCCTCGCCGTCGTCGACGAGCTGCGCCTCGATCCCGGCGTTCGAGCGGAAGACGACCAGGCGCGGCCGCTCGGCCGTCCCGTAGACCTTGCCGCGGACGCGCTTATGCCTACGCGCGCGGGCTTGGGGCTTCGTCAGAACGGCCATTTACGCCCTCTTGCCGGCGGCGCAGCCGCCTGTCCGCGTCAGCGGACCAGTGGAAGGGGTCTGGGGGAACCGGGAGGTGCTCCCAGCAAGGACAGAATTCGGATGCAAATCAATCACGCTCGCTTCCCAACTTTGCGCCTGACGTACTCGCCTTCGTAGCGGATGCCCTTGCCCTTGTAGGGCTCGGGCGGCCGGACCTTGCGCACCTGCGCCGCGATCTCGCCGACCTGCTGCTTGTCGATCCCCTTGACGAGCACGGTGGTCGCATCGGGGACCTCGAACGAGATTCCCTGGGGCGGCTTGATCACGACGGGATGCGAGAAACCGACGTTCAGTTCCAGATCCGTGCCGCGCAACGCCGCGCGGTAGCCGACACCCTGCAGCTCGAGCCGCTTCTCGAAGCCCTTCGTGACCCCTTCGACCATGTTCGCGACGAGCGAGCGCGTCAGCCCGTGCAGGGCCCGGTCGTCGCCGCGCTCCGTGGGGCGCTTGACGACGAGCGTGCCGTCGTCCTGGTCGATCTGCATCCGCGCCGGCACGTTCTGCGAGAGCTCACCGAGCGGGCCGTTCACCTGAACGCGCCCAGGGCTAATCGCGACGTTCACACCGCTGGGCAATTCGATTGGCTGTTTTCCGATTCTGCTCATTGGGTTCTCCCGCTGGTGAAAATGCGCAGCATTTTCACCAGATAAAGCAGATCACCTCGCCGCCGACGCCCTGCTCCTGGGCGGTGCGGCTCGTGATCAGGCCGTTCGAGGTGGACAGGATCGCGACACCCATACCGCCCAGCACGCGCGGCAGCCGGTCCTTGCGAGCGTAGATCCGGCGTCCGGGCTTGGAGACGCGCTTCAGGTTCGTGATCACGCGCTCGCGGCTGCGGCTGTACTTGAGATCGATCACGAGCCGCTTGTAGGAGCCGCCGTTCTCGACGTGGTAGTCGCGAATGTAGCCCTCCTCCTTGAGCAGTCGGGCGATCTCCTCCTTGATCCGCGAGTTCGGCATCTCCACGTGGTCGTGGAGCGCTCGATTCGCGTTCCGGATGCGGCTGAGCATGTCTGCGATCGGGTCGGTAAGCACGCTTCCTCCTACCAGGAACTCTTGGTCATGCCGGGGATCGAGCCTTCGTGCGCAAGCTCGCGCAGGCAGATCCGGCAGAGGCCGAACTTGCGATAGACCGCGCGTGGGCGACCGCAGCGGCGGCAGCGCGTGTAGTTCCGCACCTTGAACTTCTGCGGGCGCGACGCTTTGACGACGAGGGATTTCTTGGCCACTAAAGGTCACCTCTCGTGGGATTCGTGCCCGCCAGCCGCGAAAAGCCGGTCTGGCAAGGACGCAGGGGGCGTTCGTAGCTGGAAGCTACGGACGCGACTGAGGACGCGGCCAGAGCGAGCTTTGCAGCGCCCTGGCGGGTGCGAAGCACGCGAGAGGGGGCCGTCATTCCTCTTCGTCTCCTTCGGGTGCGGGCTCGGCCATGCCCGGGAACGGCATGCCGAGGCCGCGCAGCAGGGCTTCGGCCTGCTCGTTGTCCGCGGCAGTTGTGGTGATCGCGACGTCGAGGCCCCGGATCGTGTCGACGTCGTCGTAGTTGATCTCCGGGAAGATGATCTGCTCACGGATCCCGAGCGAGAAGTTGCCTCGCCCGTCGAACGAGCGGGTGCTGAGGCCGCGGAAGTCGCGGATCCGCGGGAGCGCGATCGAGATCAGACGGTCGAGGAACTCCCACATGCGCGCGCCGCGGAGGGTTACGCGGACGCCGACGGGCATACCCTCGCGCAGCTTGAAGCTGGCGATCGACTTGCGCGCGCGGCGAACCTGCGCGCGCTGACCGGCGATCGTGGTCAGCTGATCGAGCGCGTTCTCGAGCACCTTCGCCTCGGTCTTCGCGTCGCCGATGCCCATGTTGAGCGTGATCTTCTGCAGGCGCGGGACGTCCATCACGGACGAGACCTGGAGCTGGTTCTTGAGCTGCGGGCGCAGCTCCTGCTCGTAACGCTCCTTCAAGCGCGGCTGATAGCCGTTGCTGTCGGCCTTCTTTCGAGCTCGTGCCATTACTTGTCGATCTCCTCCAGGCAGTCGGCGCGCTTGCAGACGCGGACGTGCAGCACCTTGTCCTTGACCGTCTTCGCCTTCATCCCGATCCGGGTCGGCCGGTTACACGTCGGGCAGACGACCATCACGTTGGCGACCGGCACAGGCGCAGCCTTCTCGACCACGCCGCCAGGCGTCATCTGCGTCCCGCCCATGCGGCTGGAGTCGCGCATCGGCTTCGGCCGCGTGTGCCGCTTGACGACGTTCAGGTTCTCGACAATCACTCGCCGCTCGGCCGGACGCGCGTCGATGACGCGGCCCTGCTTGCCACGGTCCTTGCCGTTGATCATGTGGACGACGTCGCCCTTCTTCACTTTCATCTTTGTTGTCACTTAAAGCACCTCTGGAGCTAGGGAAACGATCTTCATGAAGTTGCGCTCGCGCAACTCGCGGGCTACCGGCCCGAAGATGCGCGTGCCTCGTGGATTGTTCGCGTTGTCGATGATCACGGCCGCGTTCTCGTCGAACGCGATCGACGTACCGTCGTCGCGCCCGTACGGCTTCCGCGTCCGGACGACCACCGCCTGGACGACCTCGCCCTTCTTGATCGCGCCCTGCGGGGTCGCCGTCTTCACGGTAGCCGTGATCACGTCGCCCACGCGGGCATAGCGGCGCTTCGAGCCGCCCTTGACGCGGATACAGAGGATCTCGCGCGCACCGGTGTTGTCCGCGACGCGCAGCCGGGATTCCTGCTGGATCACTGACGGCCTCCTGCCGTGGGGGTCGCGCCCGATGGCCGCGCAGGGTGTCGCGTCGCAAGGACGCACGGAGCGTCCGTCATCCCAGGACGCGTAGCGTGCGACTGAGGACGCGGCGAGGCGGCACCCTGTGCGCCCCAGCGGGCCCGACACGTGCGGTAGGTGGTCGTCATTTAGCGACCTCGACTATCTCGGCGAGACGCCAGTTCTTCGTCTTCGAGAGCGGGCGCGTCTCGACGATCCGGACGACGTCGCCGACCTTCGCCTGGTTCTCCTCGTCGTGGGCGTGGAACTTGGTCGAGCGGCGGACGACCTTTTGGTACTTCTTGTGCGCCTTCACGGCATCGACCCGGACGACGATCGTCTTGTCCATGCCGCTCGAGACGACCACACCGCGCCGCTCCTGGCGCCGGCCGCGCGGATGCTCGGGCTTCGGAACTCGCGTGATCGCCTTGCGCTCGGCCGGGCGCTCGCGCTTGGGCTTCGAGTGGCGGTGACGCAGGGAGCGCGGCAGGCGCTTCCGCTTCCGCTTCGGCGCCGGCGCCTCGGCTGCTGGGGCCTCCTCTGCCGCAGCTTCTGGTTCGGGGGCTTCGGCAACCGCTGCTTCGGCCTCGACGTCCGGCGCAGGCTCGGCCTCGGTGGCGGGTGTCTCTTCGGCCGGAGGCTCCTCGGCGGCCGGCTCTTCGGCCACAGGCTCTTCGGCCACAGGCTCGGCTGCAGGCTCCTCAGTCGCTGTCTCTTCGGTTTCGGCCGCAGGAGCAACCGGTCCCTCGGGGGCGGAGACCGTCTCTTCAGCCGCCTGTTCGGTCTCTTCGGGCTGTTCGTTCTCTGTTTGCTCGTTCTGTTCTTCGTCAGCCATTCGTCGCTCGATTCGCGTTCGCTTCTCGTTCGGTCCGGACGGTGAGGATGCGGGCGATCTCGCGCTTGGCGAGCTTCAGCCGCGCCGTGTTCTCCAGCGCGCCAGTTGCGCCCTGAAAGCGCAGGTTGAAGAGCTCCTGCCGCCTGTCGGCGAGCTGCATGTCGAGCTCCTCGTCGGTGAGGTCCCTCAAGTCTCTAGCTCGCAAAGAGATCCGCCTCCCGTTTCACGACTCTCGTCTTGATCGGCAGCTTCCGGCCCGCGAGCCGGAGCGCCTCCTTCGCCAGCGGCTCTGGCACGCCGGCGAGCTCGAACATGACACGCCCGGGCTTGATCACCGCGACCCAGTGTTCCGGCGCGCCCTTCCCCGAGCCCATCCGGGTCTCGGCTGGCTTCTGCGTCACCGGCTTGTCCGGGAAGACGTTGATCCAGACCTTGCCGCCACGGCGGATCTTGCGCGTCATCGCGATTCGGGCCGCCTCGATCTGGCGATTCGTCACCCAGCCGTTCTCGAGCGCTTTCAGACCGTAGTCGCCGGCCTGCACAGCCGTCTGGCCCTTCGAGAAGCCGCGCCGGCGGCCTCGCTGGTACTTGCGGAACTTCGTTTTCTTCGGCAGCAGCATTTAGCTCTCGTCGCCCTTCTCGTCGCCCTTCTCGTCGGCCTTCTTCGTCGTGCGCCTGGCAGCGGGCTTTGCCTTGGCCGCCGGAGCCTTCTTCGCAGCCGGCTTCCTCGCCCTCTTGGGCTTCTCGGCGCTCGGGTCGCCCGACTGGTCGAGCTTGGTCGGGTCCTCGTGCATCTGCTTCTGTGTCGTCGTGTCGGGCGCGTCGGCAACCGCCGCCGGCGTCTCTTCGACCTGCGGATCGATCACGGGCTGCTCACGACCCTCCGCTGAAACACCCTGCTCGTCGGTGCGAGGCTGCTCGACAGTCTCGGCCGGCGCGTCCTCGCGTGGACGGCGCGGCCCACGGGCCTGGCCGGCTCCGCGACGCGGCCTTCTCTGGCGCACAGGCCCGAGCCCTTCGCGGTCGGCGCCGCGTCCCCGGCCGCCCTGGCGGCTCTCGCCGAGGCCCTCGGTGCGCCCGCCGCGGCGGCGTGCCTGGTCCTGCTCCCCGAGGCGCGTGTCGCCTTGCTGGGCGGAGCTCTCGTAGCCCGACGGCATGATCTCGCCTTTGTTGATCCAGACTTTGACGCCGATCCTGCCGGTCGTCGTCTTCGCCTCGGCGAAGCCGTAGTCGATGTCCGCGCGGATCGTGTGCAGCGGCACACGGCCCTCGGAGTAGCTCTCCGAGCGGCTCATCTCGCCGCCGCCCAGCCGGCCGCCGCACTGAACCTTGACACCCTGCGCGCCCGACCGGATCGCCGAGGCGAGCGACCGCTTCATCGCGCGCCGGAAGCTGACCCGGTTCTCGAGCTGCTCCGCGATCGACTGCGCGACGAGCTTCGCGTCGAGCTCGGGCCGCTTGATCTCGTTGATGTTGATGTGGACGGCCTTGCTGGTCATCCCGTGGATGTCCTTGCGCAGCGCGTCGACCTCGACGCCCGACTTGCCGATCACGATCCCCGGCCGAGCCGTGTAGATGTCGATCGTGATCCGCTGCGCGTCCTTGCGGATCAGGATGTCCGACAGGCCGGCGTGCGCCAGCTTGTTGTAGATGTGCTGTCGGATGCGGACGTCCTCCTGCAGGAAGTCTGCGAAGTCCTTGTTGCCTGTGTACCAGTTCGACTTCCAGTCGTGGATGACGCCGACGCGCATCCCGCCGGGATGGACTTTCTGACCCATTTAGCCCTCCGTCTCCTCGGTCTTCTTGCGCGGGGTGCGCTTTGGCTTCGGCTTCGGCTTTGGCTCTGCCGGCGTCTCGGCTTGGGCCTCAGGCTCCGTCTCTTGCTTGGGCTCCTCTTCGGTCTCGACCTGCGCGTCAGCCTCGGGCTCCTGCTTCGGCTCCTCAACGGTCTGTGCCTCGGCTTCGGGCTGTGTCTCGGCCGCGGGCGCTGTCTCGGGCTCAGGGGCCGGAGTAGGTGGCACGGCCGGCGCGGTCGGCGCGGGCGCCGGCGCTATCGCGCCGTCCGCCGCGGGCACCAGCTTGACCGTGATGTGACAGGTCGGCTTCTTGATCCGGGCAACGCGGCCGCGCGCTCGCGCGCGCCAGCGCTTCATGACCGGGCCTTCGTCGACGTAGGCGGCCGAGACGACGAGGCTGTCGCCGTTCAGACCGTGGTTCGCCTCGGCGTTCGCAACAGCGGAGCGCAGCACCTTCTCGATCTCGCGGGCGGCCGCGCGCTGAGTAAACGCGAGCACTGTCCGCGCCTCGGGCACGCTGCGCCCGCGGATGTGCTCCGCGACGAGCCGCGCCTTGCGAGGCGACATGCGGACCCACTTGGCCACCGCGCGAACCTCTTGTGTCTCGACGGTATTCACTAGGTCCTCTTGACCTCCGTCTTGCGGTCGCCGGAGTGGCCGCGGAACATCCGCGTCGGCGCGAACTCGCCGAGCTTGTGGCCGACCATCTGCTCGCTGATGAAGACAGGCACGTGCTTGCGGCCGTCGTGGACCGCGATCGTGTGCCCGACCATCTCGGGGAAGATCGTGGACGTCCGTGACCAGGTGCGGATCATCTGCTTGCTGCCGGACTCGTTCATCCGGGTGATGCGGCCCATCAGCCGCTCCTCGACGAACGGGCCTTTCTTGCTGGATCGGCTCATCGCTTGTCCTTACCCCTTCGTCTTGCGCGGACGATCAACTTGTCGGATTCCTTGTGCTTGCGGCGGGTGCGCTTACCGAGCGTCGGCACGCCCCATGGCGTCACCGGATGGCGGCCGCCCTTCGACTTGCCCTCGCCGCCGCCGTGCGGATGGTCGACGGGGTTCATCGCGGAGCCGCGGACGGTCGGGCGCTTGCCGCGCCAGCGGCTACGGCCGGCCTTGCCGCCGGTGACGTTCTCGTGGTCGACATTGCCGACCTGGCCGACAGTCGCCCTGCACGTCAGCGGAACGCGGCGCATCTCGCCCGAGGGCAGGCGCAGGACGCCGTAACCCTCATCCTTCGCGACCAACTGGACGCCGGAGCCCGCCGAGCGCGCCATCTTGCCGCCCTGGCCGGGCTTCAGCTCGACGTTGTGGACGAGCGTGCCGGTCGGGATGTTCGTCAGCGGCAAGGCGTTGCCGGGCTTGATGTCGGCGGCCGGGCCCGACTCGACGACCGCGCCGACCCGCAGTCGCGCCGGGGCGAGGATGTACGCCTTCGCGCCGTCGGCGTAGTGGAGCAGCGCGATCCTGGCCGACCGATTCGGGTCGTACTCGATCGCGGCCACCTTCGCCGGGACGCCGTCCTTGACGCGCTTGAAGTCGATCTGGCGGTACTGGCGCTTGTGGCCGCCACCCTGGTGACGGCGGGTGATGCGACCGTTCACGTTTCGCCCGCCGCTCTTCTTCAGCGGCTCGGTGAGGCCCTTCTCGGGCTCGGTCTTCGTGATCTCGTCGAACGACGAGACCGACATGAAGCGCCTGCCCGGGCTCGTAGGCTTGTAACGGCGGATCGCCATCAGGCCTGGGCTCCTTCGAAGATCTCGATCGACTCGCCGGCCTTGATCTGGACAATCGCCTTCTTCCAGCCGGGCTTGCGGCCCTTGACGAGGCCGCGGCGCTTCGGCTTCGAGCGCACCTGGATCACGTTCACGCGCTCGACGTGGACGTCGAACAGCTCCTCGACGGCCTGCCGGATCTGCGTCTTGTGCGCGTCCGGGTGGACGCGGAACGAGTAGCGGTGATTGGCCTCGATCTGCTCGTAGCTCTTCTCGGAGACCACAGGAGCGAGCAGGACTTCGTTGGGATGAAGACTCATGAAGCCCTCCCCTGCACCAGCTCGAGCGCACCCTCGCTGACGAGCAGCGAGCGCGCCCAGACGAGCGCCGAGACCTCGACCTCTGACGGCGTCACGACGTGCACGCCCTGGAGGTTGCGGAACGACTTGGCAATCGCCTCTTGCTCCTGCTGGGCGACCACGATCAGCGGCGTCTGCTTGCCCCATGCCTCCATGACAGCCGCGGCGTCCTTCGTCGAGGGCTCGTCGAACGAGTCGTCGGCGAGGACTGCGAACGTTCCCTCGTCCGCGTGCGCCGAGAGCGCGGCGCGGAAAGCGGCCTTGCGCTCCTTGCGGTTGACCTTGCCGCCGAAGCTGCTGCGGACCGCGAAGGCGACGCCGCCGCCGGTCCAGTTCGGCGCCCGCGTCGTGCCGGCGCGCGCACGGCCGGTGCCCTTCTGGCGCCAGGGCTTCGAGCGCCCGCCGGCGACGAGCCCGCGGCTCTTGACGCCACGCGTGGCCGACCGGCTTGCGCTCTGCTCCGCGCGCACGGCCTCATGCACAAGGTGCGGCTTGACGTCAGCGCCGAAGACGCTCTCGTCGAGCGTCAGGTCCTTTGCCTTCTTGCCGGTGCCGTCGAGGACTGGAGCTCTAAGGCGTCGACTCGGCGACGCCGCGTTGAGGTCGGCCGGGCTTTGCCCGGTCGACCGCTTTACCCCGGCTCGGGACTTAGGAGCCGCCACGGCGCACCTCCTCCCGCACCTCGACCAAACCGTTCTTGGGCCCGGGGACTGCGCCCTTGACGAGCAGCAGATTCTGCTCGGGGTCGACCGAGTGGACGGTCAGGCCGACCTGCGTGACGCGCTTGCCGCCGAGACGGCCGGCCATCTTGATCCCCTTGAAGACGCGCGAAGGCGTCGCCGAGGCGCCGACGGAGCCGGGCTTGCGGATGTTGTGCGAGCCGTGCGAGGTCGGGCCGCGGCTGAAGTTGTGCCGCTTGATCGTGCCGGCGAAGCCCTTGCCGATCGAGACGCCCGAGACCTTGACCTTGTCGCCGGGCTCGAAGCTCTCGACGGTGACGGACTCGCCTTCTGTAGCGCCGGTCAGGCCGCGGAGCTCGAGCAGGTGCCTGTGCGGGGCGACGTTGTTCTTCTTCAGGTGGCCGAGCTTCGGCTTCGAGAGCCGGTGCTCTGCGACCTCGCCGTAGGCGACCTGGACGGCGTCGTAGCCGTCGACGTCGGCCTGCTTGACCGAGACCACCGGGCAGGGGCCGGCCTCGATCACGGTGACCGAGGTCACCTGGCCGGTCTCGTCGTCGAAGACCTGGGTCATACCGAGCTTCCTGCCCACGATCCCTTTCACGCCGCCACCTCGCCCTCGTGGGCAGGGAGCTCTGTCCGCGAGGCGGACCAGTGGAGGGGGTCTGGGGGAACCGGGAGGTTCCCCCGGCAAATCTCAGCGACGTACAAACGTGTTCGCATCACAGCTTGATCTCGATGTCGACGCCCGCGGGAAGATCCAACCGCATCAGCGAGTCGACCGTCTTCGGTGTCGGCGAGTGGATGTCGATCAGCCGCTTGTGCGTGCGGATCTCGAACGCCTCCCGCGAGTCCTTGTCCTTGAAGGGGCTGCGGATCACGGTGTACACGTTCTTCTCCGTCGGCAGGGGGACGGGGCCGGTGATGGTGGCGCCGGTTCGCTGGGCCGTCTCGACGATCGACTGAGCCGAACGGTCGAGCTGTGTGTGGTCGTAGCCCTTGAGACGGATGCGGATCTTCTGAGCCAACCGGCGCCCCCGTTACTTCTGGATCTCTGTGACGACGCCCGCACCCACGGTGCGGCCGCCCTCGCGGATTGCGAACCGGAGACCCTGGTCCATCGCGATCGGCTGGCCCAGCTCGATCTCCATGTTCGTGTTGTCGCCCGGCATGACCATCTCCTGGCCCTCCGGGAGCTTGATCGAGCCGGTCACGTCTGTCGTCCGGAAGTAGAACTGCGGCCGGTAGCCGTTGAAAAACGGCGTGTGGCGGCCGCCCTCTTCCTTCGAGAGCACGTAGACCTCAGCCTTGAACTGGGTGTGCGGCGTGATCGAGCCCGGCTTCGCGAGCACCTGGCCACGCTCGACCTCCTCGCGCTTGGTTCCGCGCAGGAGCACGCCGGCGTTGTCGCCCGCCTGCGCGAAGTCGAGCGTCTTGTTGAACATCTCGAGCCCGGTGACGACGGTGCTCGCCGTCTCGGGATGGATGCCGACGATCTCGACCGTGTCACCCGAGTTGATCTGGCCCTGCTCGATCCGGCCGGTGACGACCGTGCCGCGGCCCGTGATCGTGAACACGTCCTCGATCGGCATCAGGAACGGCTTGTCGGTGTCGCGGGTCGGCTCCGGAATGTAGGCGTCGACCTGCGCCATCAGCTCGAGGATCTTCGGAGTCCACTCCGGATCCCCCTCGAGCGCCTTCAGGGCCGAGACCTGCACGACAGGGATGTCGTCGCCCGGGAACTCGTAGTTCGAGAGCAGCTCGCGCACCTCGATCTCGACGAGCTCGAGCAGCTCGGGGTCGTCGACCATGTCGGCCTTGTTCAGGGCGACGACGATCGACGGCACCTCGACCTGACGGGCGAGCAGGATGTGCTCGCGCGTCTGCGGCATCGGGCCGTCCGCGGCCGACACGACCAGGATCGCGCCGTCCATCTGGGCGGCGCCGGTGATCATGTTCTTGATGTAGTCGGCGTGGCCCGGGCAGTCGACGTGCGCGTAGTGACGGTTCTCCGTCTCGTACTCGACGTGCGACGTGTTGATCGTGATGCCGCGCT
>WNGE01000591.1_pt1 | contig 77183 bp, 74 predicted proteins | sample 5400651 | NCBI WGS metagenome assembly WNGE01 (sample SAMN13153370, study PRJNA577476) | soil metagenome | isolation source: 60 cm soil or saprolite under grassland replicate 2 | place: USA:California | collected 2016-06-15 | reverse complement strand
CCGCGAGCCCGCCCACGCGACCGCGCCGCACGCGGGCAACTGCCGCCACGCCCGCGCCTGCTCCTCCAGCGGCGGCACCACCGCCAGCAGCCACGCTGCCAGCCGAAAAAGGCCCTGAGCCCGAGCAGGCGAAGCCGAAAGCCCGCGCCCGTCGAACACCAAAACTGCCCGCCGCGGAGCTCCCACCCGACCGCAACCGGCTAGAGCCGACGCCCAACGGCGTCGTCGACTCACCCGCCGCCGCCGACGGCGCTGCGCCACAGCGCACCACCCGAGCCCGCCGCACCCCTTCGACCACCCAGTCCCGCGGAGCGAGAAAGAAAGACTAAGTAACGGTCTGGCACGCCGTGTGCGCTCCCTGTGACCACAAGGAGCAACACACACATATGTCTCTCGCAACGGAAACAGTGGGCGAGGTGACCGTGGTTCGTCGAGTCGATCTTGACGTCGACGGACCACAGCACTGGCCTGTGAACTGGAGCGCCATCTGGGTCGGCGTACTCTCGGCGCTCGCAGTCGCCCTTATCTTCAGCTTGATCGGAGCCGCGCTCGGCGCGCATCAGTTGGGACCCGCGGCCAGGATCGCGAAGTGGAGCGATGTCGGCCTGGGCGCTCTCGTGTTCGCCGTGCTTGGCGCATTCTTCTCGTTTGTCGCGGGCGGCTGGATCGCTGGCAAGATCAACGGCTACCGCCGCGCGGAAACCGACATGCTGCACGGCGCGATCGTGTGGCTCGTCGCTCTGCCCATTCTCATCGTCGTAGCGGCACTGGGCGGCGGAACCCTCTTCGGCGCCTGGCTCGGCGGGCTCGGCATGACACCCGTGTGGGTGACGCAGAACGCCGTTACCGCGGATCCCGCGGCCGCTCTTGCCGCCCGCAACGCGGCGCTCGGCGCATTGACCGCGCTACTTATCGGACTGGTCGGCAGCGTACTCGGCGGCTGGATGGCTTCCGGCGAGCCGATGAGCCTGACCAGCTATCGCACTCGACCGGCCACGATGCACCAGTCGGCGCATCCGACCGCCTGAATCCAGAAGGAGCAAACCAATCATGATTCTCATCCTGTTGTGGCTGCTGGGCGTGCCGCTCGGCCTGATCCTGTTGCTGTTCTTGCTGGGTATCGGCCGCTAGGCCACTGACCAGCACCAGCACCAGAGCCAAATACCGGTACCGTGGGAGCCGACGCCATGTCGGCTCCCACGACTGTGTTTCGGGCAGCCGCGCCCGGACGTGTCAACCTCATCGGCGAGCACACCGACTACAACGGCGGCTTGGTCCTGCCGATGGCAATTCCGCTGCAGACGCGGGTTGAGCTGCGGCCGCGCACTGACCGACACGTCATCGCCCACAGCCGTGATGCCTCGCCCGACGGCAGCTACGTGCTCGGCGAAGAGCAGCGCGCTGGCCAGTGGTTCGACTACATCCAGGGCGTGACCTGGGCGCTGCGCACCGCGGGCTCAGTCGCGCTCGAAGCCGGCTTCGGTCTCGACATATCGTCGGACGTACCGCTCGGCGGCGGGCTGTCGTCGAGTGCCGCGCTCGAGATCTCGCTGTTGAGGGCGGTGCGCAGCGCCTTCCAGCTGGACCTTGACGACACCACCATGGCGCGGCTCGGTCAGCTAGCCGAGAACGATTTCGTCGGCGCCCGCTGCGGAATCATGGACCAGATGGCTGCCAGCCTGGCGGACTCGCACACGGCGCTGTTCCTGGACACCCGCAGCCTCGAATATCAGCAGGTGCCGCTCCCCGCATTGGCTGAGCTGGTGGTAATCCACTCGGGCGTGAGCCATCGCATTGCCCAGGGTGAGAGCGGGCAAAGCGAGTACAACGTGCGTCGCGCTGAGTGCGAGGAGGCGGCGCGGTTGCTCGGCGTGCCACAGCTGCGCGACGCGGCTTCGACCGACTTGCCTCGAGTCGCGGCCCTGCCCGACCGACTGGCGCGCCGCGCGCGGCACGTCATTACCGAGGACGACCGGGTTTTGAAAGCGGTCGAAGCAATGCGCGCGGACGATCTGCCCACGCTGGGTGACCTTTTCTACGCTTCGCATGCCTCGATGCGCGACGATTTCGAGGTGTCGACACCCGAGATTGACCTGCTGGTTGATCTTGCGCGGAGCGATCCTGACGTGGTCGGCGCGCGGCTGACCGGCGGCGGGTTCGGCGGCGCTGTCGTCATCCTGGCTCGCGCGGGCCGCGGCCGCGCGGCCGGTCAGCGAGTGGCCGCGGCGTATGCCCAACGCTCGGGGCAACAGCCCACCATTCTGGTGCCTACGGCAACGGAGCCTGCATGAAGATCGTGTTCGGCGTGGTCCTGGCAACCGCGTTCATGACCAGCTCGGCGCTAGCGCAGCCGATCATGCCGCCCATTCAGCTGCCGCCCGGCCCGTGCACGGCGGCGCAGCTGTCGGCCGGATTTGTCACGGCGGAGGGCGCCGCGGGCACCCAGTTCGACACGCTACAGCTCACGAACGTCTCGGGTGTGTCGTGCACGCTCAACGGCTTCGTGTCGGTGCAGCTCCTGGACGCCGCCAGTGCGCCGATGCCGACGATCAACATGCCCGGTGGTGGGATGCTGAGCGGATTTCCAGGCCCATCACCATTCCTGCTGCCGCCAGGCGCTTCTTCGCAGTTCGTGCTCGCGTGGTCCGATGTGCCGGTCGGTTCGGAAACCACCTGTCCGGCGGCAGCGCATCTCGCGCTGATCCCGCCCGGCGCTGCCAGCGCGGTCATACTGGACATCCCGCCGCCCGCGGTCGCGCCGTGCAACAGTGGCACCGTCTACACCAGCGCGCTGCGCGCGCCGGGCGTCCCCGCGCCTTAGGTCACACGGCCGCCGCGACCGGCCACAGCTGCCGCGAGGCGATGCGCGCGCCCTCGACCAGCGACTGGAGCTTGGCCCAGGCGATGCTCGGGGCGACGTGGCGCGGTCCGACCGACGTGCCAAAGCCGCAGTCGGTGCCCGCGATCACTCGCTCGCGGCCGACCACCTCGGCGAAGCGGATGATGCGTTCGGCCACCAGCTCGGGGTGCTCGATGTAGTTGGTGCACGAGTCGATCACGCCCGGGATCAGCTGCACGCCCTCGGGCAGCTCGACGTCGCGGAAGAGCTGCCACTCATGCGCGTGGCGCGGGTTGGCAGCCTCGATCGAGATCCCGCCGACCGGCGCTTGCAGCGCGATGTCGAGGATCTCGGCCAGCGGAATGTCGTGGTTGTGCGGCCCTTCGTAGTTGCCCCAACACATGTGCAGCCGCACGCGATCTCTGGGTAACCCGGCCAGGGCCTCGCTCAGGACGGCGACGTGCATGCGCGCGACGTCGCGGAACTCGGCATCACTGCGGTCGACGAACCGCGTGTGGCGGGACATCGCCAGATCCGGACAATCGATCTGCAAGATGAATCCAGCTTCGACGATGGCCTGGTACTCATCTCGCATTGCAGCGCCGAGCGCGTGGAGAAAGTCCTGCTCCGAGGCATAGTAGGTCGACGGCATGAACGTATCGACCACACCCGGCGAGGCGGCGGTCATGAACACGCCTGCAGGGTTGAGTCCCTGGAGCGCGGCCGAGAGATTCGCGATGTCGCGTCGCACCGCCGCTCGGTCGCGCAGACTGACCGGGCCATTGTTGGACGGGAACGTCACCCGCGGCGTCGAAGAGCGGACCCAATCGGGAAACTCGGCTTGCTCACGCATGCCGCCGAAGGTGCGGCGCGGCTCGCCATCGAAGCCCGTTAGCCGCTCCTTTACGTAGCCCGCGTAGGACGCCTTCCCGAATTCGCCATCGCTCACGATGTCGAGGCCGAGGTCGACTTGCCGCTTGACCACATCGCGTGTAGCGCTCGCGACCTGCTCCCACAGCCCCGGAGGATCCTTCTCCGTGCCGTTGCTGTATTCGAGCATCCGCTCGGCGAGATCGGGCGGCCTCGGCAGGCTGCCGGTGTGGGTAGTCAGGATGCGCTGTTGAGAGGCGTCGAGCATGGCACACTCCCGTCGTCGTGGCTGCAAGCAGCAACCCTGTGCGTTTTGGTGTCAACCTTACCGGTCCCGACCGGCCGTACGCTGAGCCCGGGCACTTTAGCCCTTCAGTGCACCCGCCAGCAGACCACGCATAAACAGCCGACCCAGCAACAGATAGACCAGCACTGTCGGCGCGGCGGCAATGATGGCGGCAGCCATTTGCAGGTTCCACTCGATCGAGAACGAGCCGGCGATGTTGTTGATGGCGACCGTCACGGGCGCCAACTGTGGGTTGCTCAGGACCACGACACCGAGCAGAAAATCGTTCCAGATGTTGGTGAACTGCCAGATCAATGCGACAGCGAAGGCGGGAGCTGCAATCGGCAGCATGATCCACCAGTAGATGCCGAAGAATCCTGCGCCGTCGATGCGACCAGCGTCGACCATGTCGCGCGGCACGGTCACGAAGTAGGAGCGAAAGATGAGCGCCGTGATGGGCATACCGAACACGCAGTGGACGAAGATCAAGCCGGGGATGGAGCCATACAGGTGCACGAACGTGAGAACCTGCACGAGCGGAATGAGAATGCCCTGATATGGCAGGAAGATGCCAAACAAGATCAGCATGAAAATCACATTGGAATACCGGAACTGCCACTTCGCGAACACGTAGCCATTCAGCGAGCCGATGAACGACGAGATCAGCGCAGCCGGAACCGTGATCATCACGCTGTTCCAGAAATTCGGTGCGACCAGCGGCCACGCGCGCGTCCAGCTCTCCAGGTACAGCGATGTTGGCAAATTCCACATCTGGTCGACGGAGACTCTTTCGAATGGCTTGAATGCGGTCAGCACCAACATGTACACGGGTAACAGGTAATACGCGGCGAAGAAGATCAGCACCGCGTACATCACCACCCAGCCGGTCCGCCGCAGCGCCAGCGTCATCGCTCGATCTCGTCTCGTACGGACAAGAAGTACGGAACGATCAAGCCCACGGCGAAGATCAGCATGATCACGCCAATGGCGGCGCCCTGCGAGTAGCGGTACTGCTGGAACGTCGTCTGGAACATGAAAAAGGCTGGCGTGTCAGTCGCGAAATTAGGACCGCTGCCAGTCATCGATGCGGGCAAGTCGAACAGCCGGAGTGCGATCGTTCCGAGAATGATCAGCGACGTGAAGGTGACCGGAGTGACCAGTGGAATAGCAATGTAGCGGTAGTACTGAATGCCGCTAGCACCATCGATTCGGGCGGCATCGCGGAGCTCACCTGAGACACCGCGCAGGCCAGCCAGGTAGAGGGCCATCGTATAGCCCGACATTTGCCACGCCCCGGCAATGGAGGTAGCGATGATGCCGATGTTCGGATCGGCGTACCAGCGGTTTTGTAGAAAACCCAGGCCGAGCACGCTGAAGATGTCGTTCAAGCCAGCCGACGGCAGCATCAGCCACTTCCACGTAACGCCCGTGACGATCGCCGAGATCGCGAACGGCAGCACGTAGATGGTGCGGAAGAGCGCTTCGCCCTTGATGCGTTGATCGAGCAGGATGGCCAGGAGTAATCCGATACCCAGGCACTGCGCGAAGAAGAAGACGCTGAACACTGCAGTGTTGCGCAGGTCCGTGATGAACCGCGCCGTCTGGAACAGGCGCCCGAAGTTCTGCAGGCCCACCCAGGCATAGTTCGGCGTGACGTCGTTCCAGTTGACGAGCGAAATGAAGCCGGTCCACAGGATGAACGCGTAGATGAAAACGATCACCGCCAGAACCGACGGCGCCACCACCAGGCACGCCCAGAACGTGTCAGACTTCAGCCACCACAGCCTGGGACGGCGGCGGACTGGCGCTACAACAGAACGGGGGGCGACAACGTCGCCCCCCACCGCTGATTGCAAACCAGTTTCAGCCAGCGAAGCCAGCGGTCTGGGCCGCCTGGACCAATGCCTGCTGGGCTCCCGCGACGTCGCGGGTAACCGCCATCGTGTTGACGATATTCACGTAATCGGTGACCCAGCTTTCCTTGGCAGCGAAGCCATGGACCACGCTCGGCACGATGATGTTCGACTTGAAGTCGGCCATCGCGGAGCGCTGGTAGTTGTCGTAGCCGGGGCCCACGCCAGCGTCGACGCGAGCCGGAATCGAGCCCTTCAGTGGGTTGAAGGCGTCCTGACCAGCGATCGAGCCTGAGATCTTCAGCCACGCAATCGCGTTGTCGCGGTCGACCGCGCCCTTCGGGAGACCGAAGGAGTCAGCCAGGGTGTTGTAGACACCGGCAGTCTGCGGCGTTGGGCTGTAGCCGAAGTCGGTGAACTTCTTGCTCTTCAGATAGCCGTTGTTCCAGTCGCCGTTGATCACGCTGAACGCTTGCCCGGCAATGACCCGGTCGGTGCTGCCGGTCCAGTCCAGCGACAGGTAATCGGTGTTCGCGAAACCGAGCAGCGTGCTGAACGTATTCAGCGCCTGGGTGACGCCGGGATCGGACCACGGGGTTGCGCCAGTCCAGAGGCCCTTGTAGCCCTGCGCCCCGAGTTCGCCGAGCAGCACGTTTTCGAAGACGTGCGCCGCGTGGCCGGGAACGTTCTCACCGATCGAGATGAGCGGAATGCCCTGTGCTCGGAGCGCGTCGCCCAGGTTGAAGAAGTCGTGGAAAGTGGTCGGCAGGGGCGAGCCCGTGCTGGCCAGGATGCCCTGGTTGTACCAGAGCACATTGGAGCGGTGGATGTTCACGGGCACGGCCCACAGGTGGCCGTCAGCCTGCGAGATGGAGAGGAGCTGCTCGGGCATGGTGGTGCTCCAGCCCTCGCTCTCGTACAGGAAGTCGATCGGCTCCATACGGCCGGCCTTGACGTGGCTGTCGAGCAGCTCGTGACCGAGGTGTACCTGGAACGAATCGGGCGGCTGACCAGCCAGGAGGCGCGTCTGCAGGACCGCTTTCATATTGCCGCCAGCGCCGGTGCCGCTCGCGATAGCGGCGTTCACGATGTCGACGTCCGAGTTGCCGGCCTTGAACGCGGCATACAGCGCGTCGAGTGCCTCAACCTCGCCCGGTGAGGTCCACCAGGAGAAAATCTCCAGTTTGCCCGCCGCGTGAGCGAGCAGCGGCGGCAGTACCAGATTCGCACCGGCGGCCAGAAGTCCGGCGGTACCAAGTGAGGCCTGGAGAAAGCGTCGCCGACGCATCGGCAGCGAGCGAACTGGAAGGCTTGCGGGATCTGCCACGGAATACCCCTCGTCCGTTAGGTGACACAGTCACCAGAATCGTCGGCCGAGTCTAGTCGCCTGCGGCTAACGGTGTCCACTCACGCAGCCGCGCGGCCTCGAACGGTACCATCGGCCGCGATGCGAGTAGGCAGCGCCCCGGACTCGTGGGGAGTTTGGCACGCCGATGATCCGCGGCAAGTGCCGTGGTCACGGTTCCTGGATGAGATCGCGCTGGCGGGCTACGAATGGGTCGAGCTCGGACCGTACGGCTACCTGCCGACCGATCCGAGCCGGCTCGGCGATGAGGTCGCGCGGCGCGGGCTGCGGGTCTCGGGTGGGACCGTCCCGGGGGTGCTCCATCGGCCTGAGGACTGGGCAGCCGACGTCGACATTGCCCGCAAGGTGGCCAGGCTCACGAGCGCCCTGGGCGGGGCCTTCGTCGTGTTTCTGCCCGATGGGTGCGAGCCGCTGGACGCCGATGGCTGGTGCCGCTTCGCTCGCGGCGCCGACGACCTCCGCAAGTGCCTCCACGAGGAGTACGGCGTCGAGCTGGTGTTCCATCCGCACGCGGATAGCCACGTCGAGTCGCAGGCGGAAATCGAGCGGCTGCTGCAGGACTCCACGGTCCAGCTGTGCCTCGACACCGGGCATGTGGCCTATGGGCGCGGCGACAATCTCGAGTTGATCGCGAAGTACCCCGAGCGGGTCGGCTACGTCCACCTGAAGCAGATCGATCCACGGGTACTCGACGAAGTCGAAGCCGAAGGGCTGGACTTCGGGCAAGCGGTCCAGCGCGGAATCTGTCCCGAGCCGCCCGCGGGCGTGCCATCGTTCGAGGCGCTTGCGACCGCCTTGAAGCCGCTCGGCGACGACCTGTTCAGCATTGTCGAGCAGGACCTCTTCCCGTGCGCAGCCGACGTACCGCTGCCCATCGCGCAGCGGACCCGCGCCTACCTGCGCCAATGCGGGTTCGACGGGTGAGCGTTGGCGTCGGGGTCATTGGCGCCGGCAACATCGGCCAGGACCATATTCGACGGCTCAGCCGTGTCGTCGTCGGCTCGCAAGTCGTGGCCGTGTCCGATGTTGATGCCGAGCGAGCTCGTAAGGTCGCCGAAACCGTGCCGGGCGCTCGCGTCCACGCCAGCGGCCACGACCTCATCGCCGACCCCGAGGTGGACGCCATCGTGGTTGCGACGTGGGGCCCGAGCCACGAGGAGTTCGTGCTCGCCGCCATTGCGTGCGACAAGCCGGTGTTCTGTGAGAAGCCGCTCGCGCCGACCGCCGATGCGTGCGTGCGCATCATGGACGCCGAGATTGCGAGCGGCAAGAAGATGGTGCAGGTTGGCTTCATGCGCCGCTTCGACAAGGGCTATCGGGCGATGAAGGCCACTCTGGCCGCGGGCAACCTGGGTGCGCCGCTGATGGTGCACTGCGCGCATCGCGGTCCGCGGGCGCCGTCGACCATGAGCGGCGAGATGCTGATCACCGATTCAGCCATCCACGAGCTGGACCTGATGCGCTGGCTGCTCGGCGAGGAGCTGACCGCGGCCACGGTTCTGTGCCCCCGCCCTACCTCCAGCCAACCTGAGCTGCAGAGCCCGCAACTGGTGCTGCTGGAGTCGACATCGGGGGTACTGATCGATGTCGAGGTCTTCGTCAACTGCAGCTACGGCTACGACATCCGTTGCGAGCTGGTGGGGGACCTGGGGACGGTCGCGCTCGGCAACGGCGACGGAGTGGTGGTGCGCCACGCTGGCCAACGTGCCGGGCACGTCCCGGCCGACTGGATCGAGCGCTTTGCCGACGCCTACGACGCCGAGATGCGGGCGTGGATCGATAGCGTTGCCACGAGCAGGGCAGTCGGCCCCAGCTCGTGGGATGGCTACGCCGCCACAGCCGTCGCCACTGCCTGCCTGGCGTCGCTCGCTTCAGGCCAGCGCGCACCCGTGCAGATGCAACCTCGCCCCGCGTTTTATTGATGCGCGCTCGGGCGGGTCAGGCGCTGCCGACCGCCAGACTCTCGATCGACGCTGCGCGGTGCTGCTCGGCGGCCTGGAGCACCAGCTCGCACACCTCGACCGCGGCCACGCCGTCGGCGAAGCCGGGTGAGTACGGCCGATCCTCGGCGATCGCTCGCACGAATTCGTACGCCTGGGCCATATAGGTCTCCGAGTAGCCGTAGCCGACACCCGCGACCGGGAACGCGGTCACCTGGCTGAAGTACGGGTGGTCGGGGCCGACAACGACTCGTCGAAAGCCGTTGACTGCATGATGATCGCCCTCGACGTATAGCGAGAACTCAGCGGCTCGCTCGGTGTCGAACTCGGCCGAGCCACGCTCGCCGACGATCTCGAACGAGGCTGAGTTGCGATAGCCGGTCGCGATGCGACTGAAACGCAGGTCCCCGACAGCGCCGCGGCGGAAGGTCGCGGTAAACGACCCAACATCATCGGTGTCCACGCCGCGCTTCTCGCCAGTCGTGGCGGCGTGGGCGTGGCCGGTTACATGGCCGCTGGGCACGAACCGCTCGGGGATGAACGTCGCCAGGGCCGCGCCATCGATCGCGGCGATGTCGCCGACGAGAAACCGTCCAAGGTCGATAATGTGGCTGCCGATGTCGCCCAGCGCACCCGAGCCCGCCAGGCTGCGCTGATAGCGCCAGGTGAACGGCGTCTGGATGCTCGCCGCGTAGTCGGTGAGATACCGAGCGCTGTACTGGCGGATCTTGCCCAGGGTGCCGCTTTCGATCAGCTCCTTCAGCGCGGCCACCGCCGGAATGCGTCGCAGGTTGAACCCCACGCCGTGCACGACACCGGCTCGCTCCGCGGCGCGCAGCATCGCCCGCGAATCGCCGAGCGTCGAGGCCAGCGGTTTTTCGCATAGCACGTGCTTACCGCGCTGGAGCAGTGCATCGACTGCCTCGGCGTGTTGGAAATTGGGCAGCGCCACGACCGCCACGTCGACGTCGTCTGCTTCGGCGACGGCATGCCAGTCGTTGGCGGTTCGCTCGAACTCCCATCGAGTCCGGGCGTCCTCGGCCAGCGGTCCATCGGCATCCGCGACCACCTGCAGCTGGATCCTGGCGGGTGGCGGCTGAAAGGACTGCTCGATTGCGCGAAACGCGCGCGCGTGCGCTCGGCCGATCATGCCCGCGCCGAGGATCCCGACGCGCAGCGTTCGAAGGGGCATAGCCCCGCGATGCTACCCCGCTGCCGGGAGCGTCACCCGCTGCAAGATTTCGCGTGTGTGCATGGCAACGTCCGGCGACTGCCCGATCAGGTCAGCTTCGAGCCGCGCCAGGTCCGCGGGAACGTCCACGTCGTACCACTCTTCGAGCGCCGACACGCGCAGCGCCAGCTCGCGCGCCCGGCGACAGGTCTGCTGGTACACGCTCGCGGTGCTCCAGGCGATGCCTTCGAACAGGCCAGGGCACGGCTGCCGCAGGCCAAGCAGGTAGTAGCCGCCATCCGCGGTTGGGCCGATTGTCGCGTGCTGCTCTTCGAGGCGTGCGCAGGCTTCGCGCAGGATGCGCAGCGGCAGCGTCGGACTGTCGCTGTCGATCAGCACCACGCGGTCGAAACCATCCGCGAAACACTGGTCGAATGCCCCGCGCAAAGCGGCGCCGAGCCCCTCGCCGTGCTGCGGCTCACACGTGACCTGCGCTGGCAGCGTTGCGCGCAGCATCGGACCATCCGCCGTGGGGTGCACCACACGCACCGCCTCCCACGCCAGCGCCAGCCCGAGCGAGACCGTGTCGAGCAAGAACGCGCGAGACAGCTCCGCCGCCTCCTCTGCCGACAGCGGCGGCACCAGCCGCGTCTTGACGTAGCCCGGCCGCGGCGCCTTGCCCACGATCACCAGCGCTCGGCGCATCGCCGCAGCGTAGCACTCGGCCGTGGCCTGTTCCTTGCATGCCATACGTTCGACCAGATGCCTGAGCCAAATGTGAACCGACAGCTGACGACCCGCCTCGAGCGACAGCTGGCCGAAGCTGGAATGCCCGTTGTGGTCGAGGCCTCAGACGGCGCCCTGGTGCTGAGTGGCATCGTCGAGACCGAAGAGGCTCGGCAGGCCGTCTTCGACATCGTTTCGGGAGCGGCGCCTGGCGCTCGCATCGACGATCAACTCGACGTCCAGAGCGTGCTGCCGACCGACATGGATCGCTTCGCCAGCGACGAGGCCTCAGCCGAGATGCTGGACAGCTCTGCCCAGATCGCTGCCAGCGGCGGCGAGATGGACCCGGACTTCACCGACCAGCGCGTGCTGCGCGACCCGAGCGCCGCCAGCGGCCCGAACAGCGGCGACGATGAGGTCGAAAGCGGCGACCAGGTGTATTCGCCGCCCGACGATCCCGTTATCACCACCAATGCCCACGGCGAAGTCCAGGTGCTGGGCGGGTTCGGCGAGGATGACAGCGTGCCAGTCGAGCGTTCGGCGATGGATAGCGCGCTCGGCGATGAAGCAATCGCGGACGCCATTCGGCGCGAGCTGAGCGAAGACGCTGCCACGGCCGACCTGAGCATCCTGGTCGCGGTCCGACAGGGTGTGGCGCATCTGCGCGGAAGTGTCGCCGACCTGGAGGATGCGGAGAATGCCGAGGCGGTCGCCGCGCGGGTGCCAGGGGTGCGCGAGGTCGTGGAAGAGCTGGACGTCGCTAGCGTCTAGCGCGATTGAGGAGCGCGAGCCCGTAGGCCGCGAGGATCGCGGCGCTCAGCCAGAGCAGGCAGCGGTATACGCGATCGGAGACACGCCCCATCCACGCGTGCAGCGCCAGCGCCAGCCCGACGTTCGAGCCCACGATCGTGACGTAGTAGCCGCACAGGAACGCCACCGCCGACCAGCCATCGGCTTGACGTAGCATCGGCGCACCCACGAGCAACCAGAACAGGTACGGATTCGGGCTCAGCGCCCGCGTCAGCAAACCTTTTAAGAACCCCCCACCGAGCGCATGGCCAGTAGGCCGCGGTAGTCGCACCCGACGGCTTTGCCACGCCGTCGTCGCCGCGAGGTAGAGCAAGAAGAGTCCCCCGCCGAGCGACAGCGCGGCTTCGGCGCCCGGTGGGAGCTGGGTCAGCACCGCCAACGCGAGCAGGATGATGGGTCCATCGGCCAGCAGCGGACCGGCGGCGATCGCGGCGCCGCGCGGCCAGCCCGCGCGCAACGTCTCTGTTACGACCAGTGTGAGTAACGGCCCAAGGCTGATGCCGGCCACGAAGCCGATGCCAGCGCCGAGCGCCAGGAAGGTCAGCACCTTACGGCCCGGGCAGAATCAGCCAGATGCCGGCCATGCCCAGCAGCGCACCGAGCACCATCAGCTCGGCGCCGCCGCTGCTCGACCCACCCTGCGCGAGGCCGATCACCGCCAGGCCAAAACCCACCACGATGAGCACGCGGCCGATCGCGCCCGAGCGGTTCCAGACCCACACCGCCAGACCCTTTCGGGTGACCAATCGCCCGAGCACCACCGACAGCAGCCAGGTGATGCCGACCACGAAGAGGATCAGCCCGAGGCCGCGAAGCACATCCTCCATGCTGCTGCGCCGCTACCGCGCTCCCGTCAAAACACCGCGACCGGATTGACCGGCGACCCCGTCGCGTTCTTCAACCGCAGCGGCAGGATGCTCATGAGAAAGTCCCAGCGCTGGCGCGCCTGACACGCCGCGGCCAGATCGTCGAGCCAGGCGTTGTCGAGGATCCACAGCCCCATGGCGACGATGCCGATCTGATGGATCGGGTTGCTGAACCGCTCGTAGCCGCTGGGCATGACGTCGTTGCCGGTGTCCGAGCCCAGTACGGCCACGCCGCGCTCGTGGACGAGCGGCAGCAGCTCCGGCAGCGGCCCAGCGCTGCCGGCCTGCGCGACATCGACCGGGCCAGTGCGGTCGCGGTGTCCGAGCTGACCCGTGCGCAACAGAACGACATCGCCCGTGCCGATGCGGATGCCGCACTGGCGCTCGGCTCGCTCGACGTCGTCGAGGCCGACGCCATCGCCGCGCTCGATGACCTCGACGCCGCGCAGCATGGCCGCGTCGATCAGTACACCGTGCGTAACGATGCCCGGATGCGCGACGTCGATGCTGTGACTTGTTGCACCTTCTGATGTGTTCACACGCGTTGACGGCACGCCGTTGTACAGCCGGCCCTGCCACATGAAGTGCGCCAGGCTGTCGATGTGGGTGATCGTATGGCCGTGGAACACCAGCCCGAAGTAATCGCGCGCGACCTGTCGGTCGGGCCCCTCACCTGGTCGGTACCCCTCGCCGCTGGCGAGCATGTAGTGCTGCGGCGGCAGCGCCGAGTCGAGCGCGGCCTCATACGAGATGCGCCGCGCGCAGCTGACTGTGACGCCCTCTTGCACCAGGCTCGTCGCCCGCTTCGTGATCTCGGGCGTGATGTAGTTGAGCGTGCCGCGCTGGTCGTCGCCCCCCCAGCGCCCCCAGTTCGACAGCGAGTCCATCCAGCCCAGCAGCTGGTCCTGCGTTGCTCGGGTGCGGATCACCCCGCCAGGGTACGCCGCCCCGCGGCTCAGTTCAGGTGCTGTCGATCAAAGACGCCGACCTGCTCGCCGGCGGTGACGGTTAGCGTCTGACCATCGGCCGAGACCTCGTACGTGACTCGACCTTCGAGCGCGCCCTCCCTGGTGACTTCCGCCTCGAGCACGCGTGCGCCGCGCCAGCGGGCAATGACGACGTACCCCTGCTCAGTCGGATGCGCCTGGCCATCTGCCTGGAGCACGTTCCGCGTGCGCTCTGGCCGCCCCACTTCATCTATGACAAGGTCATCGATCGTCACGAGCTCGCCGTCGACCGCGAACTCCAGCTTCGCGGCCAGATATTCATGCAGCGGGTGCTGCCTCGACGCCGACACATTGGCTACCCACGTGCCGACCAGATCCGTACTCAACTGTCAACCTCGCAGTTGCCCGCCAGGCACGCCAGCTCTTGCGCAGCCGTAGTCAAATCAGTGCTCTCATAGCGGAACAGCTTGCTGAAGTCGATCGTCGGAAACTCGGTGGTGCGGCGGTCGAACTCTTCCTTGGTGATCTCGATGTACGGCAACTGAGCGTAGTGCGCGTCAAACGTAGGGAGAAACGCCATTCCGCCAATCAGGTCGCGGTGTTCCCAGATCCACTTGGTTAAGTCGACGATCTCGTCGGGCCTGTACGTGCACGTTACGGACGGGTTGTGCTCGGTCCAGTTGACCTTGTTGTGCAGCCAGTAGTCGCACTGCTCGATCGCTGAGCGGTTGTTGCGGGTGACGGCGCCGTTGGGCGCCTTGACCGGGAAATGGATCACCCAGGTGTTGTGTGCAGCAAATCCTTCTGCCAGATACGTCTGGCAGTTGGACGAGAGCACTGCGATTTCCTGCTCGCCGTCTTCCTCAACAGCTGTGATGCTTGGTGTTCCGAATGCAACCAAGGAGAGAGTGTGGATTCGGCTCACAAGCTTTTCGACCAGCCGCATTGGCCTGACTTCGGATAACAGCCTCAGGGGTTCAGTCCTGCCGCCCAACACTGCGACCTGCCGACAGGCCTCGCCATTGCCAAAACCACTCAGCTTGGCACGTGTTACTACCTGGTAGCCTCGCGCCTCGAGTTCGGTCACTCCGCGCTCGTAGACGCCTCCTTCGTTCTGGATAAAGCCGATATTGGTCGTTCTTGCGACCGCACCAAGATAGCCTTCTCCATCAAGCAGTCCAGCAAGGTAGCCCGCGCCATAGCTGGTGTCGGTGTCGTATACGTTCCAGTACTTGGCTAACCTGATGTGGCCGTTCTTGCGCCTCGCTCTGCGCAACATCTCTTCAGCGGACATCCAGGTTGCTGTGTCACTGGCGTCAATGACGAGCCATTTGTGATCCGGCGTACACCGTAGAACCTGGCCGTCGTCCAGCGTGATGCGAAGCACGCGACTCAGCTTTCTGCCCGCATACGTGATCTTCGCCCGCCGGTAGTGCCGCTTCTTTCCAGCTTCGGGCACATCATCGAAACCGATGATCCCGTCGCCCTCTTTGAGGTCGCCTGCTCGTACCCACCTCAGGTCTTCAGTGAGAATCTTGGTTTCAGGGGTCACGCAGTTGGCGTCGTCGCGGGTCTGGCCATTTTCGGGGTCCATCGGCACGCCGGCGTCGCGCAGCACCTTGAAGATGGGGCTGGTGGTGGCGACACGCACGTTGCGCTCGTAATACGGGGCCCAGCGCGCGTGCAGTCCTGAGGAGCAGTTCAAAAGCTGCGAGCTGTTGCCGCTGGGCTTCACGGTGGTCACCGCCGCTGACTGATTGATCCCCAATTTTTCGGCAAAGACGCGATTGGTCTCGACCGCGTGAGCGCGCAATGCCTGCATGACCGAGGGGTCGTGGACCGCCGGCGAATCCATCTGACCGGTGATATCAACCCCGAGCAACCGCTCCTCGATGCAATTCTGCTTCCAGATCGGCCGCAGATCGGGAAAATGCGTCGCCAGTGACTGGATCGTGCCGATGATGGTGGCGATTTCGACCTTGTCTTTGAGAGAAGCGAGCGTGTCATCCTGGCGCGCGACGGCGATCGAAAGGTTGCAGAACTCGTTCTTCCGCAAAATGATTTCGCCGCAATTGTGTGCATAGAAGCCGTTGCCGTCGAAAGCGTTGGGACCGGGGACAGCGCAGTCGTACACGTCTTCGACACCCGCCGGTGTGATCGTGTCGATCGTGGCAGTAAATCGCTCTCGATTCGGCTGGCGCCGATAACTGCTCAGCACGCTGGCTAATCGCGCTGCTTTTGCGGGTTCAGACAATCCCACCACGCGTGCAAACTCGTGGACGTTGTCGCCCGCGATCACGAGCTCATGGTCTGGCCGGCACCAATAGGTGGCGCTACCGCCGCGCCCGTCAGGCAATTGTCGATAGCCGGCCGGTCGCCGTTCCGCATAGATCGTGGATGCGATGCCAAGCCGGAGAAGCATGCGCTGCGCAGCTTCGAGGTCTTGCAGGTTCGATTGGCTGAGACGCACGCTTACGCCTTTGGCTTGCGTCCCATGGATAGACCCGTCAGCGTCAAAGAATGCGCGGAGAAAACCGCGATGGAAGTCGCTCGAGGTTCGCTCCACGAGCTGACTGACGCATTTGAATTCGCGTGTAATGCCAAAGCGTTCGGCGAGACGGGCGAGGCCGGCCGAGGATAGTCGGATCTTGTTTGACAGCTCGCCGTTGAAGCCGACGCAATCGGCTCGTGTAAGTACAGCCGATTGGAGACGAGTCAGCGCGGCGGCAGCCACGGTGTTGCGATCGTTGCCCCAGTACTCCAGATGCGCCATGGTCAAGAGCTGGCCACGCTGACCGGTCTTCGTGGACATGGTGCCGTCGCCAACCAGAGATCCGAGCAGCCAACCCTCTTCATACGTGCCATCGCCTGACCACTCCGCGCCACGATGCCGGTGCAGGACTAGCCGATCACCTGGTCGAAGCTGATCGGCGCGTCGCCAGCCGTGACGCTGCACCTTGCGCGACTGATGTGTGACCGTCAGGAGCTCGTGATTGCCGGTCAATCGCAACGCGTAGCCTTCGCGCGTTCGAAGTTGAAGAACTGGGCGTGTTCCTGTTTTCCAGAAACCATCCTCTGTCGTGGAGTACGTGCTGCCGTTCACGAATGTACCGTGCAGCTGGCCAACGAGCTCACGGACCTGTCGCGGACCGCGCGTGGTCAGCACCCACGTGTCACCAGTGACGCAGGGATTTGTGCCGTACTCTTCGTAACCGAGGGCTTTGCGGCGGTCGGGAATCATGTCCAGCGCCGCTTTGCGGTTGAAAATACCGGGCTCGCCGCGCTGTGACTTGACCATGTCGAGGACCTGTTCTACGACCTGGATCTGGTCGAGCCCGCGCTCGGGCCAGACGGCGGAGTTGTTCGCGTTCCAGCGCTGGCTATTGTCGTGCTCGAAATCGCCGCTCTTGCACAGTCGCATTTCGAGATCGTCATAGTCGAACAGCGAGATCATGGCCGTGCGGCGCACACCACCGCTGACCGCGGCATTGCCGACCATACACATGATGTCGTGGGCATCGATCGGCCGCAGGTGCACGCCCTGTCGAGCCAGAATCCGTGCGCGGCTGAACTCCAGCATGGTCTTGAGCGGCCCGGGCCCGGAGGCGCGGCCGCCCTTCGTCCGCAGCGGCGTGCCGGCAGAACGGATCTGGCTCATGTCGAACTCGACGTCACCGCCGTCGAACCACGTTTCCAGGCCCAATCGCACGGCGGCGGCCCAACCCTGCGCGGAGTCTTCTATGACGTGGCGAAGCGAATCGAGCCCTCGCTGGCGGTGGACTCTCGGAAAACTCTCGACGTAGCGGCTCTCGACCGAGAAGCCCACGCCGCAACCGGCCATCGAGATCAGCAGCGCGTCGCAGAAGGAGTCCACGCTGTCGACTGGCAGGTAGCTGCAGTTGTAGATGGCGGTGGAATCCCGTCGGGCGGGCGCGCCCGCCATAGCCAGCAGCCGCATCGACGGCATGCTGCGCATCTCCAGGATCGCGCGGCGGACGCGTTCGAAGGTCTCCGAGCCGAGGTCCGCGCCGGTGTTAGTCTGCACCAGCTCGTGCAGGAACGAGACTGCCCGATCGACCGTCTCGATCCACGTCTCCCGACGCCCTTTCTCGTAGTCGAAGCGCGAGTACTTGTCGAAGAACTGGAACTTTTGAATGGGCGTCGGGAAGTACTGGTCGGCTTCGGCGAAGGCGTCGCGCACCTCGTCGGGGATGGGTCGCTCCTGGCGTTGCTTGGCGTGCTCGGCGCGATACAGGATGTAGGCCTTCGCGGCCTCGAATTCGCCCGCCGCTTGCAGGGTGAGCTCGACAGCGTCCTGGACCGCCTCGACCGACGGCTGGCCTGGCCGCGCGCTCATGATGTTGACCACGCGCAGCGCCAATTCGGCGATCGGGGTGTACGGCTCGCGGCCGAGGGCGGCGAAGCAGCGGGCGATGGCGCGTTCGATTCGGCCTGGCTCGAAAGCGACCACGCGACCGTCGCGTTTGGAGATGGTGGTTGGCAGCGCGACGTCTTCCTCGCGCGTCAGCACGGTCACACGGCCGGCAAACTCCATGTCCAGCTGCGCGGCGGAAGACTCGGGATGGAAGCCGTTCGAGGACAAACTCGTCTCGGGGTCGGACGCGTGCATCAAACCACCTGAACTCTTGGGATGAGCGCCGCAAGGCGCGGCTTTTGGCGTACTCCACCTGGACGTCGGGCGCACGGAGCCGGTACTGCCTAACTACAAGATGTTGTACACGGCGCTATTGAGGACACTCTATCTTGTGGTACCCACCATAGCTAGAGTCAAGGAGACTTGACATCACAAAACAGTAATTATCGGGCATCACTGCCCAGCACCACGCGAATATCCGCGCCCGCCAGGGTCGGCACTTCACTCACCCGCGAGGTCGGAATGCCGAGCGTGCTGGCGACGTCTTCGGCGGCTCGGCGGGCATCGGGTCGTACCTGGATGCTGGTCTGCGGTTGGACGCGGTCCGCGTCGCCCACGTTGGCAATGAGAAACCCGCGCCGCGACAGGCGATCGGCGGTGCTGCGCGCCAGTCCGGGTACACCCGCGCCATTGAGCACCTCGACGCTGGCCGTGGCCGAGCCCGAGCCAAGGAAGCGCGCGACCGCCGGCCGCAATTCGGACTTCGGCTCGAGCAAGAAGGCGCCGCCTTCGCCGACCACGGGCGTCACGAGCGTGGTGTCGATGACCAGACGGTCGGGCTCGCCCGGGTCGCGCAGCACGGCCGCGCCGACTGCCACCGCGTCGAGTGGGTTGAGGTCGGTCTTGATCGCCGCCTGCGTGGCGGCGACGACCGCCGGTACGCGCGGCCAGTTGATGGGGTTGAGCAACGCGGTGCGCACCCCGCCCATCACCTGCTGCTGGCGCATGATGCGACCGAAGTCGCTGTCCTGATGGCGGGTGCGGGCATAGCGCAGGGCAGTCTCGCCATCCATGTGCTGCTTGCCAGCGGGAATGTCGATGGTGATGGTGCCATAGTTGTCAGTCGGGTAGGCATCGTCGTGGATGGCCTGGGCAACAGTGATGTCTACGCCGCCGACCGCGTCGACGATGTCGCGCACTCCCTGCAGTCCGACGACCAGGTAGCGATCGACGCGCTGTCCGAGGACGTCGCCGACGGTCTGCTTGGCGGCCTGGCTGCCACCCAGCTCATAGGCGGCGTTGATGCGCTCCTGACCGTGGCCAGGGATCGATACCCACAGGTCGCGCGGGACCCCGACCATCGCCACCTTCGGTGTTGCGCGGTCCGCGACCAGCAGCAGGAGTGTGTCGGTACGGCCGACCTGGTTGTTCTTGATCTCATCTGGCCGTGCATCAGAGCCGAGGATGAGCACCGACTCGCGGGGTGGCGTGAGTAGCAGCGCCGCGGCCAGAAATGCCCCGAGGAGCAGGATCAGCATGAGCAGCGTGCGCCCGAGCACGCCGAGATGCAGCCCGTGCGGCCGGTGCTGCGGAACGTCGTAGGCCGCGGTTGGGATGCGCTCCGTCGCGTCGAGATCGGGCGTGGTCACCGCTTGTGCGGAGGCAGTAGTAGCAGGTGCTAGACCAGCCAGCAACAAGTGACCAGCGGGCGGCTCAGCCCAGGAGGTCGAAGGCGAGCACGGCTGCACCGAGTAAGCCGGCCGTGTCGCCGAGCTCGGCGTGGACCACCCGTAGCTCGCGGGTGAAGTCCAGTCGGGCGCTGCGGGCGACTTCGGCGTGCAACGGCGGGCCGAGCAGGTCCCACGCACGTAGGGCGATGCTGCCGCCGATCACGACCAACTCCAGGTCGAGCAGCGCGGCGGCGGACGCGATGCCGCGGCCGACCGCTTCGCCCGCGGTGCGGTACAGCTCCTGAGCCAAATCGTCGCCCGCGCGTGCCGCCTCGGCGATATCAACGGCCGAAGCTCCTGGCTCGAGGGACGTCGTTCGGCCCCTGGCCAGGGCTTCTGTCAGCCGCCGTACCAGACCCGTGCCGGAAGCCACCCCCTCGACACAGCCGCGCGCACCGCAGCCGCACAGCGGCCCGCCTGGCCACACGATGATGTGCCCGATGTGCCCGCCGTTGCCCGCGAAGCCGTGCAGTAACCGGCCATCGAGGATGATCCCGCCACCCACACCGGTCGACACCACCATGCCGAGCATGTTGTTCGAGCCGCGCCCGGCGCCGCGCCAGCGCTCGCCGAGCGCCAGGGCTTTGGCATCGTTGTCGACCACGCAGGGCCGCGCGAAGCGCTCGGCGAGTCGTTCTCGAAGCGGAAACTCCTGCCACGCGGGGATGTTCAGCGGACTCACAATCCCCGCGGGGTAGCGCATCGGCCCGCCGCAGCCGACGCCGATCGCGCCGATCTGGTAGTCGCCGATCACCGACTGGCACAGGTCGGCCAGCGAGTCGAACAGCGCCTCGCCATCACCGCCACCGAGAGTCGGGCGACGGTCGCTGGCCAGCACGTCGCCTGCCTGGTCGATCACGGCGGCGGCGAGCTTCGTTCCGCCAATGTCGATGCCAAGTACGCACAGCGGACGGTCAAGTCGTGGCGGAGAGGTCGTGGGTTCTACAGTAAATGACGGGCGGGGCGCTGCGTCGATGGATTGGTGGACCGATTTCGGCCTGGCGATGGCATCGTTCCTCGATCGGCACGGGCTGCTGGCCGCGTTCGTGTTCCTGCTGATCGAGGAAGCGGGTGTGCCTGTGCCCGTGCCCGGCGACTTTCTGATGCTCTACCTCGGGGTGCGCGCGGGCGAGGGCCGCGTACCTCTGTGGCAGGCCATCGTGGTCATGGAGCTGGCGACGATGCTCGGCGCGACGTCGCTGTACGTCGCGGCGCGGCTGGCGGGCCGCGGACTGGTCTACCGCTACGGCCGCTTCATTCGGCTCACCCCAGAGCGGCTCGACAGCGCCGACAGCTGGCTCACGCAGCACGGCTCGCGGGCAGTGTTCCTGGGTCGGCTGGTGCCCGGGCTGCGCATCGTGACCGCTGTTGCGTGCGGGGTGTTCTCGATTCCGGCGTCGGTGTTCATTCCGTCGATGAGCCTGGGTGCGCTGCTGTACATCGTCGTGTACACGCTGCTGGGCTACTACCTCGGCCAGCCCGTCCTCGATCTCCTCGAACAGATCCACCTGCCGTTCGGTCTGCTCGGGTCGCTGGTGCCGCTTGCGATCATCATCTGGTGGACCCGTCGGGCGCGGCAGGGCATCGGGCGGCGGGCGTCGCGCGCCGCGGTGACCGGCGATCACGAACAGCAATTGCGCGGCGGTGCGCTGGCGGGAGCGCTCGCGACGATCGGCTCGACCCTGTTCATGAACGTGGTCATCAATCTGGCGGGGAACATCGCCTTCAATGGCCCGGCCACGATCATCGATCGCACCGTGCAGCGGCTTGCCTTTGCTTTCGCGTTCGAGGTGCAGCCGGTGCTGCTGTTCGTCGTGGTGCCGGCCTACTTGGCAGTGGGCGTGCTGTGGGGCGCGGTGTACGGCAGGTTCGTCGAATCCTGGCTGGGTATTCAATCTGATTGGCTGAACGGGGTCGCGTTCGCGGTGCTGCCGTGGCTCACGTCGCTACTGATCGTGATGCCGCTGGTCGGGCTCGGGTTCTTCGGTGTCGGCGGGACGGGCGTCGTGGCCCTGGTTGGTGAAACGCTGCGGCATATCGCATACGGGGTGCTGCTCGGCCTGATCTTCCCCGTGCTGCGCGCTCGGCGGCCGGTGCGCGTGCTCCCGCACACGCCCGAGGAGCTTGCGCCTGCTGAGGGCGCCGCCAGCTAGTCCCGACTGGCGAATGGTCCGCCACTTGCAGTACACCTGAAACGCGGCGTTCCGCACTGCCGAAAGGACGAACCTGACAGCATGGCTGCAACAACCACCATCGAACCCACCCCAGAGGCTGACGAGCGCCGCACGGGCAAGGCGAAGGCGGAGGTCGCGCCGCCGGCGCCCGTGGTGACGCGCAAGGTCTGGCGCGCGGTGGTGCGCACCGGCGGCCCAGTGTCTGCCAGCCGCGAGCGCGATCGTGTCGAGTGGCACCTCGCCGGATGCGCGGTGCCGAATGCCGAAGGCGCGCACTGCAGCGAGGGCATGCACCTGATCGAGACCGCGGGCCATCCCGATGGCCACTGTGTCATCGACGGGGCGTGCGGGCTGTGCGGCGCCGCCGCAGCCGAGGTCTGAGCCCGACCGGGCTACCCGCACATGGGCGCCTGGCAGTCGCTGTACACGCCGCCCAGCGCGTAGCCGTTAGGTTCGTGCGCTAGCTTTCTGGCAGCAGCTCGAAGACCGCTTGCTCGGATGGCGTGAGCGGCTCGTCGCCGCTCGAGCTGGTGCGCGCGGCGTCGTACTTCTGCTTCACCGGCGCGTGCATCGAGCGGGCCTCGGCTGGCTCTGTAACGTGGCGAGCGCGGACGGGGATGTCCTGGCCGGCCAGGTGCAACACGCCGCGACCGTTGGCGACCAGGTTCTTCGGCCAGTCGCGGGTCAGGCCCAGGCCTGAGCGGATGTACAGCTTGCCGTCAAGCGCGGTGATCCAGATGATCCGCCGCGACGCCTTGCCAGTCCGCCGACCAAACGTCGTGAACTCGACTTCCTTCTCGCGCTCCGCGGAGGCGTAGATCGCACGATCGAACACGACCGCGATTGTAGGTCGCGAGGCGTAGAATGCCGCCGCTTTGGCGGTGCTTCGGTGGTCGCTGCTGGGGGCGTTTGTGGTGCTCCTGGCGGTGCGACTCGTCCTCGGCCTGGTCAGCGTGCCGCGGGGTTTCGAGGCGAGCTACTGGTCTGGCACGACTCCGAACGGCCCGCCTGAGCGGTCGACCGAGTTTCTGAGACTGCCAACCGCGACCCGCATCGACCCGCGGCTCGACTTTCGGGGTGACGAGTTCCCCGTCCACTTCTTCAACGACGCGGCCCGCTTCAATTTCGGACCCGACGCGCAGCCGGGGCGCGACCAGCTCCCGTTCAGCGTGCGCTGGACGGGCGCGCTCGATGTTGGTGAGGACGGGGCGCGACAATTTGTGCTCGACGCGAACGGTCCGGCGCGGGTGCTGCTCGATGGCGTCGAGCTGCTGAGCGCGAGCGGCGACGCGCAGACCCAGCTGAGCGCGGGCACCCACGCCCTGCAGTTGGAGTACACCCGACCCGAAGCGCGCGTGCCCCGCGTGCGGCTCAGCTGGCAACGCCTGCCGGGTGGTGACCTCGAGGTGGTGCACGCGCAGCCCGACGTGCTCCGCTCGGTGCTGGATGCGCTCGTGGTGCTGTGCGGCGCTGCTGCTTTCGGCGTATGGGTCTGGCAGAAGCGCGCCTGGCTGGCGTTGTTGCCCGCGCTGTTCCTGGGCTATGGCATCGCCCTGCAGGCACCGCTGTTCGGGCGCGCCACGATCCTCTCGGGGCTCGACGACTGGCTGATCTACGAGAGCTCTGCCCGCGACATTCTGCTCAACGGACTGCTCATGAACAGCGGGCAGGAGCACGCCGCGGCCTACTACGGCCAGCCGCTCTACCCGTACGTCCTGGCTGTTTTGCATCTCTTCCTCGGCGAGGGGCTGTTCGGGCCGCTGGTGGTGCAGTTCGCAGCGCTCGGGCTGTTGCTCGCGCTCGCCTACGTGCTGGCGCGGCGCGCCTTCGATGTGCCGCGCGCGGCGGTGGCGGCGCTGGCGGCGCTGTGGCTATTCATGGCGGTCCAGAACGAGTACCTGCGAGTGGCGCGGCAGCTGTTCAACGAGAACCTGTACATGCCGCTGGTGATGGTGTCGTTGATCGCGCTGGTGTCCGTGGCGAGGCTGGGGGCGCCGCCGCCGTGGTGGCGGGTCTTGCTGGTCGGCGTGTTGCTTGGCGTCACGGCGATCAGTCGGTCGCAGTTTCTGGCGTTCGTGCCGCTGGCGCTGGTCATCCTGGGGGTGGCGTGGCGGCGGCCGCTGCCGGTGTTGGTCGTGGTGTTCGGGCTGCTGCTGGCGGTGGCGCCGGTGACCGCGCGCAACTGGGTGGTGTCGGGTCAATTCGTACCGATCAGTGCCAGCGGCGGCGCCAGTTTGCTGGAGTTCCATCGGCCGCCGCCCGGGTTGGTGGAGTCCGCGGCGCTGCAACGGGACCCGCTGTTCGAGGCGTTGCATCTGGACACGTCGACGCGCACTGTGCTGGCGTTTGCTCGCGCTGATCCTTTCGGGTATCTGGCGACGTGGCTGCCGCTGGGAGCGCACAGCATCGGGCTGCCGGGCCGTACGGCGGGGGCGGGCGTGTACTGGCCGTTGCTGCTGGTTGTCGTCCTGTACGTGGCCGCGTTCGCGCTGCCGCGGGTGAGACGCAGGCACGTGTGGCCGATCCACGGCTTCGTGGCGAGCCACCTGCTGGTGCTGATGCTGTTCGAGGCCGACACGTACGGCTACCGCCTGGTGATGCCGATGTACGCGCCGATGCTGGTGGTGGCCGCGCAGGTCCCGCTGGCGCTCGCGCGGTGGCTTTCAAGCCATCGCTTCACCGCGCCCATTCGAGAGGGGAAGCAGCAAGCGATTTGGGCATTCGCGCGCGGCGGCGGAGCGCTGGTGGGGCTGGTGGTGTTGTGCGCGGTGGCGCTGCAGGCTCGGGCGCTCCTGGATGCTTGGCCAGACAGGGAGGCCTCGCTCTTGGGGCTTGGCGGGCCGGCGGCGCATGCGGCGGCGACTGCCGATCGTGTTGGCGCGAGTGCCATTTATGTCGCCTCCGTCGACGGCACGCCACGGCACTTTGGGGCGGGCTCGCTGCCTGGGCTGCGCTACCCGTGGTTCAAGTGGTTCGACCCCGCGCGCTCCGTGCCGCTACCTGCCAGCGGCAGCACCGCGGTCTACGCGCTGAGCGAGCTGGCAAACACCACCATCCCCGGTGACCTGGTCACGTGCCTCGGCGCAGCCGACTCCAGCGCTGAGCGTGTCATCACCGGAGCAGAGGCGCGAGCACAGTGCACCGCGAGCCTGCCGCGGCTACAAGCGAACTTCGAGGGCGTCGCCCGAGTCGATGCGCTGCAGGTCCCGACAACCATCGACGCAGGCGACACAGCCGAGGCGCGCCTCGTGTGGGAGCCGCTCCAGCCCCACCCCGAGCCGCATCTCGTCTGGCTGCACCTCGAAGACGCCGACACCCAGTGGGGCAACGCGACCCTCGATCCGTACCCGGCCCAGCAGTGGCAGCCAGGGGAAACCATCCTGAGCCGGCTGCTCTTGAAAACGGACGTGATGGCCATTCCCGACCAGTACCAGCTGACCCTGGGCATGAGCCCAACCCGTGCCAACGCGCCGCCAGTCAGGGCGACCGCGCAAGGCGTCGCCGCGGACAGGGTCACCGTGGCCACGGTCGCGCTCGCCGAATCGTCGACAGACCTGGCCATGCTGGAACTGCCGCCCGACATGCTGCCCATCCACGGCGTCGCGGGCGCGGGCCTGGAACTGGTCGCGGCCCGACCGCCCGTGCCCGAGGCTTTACCCGGTGCGCGCGTGCGACTCGGCTTGCTGTGGCGGGCCCTGGACGATGCGCCGAAGGCAGCGCAGTTCACCGTGCGGCTGGTGCGCGAGGGCGGCGAGGTGGTGCAGGAGACCGAGCTGCCGCTGCTAGCCGGTCGGCGCAAGCCGAGCACGCTCCACGCGGGGGCGGTGGTGCGCGACGAGGCGGTGTTCGAGGTCGGGCCGCGGGTCGCCGGGCTCGTGGCGCTGGAGGTCAGACTGGACGGAGGGGACGCCGCAGCTCGGGTGGGAGAAGTCAAAGTGGCTGGCCGCGAGCACGTGCTCGACACCACCGCGGCCACGCCTCGCGGGGTGTTCGGCCAGAGCATGGCGCTGCTCAGCGGAGATCTCGAGCCAGCGCAAACCCGCGCGGGGGGAAAACTGACTGTGCACCTGCGCTGGCGAGCCGAGGCGAGCATGGAGCGCAGCTACAAGATCTTCGTCCACGTGCTCGATTCCTCGCAGAAGAACGTGGTAGCGCAGCGCGATGCGGAGCCGCTCGACGGCAAGGCGCCGACCGCTGGCTGGCTGCCGAATGAGCTCGTCGACGACGAGCTGCAGATCACCTTGCCTAGCGCCTTGCCAGCGGGCGAGTACCCGGTGGAAGTAGGTGTGTACGAGGAGCGCTCAGGCGAGCGCTTGCGCCTGGCGTCCGGCGACAGTCGAGTCGTGCTCGACACCCGCCTGCAGGTCCGCTGAGGACGCGACCAGGCCGCGTTCAAACAGATGCGCGAACAGCGACTCGGTTGAGCGAAACCACACGCTGCAGTAGCGGGTGAAGAACACGCTCGGCTCGTTGTCCGGCAGCCACACCCCGTACACCTGCTTGCCGCTCTCGAGCGCAAACTTCATCTCGCTGATCACGCCCGGTGAGGGGACTGGGACGTCGTAGAAAACCACCACGATGTCCGACTGCGCGATCAGCTTGTAGTCGCGCTCGACGATCTGATCGGCGATGTGCTGCTGCAAGGGGTCGCGTTGCGGACTGCGCGTCTCGCCATCGCGCAGCGTGGCCAGCGCCAGGCTGCCATCGCTCCGCGGACCGTGCACATCGCCCTCGATCAGAAAGTCGTTCACGTCGGCTGGATCGAACAGGACGATGTCCCTGGCCAGCCGCGCCTTGAACTCCGCCAGCCCTCGCTCTTCGTTCGCGACGACGTGCTGCATCGGGTAGCTCAGGTACGCCCGCGTGCGGTTCGGCTCAAACAACACGCGGCAGGTTTCGTGCGCTGAGATCGACCGTGGCAGCAGTAGCTGCGGCTTGCGATGGATACGCGCCATCTGCTCGGTGAAGAACTGCTCCTCCTCGCGCCAGGTGAGCACGTCCTGTTCGCTGAGCTGTGCCCAGCGCTCCTGCGACTTGAGCCTTGCCAGCGTGCTCTTCACACCAGTGGTGACGGTCACGAACAGGTGTGGGTCGAGCCGCCCGAGATAGTGCGGATCGAAGCCCGAGATCAGCGTGTTCTTCCAACGAAACACGGCGTGCGTGTTGAGGATCCAGTCGCGGGTGGGGTCAGCCTCGATCGAGGAGCAGATCTGCTCGAGCGCGGCGGCGCGCAGCAGGACCAGCGCGCGCGGGAACATGTCGAGGATCGTCTCCTCTTCGACGGGCTCGCCGACGGCGCGACCGATCTCGAACATCGTCTCGGTGACGTCGTACAACGCGACGTCGAGGCTTTGTCCGCGGGCGAGCGTGACGATCTCGCGCAGCCACTCCAGGCGGCCAGTGCCGCTGATGCCGGTGCAGATGACGTGCATGCTGTGGTCAGCTGGGTCGGCCGGCCACCACCGCGAGCTCGCGGGCTTCGGTCGAGATCGTCTCGGCCAGGCCGACCACGCTGCGCGCGAGCGCATTGTTCGGTCGCGTGGTCAGCAGTGATTCACCGCGCAGTGCGGCGGCGGTTGGCGCTTCGCCGCCAAAGGGTACCTCGGACCACGGCACCCCGGTGTGGGCGGTGAACTCGCTGGCCGCGGTCGCCGAATACGGCAGCGGGTGGTTCAGCAAGTACGTGACGTGATCGGGTGGCAGCCGCAACACCTCGGCGAAGATGCGCTGGCATTCGCGCACATCGCGCAGCGTGAGCGGCTCGGGCGTGGCCACCAGCAGCACGCGGTGGGACAGCTCGAGTCCAGCCAGCGCGACTTCCGAAAACCCATGCGGCAGGTCGAGCACGATGTGGCCGAAGTTGCGACGCAGGGTGGTCACCGCCGCTCGTATGAGGTCGCCGCCGATCGATTGGCCCTCTTCGGGCCGACTGGCGGCGGGCAGGACACGCAGCGAGCTGGGATGCTTCAGCAAGTAGTAGTCGAGCCCGGCGCGATCGAGCCCTTGCATCGTGACCGGGCTGATCTGGGCCAGAACGCCGCGCGCTTCGAGCCACAGGTTCGACATGGTGTGGCCGAAGAGGACGTCGAGATCGAGTAGCACGGTGTCGTCGGGATGGCGCTCGGCCAGAGCGATGGCCAGGTTGGTGGCGAGCGTGGTGGTCCCGGCGCCGCCACGCGGTGAGTACACGCCGCTGACGAAGCCGCGCAGCGTCTTGGCCTCGTCGGGCGCCGTCTCGGCCGCCAGGCGGGCGTTGGCTTGCCCTTGCCGCTCGGCGATGACCGCGGCGAGGTAGCGCAGCACGGGCTCGTTCTCCCCCAGCAGCGTGTCGAAATCGGCCCGCGCCAGGCGCCACACGTTGGCGGCCTCGACAGCTATGGCGTTCGTGACGTGGGGTGTCTCGGCCATGAAGGCCGACTCGCCCAGCACCTCGCCCGCGCCAGTGAAGCGCAGCACGCGCTCGCGACCGGTTCGATCGGACACGAGCACACGAAAGCGTCCCGACTCGACGATGTACAGCTCGTCGGCAGCGTCATCCTGTCGAAAGAGCGGCTTGCCGACGTTGACGCGGCGGCGGCTGAGGCGTTTGCGGACGCGCTCGCGCAGCTTCGGCTCGATCAGCGCCAGGAACGGCGCGCGATCGTACGGCGTGGGGAGCGCGACGCTCGCCGGTCTGGTCGACTTCGTCTCTGACGGAGAACCGCGACCAAACAGCGGAGCCATGGCCCAAACCGGGACTGTAGCACGTGCCCTTCGGTACCAACGGCCGTTCAGCCGCGTGCGGCGAAGTCGATGATCGCAACGAGAGGGCCAGCCCGCACGGGTTGGCATGAGCAATGCAGCACGAACAGAGCAATCCAATGAGCGTGGTCGTCCCGTTTCCCGGAGTTCGCCTCGCGGGCCGCGCGACGCAGCGCAGCCGCAGCAGCCAGAGCCTGGGCGCGGCGCACGCGGTGCGAGGCGGCAGCGTGATCAGCTGGGTGCGCCCGGCGAGCTGCGATTGCTGCGGTCGACCCACCCTGGCGGGGCGCAGCGGCGCTCAGCTGGCGACCCTGTGCGTGCACTGTAGCCCGCCCAACATCGCCTGACGGCCAGTCCCCCCGATCGGGGCTTCTCTCGCAAGCGGGTTCTCGTTATTATCCGCCGACACATGCGGGAGCTCAGCCAGATCGAGTCGCCGTCCGAGCATTCGTGCGAGCAGCCTTCAATCGAGCGGTGGCAGGTTCTGGAGCCCATTTACGGGCGCTGGTCCTGGATGACCGTCTTCAACTGCTGTGATCAGCTGGTCCTCGAGCCGCTGCCCGAAGAAGACCGCGTCAAGCGCGCCGCCTAGGTTACAAATTGCCTCGGCGCATGCGCCGCTCTGTGTTCTTGCTGCTTTGGCCCGCCGCTGCGCGGCGAAGGGTGGCTCCGCCCCCCTTTCATCCCCCCGGCGCTTCGCGCGGCCCCTGCTCGCTAACTGCCCAGAAGTTTCCTGAGTAGTTCTTCGGCTACTGACGGGTTCGCTTTGCCGCGCGTGGCCTTCATCACCTGGCCCTTGAGGAAGTTAATCGCCGTCGTCTTGCCCGCTCTGTAGTCGGCTACTGCGGCGGGGTTGGCTTCGATCGCTGTCTGGGCGGCTTGTTCGAGCTCTGCGGTGTCGCTGACTTGGGCGAGGCCTTGCTCCGCAACCAGCGTCGCGGGTGACTTGCCTGTGCGGAACGCCTCGGGCAAGACCTGCCGCGCCGTGGAGCTACCGATGGTGCCTTTGTCCACGAGCGCAATCAGCTCCGCCAGGTGGCGCGGATTCAACGGACCATTCTCGGGCAAGCGCGAGACGTCGTTCTCGATCCAGTTCGCGGCCTTCTTGGGATCCGCGCCGGCCGCGACGGTCTCTTCGAAGAGCACCGCGGCATGCTGGTCGATCGACAACTGCTCCGCGTCGTAAGCCCCGAGGCCGAATGCGTCTCGATAGCGGGCGGCGCGCGCATCGGGTAGCTCGGGCAGTCGGGCACGCAGCGTGTCCAGCCACGCCGCCTCGATGAACAGCGGCGGCAGGTCTGGCTCTGGAAAGTAGCGGTAGTCGTGCGCTTCTTCCTTGGTGCGCTGCGTCACGGTCACGGCGCGGTCGTCGACCCACCCGCGAGTCTCCTGCTGGATCCGCTCACCGCGGTCGAGCACCTCCGCCTGCCGCGCAATCTCGTACTCGAGGGCTCTCTGGACCGCGCGGAAAGAATTCAGATTCTTGATCTCGACCTTCGTGCCGAGCTGCACTGCGCCCACTGGCCGAAGCGAGACGTTGACGTCGCACCGCAATTGGCCCTTTTCCATGTCAGCGGTGCTGACGCCCAACGTGCGCAGAATCGCCCGCAGCTTCTTCAGGTACGCGTGCGCTTCGGCCGCGTTGCGCAGATCGGGCTGCGAGACCATCTCCATCAGCGGCACGCCCGAGCGGTTGAAGTCGACTAGTGAGCCGCCCGCGACGTGAGTCAGCTTGCCGGTGTCCTCTTCGAGGTGCACGCGTTCGAGACCGATCTTGCGCGGCTGGTCTGAGCCGACGGTGATCTCGAGGAAGCCGCCTTTGACGAGCGGCATGTCGTATTGCGAGATCTGGTAGCCCTTGACCAGGTCGGGATAGGGATAGTTCTTGCGATCGAACTTGGTCGCCGACGGGATGTCGGCGTGCATCGCCAGCCCCGTCAGCAGCGTAAATTCGATGGCTTTGCGATTGATGATCGGCAACACGCCGGGCATGCCCAAACAGATCGGGCACACGTGTGTATTTGGCGCGGCGCCGGCGTAATCCGTGGGGCAGCCGCAAAACATCTTGCTGCTCGTTGCCAGCTGGACGTGGCATTCGAGACCGATGACTGCTTCGTAGCTCATGGATTGTCTTGCACAGCGACTGGTGAACGGCGGGTGTGCCAATCGGTGGCCTGCTCGTAGGCGTGGGCGACGCGCAAGACGGTGCTTTCGTCCAGCGCTTTGCCGATCACCTGCAGCCCCACCGGCAGGTCATTGGCGAACCCAGCGGGCACGCTGATCCCCGGCAAGCCGGCGAGGCTGGTGGGGATCGTGAACAGGTCGTTCAGGTACATCGCCAGCGGGTCCTGCGTCTTGGCGCCAAGCTCGAACGCCACGCTCGGGCTGGTTGGTGTCACGACCGCGTCGAAGCGCTCGAAGGCCTGGTCGAAGTCGCGTTTGATCAACGTGCGAACCTTCTGCGCCTTCAAGTAGTAGGCGTCGTAATAGCCCGACGACAGCGCGTACGTACCTAGAACGATGCGTCGTTTGACCTCGCGGCCGAAACAGGTGCCGCGGGTGCGCTCGTACACGTCCCACAGGCTGGCGCCCTGATCGCGCAGCGAGGCGCTGTACTTGACGCCGTCGTAGCGCGCCAGGTTGGCGCTGCACTCGGCGGGTGCGATCAGGTAATAGGTAGCCAGACCGTACTGCGTGTGTGGCAAGCTCACCTCGTCGACCTCGGCGCCGAGATCCTGCAGTTGTTTGATGGCCGCTTTGATGGTCTGGTCAACGCCGGCCTCCATACCGTCGACGTTGAAGTACTCGCGCGGCAGCGCCAACCGCATGCCCTTCAGCCCTGGCGCGGCTGAAAGCGCGCTCGTGTAGTCGGGCACGGGGGCGTCGAGCGATGTGGAGTCGCACGGATCATGGCCGGCGATGACCTGGAGCACCGCGGCCGCATCGGCGACGGTGTGCGTAAACGGGCCGATCTGATCGAGCGATGAGGCGAACGCGATCAGACCATAGCGGCTGACCCGACCGTACGTCGGCTTCAGACCGACCACCCCGCACAAAGCCGCCGGTTGTCGGATCGAGCCACCCGTATCGGTGCCCAGCGAGAACGACGCGAACTCGGCGCCAACGGCGGCCGCCGAACCGCCACTCGAGCCGCCCGGCACGCGGTTCAGATCCCACGGGTTGCGGGTGGGCCAGTACGCGGAGTTCTCCGTCGAGGAGCCCATCGCGAACTCGTCCATATTGGCCTTGCCGAGCAGGACTGCGCCCGCTTCGGCGAGTCGTCGGGTAATCGTGCCGTCCTCGAGCGGGATGAAGTTCTCGAGGATCTTCGAGCCCGCGGTGGTGCGAACGCCGCGGGTGATCATGACGTCCTTGAGGATCATGGGCACGCCCAGCAGGGGGCCCCGTTCGCCAGCCTCGAGGCGCCGATCGGCGTTGTTTGCTTGCTCTTCGGCCAGCTCGCGGGTGATGGTGAGCAGGCTGCGCACGGTCGACTCGTCGAGTGCTTCGATGCGGTCGAGGTAGGTGCGCGTGACTTCCAGCGAAGATAGTTCGCGGCGACCTAGCAGATTCCGCAGGGCAGTCAACGAGAGGGACGTAAGCGCGGCGGCGGTGCTAGCCATCAGTCGAGGACGGGTGGCACGAGGAACTGTTGATCGCGGGTGGCCGGCGCGTTGCGCAGGATGTCCTCGACGGGCCACGACGGGCGCGAGACATCGTCACGCATCACATTGCGCAGCGGGATGACCTGGGCGGTGGGTGGAATGGCCTCGGTATCGAGCTGCCGCAGGGCCTGCATGGCATCCAGGATGTGGCTCAGCTCGTTGGCGAGACGGTCGAGCTCCTCATCGTCCAGGCCAAGCCGCGCCAGCCGGGCCACATGTTGCACATCGGCTCGTGAAATGGCCATCTCGGGCCACGATTATGGCTCACGCAGCGGCGAGCGTGCCCATGCCAGCGCGAGCGCCTGGCGGGCTTCGGGGACCCCGAGCACGTAGAGAAGCGCGATGTAGACAGCGCCAGCCGCCGTGCCGCCGATCAGCAGCGCAAGCAGGTTGCCCAGGGGCGCGAGCCACGGGAGCAGCACGAAAGCGAGCGCGCCAGCGAGGGCGGCGGCGGGCAGCGTGCGCAGCAGAAATGGCAGCAAGGCCGAGCCGAGTCGCAATCCCGGCAGGCTCCGCCGCAGCAACACCAGCAGGATCACCGCGTGGCTGCTGTTCTGGACCGCGTTCGCGAGCGCCAGGCCGACCGCGGCGAGCGGTCCGATCGTGCTCAGCGCCACGACCAGGTAGATGCCCACACACACGACACCCACCAGCACCGGCGTGCGCGCGTTCTGCCGCGCGTAGAAGGCGTTGATGAGCAGGAGGTCGACGGCGGTGAGCGGCAGCTGCGGCGAGTAGGCCAGGAAGATCGCCGTGGTGCGGGCGGTTTCCTCGCTGTGGAACGCGCCGCGTTCGAACAGCACTGCCACCAGCGGCTGGGCGAGCGCCGCGGCGATCGTGAAGATGGGCAGCATTAGCAGCAGCACCAGCTTCAGCCCGAACAGCAGCGACTCGCGGTAGCTGTCGACGCTGGCGTCGCTTCCCGAGCTGAATCGGGCCAGGGTGGGCAGGATGGCGAATGACACCGCCAGACCGATCACGCCCAACGGCACCTGGATGATGCGCGTGGCGAACTCCATGAGCGTGATGCTTCCGACCAGCAGCTGTGAAGCCAGCGTGCGGTCCAGCACCTGGCTGGCGATGGTCACCAGGTACCCGGCGGCCACCGTGCCAGCCAGCGCCAGGATGCGGCGCACGTCTGGATCGGCCAGGTCGATGCGCGGTCGATATGCCCGCCAGAACTCCTGCAATCCCGCCGCTTGCAGTGCCAGCTGAGCAAATGCGCCGATCACCAGGCCCAGGGCGAGTGCTAGCACGCCCGTGGTCTGAGCCAGCAGCGCAATGCCGACAATGATGCCCGCGTTGTAGGTCGCGGTCGCGAACGCGGGCAGGCTGAAGCGGTTGCGGGCGTACAGCACGCTGGTCAGGACGCCCGCGAGGCCCTGCAGGATGACGGCGAGGAGGGCGATGCGCATGAGATTCGCCGCCAACGCGCGCTGCTCCTCGGACGAGAACCCCTGGCCGACGATGGCGATGACCTGGTCGGCCAGCACGGCCAGCACTGCCGCCAGGACCACGAACGCCAGCGCGGCCAGGCTGAAAATGGCCCCGACCAGCCGCCACAGCTGGCGTTCGTTCTGGGCGTGCTGCACGAAGACCGGCACGAACGCAGCGCTGCTGACGCTGCCGACCAGCAGGTCGTACACGATTGTGGACAGTGTGCGCGCGATGAGAAACGCGTCAGTGCCAGTGGTGGCGCCGAAGGTGGCGGCGATGACCGCGTCGCGCACCAGGCCGAGCCCGCGGCTCAGGACGTTGCCCAGGCCGATCACCGCGGCGGCGCCGAGCAGGCGCCGCGCCGGAGCTGCGTTGCTACCCTCAGCGATGGACGTCGTCAAATGGCCCTGCTGGCTCGATTCGCGTGTGGCTGCACGCGGCGTGTGGAGATTCCGGCGCCCCCCGAAGTGCGGTGCGATGAGCATGCCACAACCGCGCGGCTGATCAGCACGCCCAACGGACAGGTGCGCTATGTTGCTGTCCCACCCCTGTCACAGGACTCGAGCTCTGCGCGACCAGGCTGAGCAGTACGCGGCCGCGTGGTCAGCCTTCGAGCGGCTCGAACGCGTCGCGCCGCACCGCGCACAATGGGCGGCGTGGGCCGCTGGGCGTGGGCCGCACACGCTGTTGATGACCCTGGTGCGCGAACCCGGGGTGATTGAGCGCGTCTGCGATGTGCAGCGTGCTCTGCTTGGCGTTCGGGGCCTGGAGCTGCACGCGCCGCATTTCTTCCACATCTCGCTTCAGACGTGCGGTTTTTCCAACGAGCTCCCATTCGATCGTGATCGCTTGCGCGATGCCGTGGCGGCCGTGCAGCCATTTGAGGTGGCGCTGGGCAGTGTGAACGCGTTCCACTCGGCGGTGTTCCTGGAAACGCACAGCGGTGGCGGCTTGCTGCGGCTGCGCCACGCTCTTCGCCGTGCGCTCGGCCCCGAGCTCATGCCGCTCGATCCGTTCAGCGATTTTCTGTTCCACCTGACGATCGGCTACTTCGGCGCCGAAACTGCCATCGACGCAGTGCGCGAGCGTCTGCGGCCGCTGCGCGAGCGCGAAACCGCGCGGCTACGGGTGGACCAGGTGGCCCTGGTGCAGCTGCCCACCGACCAGCGCGAGCCATTTCCGGTGCTCGAATGTGTCGCGCGCTTCACCCTGGGCGCGTAGTACTCGGACCTATACTCGGCCAGCGTGGCTCGCCGCCGCGGCCGCGTTGCACCCCGCCGCCGCCTTCCCTGGGTCTGGATCGGCATCCTGCTGCTCCTCGGGGTAGGGCTGTTCGTCGCCCGCTCCGGGCCCGAGCCGCAGCGCTCGACCCCAAGCGCTACCCCTACCGCGCAGCCGCGTGGCCAGGCGCCGCCCCAGGCGCCCGCGCTGGCGGCACTGCCGTCGCCGACGAGTACGCCTCGACCCGCGGCCACGCCAACCGCACATAGCGCGCCAGCGCCAGCGCCGACGCCGACGCCGCGGGCAACGCTGACGCCGCTGCCGCGCACGAGTCCGCAGCCCACGGCGGTGCCGACCGCCCTGGGCAAGCCGCAGCTAACGCAGCGCGACGCGGTGGTGGCGCTCACGTTCGACGCCGGCGCCGACCGCGGCTACGCCGAAGACATCCTCGATCTGTTACGCACAGAACATGTAACGGCAGGCTTCGGCATCACCGGCCAGTGGGCGCGCGCCAACCCCGACCTGGTCCGTCGCATGGCCAGTGACGGCCACCTCGTCATCAACCACACCCTCGACCACCGCTCGTTCACCGGCCTCTCGGACAGCCGCGGCGGCCTCAGCGCCGCCGGCCGGCGGGCCGAGTTGGACGACGCCGATGCGATCATCACCCCGCTCATCGGCCACTCCACCCAACCCTGGTACCGCCTGCCGTACGGCGACGACGACGCCCGCGTGGCTTCCGACGTGGCGCCGGCCGGCTACACCCACAAAGTCGGCTGGACCGTGGACACGTTGGGCTGGCGAGGCGCCGCGGCGGCGGACATCGTCGAGCGCTCGCTCAGGCTCGCTGCGCCCGGCGCGATCTACATCCTGCACGTCGGCCACAGCTCGCAGGACGGGCCGGCACTCGCGCGGATTGTGACGGGCTTGCGCGAGCGCGGCTACGGCTTCGTAACGGTCGAATTGCTTTCCTAGGGCGCACCCTACCGGTTGGGGTCCGGGGCTGGTACAACCCAACTGGTGGGGTATACGCGACACAAAAACACAAGATATGGTGACGGGGTGCTTGAAACCGGCCCGGGGCACGCCTATCCTCCGCGACAGTGCTGAGGCGGGACCGGTGAGCGACCTCTGCGCGGGCACGATCGGGTCGGGGGCGGCCCGCGGACACCTTCTCGGCTGGCTCGCGGAGGGGGCTCGGGAAGTTGGTTGGGCGTTGTGCTCGCTGCCGCGGGAGCGCTGGACCCTCGCTCCCGCCGCACCGCTCGGACCATGGCCGGCACTGCGCCACGCCCGCTACCTCGCGCTGCGCGAGCAGCTGGTGACGCTGCCGGCCGTGCGTGCACAGCTCGGTGACGCGGAGGCGGCGCCGGCCTCGAGCATGGAATTCGAACAGGTCGAGGCGGCCTGGGATCCAAAGATCGACACCGACAGCGCCGAAGATTTCGTGCGCGACCTCGGCGGTGCTCGTTTTGCGCTGTTGCGACACCTCGAAACTGCCCCCGAAACGGCCTGGGGTGATGTTGAATGGAGTGCGGGCCAGGTGGGGAGGCCGCCGCGGCTCATCGCGCTGTTGCTGAGTGCCCGGCAATTGGAGCTTGAACATCTCGCGGCCATGTGGAGGATCGCCCTGTACTGGGATCGTGTGGCGCCGACCAGCCTGCGAGAGGCGCAGGATGGCTCGGTTGCACTTCCGCTTCACCCCGCCGACACGGCTTGAGGAGTCACACAGAAATGATCGACCAGTTCACGAACCTTGAAGACGGCGAACTCGCGCTGCCCACGTCTTCGCTCGACCTCTCGACGCGGATGCGGGACCTGCGCGCACGCCAGGGCTTGAAGCAGAGTGAGGTCGCTCGACGTATGGGACTCGACCCCAGCATCCCTAGCCTGTGGGAGCAGGGAAAGCGCCTGGTGCCCGCCAATCGCGTACGGGCGTTGGCGGAAGCATTGGAGGTCACCGTCGAAGAGCTCTTGGAAGGTATTTCGGGCGCCACGCGGCCCAGCAAACCCATCTCCGAGGGGGCGCTGCGTGCTGGTGTGGCCGAGCTGATCGACGAGCGCGCCGCCGCGGTCCGCCAGCGGGTCGCCGAAACGGGTCCGCTGCTGAGACTGCTGCCACGGCCCGAGGATTCGCCGCCCACCGCTACGCTCGGCAGCGACGCGCCGCCCGAGCCGTGGGTCGTCCCGCAGCGGCCGCCACTCGATGGCTTCATCCCGGACGGCTGGCACCCCGCCGACCGCGTCCAGGACATCAGCCCATCGCTGCCAGATGGCTACTGGCTCGACCCGATCAAGCTCGAACGCCAGACCGCGCGAGCGTTGCTGCGCAGTCGGTTGTGCTCGAACGATCGCGCCAGCGTGGATGGCCAGGATGTGCCAGGCGCGGCGCTGGCGGAGCGCATCTACGCGCACTGCAGCAAGGGCGATGGCTTCGTGCCGGGTCGCCTGCCGCTGGCGGAGACGATCTTTCGCTGTGTGCTGTCGGCGGACCATGGTGGGCTGACCGATGGCGCGCTGGTGGAGATGCTGCGCGAGCGTTCGGGCGCGGTGCCGGTGTCGGCGACGCTGCTGCGCCGACTGCGTGATTCGGTGCGGCCGTATCCGATCCGTCGCGTCGATGCCGACCTGTTCGGAGGGCGCAGGTAGCACTCCTTCTCACGCGCAGCGACCTCGAGCGGCTGCTCGACATCTCGAAGGTCATCGAGGCGGTCGCGGGCGCGTTCGCGGCCTACTCGGCGGGCAAGACGGAGACGCCGCTGCGAGTCGGCGTCGAGCCACCGGGCGGTGGCGGGGTATTACTGGCGATGCCGTGCGCGGTGGCCGAGCCGCCCGCGCTCGGCGCCAAGATCGTCTCGGTGTTTCGCGGCAACGTCGCCCGCGGCTTGCCGACGGTGACGTCGGTGTACGTGCTCAGCGAGTACGACACGGGCGCGCCACTGGCGATCATGGACGGCTCGTATCTGACTGCAGTCCGCACGGCGGCGGGCTCTGCCGTCGCCACACGCGTTCTGGCGCGTGCTGATGCAGCGTCGCTGGGCGTGTTCGGGACCGGGGTGCAGGCGCGCTTTCACGTGCTCGCCATCCGCCAGGTGCGTGCGCTCTCGCGAGTGCTGGTCAGCGCGACCTCGCCCGACAAGGCAGCGCGCTTCGCGGACTGGGTGCGCAGCGAGTGTGGCCTCGCGGCTGAGCCTGCCAGCGCCGAGGAGGCATCGGCCGCGGACATCGTCGCTGCCTGCACGACCAGCCCGACGCCCGTGGTGCTGGCAGAACACGTGCAAGCTGGTGCGCACGTGAACTCGGTGGGCTCGTTCACGCCCACAACCCGCGAGCTGCCAACGGTCTTGATCGCCAGCGCGAACGTGTACGTCGATAGCCGCGCGGGCGCGTTTTCGGAGGCGGGTGACCTGCTGCTGCCTGTTCAGGAGGGCGCGTTCGCGCTCGAGCAGGTCAGGGGAGAGGTTGGCGAGGTGCTGCTGCGCCGTGTCGAGGGGCGGCAACAGGTCAGCGAGGTGACCGTATACAAGTCGGTGGGCGCCGCGTTTCTCGATGCTTCGACCGCGAAACTGGCCTACGAGGCAGCAGTGCGGTTAACGGTCGGCACGAGCTTCGAATTTGCGCTCTGAAGTCGGCACGGTGCGTGCTATAGTCGCCAGCGGGAGCAGACAAACTGGCAGGGGAAGCGGCCCGGACCATCGCGGAAACGGCAGTAGAGACGGCCGAAGCGCTCGGCCTGGCGCGGCGCATCGTTGACCTGGTCTCGGACAAGCTGGCCAGTGAGATTGTCCTGCTCGACATCCGCGGCGTCTCGCTGATCGCCGACTACTTCGTCATTTGCACCGCGGGCAGCGAGCGGCAAACCAGCGCCATCCTCAAAGACCTCAGCCAGCAGCTGATCGAGGAGTTCGGCCGCAAGCCGCTACACACCGAGGGCAAGGGTGACTCGGGCTGGGTGCTGCTCGACTACGGCGACGTGATCGTCCACATCTTCTCACCCGCGCAACGCAGCTTCTATAACCTGGAACAGTTATGGGCGGCCGCAACGCCCGTAGTGCGACTGCAGTAAGCGCATAGTTCAGCCGATGATCAGCTAGAAGCAAGGGGAAACGAGGCGAGCTGAGCAGGCATGGCAGTAGGGATGGGTCGACCGCAAGTGTTTGGCGCAGGCATCAGCCTGGGCATGTTCGCCGGTATCGTGATTGGCTCGCTGGTGACCTTGTGGGTGGGCGAAGCGGCGCTCGATCTGGCGCATCGCTGGTTCGATCGCATGGCCGGCCGGCGCGAGCAGGTCCGCTTCGAGCTCCTGCTCCAGTAATTAGCAGTTAGTAATTAGCGATCAGGAGCTGGTACGCCGTCTAGTGCGTCACCAGTCACTAGTCGCTCGTAAATCCAGCGGTCGTTGGAGCGGTCGTAGCTGACCAGCTCGTGCTGGTCGAACCACAGGGCGAGCTCGCGGTCGGCGGTCGCGGGCGCATCCGAGGCGTGGATCAGATTGCGGCCGATGTCGAGCGCGAAGTCGCCGCGGATGGTGCCTGCGCCCGCGCTCAGCGGATTGGTCGCGCCGATCGTGTTGCGAACGATCTGGACGGCGTTACTGCCCTCGAAGCACGCCACCGCCACAGGGCCGCTGGTGATGTACTGCAGCAGCCCAGCGTAGAAGCCCTTGCCCTCGTGCTCCGCGTAGTGCTTCTCGGCGAGCGGCTGCTGCACGTGCACGAACTTGAGGCCGACGATCTTGAGACCGCGCGCTTCGAGGCGGCTCAAGATGGGTCCGATGAGCCCGCGCTGGACACCGTCTGGCTTGACGATGACCAGGGTGCGTTCCAAAGCCATGCCCGGGAATGTACCCGACTACCCACGAACGACCCATGCTCGCGGGCGACTGCGTTGCGCCAGACCCCCGAGCGGCCGAACGGCATCGCTCGGGCGGCAGCGCAGCACAATCTCAGCGAGATTGGCCAACCTCGGTGCAAGAACCCGCGAGACGTCGTAAGAATTCGTAGCCGGCACTTGCGAATCGGGTCGTTTGCAGTTGCAGGTCCGAGATTGAAGGCCTATTCTCTCTCGCAGCGGCCCTCTGCTTGCTCGCTGTGGTTCCCGGGCCGACTATTGATCTCATCGGAGTCCCACCGTGGCTACTGGTTACTGCATGAAATGCAAGGCCCAGCGCGAGATCAAGAACGCCAAGCAGATCACTATGAAGAACGGGCGTCCTGCCACCGAAGGCGCGTGCCCGGTCTGCGGCACCAAGATCTTCAAAATCGGCGCTGGTAAATAAGTAGTCGAGGGCTGGCTCGGCTGCACCCGAGCCAGCGCAGCTAAGCAGAGTTTTCGTCCAGCAGCAGTGGCTGCTGAATATTCGGGGCGCGACCCGGCTGGGCCAGTCGCAGGTGCGCGTACGCTTTGGCGCTCGCCAGTCGACCGCCCGGCATGCGCAACAAGAAGCCTTCGTGGAGCAAGTACGGCTCCACGACTTCTTCGAGCGTGTCCACTTCCTGCTGCATGCTCGCGGCCAGGGCGAGGATGCCGGTCTGCCGACCCTCGTACTGCACCATCAGCGTGCGCAGATAGCGCCGATCGAGGTCGTCGAGGCCGAGCGGATCCACGCCCTCGAGCTCCAACGCCTGATTCACGACGTCTGGATCGACTTCGTCCACCTGGTACACCTGCGCGTAGTCGCGCACGCGCCGCAGCAGGCGATTGGCGATGCGCGGCGTGCCGCGCGAGCGCTGCGCGACCTGCTCGGCCGCCTCGGGCAGCACCCGCACATTGAGCAGGTCGGCTGAGCGGCGCACGATCAGCGTCAACTCGGCGACCGGGTAGAAGTCCAGGTCGAAATTGAGCCCGAACCGCTCGCGCAGAGGCGACGACAGCAGTCCTTTGCGCGTGGTCGCGCCGATCAATGTGAACGGCTTGACCGCCAGCGGAAACGCCTTGGCGTACGGTCCTTTGTCGAGCACGAAGTCGACCTTGAAGTCCTCCATCGCCGGGTACAGGTACTCCTCGATGATCCGCGGCAGGCGATGGATCTCGTCGATGAAGAAGACGTCGCCTTCCTCGAGGCCGGTCAGCATGCCCATCAGATCGAGCGTCTTGTCGAGCGCGGGACCCGACGTGGTGACCAGGCTCCCGCCCATCTCGTGCGCCACAATGTGCGCCAGCGTGGTCTTGCCCAGGCCCGGCGGACCGCTGAGCAGCAGGTGCTCCAGCGGCTCGTGGCGCTCGCGCGCGGCGCGCAGCGCGATCGAGAGTCGCTGCCGTTGCAAATCCTGGCCGATGAACTCGTCCAGGGTGCGCGGCCGCAGGGTGGTGAGCAGCCGCTCCTCGTCGTCGCTGGCGGCGCCTGGGGCTAGGAGTCGGTCCATCGGGCGTTCCGAGTCTACCCGGCGCTTCGCGCCCGAGCCTCGCGCTGCTGGCGGAAGTACTCGGTCACGATGTCCTGCACGCTGGTGACGTCGTCGCGCTCGCTGAGCAGCCGGCTGACCGCGCGTACGGCGTCCGCCCGCTTCAGGCCCATCTGCGCCAGCAGAGCGACGGCGTCATCGCGGATCTCGTCTGCTTCCGATCTTGGGCCGCGAGCGCGCGATGGCTGTTCGCTCTCGACAAAGGGGCCGACCTTCTTGCGCAGCGCCGCGATCATCTTGTCCGCGCCGTCGACCGTGACCCCCGGCAGTCCGTCCAGGAATGCGCGGTTGCCCGACTGAATCGCGCCGGCGATCTGATCGATCGGCACCACCATCACGCGCGCCGCGCCCTTGCCGCCGACCCGCGGCACGCTCTTCAGCAGCTCCCAGAAGGCCCGTTCCTCAGCGCGAAGAAAACCGAACAGGATCGGCCAGGGCTGGTCGCGGCCGGCCTGGGCGCTGACGTAGAGCAGCAGCGCATCTTCTGGCTGGCAGGTGCTGCCGACCTCGCCCTCGACGATCGGCGGCAGGATCACCTCGAACCCGATGCCGCCCACTTCCAGCAGGATGGCCCCGTCGCCAGCCGGCGACGGCCCTTTGTAGACGCCGTTGAGATAGCTGTACACCTCAGTGCGCTCGCGCCGGCAGTAGCTGCCGTTGTGTCTGATGGAGGCCGGCCAGGGCAAGCGCCAGGGCATCCGTCTCATCCAGGCGAAGGCGGCCGCTCGGGTTGAGACCGGTGAGCCGCAGGACCATGCGCTGGACCTGCTCCTTCGAGGCGTGGCCGCCGCCGGTCAGGCGCTGCTTTACCGTCGTGGCCGTGAGCGGCAAGACCGGCACTCCCGCCTCGGCTAGCACCAGGCAGATGACGCCGCGCATGTGCGCCATCAGGAGCGCGCTGCGTGGGTGGCGCGGGGCGGTGAAGACCTCCTCCAGCGCGACAAGCTGCGGTGCGTGCTGCTCGAGAACCACTCTGAGCTGCCGAGCGCCGGCGGCGAGCCGCTCGGGCAGATCGTCCGCGGTCGGCGGCGCAATGACGCCGTGCCCGAGGACCGCTGCGCCGCGCGAGGCTGGCTCGACGACAGCCCAGCCCGTGCGCACCAGACCTGGATCAATCCCGAGGACGCGCATGTCCGAACATCCGTGCTACCCCGCCGATTATAGGTCGGCCTCCGTGCGGGTAAAGACGCTATATGCCCCGAAGTTGGCGACGCGACGGAACCGACTGAACAGCCAGTCCTCGAGGACGGCGTTCTCGCGCGGCGGGCCCCAGTTGGCGCGCCAGTAGTCGCTCACCGCCAGCACGCGCACGTCCGCGTCTTCGAGCGCGTCGATGGTCGCCTGGATCTGCGTCGGGGTGGCTGCGCCTGGGTTGAAATGGTCGAAGCGTGTCGCATTCGGTCGCTGGCTGAGGACGTAGAGCAGCGGCGAGGTCGGGTACACAAAGATCGGCTCGCCAGGCTGCGTACGATGCTGGATCTCCGCCACCGTGTTGAGGACGTCGGACCACGTCTGAGCCTGCGTTCGCAATCCATTGGCGTACGGGAGGCCGATCACGCTGGTCGTGCCGCGGCGGATGGCATCGATCCGCGACCGGAACGATGGCTCGCACAGCAGCATCGTCACGGCCACCGCCGCCAGCGCCAGTTCGGTGCGTATCCGCGACAGGAATGCCGCGCCAACCACCAGTAGCACTGGCGTCGACCAGACCAGGTGCAGCGTATCGGCGCGGGGGTACTGCGTTCCCAGCAGGCACGTCCCCGCCACGAGGTACCAGCGCACGCGTGGCTCGTGGAGGCTGACCAGCCCGGCCACGACGCAGGCTGCCGGGATCGCGATGGTCTGTTCAGGACCAGCGAACAGCGCGGCCGCATTGATCGCGCCCACGAACGGTCCGAGCAGGTCGAGGCGCCCGCCGATCGCCGCGAGCAGCGGCACCAGCCACACGACGGTGACCAACGCGAAGCCGAGCAGCGGCAGCAGCGCTCGCCGGCGCAGGTGCAAGACCAGCGCGAGCAAGATGAGCGCGCCGGCGTTCTGCTTGAACGCGTACGCGGCGCCGGCCGCCAGGCCACTGCCGAGCAGCCAGCGAGGGGTGGTCGAATGCGCCACGCACCAGGTGGCCAGCAGCGCGAGCGTCGTACTCGGCCAGCCGGGATGCGGCTCCCAGAGGTCTGGTGCGGGATCGAATCCGAGCAGGATCACCGCGCCTGGCAGCCCTGCCCAGATCGGCTGCTTCACGACGGGACGCGCCAGGAGATACAGCAACACCGCCACAGCGACCCGACAGATCAGGCTCAGCGCACGCGGCGCGAGCAGGTAGGGTCCGCCCAGCGCACCGAAGATCGCCGCGTGCAAGTACTGCAATCCCGGCGTGTACAGGGATTCGAAATCGCGATACGGAACCTGGCCATGGAGGATGCGCAGCGCCTGTTGGACGAAGTAGCCCTCGTCCAGGTCGTCGATGCCCACGGGCAGCAGCGCCAGCTCTGTAAGCAGGCACGCTGCCAGCACGCCTATCGCCAGGCGAGACTGGCTTAGCGCGAGCCGCGTGTGGGGTACGGCCAGCGCAAGGTGCCGTAGACTGTGCGGCCGGGGTCGATAACAGCTCACGATGGTGGTCGATGCTGTGAGGCGCGCTGGACGATAATCACGCCCAGGAGGGTTGGCTGTATGCGCCGCGTCAATATCCAGGCTGCGTTTTTAGGCGAGGGTGGCGGTAGCGATACTGGCGATGAGGAAGGCCTGGCGTTGGCCGTGCGCGGCGGCGAGGTCGTGCTGGTGCTGCCGGCGGGCACATCCGAGAAGCGGGCAGTCGAGGCCGCCTCGACGCTACGCGGCTCGCTGCGGCTCGAGACCGGGCGCGTCCTGACTTTCGAGATCCACGACGGAGCCGTCGGCGCCTTCTTCGAGGATGAGCCGGGCGAGCTGTTCGACGAGCGCGAGCGTACGCCCGCCGATGGCCTGTCGAGTGTGAGCACCAAGCCGGCGCACAAGCCGAGCTTCGGCGGCGCCGAGGCCTTGCATGGCGCCTCGGCGACTGCGCGCGACGTGATGATCACCAGTGTGGTCTCGATGTCGCCAAGCGAGAGCATCGACGAGGCCGCGCGGCTGCTCACGTTCCACGACATCAGCGGTCTGCCGGTGTGCGAGGGCGGGCGCGTGGTCGGGGTGTTGAGCGAGGCGGATCTGATCGGCAAGAGCGGCGAGACGGTCGGCGCGGTCATGACCTCGCCGGCGGTGACGGTCAGCGAGTCGACCAGCCTCGAGCATGTGGCCGAGCAGCTGACACAACAGCGCATTCGGCGGCTGCCGGTGGTCGATGACCGGGGTCGGCTGGTAGGCATTGTCAGCCGCCGCGACGTCCTGAAGTGGGCGGCGAGCCGAGTCCCGGTTGAGGGCGCTACTCCTCGCTCCTGAGCGCTATGCAGCAGCGCAGACCAATCCTCGCTCTGGAGCGCTCCAGATAGAGGCCAGACTAGTCATCGCGCCGAAGGGCTTCAGAGAGCCCGTCGGGGTCGCCGTCGCGAATCATCTCGACCATCCGCGAGCCGAAATAGTCCCAGCGGAACAGGGCCCAGCAGGCGCCGCAGCGCAGGTCGAGGATGCGGCCAGGCTGCTCGGGCCGCCAGGTTGACGGGGTACCGCCATCAACGGCTGCCCGGGTGCTGTACAGCTGCTCCGGGGATGGCTCGTCGCGTCCACAGCTCGGACATGCTCGCGGATAGACCATCGCTGCCGGGCAGGGTAGCCCGCTGGGCAGCGTGTTTCAATCGACCGCCTGTGTTGGGCATGAACTCCTGGAAGAAGCGCGCATAGGTGTCGCAGCTGCCGTCGCGCTTCGTGCGCCGCAAACCGCAGGATCCTTTCACCCGAGTCGACGAGGCGCTCGCCTTCGACGATTCCTGGCGACCTCCCGACTGGTTCAGCCACGTCGCCATCGTCCTCGTCGAGCCCACCGATGTGGTCAACATCGGCGGCGTGATCCGCGCCATGGGCAATACCGGCTTCGTCCAGCTGCGGCTGGTCAAGCCCGTCGAGTTCACCGAGTGGCAGATCATCGGCGTTGCCCACTACACGCAGCACATCCTGGCCGCCGCCGAGTACTTCGAGACATTGGCGCAAGCCGTTGCGGATCGGCAGCTTGTGATCGGCCTCACCGGCAAACACCACCGCGTGAAGCGCAACCAGCTGCCACTCGACGAAGCAGTCGCGCGGGTAGTCGAGGCCGGGCTGAGCCAGCAGCGAGTGGCGATCGTCTTCGGACGTGAGGACTGGGGGCTGAGCAACGAGATGCTCGACGCCTGCCACGCCGTCGCGACGATCCCGACCAACCCTGGTTACCCATCGCTCAACCTGGCTCAGGCGGCGCTGCTGGTGCTGTACCAGGTCTTTCGACGTGCCGGCGGCGGCGAGCAGGTCTACCGCAAGCCGCGGAAGAGCGCTCCTGAAGCCAGTGCGGCGTTGCTCGAGGACCTGTTCGCCGACCTGCAGCGGGCCCTGGAAGCGATCGAGTTCTTGAAGCAGCGCCCGCAAGCCAGCGTCATGCGTTCGCTGCGTGTGGCGCTGTTTCGAGCGCGGCTGGACGTTCGCGAAGCGTCGCTGCTGCGCGCGATAGCGCTCGAAGTGCGCCACTTTCTGCGCCGCCGCGGCGTCATTTCTGAGGTCGGCGAGATCGGCGCCGGCCGGCCGGTAGATTTGACACCCCCTGCCGAGGCCGGCATCCTGAACCGCGGCTCGCACGAAGCCCTGCGTCCTACCCGCGGGTCGCAGCCTGATCCCTCGCACGCCGACCCTTAGAGCGCGTGCCGATCCGGGAGGACGTTTTTGAGAGCTTCGGGTCTACTGGCGGCCGCCTTTGCGACTGCGAGCCTGGTTTCACCGGTCGCAGCTGCCGAGGACGGCCCCGAGGAAGTGGAGTCGGTCTACGTGTTCATGACCACGGTCACGGGGTACGCGAACGGCTCCGACGGTGGTGCCGTGGGCACCATGACCGCGACCGGCACGCAAACGCACTGGGGCACAGTCGCCGCCGACTGGAGCCTGTTCCCACCTGGGACAAGGCTGCGGATCGAGGGTTTCGAGGACGTGATCTTCGTGGTCGAAGACCGCGGCTCGGGCGTCCATGGTCAACTGATCGACGTGTGGTTTCCCGAGTACGAGACCGCACGCTCGTTCGGTATGCAGAAGCGGCTAGTCTCGATCCTTCCTCCGTAACTACGAGGTCCGCTCGTCGGGGCTGAGCAGGACGCGGCGTAGCTCCACGACCAGGTCGAAGTTTTCCCGAGAGAGACTTGCCGCCTTCATGCCGGCATAGATGCTGAGCCAGTCAGCCAACACGTCCGCGAGCCGTCGCCGCGAGTCATCGTCGACATGCAGCACGTTGTGGTCGCTTGTTTGTTCGCTCTCCATTTGGAGCATGGCAGCCTCCTGCTCCGAGCTCCTGGGCCCGTCGGCCGCGGACCCGTCGCCGCGGCCGGCCGATCAGCTTACTCCCGCGCTGGGGTAGACGAAAGGCCGGATTTTGGCCGCTTGCCGGGCTCGTCGTCCCGCGTTGCAGGTGCGCGTTACGGTCGAGATCGCGCGCAGGAGTATGGCCCGGCGAGTGGTTCCGCGACACCTAATTGTGCGCGCTCTGTCGGGTCAATGTGGCCGATGGTTTACCCGCCCAGCGCTTGTGGTTGCCTGACTGCAGCGCGGACTTGGCCGGCAGCGCGCTAGTTGTTGCCTAACTGCAGCGCGGACTCGGCCAGAAACGCCAGCGGGTCGCGCAGGTTGCCTGCCTGGCGTACCTCGAAGTGCAGGTGCGAGCCGGTGCTGTAGCCCGTCGAGCCCATGCGCCCGATCTGCTCGCCCTTGGCGACGTGCTCGCCGCGCTCGACGCCGATGCGGCTCAGGTGGCCGTACCACGTCTCGTAGCCCGAGGGGTGGCCAAGCACGATCAGCCCGCCGTAGCCGTCTTCGTTCCAGTACGCCTTGAGCACCTCGCCCTCGTCGGCGGCCAGGATCGGTGTGCCGAGGTCGTCGGCGATGTCCAGACCGGCGTGGCCGCGCGGCGAGTACGGCCCCACCTCACCGAAGTAGGTGGTGATGACGCCGCTGCTCGGCCACAGCGGCGAGAACACGGGGTGCAGCGGGCGCATCGCCGGGCCCAGCGTCGCGATCTGGTACTCCGCCTCGTCGGCGCCGCTCGCGCTGCTGGCGCCGCTGTTCGCGTTCGCCTCGGTGGCGCTGTCGATGGCCTGTGGCGCCGCGGCTGCCGCCGGCTGGGTCGTGCTGGCGCCGTCGGGGGCCTTCGCGTCGGCCGCATTAGCGCCGCCACCCTTGGCCTCGCTCGTGGCCGGCGTGGCCGGCGTCGCCGCCGCCGCGGGCAACTGCGCGACCAGCGACTGGTCGAGCCGAGGCTCGTCGGCGATCGGGCGCTGCAGGCGCGTGGAGCCCGTATGTGGTTGTGTGGTGTCAGCCAGTGCGGCGGTGGTCGCGCCCGCGGTGGTGCAGGCCAGCAGGGCGAGGATGGGCAGGCGGCGCAGGACGCGTGAGCGCGAGTTGGGGCGCGAGAACAGCATTGCCGTGGTGTGTGCTCCGTAAGGGGTGGACACGCCAGGCTGGCGCGACCGAGACGGCGCACAATAACCAGCCGTCTCGCGCCGATCAAGTCATTCACGTGCTTCTCCGGCCTTCGAGAAGCCGCATCAGGTACCCATGGCCGGCATCGGGCGGCAATCCGTGCTTCCGTGCCCAACACGAGCTAGCCACGAGCCCGCTCGCCAGCGGCCGTGCGCGCCTCGTGCTCCAGGAACCGCAGCACGCTGCGCACGCCGGCGCCCGCGGCGCCGACCTTGGGGTGGTACGGCGGCCACTCGGCGCTGTCCTCGTTGTAGGCCACGCCGGCGATATCCAGATGCAGCCACGGTCGGCGCTGCACGTACATCTCCAGAAACGCCGCGGCTATGGCACAGTCGCCCCAGCGGTCGGCGCATTGCTTGCGGTCGGCGCGCTCGCTCTTGAGCTGCGTGCGATGGCCGGGCAAGATCGGCATCCGCCACAGCGGCTCGCCCGCGGCATCCGCGGCCGCCAGCATGCGCGCCGCGGCCCGCTCATCGTTGCTGAACAGCCCCGCCGCCTCGTGGCCGAGCGCGGACACGATCGAGCCAGTCAACGTCGCCAGATCGACGATGGCGTCCACCGCCCGCGGCGCCGTGAGCCGCACCGCGTACGTCAGCGCATCGGCCAGCACCAGCCGACCCTCGGCGTCGGTATCGACGACTTCCACGGTGGCGCCGTCCAGCCCGAGCAGCACGTCGCCCGGGCGGTAGGCGGTGCCCGACGGCAGGTTCTCCGCGCACGCCAGGATGGCGGTGACCGCGATCGCCAACTCCAGCTCGGCGGCGCCGACGGCGATCGCCGCGGCCGCGGCCGCGCCAGCCTTGTCGTGCACCATGTCGGCCATGCCCTTGGCCGGCTTCACGTTGATGCCACCGGCGTCGAACGTGATGCCCTTGCCCACCACCGCCACGTGGCGCACTGCCGCCGGCGGCTGGTAGCGCAGCACCGCCAGCGCCGGCGGACGCGTCGAGCCCGCGCCGACCGCCAGCAGCAGTCCGGCGCCCAACTGTTCCAGCTCCGCCTGCTCGAGCACCTGCGTGCTCAGACCGGCCGCCTGGCCCGCCTGCGCCGCCTGTTCGGCCAACTCCAGCGGCGACAGCCGGTTGGCCGGCGTATCGCCCAGCTCGCGCGCCAGCACGGTTGCGCGCGCGTGCGCTTCGGCGTGGCGCAGCGTGGCCGCGGCGTGCGCGCCGGCCACGCTGCCCGTGCCCGAGATGCGCAGGACGCAGTGTGTCGGCGGGCAGGCCGTGTCGGGTTTCGGGCTGACCGTTGCTCGCGGCGCGCGCGCGTGGGCGCCCAGCAGCGCGCCCTCGGCCAGCGCGTGCAGCGCGTTTTCCGCTCCGACGCCGGGCGGCAGCCGCCGCGGCACCTCGATCGCCAGCGTGGTGCGCCGCAAGTCGGTCGCGCAGCCGACCGCGTGCGCGGCCGCGCGGCGCAGCGTTTCCGCGGTGACCTCGGCGTACGCGCCCAGGCCAACCGCCACGTGCAGCGGCCGCCCACCCAGCACGTGGACCGCGTCCTTTTCGCCCAGCACCTGAGCGCCCAGCAGCGCGGCAGCCTCGCGAGCCGCGCGACTGGCGCCCCTGGCCAGCCGCGGCGGCGCGTGCGTCGCGTCCTCGGGCAGCAGCGACACCTCGAGGTCGGGCGGCGTGGTCTCGGGCGCGCCCGGCGTAGCCAGTGACAGACGGAGTGGCAGGTTGAGCATGGATGTGCTGCCAGTCTAGGAAAGGCACCGTCACGCGAAGCGTCACGGGGAGGGGCTGAAGGGTCACGCGAAGCGTCAGGTGAGTGTCACAAAAGGGGCGGTTGGCGAAGTTGTACGGGCTGTGAGCGTGGCGTGACGGTACAAGTTGCGGGGGATTCGAGCGCGGCGCGCGGCGGCGTCGGGTACGCTGCTATCTGCAGCCCCGCTCGAGGTTGAGGCCCGGGGCAAGGAGTCGCTGAGTGACCGTATCCAAGCCGACGCCGCTCGATCCGCACGCCACCGACCACGCCGCCGCCGCCCTCGGGCGCCCCGCCACCAGCGGGCAGCAGCCGACCGCCGACGCGCCGCACGCGGGCCGAGTCTCGACCAATGGCGCGCAGCGGCGGGCGTTGCCGCCGCGGGCGGAGCTCTTGCCGGGTGTGTGGCGCCTGCCGCTGCCGCTGCGCGATAGCCCGCTCGGCCACGTCAACACCTACCTGGTGCGCACCGACGACGGCTACCTGCTAGTCGATTGCGGCTGGGACACCGCCGATACGCTGCGCGCCCTGGAAGGCCACCTGCGCGCGCTCGACGTCCGCTTCCCCGACGTGCGGCACCTGGTCGTGACCCACATCCACCCGGACCACTACGGTCTGGCCGGTCGGCTGCGCGAGATCACGTCCGCCGACCTGAGCTTCCATCGCCTGGAGCGGCTGTACATCGAGTCGCGCTACGCCGACGCCGACGATCTGCTGGCCGAGATGCGCGAATGGCTGCGCCTGAACGGCACCCCGCAGAACGAGCTCGACCAGCTCAACCGCGGCAGCACGAGCATGATGGAGCGGGTGCAAATCGCCTACCCCGACCGCACCCTGGACGGCGGCGAAGAGATCCCGTGCGGCCGCTACACCTTCAAAGTGATCTGGACCCCCGGCCACGCGGCGGGGCACATCTGCCTGTACGACGGCGGCAACAAGGTGCTGCTATCGGGCGATCACGTGCTGCCGCGCATCACCCCCAGCGTCGGGCTGCACGTGCGCACGCAGGGCAATCCGCTGGCCGATTACCTGGACTCGCTGCGACTGATCGGTCGACTCCAGGCCGAGCTGGTCCTGCCCGGGCATGGCGAGCCGTTCCGCGGTCTGCCCGAGCGCACCGCCGAGCTGCTGGCGCACCATCAGCGCCGACTCGACGAGATCGTGCACCTGCTGCGGCCCGGCGAAGCCGAGGCGCGTACCGGCTTCGATATCGCGCGCCAGATGCGCTGGGGCTCGCGCCGCGCGTGGGACGACCTGAGTGGCTTCGAGCGTCGGCTGGCGGTGACCGAGACGCTGGCGCACGTGGAGTTGCTGCACGCCCGCAGCCAGGTCGGCAAGCGCTTCGCCGACGGAGTCGTGAGCTACTTCCTGCCCACCGACTGACCGAGCGCTGACGGTTCGCGTGACGGTTCGCGTCACAGCTGTGACGGTTCGCATGACGGTTGCTTCGTCAAGTTGGGGGTCAAGTGCAGGCGCTGGGCGTGGACGGATCGGCATCCATCTGCTACATTCGCGCGCGCCGTGCTCGCCGCCGTGGCGGTTGGGTGTTTTTGGAGCCGGTGCAATTTTGGGGTTGTGCTCGCAGGCAAGTTAGGGGAGGGCCCCTGAGGTTCGCTCGGGGGATGCACTTGAGATTCGCTCGACGGTCGGCCTGAGGTTAGCTCTCGGTTGGCCTGGGCTCGGGTTCGCCGCGAGAGCTCGCCCGGACCGTGGGGGGTTCGCTTGGCGGTTCGCTAAGGTATCGGGTTCACCTTGGCGGTTCGCCCGGGCCTCGGGTTCGCCGCAGGGGATCTCTCGGGCCTCGGACTCACCGCGGGGGATTGCCGGGGTCTCGGGTTCACCGCAACGGTTCGCCGGGCCCAGGTTCGCCGCGCGCGTTCGCCCTCGGGGGTAGGGCACGGCAGGAGGCACTATTCATGTTGATGTTCTTTCTTCGGCTCGGGCTGGCAGCCATGCTGCTGTTCGCGACTGCACCGCTGGCCGCCGCGGCCGTTGCGGCCGCAGCGTCCGCCGCCGGCCCCGCCAGTCAGTCGAACTTCTGCGCGCCTGGCCAGTCGCCGCGCTTCGTGCTCGGCTTCGCGCAGCTCCAGGAGCAGGTTGGCGCCCCCGTCGGCGAGCCGACCGAGTGCGAGCACGCCAATCCCGACAACGGCGACACGCTCCAGGCGACTTCGACCGGCCTGGCCTTCTACCGCAAGTCGACCAACACTCCGACCTTCACCAACGGCACCGAGCACTGGGGCCTGACCGACGCCGGCCTGGTGTTCTGGACGGGCAGCAGCATCGACCCGCCCGCCGACGCCGCACCTCCGTCCACGCCACCGGTCGCGCCGCCGGCTCCGCCCACGGAACCTGCTCCACCCGCGGAACCGTCCCCGCCGTCAACCGCGCCAAGCACCCCGAGCGCTCCGGCCAACCCGAGCGCTCCGGCCAACCCGAGCGCTCCAACGACGCCCGCGCCGGCGGCCAATCTGAGCCTCGCCGACATCGCCACTCGGGTCGGCCCATCGGTGGTGCAGGTCATCACCGACCGTGGCACGGGCTCGGGCGTGCGAGTCGACGCCGGCATCCTCACCAGCGCGCATGTGGTTGCGGACGCCACCAGGATCGAAGTGGTCAGCAACGACCGCCGCCGCGCCGTCGCGACGATCCAGCGCTTCGACGCCAATGCTGATCTGGCGCTGCTGCAAGCCGACCTGGCACTGCCGCCCGTCGAGATGGAGGGCGCTGCGCAGCAGCGGCAGGGCGATGAGATCCTGGTCTTCGGCTATCCGCTCGGACTGAGCGACAACGGCGGGCAGGCGACGCTGACGCGCGGAATCATCTCCAGCATGGGCAAGGACGCGCACGGCATCGTCCTGATCCAGACCGACGCCGCGGTGAACCTCGGCAACTCGGGCGGGGCGATGGTCAATCTGCGTGGCAAGCTGATCGGTCTGCCCATTCTGATCGTGCGCGAGGAGGGCGCGCAGGGGGTGAGCTTTGGCGTCGGGGTCGACTCGGTGTCGGCGTTTCTGTCGCTGCCGTTGAGCGCCGTCGCGCCGCCGGCGCCCGACTCCATCCCGTTCCGCGGCGATCCGCGGACCATCGCGGTCCAGCTCGCTGAGCTCGGCGCTGGTTGGCGCATCGCCGACGAGCGCACCGATTTTCTCAAGGAGGGTGCGTACGTGGTGGTCTACGCCCACGGGCCGCAGGGCGCTGAGGACGCGGTCCTGGCGATCGGCGTCAACGTGCTGCCCGATGTGGCGGCAGCCGACAAAGCCTGGCAGGACACCGCCTCCAAGGTGTCCGCCGGGTTTGGCACGATCACCCCGCCGTCGATCGGCCAGGCCACCGTCGCCGAGGGAAGCGGCGGGATCATCAGCGTCCGCAGTCGGGTCAAGAACGTGATCGTGAACGCCACCGGTGGCTCGGCGACCGTCAAATCGACCATGGACGACATCGCGCCTTTCGTACGAGCGATGGTCGATCGGGTGTATCGACCGAACCGCTAAGTGTGCGGTCTGCTCGCAGCGCGGCATATCGGTTGCAAGTAGTCGACAATACAGAAGGATGCGCGGAGGCCAGAGTGGGTCGAAGCCGGCGGGCCAGCACAAAGGCTGGTTGAGCCGTGCGCCGGCCGCGGCTGCCACGCCTCCGCCGCCCAACACACGGCGGCGGCGGCTCCCGAGCCGGCTCGTGGTCCTCGCGCTCGTGCTGGGCGTGCTCGCGGCAGTGGCGCTGTGGCTCGTGCCGGAGTGGCAGCTCGCGCCCGCGCGCGAGCGCCTGCTGAGCGAGGAGCAGCTCACCGCGGCCGAACGCCTGCAGCTCGAAAAAGAGCTGTTCACGGCCGAGAATGCCGCGCGCTCGACGCTGGCGCTGATCCTGGCTGCTGGCGGGCTGTTGCTCGGGATGGGGATCGCGTGGCGGCGGTACGAGATCAGTCGCGAGCTGCGCAGCCACGAGCGATTCGCGAGCGCGGTCGAGCAGCTGGCCAGCGAGCGCTCGGACGGCTCGGCGCGCACGGAGACGCGGCTGGGCGGGATTTACGCGCTGGAGAGGCTCGCGATCGAATCCGAACGCGAGTACTGGCCGATCATGGAGGTGCTGACGGCGTACGTTCGGGAGAACGCGGCGTGGAAGTACGCGGAGCGCGGGCAGTCGACAGGACCGCCGCGGCCTGGCGCCGACATTCAGGCGATTCTCGCCGTGCTGGGTCGGCGCAAACCTAGTCCGGCGAGCAGTGAGCGACGCTTGCTCGACCTGCGCGATACGGACTTGCGGGCCACCAATCTGACTGGGATTCGCCTCGAAGGGGTGACGATGCAAGGCGCGCATCTCGAGGGTGCGGATCTCACGCGCGCTTCATTGTCTCGCTCCAACCTGCGCGAGGCGCATCTGACTGGCGCGTCGCTGACGGAGGTCGATCTCGAGGGCGCTTCGCTCTCCAGGGCCGATCTGGAGGGGGCGCGGCTGAATGGCGCGGACTTGCATGGAGCGGACCTGAGTGGAGCCAACCTGCAGGGCGCCGACCTGTGGGAAGCGAATCTGAAGGGCTGCAATCTCAAAGACGCCAACCTGCGCGGCGCCGACCTTTCGCAGTGCAATCTGGAAGAGGCGATCCTGTGGCGGGCCGACCTGCAGGACGCCGTTTTGACGGGGGCTCGCTTGCGGGAGACGCATCTGGAGCGGGCCAACCTGACTGGCGTGTCTGGTCTGACCTGGGAACAGGGTGAGGACGCCTACACCGACGAGAGCACGATCCTGCCGGCGTATCTGCTGCCGCACGACGCCGAGCAGCCCGCAGTGGCGCCTCCGCCTCGGCCACGGCCGCGGCCCGCTGCTCCTTTGCAGCCGCCTCCGCCTCCCGCCGCGCGGGAGACGACGAGCAACGTCGTCGAGTTGAAGCCGAAGAAGGCGAAGCTGCCCAAACACCGCAAGCAGGGCCTGGTCAAACCCGCCTGAGCAACGGCGGGCCCCTGCGACGTGGGGACTCGCGCTCTCACCAACGGGAGTGACCCCTAGGCTGGGTGCGTGAGTTCGGGCCGGCAGTGAGCGCGTTGCTTCTGCTAAGCCCGCAGGGCTCGGAGTGCGCTGACCACGGGGTTTGTGGTGCCGTCGGCGCGGAAGAGGGCGTGCTCTCTGAACGACGCATCGTTGCCGCCGCCGGCTTCGTTGGCGATCGTCCAGTACGAGTAGGCGAAGTTCCACGGCTCGCGCTGGTCGCGCATATACGTATATGCCTGCTGGGCCATCTCGACCGCTTTGCGGGCGTCGACGGCCGGCTGCGTCTTGTCTTCCTGCTCGCCGACGAACGTGCCGCCTTCGGTGCCGATGATCGGCAGGTCCCTGCCCAGCGCCTCACGCACGATGTTGTGATAGGCGCGGAACTTGAAGAAGCCGTCGGTATCGGCGCGCTCCTCGATGGCGTGGTTGTGCGTGTAGTTGTGCATCGACAGCCAGCCACGATTCAGCAGATTCGTCGCGCCACGCTGCTTCAGGCCCGCGAGCGCAGCCTGCAGGAAGTCGATGTCGTTCATGTCGCCACCCGGCGCGAGCGACCCGAAGCCGACCAGACCGCCACCGCGCACGATCGCCTTCGCGGCCGGGATCCAGGCATCCAGGTAGCGGCCAACGGACGGCACACCATCGGGCTGCTCGACGCTGAGGTTCGGCTCGTTGAACGGCTGGAAATAGTGCACACCCTTGGCGACGTAGTGCTGCACCATCGCGGTGACGTCGCCCTTGATCGGCTGCAGCTGCTGCGAGTACAGCCGCATGATCGGCTGGATGCCCGCGCCGACGAGCTTGTCGACCAGGTAGTCGTTGTCGCCGATGTTGGCGCCGTCATTGAGGAACGTGACCCACTTCACGCCCATGCGCTGCGCCTCGGCAACGAAGCGGTCGACCACATCGCGGCTCTGCTTCGTCGTGGGCACCCAGTGCATGCCGCGGCCGTTGTCGCCGTTGGGGTGGGGATAGGCGCTCAGCGCCATCGGCAGGCCGGCGTCCGCCGCCTGGGCGGCGGCGTCGATTGGCTTGTCGGGAACCGCCGGCGCGGCAGGCTTCGACGGCGCAGCGGTTTTCGGCGGGGTGCTGGGCTTGCTGAGCGAGGACGTCGACGTCGTGGTGGTGCTGGTGGTATGCGCCTTGGCCGAGATCGATGTCTGCGCGCGCTGCGCGGCCGCGTGCTGCTGTTGCTGCTTCAGCGGGCTCGCGTACGGCTTCTGTCGCGCGGCGTTGGCACGCGCGAGCGCGGCAGCGAACGGCGTCGGGGTTCGGCCGGCCGGCGTCGCCGGCGTGGGCAGGGACAGGGCGCGCCGGGCTTGCACGGCTGCCGCGGACGGAGGCAGCAGGTTAGAGAAGTCCGGCATGGGCGCGCCGCATGATCGGCAATTTGTGGCCGATCACAACAGGACCACTGGTATGGGTTGGGCTAGCTCTTGGTCCCGGTCGCGGCCTGCGCGAGCTGCAGCGTGAGCTGAATCTGGCCCCAGTGCTCGTGGGCGTGGCTTAGCGCGTGCTCGACGCACCAGGCAACCGTAGTCTGCTCGTTTTCGCCGAGCATCGGCCGCGGTGTCGCGGGATCGAGGCCTTCGACGGTGGCGAGCCACGTGCTAGCGTCGGCGCGGGCCTGCTGGACCAGAGCGACCGCCTGGGCCGGCGTGGCGCGGGTGCGAAATTCGGCCGGCCGGTCACCCAGGCGCGGGTTCCCGGCAGCGTTGGACAGCCAGCGGGCGGTGGCGCCGACCGTGTGGGCGACGAGGATCGCGATCGAATTGGTTTCGGGGATGCCGGGCGTCCAGTTCAAGCTCGGTTCATCTATTGAACTGAGTAGGTCGAGCAGGTGTGCGTACATCGCGTCGAAGTGCTGGGAAACGGCGTTCACGGGCACACATTTTGCACTTCCTGGCGGTCGAGGGCAGAACACAGGCGCTTCGAAAGGCGCGCACCTGCAGGAGGCGGCCAGGTGCGAGCGTTGGGGCGACACGCTGCACAGCGTGCCCGGTTTTTTGGGGGCGCCTGTGTGTCTGCCCTCGTCTTGCGCGCGGCGAACCCTCACCCCTTGATAAAGCCTCTCCCAGAGGGAGAGTGGGGGATTCTAACCGGCCCTCACCCCAGCCCTCTCCCAGAGGGAGAGGGGGTTGAGTACCTGAGGAAGAGCCAGGCGGCGTGTTTGATGCCCTCGATGTAGTCGGCGATCAGGATGTTCTCGTTGGGGGCGTGGTTGTTCGAGTCGGCGTTGCCGACACCCATACCGATCGCTGGCACGCCGAACTGGGCGCACAGCAGGTATTGCGGACCAGTGCCGGCCATGTTGGGCAGCACAAGCGGCTCCAGGCCGTACAGCTCGCGCGCGGTGTCGACCACTGCTGCCACGATCGGGGCATCCGGATCGCTGCGCGCGGCGCGCTCGCCCTCGCCTTCGACCTCGACGACCTCGACATCCGAAAAACCCTGCTGCGACAGGTGCGTGCGGAGCAGTGACAGGATCTCGTCGGGGTCCTGATCGGGCACCAGACGGAAGTCGACCTTGGCGAAGGCTTCGGCCGGTAGGACGGTCTTCCCGCCAGTTCCCTGGTACCCGCTCGAAAGACCGCAGACCGTGCACGTGGGATCGAACAGGTAGTGCCGGCGCGCCTCGCGGCCGTCCCAGCCGTGCAGGAAGCCTGACGTGCCAAACAACCGTTGATACTCCGACACGTCGAAGGGCTCGCGGTCGGCCAGAGCGAGGAGGCGGTCCGACGGTGGTTGCACACGGTCATAGAAGCCAGGGATCAGCACGCGCTCAGAATTCGCGTCTTTCAAGGTCGACAGCGCCCAGGTCAGCCGCCAGGCGGCGTTCGGCACTGCCGCGCCCCAGGACGAGTGCAGGTCCTTGCTGGCCGAGCGCACCCGCAGCTCCACGTACAGAATCCCCTTGCAGCCCAGCGCAATGCTCGGACGCCCCGCCGGGTCCTTGTAGCCCGCCTCCCAGATGCACGCGTCCGCGGCCAGAAGCTCCTGGCCACGCGCGCTGTTGGTGAACTGCCTCAGGTGCGGGCTGCCGACCTCCTCCTCGCCCTCGAACACCAGGCTGATCGTGAGCGGCAGCTGCCCGAGCGTCTGCTGATACGCCTCGATCGCGCACAGCCGCGCAACCAGATTGCCTTTGTTGTCCGAGACGCCGCGCGCCCAGATGCGACCGTCGGCGATGTCGGCGGCGAAGGGCTCGAATCGCCACAGGTCGAGCGGCTCGGGCGGCTGGACATCGTAGTGGTCGTACAGCTGAAGACGTCGCGGGCCTGAGCCTGGGATGACGCCGTACACGATCGGCGGACCACCTTGCAGCTCGATCCGCTCCGTCTGCGCACCGACGTCGCGGGCCATCCGTTCGACCATGTCGGCGGTCTCGAGCAGGCCAATCTTCTGCGCGGACACCGACGGCTGGCGGCAGAGTGTGCGCAGCCGCTCTACGAACTCGTCAGCGTGCTGGTCGATGTAGTCGAAGACGGGCTGCAGGACCGTGCGCTCGTGCGCTGGACTGGAGATCGCCATACGCCAACGGTAGCGTCCTTCGACTGATGAAACTCAGGATGAGCGGGGATCCTTCGACTGATGAAACTCAGGATGAGCGGGGATCCTTCGACTGATGAAACTCAGGATGAGCGGGAAAAGTCAGTCGGTGGAGCCGTCGTTGGCGATGCCGGCTGTCCAGGTGGCGATCTCGTCGGCGGTCATCGGGTTGTCGGGTTCTGACCGCGCGTCGCGGTAGCCGAGGCGCTCGAGATCGAACAGGTATTGCTGCCTTGACAGCACCGTGCCGCGACAGATCCGCTCGGTCGGCGTCGGCGCGCTCAGCGTGTCCTCGAGCCGCCGCAGCAGCGCGTGCATGAGCCAGCTCGGGACGCGCTCCCGTTCGGCGGGGTAGATGAACCCGAACAGCACCAGGTGCGACAGCAGCACCTGCCAGTGCTCAGCGAAGCGACGCAGCAACCGCGACCAGTCGATCGACTCGCCGCACGCGCGGATAAGGTGCGCGACGTCGGCGCCGTCGAACCGCTCGCGCTCCTGGATAAACGCCTTGGACCAGATCATCTCTTCGGGCGGGCACAGCAAGACGGGCATGTCGAAGACGTGGTCGTGGGTCGCGTGCGCGAACCACTCGTCGTCAACGCGCGCGATGCCGTTGCCCGAGCCGAAGATGACGTCGACGAAGAAGTCGCCGTGGTACGCCTTGCCGAGCCAGTGCGGGAAGGGCGTATCGGTCGCATAGCCCGCCTGATCGAGGGCGCGCAGCGTGCTGAGGAAATGCTCCTCGCGGACGAAGACGTCGAAGTCCTTGGTGTGCCGTTCGATGCCCGTGTACCGACCGAAGGCATAGGCGCCGCCAATCAGGACTGGCAGCTCGGCCTTCTCGAACACGCTCAACGTGTGGCAGTAGAACTCCTTGGCCGCGGGGTCAAGGGTGTCATTGGGCATCTAGGCGAACGGCTCTGAGTCGCAAGAAGCGGACCCGCGCTGAGCGGCTTCGAGGCCCACATCTTGCTGCCCCCGACCGGCGATGACTGAGATGGTGCGGGTGGCGGCGGTCGGCGACATCCACTGTACGAAGACCTCCGAGGGCGTGCTGCAGCCCCTGTTCGCGCAGATGGCCGAGAGTGCCGACATTCTGGCGCTGTGCGGCGACCTGGTCGACTACGGCTTGCCTGAGGAAGCTCACGTGCTGACCAGGGAATTGAGCCCGGTGCTGAAGACGCGACCGGTCGTGGCGGTGCTCGGCAATCATGACTTCGAGGCGGGACAGCCTGAGGCCGTGCGGGACATCCTGTGCGAGGCGGGCGTGACGGTCCTCGACGGGGACGCGGTCGAGCTGCATGGCGTTGGCTTCGGCGGCGCCAAGGGGTTCTGCGGTGGATTCGGTCGGCGGGCGCTCGAGCCGTGGGGTGAGATCGCGATCAAATCGTTCGTGCGCGAGGCGCTCGACGAGGCGATGAAGCTCGAGTCGGCGCTCGCGCGGCTACGGACGCAGCACCGCATCTGCTTGCTGCACTATGCGCCGATCCAGGCCACGGTGGAAGGCGAGCCGCTCGAGATCTTCCCGTTCCTGGGCTCGAGTCGGCTGGAGGAGCCGATCAATCGCTACGAGGCGACGGCAGTGCTGCACGGGCATGCGCACCACGGCGCTCCCGAGGGCCGCACCAGCACCGGCATCCCTGTGTACAACGTGTCGATGCCGCTGCTGCGACGGGCGTTTCCTGACCGGCCCGCGTTCCGCATCCTCGAGCTCGAGCTTGCGGACGCGCCCACGCACAACGGCCACGTCCCGCATGCGGAGGCGCTGGTGGACCGAGTAGGCGCCGCTGCCGCCGGCTAGCCGCTAGGCCCAGGACTTGAACAGGTCGACGTAACGACGGGTCAAGTCGATGTACTGGCGGCCGAACTTGACCGTCTCCAGGATGCCGCTACCTTCGCCGAGCTCGTTCCACGTCTCGATCGCCATGATCTTGCGGCCTGAGCGGAAGGCTTGCCGCAGGTTGTCTTCGTAGTACGCGCCGTCCCGTCGCGGGGTATCGATCCGGCCCTCGCCGCCCAACTGCGTGTTGCGAAAGCCCGGTCCCACCTGGGCAATGGTCAGCTCAGGCGAGGCGTTGAAGCCGAACGGCGCCGCGCCCCACGCGTACACCCTCCGTACGCAGGACGGCGTCGGTGCCCGTGTTCTTGGCCGTGTACCACTGCCATTCGCGCACGATCCACGGTCGCAAGCCGCCGAAGTCCCGCGCGAAGTGGTCGTAGATGTAGTCGAAAGTCGACTGATCGAACGCGGACACGCGTCGAGCATGTCGCTGAACTGCTTCACGTACCAGCGCGCATCGTGGAACGACTGCGTGTCCTGGTCGACCGCGTGGACCGGGAACGGGTCGAACGTCCTGGTCTGTGAGCGCAGGAACTGGGCATCGAACCAGTAGAAGAAGTAGGCGCCGACGATCGGCTGGCTCGAGTCGAAGCTGGACACGCTGAAGTCGGACCAGTCGGGGGCACGGTACGGTCCTGGCTGCGCCCAGCTCAGGTAGTCCGGTGGCGGTTCTTGGGCGAACGCGACGCCGCCGCTGAGCAGCAGCGCTGCCGCCAGGAACCCGACCCGTCGCTTTGCGCGGGATCGTAGCGCCAGGTGCCTATCCTGAAGGAGAAAATGTTTCAGCTGCCGGTGGACGACGAGATCTCGCTGGTGCTGGCCGAGGAGCGCCACGCGCAGCTCATGACCGAGTTGATCATGCGCAATCAGCGGCGGCTGGCCCGCTGGGAGCCGTGGGCCGAACAGCCGCAGACAGTCGACGGCACGCGGGGGTACATCCGAGCGAGCCTGGAAGACTTCGTTCGCGGGCGGCAGATCTCCACGATCATCGCGCTCGATGGCGGGCAATTGCTGGTTGGTCGGTGCGGGTTGCGGATCAATCCGTATGCTGGGTCGGCCGACGTCGGCTACTGGGTGGACGGTGACTACGAGGGGCGCGGCATCGTCAGTCGGTCGGCGCGGGCGTTGGTGAGCAGCGCGTTCCGCGAGCTGGGGCTGTCCAAGGTGGAATTGCGCACCAGCGTGGACAATGTCCGCAGTCGCGCGGTGGCAGAGCGTCTGGGGTTCACGTTCGAAGGGGTCTTGCCGGGCGCACTGCGGTTTGCCCGCCGCACGGACGATGTGGCGCTGTACCACGTCACCGCTACCGACTGGCGTCGGGATTAGCTGGCCGTTGATTGGGATACGGGCCATTGCTCGCTGCGCTCGCTCGGCCTGCCGGCAAGATCAGCCCCGGACGGGGATGAAACTCTGCGCAGTTGGGCTTGCTAGGCGGAAAAGACCTGGATCGAGTGGCGGCCGGTGGCGCCGTCGGGCTGCGGCAAGGTGAACTGCGCGGTCTGAACCTCGCCATCGCCGTCGGTCGCGCGGACGATGAGGGTGGCGGTCTCGGCCTCGTCCAACGTGAAGCTCCCTTCCCAGCGCACCATCGCGTCCCTGCCGGGCGGCGGCTCGAGCGGTAGCGCCTGAGCCCAGGTGCTGCCGCCGTCCGCGCTGTACTCCACCAGCACCACGCCGCGCGAGCCGGCGTACGCGATGCCCGCGATTCGCTGGCGCCCCGGCCCCAGCACAGCGCCGTCCGCCGGTGTGTCGATCCGCGCCATCGTTCTCACGATGCCGTTTTTGTTCCAGTTGCGCTGCTCGTACCAGCCAAGATAGTCCCGCGGCAACGCGCGGATGACCGCCAGCCACTTCGGGTTCTTCATGCCGTATCTGCCGGGTACCAGCAGCCGCGCCGGGTAGCCATGCTCGCGCGGTAGCGGCTCGCCGTTCATCTCGTATATGACGAGCGTCTCGTCATCCTGGGCGACCTCGGGTGGCAGGCCCGCCGAGAACTCATCCAGGGATACGAAGGCCAGGCTCACCGTGCTCGGCTTCAGCCCACCAGCCAGATCGAGCACGTCACTCAGCCGAGCGCCGCGCCAGCGCGCGGTGGAGATCAGGTCGCAGCCGAAGACGGCGAGCTTGCACTGCGAGGTGAAGTTGGAGATGCACTCGAGCGTCTTGGTGACCTCGACCGACGGCAGCGCGCGCAGCGTGCGGTAATCGATCTGCACCGGCGTGGCCACCTCGCCATCGACGATCAGCCGCCAGCCATCACCGTCGACCACAGGATCGGCGATGGCATTCTTGGTCACGACGTAGAAGTCCTGATTGGCGGTGATCAGCGGCGCGAGTGTCCCGCTCGGTCGACCGGCCGCGGTCAGCGAGCCGTCCTGGTTGCGCGCGAGCTGCCGCTCGGCGGGTACGGGCAGTGGCTCCGCGGTGGGGTTGTTGAAGACCGCGACGGCAGTCGGTGTGGAGAACACCTGCAGTGGCGCCTGCGTCGCCTGCGCGGTGGCCGCTGGGACCCGAGTGGGTAGCCTGGTCGGCGCCCGCGTCGGCGCCGCGGCGAGCGGTAGGTTGCTGGTGACAATGCCACCGTCGCGGCCGATGAAGCGCGCAACACCCAGCGCCCCGACTGTGCCAACCAGTCCAGCAAGCAACGCGCGCCGCTCACCGAGCAGTCGCAGGCGGTCTTCGGGTCCGCGCTCCAGCAGTAGCCGCCCTGTGACGAGGACGCTGGCATAGGCCAGAAACATCAGCAGATAGCCAGCATTGACCAGCAGCGGCGATTGCAGTAGCCCGGTAGCAAAGAACCCGCCGCCGGTGATTGGCTGCACCACGGCCATCGTCAGCAGCCACAAGACGACACCGATGCCCAACAGTCGCCAGCTGGACCAGCCCGCGCGCACCGTCGCCGTCCCGAGAACGACCAGCACCAGCGACATGCCGACGACGACGCCGACCAGGGCGAAGTCTTTGGCGCTGGGGCCGAATTGCTGCAGCGCGCGCTCGAACAGGTTGAGCGGGACGAACAGCAGCAACCACTCCATCACTCGTTCAGGCATGCTGCGGATCTGCCACACGTCGCGGATCAGCGCCTGCAGGCGCAGGGCGACGGCGGTCGCTACGCAGCCCACCAGCAGGGAGACCAGCCAGCCAGGTCGACTCACGGTGGTGTGGTGAACACGGCGCGCCAGGCGACGAAGCGTCGCAGCGGCACGTCTGGAATATCTACGATCACGGGCTGCCCAGGGATCCACCGTTCGGGCGGCAACCACCACGTATCGGCGATGTCCCAGACGTGCACCTGCTGTGGGCCGCTGAGATCGAGCCAGACGTCGAGACGGGTGCCGGCGGGCAGTTGGCGATCGGTTTGCCAGGTGGTCCGCAGGATCCAGCGCGGCCCGTCCACGTCGAGGGCGCCCTCCGGGCTGGGCACGAGCGCGGCATCGAGCAAGCGCGGCTCAGACTGCGCGGCTTCGGTCGGTGCGCCGCTGGGGGGTGCAAGGTCGATAGGCGGCGCCGTGTCGTCGCGGTGCAGGAGCAGCAGTCCATCCGAAAAGGTGTCGATGCGCCAGCCGCCGCCGCGCAGCATGTCGCGGGTTCGCAAAAACACGTCGCCGGGACTGGTCGGCGCGGCTGTGGCGTGGAGGTCGAGGTACACGTAGTCGGCGTCGAGCACACTGGGAAAGAGGTACAGGCGCGCGCGATGGCTGAGGTGCGGCACCAGCGTCGAAGACGCGCTCACCCCCACGTCCGCGGGCAGGGCCGCTGCAAGTTCAAACGCGCGTTGGGCATGTGGCGTCACGTACGCCGGGGCGTAATTCGGCGCCAGTGGGCCGTAGCCGGCGCTGAGGTAGCCGATCAGCGCCGGCAGCAGCACGACCGGGATCAGGCGCGGCGGGAAGCGTCGCAATGCAACCGCTACGCATAGTGTGATGGACGGTGGCAACAAAACGCCGTAGTGCGCGCTGCTCGAGGCCATCCACGACGAGCTCGAGAGCGCATTCGCCGCGAGCGCTGGGACGGCGCCCAACACCGCCGCGGGCGCCACGACCGCCAGCCAGCCGCCACTGAGGAGCAGCGTGATGTACGGCTGCAGCGCGATCGGCCGCGTGAGCGCGCCGAGGACGCCGGCGATGCCACCGCCGAGGCTCTCGCCGTAGCGCGCGCCGAAGGGCGACACACCGCCGCTGTAGTGAAGGAGGACGGCGCCTGCCGCCATCGTCCACACGACGCCGCCGGCAGCCATTACCAGCGCGGGCCGCCGCGGAGCCTCGAGCAGCAGCAACGTGACGCCGAGCAGCGCCACGGCGGGGCCGACGTCCTCGCGGGCGGTGAGCGCTGCCAGCGCCGCGGCGAGCGCGGTTTTCGGCGCCCTGGCCACCAGGAGGCGCTCCGCTGACAGCAATAACAGCGGCACTGCCAGCGCTGAGGTGTGGAAGTCGGCTAGCGCGGCGGCTTGGCCGAACGGCGAGAGCAGGTAGGCCAGCGCGGTGACGAGCCCTGCCTGGTTGGAGTGCGCGAAGTGCCGTCCAAGGAGAAAGGCGGGCACGGCGCCGAGGCCGAGGGCGATCGCCTGCACCGTCAGCAGCAGCAGCGGGCCCGCACCCGCTAGGTACAGTGGTGTGAACGCCAGCAGCAGTGGCTCAACATGGAACGCCAGGAGCGAGTCCGGCCGCGCCAGGTGGCTCAGGTCGAGCTCGGTGTTCCACGTGACGCCGTTGTACAGGCTCATCCTGAACCACTGGCCTCTGAGAAAATTCCAGAGCACCTGGTCGGTGAAGCCGAGGTCTTCGGCGTGCGTGCCGCCCGCGAGGTGGCGGGTGACCGCAAGCCAGCCGAAGAGGCCGATCCAGGCGGTGGTCGTCGTCGCTACCGCTAGCGCGGCCAGCCGGTCGCCAGTGCGCCTGTGTGTCTGCCCTCGTTGTTCTTCTGACGCGCCCTCACCCCGGCCCTCTCCCAGAGGGAGAGGGAGGTCGGCACCAGCGACGGGAGACGGGTGCGGGGGAGCTACATCCACGCTCGAGAGCTGGTGCGACGGCACGATCGGGTGGCTAGAGGCTCCAGGCCAGACCGCAGTTGCGACACGAGGGCGGCGGATCCGACGAGTACAACTGCTCGCGGAAGCGACGGTACGCCTCGCCGGTCCAGACGGCGTCGACGCCATCACGCAGGTAGTTACCCAGCCGCAGCGTGTCGAACGGCGCATCGGTGAACGGCGCGATGCAGCACGGCAGCGCCGTACCCTGGGCCGTTACATACGCCAGGCGTAACGGTCGACTGCATGTGCGCCACGGCTCGCGCTGCGGCGGACGGTCGATCAAACTCGCCCGCGGACTCAGCGCATCCGCGCCGCGGAACCGCACACCGGTGCGCTGCGCGCGGCGTTCGGCTTCGTCGATCACCGCCTCGGCTTCCGCGCGGAAGTCCACGAACACACTCTGCTCGGCCGTCGCGAGGCCTTCTCCCCAGAAGACCATGCGCTGCAGATACACCTCCTCGACCCCGATGCTGGCAGCGATATCAATGATGTCTGGCAGTTGCGCGAGGTTGTCGCGCAGCGCGGTGACCCAGATGGACAGGGCGGGTGTCCTCGAGGCCAGCGCCGAGCGCGTGCGGACCATCTCCGCGAGGTTGCCCACGACCCGCTCGAAGGCCGCTATGCCGCGGATGCGGAGGTACGTCTCGGGCGTGCTGCTATCGAGCGACACCCGCAGCTCGTCCAGCCCACTGTCGATCAGCTCTACCTGGCGCCGCCTGGTCAACAGGGCGGCGTTCGTGTTGAACACCGTGTAGACGCCGCACGACTTCAAGTACGCGATCATCGCCGGCAGGTCGCGGTTGAGCAGCGGTTCGCCGACACCGTGCAGCACCGCCCGCCGCAGGTGGGGCAGCTGGTCGACCAGCGATTTGAACTCGTCCAACGAGAGCTGCCGCGCAGCCTCCTGGGGCGAGAACGTGAGCGGGCACGTCGCGCACTTGCTGTTGCAGCGATTGGCGACTTCGAAATAGGCCTCGACGGGCGACGGCAGCGGCGTGGCCGAAGCTGCAAGGTCGACCATCGCCTGGCGGGGCGAGCTGCCGGTGGGCGCTTCGCTGAGCCGCGTTGGACTACTGACCACTGGCAACCGACAGTTGGGTGGTGGGTGCCGGCCGCCACGTCGCGTACACCAGCACGCAGCCAAGGAGTTTGCCAGCGGCGCCGAGCGAGCCGCGCACGCTGCCGGCCACTTTCGACTGACCGCCGAGGCGCGGCCGGTAGGGAACCTGGACTTCTTCGATGCGTAAGCCGGCGCGCGCGGCTTTGAGCAGCATCTCGACGGTCCAGCCATACGTCATCTCGTGCATATCGAGGCGGCCAAGCGCATCGGCTTGGATCGCCTTGAAGGATGGCAAATCGCCGAATGCGCGGCCCACCAGCACCCGCGCCAGCCCGCGCACAAGCCAATTGCCGACCCGCGCGTGCATCGGCAACGCGCGGGGGTGCTCCTTCAGATCGCGACAGCCCAGCACCAGGTCAGCGCGGCCAGCGAGTAGCGGCTCGAGCACGAGCGGCAGTGCTGCTGGTGGGTCCGAGTAGTCGCCATCGAGGAACACCACTACATCAGCCCCGGCGGCGATTGCCGCCTGCGCGCCGCTCCAGCACGCCGCGCCGTATCCCGGCCGCGACTGGACTACGGTTCGCGCGCCGCGCTCGCGCGCGACTGGGAGGGTCGGGTCCGCGGCGCCGCGCACGACCACGATCACCTCGGCCATCGCGTGCGGAGGAACTTCGTCGAGCACGGCGCCGATCGACTCCGGCTCGTTCCACGCCGGGATCACCAGCGCGGCGGTGGTCATGCGATCAATCTACTGCCTGGCGGGTCCGACCGTCCGTAAGTTGTGTAACACTCAAGTGGCCATGGCTGGGTCGGGTGTGATCCGCCGCTTTGCGACCGCCGCCGCCGCTCGCGAGGCGCTGCTGGTGGGTCGTGGCCGGCTGTCGGTCGACCCAGGTGCGCTGCCCGACGCGGTGCGCGCGACGATCCAGGCCACCTTTGGCGCCGACCTCGGCGCCGAAGAGGTGGTGCGACGGATCGTCGAGGATGTTCGCAGCCAGGGCGACTCGGCGCTGCGCAAGTTCAGCCGTGCGTTCGATGGTGTCGAAGTCGGTGATCCGCGGGTGCCACGGGAGGCGATCGAAGCGGCCGTCGATCGAGTCGGGCCTACGGTCATGCGCGCGTTGCACCAGGCTGCCGAGCGCATTCGAGACTTCCACGAGCATACTCGCCGCCACTCATGGACGGAGCACACGCCTAACGGTGGGGCGCTCGGACAGCTCATTCGACCGCTCGAGCGCGTCGCGGTGTATGCGCCTGGCGGTCGAGCGCCCTATCCCAGCAGTGTGCTCATGGCGGTGATCCCGGCGCGGGTCGCGGGGGTTCCCGAGGTGTTGTTGGCCTCACCGCCGTCAGCCGCGAGCGGTGACGTCTTCGATGTTCTGCTGGCGGCTGCCGCGGTCGCCAATGTCGATGCCGTGTATCGAGTCGGTGGCGCGCAGGCCATTGCCGCGCTGGCGTACGGCACCGAGACCGTGCCGCGCGTCGACAAGATCGTCGGGCCGGGCAATCTGTTCGTGGTCCTGGCCAAGCGCATGGTCTTCGGCCAGGTTGGCATCGAAGCGCTGCCCGGTCCGACCGAATGCCTGGTCGTAGCTGATGACTCGGCCAACCCCGAATGGGTGGCCGCGGATCTGCTGGCGCAAGCGGAGCACGATCCGCTCGCCTGCTCGCTGTTGATCACGCCTGCGCACGCGCTGGCCGAGGCGGTCGATGCCGCCGTCGCCGAGCAAGTGCCGAGTCTGCCGCGTCGCGCCATCGTCGAGGAGTCGCTGGCCAATCGCGGTGGCATCGTCGAAGTGGGCGATCTCGAAGAAGCGATGGACCTCGCCAACGCGTTCGCGGGCGAGCATTTGTGCCTGGCGGTGCGCGACCCGTGGTCGTGGCTGGGCCGCGTGCGCCATGCTGGCGGCGTGTTCCTGGGCGAGCTGAACGCTGAAGCGATCGGCGACTACACGGCTGGGCCGAGCCACATCATGCCGACCGGTGGCACCGCGCGGTTTTCGTCCCCCGTCAACGTCGACGATTTTCTCAAGATCATCTCTGTGTTTGCTCTTGGTCCAGCCGACTTGCTGGAGGCGGGCCCACCGGCTGTCGTGCTCGCGCGCGCTGAAGGTCTCGAAGGGCACGCACGAGCTGTGGAGCAGCGGCTCAGGCAGTTCGACGCGTCAGGAGCGATTGACCGTGAAGCTGGCGCCGTCCGCGCCCAGCGGTGATGGAACGGCCAGAGCGCGGCGGTTGTTGTCGATCAGCGAGATGGCGCGCGCGCCGAGGTCGGCGACCGTCATCGACACGCCGTCACGCACCGCCGACGCGGAGCTGAAGCCAACCGAACCGAACTCAGAGAGCGGCAGGACTCGGCGCCGCGCGAAGGGCGCTTCCTCGATCCACTCGGCCGAGCTGTGCGTTGAGGTGTATTGCTCGGTCCGCAACAGGCTCTGTCCGGTCGTCAGATTGGTGAGGGTGATCAGCCAGTCATCGTTGCCCTGGAAGTCGATGGAAACGCTGACACTATGGCCAGGCAGCACGGTCAGCGGAACAGGCCGTGCCACGGCCGGCAGCTTTTCAACCCACGCTTGATAGGTGACGCTGCCGCTGCCGGTGGCGAACTGCTGCGTCCCGGCCTGGATCAGGTCGCGCGTGCGCAGGCCGCCAATGCCGACCCACGCGGCATCGGCGCCGAAAGAGCTGTCGAGCGCGACCTCGGGCACGGTCCAGGTGCCCGCGACGCTGGTGAACGAGCCGCCGCGGGCGGCGTAGCCCGCCCAGTTGCTGGATGTGCCCTGTCCCGGTGGGATGTCGAGGCCGGGGTCAGGATCCGTGTCGATCTCGGGCGGCCGCTGTCCGCGGCCGTCGGGGTGGTCGTTGCCGGTGACTCGCCAGGCGTCGCCGTCGTGCGCGAGCGTGTACACGTTGCGATCGCGCGCGAATTCGGTCGGGCCGGCCGCGTACGACGTGCGCCAGGTCTCGAAGGTCGTCGCGGTGGCCGAGGTGCCGTCGACGGTGATCGGACCCCACTCCAGGTTGACCAGCTCGATACTGGTGATGCCGTTCGAGAGCATCGAGCGGTTAGCGCGCACCAGGCGCTGCGCGTACTCGGCGACCGCGGCGTCGCCCACGATGGTTGGGTCCTGCCGGGCGATGGCTTGCACCTGCGCAGCGTTGCCGCGCGCGATCACGTCCTGGATCGCCGCTTCGTGGCTCACCTGCGCCCGCGCGACGGGCGCGGCCAGACTCAGTAGCAGTAGTGCGCTAACCCACACTCGGAGCATGCACAGCTATTTTCGCCGCGCAGTGATCGCGTGAGCGACAAATCCTCCGTTGCGTGGTTGAGCCTGGCCGAGGATCACCACCTTGTCGTCGACCTGCAGCGCGTCGAGCCTGGCTGCCTTGCCGTTGAGTCGAATGAGTGCGCCTGGCGCAGGCGCGACGCGGAATTCCTGCCCTCGCGGTCCCTGCACGATGAGGCCATCTGCCTCGACAGCGCGGATCGTGCCGGCGATGCTGCGCTCCGGTCGCGCGACCGGCGTGGCATTGGGGAGTGGGGTGCGGCGCGGCAGAATCGGTGTCCGCGGGACGGCGGTGGCCTGTGTGGCTACGACTTCGGTAGCCATGCGCGTCTGCGTGGCGCCCACCGCGGCAGCCGCCACGAAAATGCCCGTGGCGCCCAACGCCGCGGCCAGATGCAGCCCAAACCGTCCCAGCCAGCTCACGTCACGCCTGACTGCGCACCGCGGTCGGAGCGCGCGAGACCACGCGACCGGCCGCCCAGATCATGAGCACCGCGCTCACGCCGGCGAGCGCCACGAGTCGCCACGGCATCACCTCGCCGACGGCCGCCAGCACGTCGCCGGGTGCGATAGTTAGCAGACTGGTATCGCCGAGCAGCGCCTCGAGGACGTCGAGACCATCCGAAGCGGCGAGACTCTGGCCAGCCAGGTAGCCGGCGGTGCCGAGCAGCGCCATCGCCAACACGCCCGCCACCAGCCACGGCCAGGCGAGCGCTGCCCGCGCGTTTTTCACAGTTCGCGCCACCACGACCTCGGTGAAGTTGGGCGGCACAGGGGCACGTTCCAGTCGAGCAAAAAGTCGATCGATATCGTCGGGATTCGAGTCAGTCATGTGTTCACCGATCGGAGGTGCTGGCGAAGCAGGTTCTTCGCGCGATGGAAGCGGACGCGGGCAGCGCCCTCGTCGCACCCCAGAATGATGGCAATTTCGGCAAAGGAGAGATCGGCGGCGTAGCGCATCGCGACCACTTCGGCGTAGGTCGGCGGCAATTGAGCGATCGCTTCTGCCAATAGTCGCTGCAAGTCTGCCCGTTCGGCGAGCTCATCTGGCAGCGGGTCCTCGTCGACCGGCTCGAAGTCGTCGGCAGTGTCGTCGGACGTCATGAGTGGCACGGTGCGGCGACGGCGGATCACGTCGATGCACCGATTGCGGGCCACCCGGAACAGCCACGGTGAGAGCGACTCGTGCTCGTCGATGCGGTCAAGGTGGCTGAACAGCTGGACGAAAGTCTCCTGGGCTACGTCGGCGGCATCGTCGCCGCTCCCGAGCATGCGCCAGCAGAAGTTGTAGATGGGTGTCTGGTGGCGTCGTACCAGTGCTTCGAAGGCGCCCGGCGCCTGGCGTCGGGCAGCGACGATCTGCTCGCCTTCGGCGGACAGGGCGGGCTTCAAGCGAGACACCGACCAGGGAACCGAGAACGGGAATGGTCTGCAACTAAGGAGTGCCGCGGCTGACATGCACGTTGCGCTACCGGTTGTACGCAGCCGCTCGGCCTCACGTTACATCCCCAGCTGGTGACCCAGGCTGCCTCGAGGGAGATACAAGGCAGGCAATGGTTGCGTCGCCAGCGAATTATTGGGCGCGGAGCAGTCGCCCACTATAGTGCGCCAGCCCCGAGACACCCCCCGAGACAGGTCACGTCATGCTCAGCACCCGTCCCGCCCCATTCCGCATCGCGGTCATCGACGACGATCCAACCTTCCTGGAGCTCATGCAAGAACTGCTGGGCGCTGGCGAAGGCTACGAAGTGTTCACCTGCCCTAACTGGGTCGACAGCTTCGAGCACATCAAGCAGGTCCAGCCTGATCTGGTCGTGCTCGACCTGATGCTCGGCCGCCAGCAGGCTGGTTGGGCGGTGCTCGAATTGCTGCGCTCCGAGCCAGCTACGAGCGAGACACCGGTGATCCTGTGCTCTGCCGCGGTGCCTGCGCTCGATGGCCGCATGGCGCGCCTGAATGGCTTCACTCGAGTCGAGGCGGTGGCCAAGCCGTTTGACGTCGATCACCTGCTGCAGACCATCGAGCGCCTGCTGCCCGCCCAGGATCGCATCCCGACGTGAGTCTCCAGGCATCCGCGCTGCTGCGCGGTCGCCCGGCTGCGTGGCCGATAGCCCGGCTGCGCAGATCGCTGCTGGGTCGTCACCCGGCACTCGCACGCATGTTGCTGGCGGGCTTTATCAGCACCATCGGCGACCGGCTGCACCAGATGGCCATGGCCGCGCTGATCCTCGGCATGACCGATTCGATGGCATCGGCGGGCCTGGTTTTCGTCGTGTCGACGATCCCGTATGCGCTGTTCAGCCTGCCGGCTGGCGCGCTGGTCGATCGCTGGGATCGGCGACTGACCATGGTTTGCGCTGACCTCGTGCGCGGGATCCTGGTCGTTCTGATCCCACTGGCCGCGCTGGTCCACCTCCCGCTGGTCTACGTGCTGTTGTTCCTGCTGACCTGCGCCACGCTCGCGTTCACGCCCGCACGGCAGGCGATGGTGCCCGACCTGGTCGCGCCCGAAGAGCTGAGCGGCGCCAATTCCCTCTTCCAGGCCGTCAACTACGCGGTCGACTTGCTGGCGTTCCCCGTGGCCGGTGTGCTGGTCGCGGGTCTGATCGCCATGTTGGGGACTGTGCGCGGCACGCAGGTCGCCTTCGCGTGCGATGCGCTGTCGTATCTCGCGTCCGCGCTGCTGCTGGTGCGCTTACCGGTGGTGCAGCGCGCCGCCGCCCAAGCGCGTGAGCCGCTGCGGCGCCTGCCTCGCCAGGTTGCCGAGGGGCTGCGTTTTCTGCGCTCCAACGCGCAGGTGCGCACCAACACGGTGCTGTTGACCGTCGGTCCACTGCTGCTCGGGTCACTCCACACGTTGTGGATCGGCTTCGCCTGGCGGGTGTCGGAAACAGGTGCGTTCGGCTACGGGGTGGTCGAGATGTCGAACGCGCTGGGCACGCTCGCTGGCCTGCTGCTGTTGCCGCGCATCTCGCGGCTAGTCAACCCTGGTCGGGTCATCGTCATCGGGTTGGCGATTATGGGCGCAGCTATCGCGGTGGCCGGCCAGACCGACTCGCTGGCCGTGGTCGCCGTCCTGGCGGCGGTGTGTGGGCTGGGCAATATGACGTTCCTGGTGCCGAGCATCACGCTCGTGCAGCGCCAGACGCCGGCCGCGCTGCGCGGTCGGGTCTTCGCCGTGCGGCTGATGTTCACGTACAGCGCGTTTTCGCTGTCGAACGCGGTGGCCGGCGGGCTGTCCGACGTGGTCGGCGTGAGTCCGCTGCTGGTCGTGCTGGGCAGCGGCATGCTCCTGTTGGCAGCCTGCGCGACCCTGGTTCCCTCGGCCCGCGAAGCGGCCTAGCTACTCCCAGTAACTGAGCGCGCCGAGGAAGAGCCCTCTTAAATCTTCGGGCGTGACCGGTCGCGGCGCCAGCTTGGTCACCCGATGCTGCGGCAGGGTGCCCGTGACCAACTCGTCGACGTCGCCTTCGTCGAAGCCGATCGCTCGCAGGCCGTTCGGCATGTCGGTCTTGCGCATCAGCTCGATGAGCGTGCTCGAGAGCACGTGGCCGGCGTCCTGGGGACCTGCCCCGCGCACTTCGCCACCCAGCCACGTTGCCGCTTGCAGGTGTCGCTCGGGGTTGGCCGACGCGGTCCAGCGAAACACGCTCGGTGCATTCAGGATCACCGACATTCCGTGTGGCACCAGCGCGTGGTCGGGGTGATAGCCAGGCGGCACGTACTCCTGCACCATCCCTGAGACCGGGTACGACATGCCGTGCGGCAGGTGGACGCCAGCGTTGCCGAAGCCGATGCCCGCGAATGTCGCCGCGAGCATCATCTGCGCTCGCGCTTCGTGGTCGCCTGGGTCCTTCACCGCGCGGACAAAGAACTCGGAAACCATGAGGATGGTGCGCTCGGCCCAAATGTCGCTGATCGGGTTGGCGCCCTGGTAGGCGGGCCGCAGGCGCGGTTCGGCGGGCGCCTCGCGCTCGCGGTAGGGCAGCGCGGTGTAGGACTCGATCGCGTGGCTGAGCACGTCGAAGCCCGAGCACGCCGCGACCATGGACGGGAGGTCGCGGCTGTTGTAGGGATCGACGATGCCCATCGTCGGCCGCAGAGCGCGATGCGCGATGCCGGTCTTCGCGTGTATCTCGGTCAGGTCGAAAATCGCCACGCCCGTGGTCTCGCTGCCGGTGCCACTGGTGGTGGGAATCGCGATCAGCGGCCGCAGCCGGCCGGGCACGGGCTCACCGCGACCGATCGGCGCGTTCACATAGGCGAGGAAGTCGGCCGGGTAGGTGGCATACAGGTTGGCGGCCTTGGCGGTGTCCATGCTCGAGCCGCCGCCAACCGCGACGAAGCCATCGAAGCCGCCGTCGGTCGCGAAGCGGATCGCGTCCTTGAACGAGCCGTCGGTCGGCTCAACCCGCGCCTGGTCGTACACCACCGCGTCGATGCCTGCAGCGCGCAGCGACTCCAGCGCCACCGCCACTGGCTCGAGCTGCGCTACGCCGGGATCGGTGACGAGCATCACCCGCGTGGCGCCCAGCGCGCGCAGGTCGCTGCCAACCTCGCGCGTGGCGCCTGGACCGTACTTGATGCTGGAAGCGTCCATCGTGAACACGGCTTCGTTGGCCATAGTGCCGATGCTACGCCGGCTACCATGGCGCGGCAGCATGGACGTGGTGTTCCGCGGCGCCACCGTGTACGACGGCTCCGGGGCGCCGGGCCAGCCGCTGGACGTCGCGGTGCGCGATGAGCGCATCGTGGCCCTGGGTGAGCCGGGGCGGGTCTCGGCCAGCCAGGTGATCGATGCCACCGGTCTGGCGCTCGCGCCTGGCTTCATCGACATGCACTCGCACGCCGACCACACGCTGCCCGCGTTCCCGGCGGCGCCGAACTCGATCAGCCAGGGCGTCACCACCGAAGTCGTCGGGCTGTGCGGGTTTAGCCCAGCGCCGGTGTCGGCCGAGCCGAGTCGCGCGGAGCAGCTGCGCGACCTGGCGCGGGGTGTCGGACCCGATCTCGACTGGCGCTGGTCGGATTTTGCGAGTTTTCTCGATCGATTCGATGCCGCGCGGCCGTCGACGAACGTGGCGCCGCTCGTGGGCCATGCCGCGCTGCGCATCGCTGCGATGGGCATGGAGGCACGTGCGTCGTCGGAGACCGAGCTGGCGGTCATGCGCGCTGAGCTGCGCGCTGCGCTGGACGCCGGTGCGTGGGGCATGAGCACCGGGCTCGTCTATGCGCCTGGCGCCTTCGCTGAGCTGCGCGAGCTGTACTCGCTGGGTGAGGAGCTGCGGCTGGCCGATGCGATGTACGTCTCGCACATCCGCAACGAGGGCGAAGGGCTTTTCGAGGCGGTTGACGAAGCGCTCACCATCGGGCAACAGCACGGCATCCGCAGCCAGGTCTCGCACCTGAAGGCCAGCGGCCGGCGCAACTTCGGCAAAGTCAAGGGGGCGCTTGGGATCATCCGCGGCCACCGCGCGCGGGGCGAGCGCGCGCACTGCGACGTCTATCCGTACACCGCCGGCAGCACGTTCCTGCACCAGGTCCTGCCGCCGTGGGTCAAGGAAGGCGGCCTGCAGCGGATGGTCGAGCGGCTGAACGTGCCCGAATCGCGGCAGCGGGTGCGCCACGACATTGAGCACGGTCTGCCCGGCTGGTTCAACCACCTCGAGGCCGCCGGCGGCTGGCACAACGTGCTGCTCACCAGCGTTGCCACCGCCAGCCGTCGCTCTGCCGAGGGACGGCGAGTCGCGGACCTCGCCGCCGCCGAGCGCGTCGATCCGCTCGACTACGTGCTCGATCTGCTCATCGCCGACCACGGCGCGACCGTCATGGTCATCTTCCTGATGGCCGAGGAGGATGTGCGGGACGCGTTGAGCGCGCCCTTCGCGGCCATCGGGTCCGATCTGCTGGGCGTCACCAGCGCCTCGGCGCGGGTCCACCCGCGCGCATATGGCACGTTCGTCCGCGTCCTCGGCTGGGGGGTGAAGCAATCCGCAAGATGACCGGGCTACCCGCCTCGATTCTGGGCTTGCGCGACCGCGGGCTGGTGTCGGTGGGCGCCATCGCGGACCTGGTGCTGTTCGATCCGCTGCGCGTGACCGACAACGCGACCTACGATGAGCCCACCCGACTGGCCTCCGGCGTGGAGTACGTGCTGATCGGCGGCGAACTAGCCGTAGAGTCGGGCCGACTGGTCAAGCTCGATGGTGGTCGCGTGCTGCGCCGCCAGATCCCGTGAGCCTACAATGCGCGGCGTGACGCCTCGGCGACTCGTGGTCGCAGCGCGTTCCGAGCAGCAGCCCCGCCAGGGGGCTGTGCATTGAGCTAACCACTTATTTACCCGTTACTGGTTAGAAAGCCCCCGGCGCCTCGCGAAGGCCCGGGGCCTTTCCTTTTCTGGTGGGGACGTATTTGCAATGTTTGATATTGAAAACTTCGCGCGCGGGTTTGTGCTTGGGCTGTCCATTGCCGCCGTGCTCGGCCCGATTGGCGTCCTGTGCGTGCGGCGCACGCTGGCCAGCGGCTTCGCCGTCGGGTTCCTGTCGGGCATGGGCGCGGCCACCGCCGATGCCGCGTATGCCTCGCTCGCGGCCTTCGGCGTGACCGCGCTCACTGCGCTGCTGGTCGAGCAACGGCTGTGGCTACGCCTGCTCGGGGGAGTATTTCTGCTGTACCTGGGTGTGCGCACGCTGCGCGCTCGCCCGGCCATGTCGCCCGCCGCCGCGGCGGGCGCAGGCGGGCTCGTCGGCGCCTACGGCTCGACCCTGCTGCTCACGCTGAGCAACCCGATGACCATCATGTCGTTCGTAGGCATCTTCGCTGGCCTCGGACTGGGCGTCGTCGGTGGGCTGCTGGCTGGTGCCGTGCTGGTCTTCGGTGTGTTCGTCGGCTCCGCCACCTGGTGGCTGATGCTCGCGGGTCTGGTCACCAACGTGCGTGCCCGGCGCTCGCCGGCCGTCTTCCGCGGCATCAACATCGCCTCGGGCCTGGTGATCGCTGCCTTCGGCGTGCAGTCGCTCGCCGCGAGCTTCCTCTAGCTAAGGGCGGGGTGGCCGCCGCTGTTCGAGCTCTGGCGACAGCGCCTTGTCTACCTGCGGGGAGCGCAGCTGCGCGAGCATGCCGCCATCGACATACAGAACCTGGCCAGTGATGTAGCTGGCGTCGTCCGAGGCCAGAAACGCGACGGCGCCGGCAATGTCGGCCGGGTAGCCCACGCGGCCGAGTGGCACAGTCAGGCCGCGGCGGCGTCGAGCTTCGTCGCCTTCGGGCTCGTACTCCTCGGTATGGATCGCGCCCGGCCCGACCACGTTCGCTCGCACGCCGAACGGCGCGAGATCCAGGGCAATCGCGCGTGTAAACGCCTCCATACCGCCTTTGGTGGCGTCGTACGCGGCCATTTGCCGATGCGAGCGCGCCGCGGCGAATGAGGAGATGTTGATGATGCTGCCCGCGCGCTGCTGGTCGACCATAAGCCGCGCCGCGTGCGACGCGCACAGGTAGACACTCTTGAGGTTGGTGCGGATCACGGTGTCCCAGTGGTCCTCGTCCATCTCGAGGAAGTGCGCCGTGGGGCTGGCCCACGCGGCGTTGTTGACCAGAATGTCGAGACCGCCGAACGCCTGCGTCGTCTGCTCGAAGAGGCGATCGACGTCCTTGCGCAGGCCGACGTCGGCGGCTACCGCG